>JAABUN010002477.1_pt1 | contig 32670 bp, 32 predicted proteins | sample 5559311 | NCBI WGS metagenome assembly JAABUN01 (sample SAMN10711877, study PRJNA513370) | rock metagenome | isolation source: Antarctica rocks | place: Antarctica: Victoria Land, Siegfried Peak sud | reverse complement strand
CTCCCCCTCTCCCGTACTCGGGCGAGGGGGCCGGGGGTGATGCCTACCCCCGCGTCAGCAGGCGGCGGAAGGGCGCGTCGTCCTCGTAGGGGCCGACCACGGCGAGGTTGTAGCGTTCGGGGCGGAACACCTCTTCCGCGAGGGCTTGCACATCGTCGAGCGTGACGCGCTCGTACTCCGCGACGATCTCCTCCGGGGCCGAGACGCCGCCGAGCAGCAACTCCCGCGCCCCGATCCACGACGCGACCGCCCCGCTCCCCTCCAACCCCATGAGCAGACTGCCCGTGACGTACCGCCGCGCCCGGTCGAACTCCGCCTCGGTGACGCGCTCCACGCGCAACCGGGCGAGTTCCGCGAGGATCGCGGCGGTCGCCTCCTCGGCGCGGTCGGCCTCCACCCCGGCGTACACCGTGAGCCAGCCCACGTCCGGCAACGTCTGCGCGTACGTCCCCACGCTGTAGGCGAGGCCCAGTTCCTCCCGGATGCGCAGGAACAGGCGGCTGCTCATCGTGCCACCAAGGATGATATGCAGGAGGTACTGTGCGTACTTGCGCGAGTCGAGATACGACACCGACCGCACCGCGAGTGCCAGATTCGCCTGCTCGATCTCCTTGCCGACAACCGCCACGCGGGGCCGCGTCTGCGCCTTCGGCACGAGCATCGCCGTCTCCACGTCGCGCCCCCCCGGCGTCTTGCCGAAGGTCTCGGTGGCGAGGGCGACGATCTCGTCGTGGTCAATCGCTCCGGCGGCGGAGATGACGAGCCGTTCGGGGGTATAGCGCGTCTTGAGATAGCGCAACAGGGCGTCCCGCGAGAACGATGCCACGGTTTCTTCCGTTCCCGCGATGGGGCGACCGACGGCGGCGTTCGGCCACGCGAGGGCGTCTATCAGTTCGCTCACCACCTCGTCCGGCACGTCGTTGATGCCGCGAATCTCCTCGGTGATGACCTCGCGCTCGCGCTCCATGTCTTCCGGGCGGAAAAGCGAGTTCTGCATCATGTCCGCCAGCACATCGAACCCCGTGCGTACCGCGTGCTGCGGCACCCGTGCGGAATACGTCGTGGTCTCGCGGCCCGTGCCGGCGTCTATCGAGCCGCCAATCCCCTCGATCTCCTCCGCGATATGCCGCGAGTGCGGGCGGCGGGCCGTACCCTTGAACAGCATGTGCTCGATGAAGTGTGAGATGCCGCTCTGCGCCGCCCGCTCGTCCCGCGAACCGACGCGGTAGCTGAGCAGCAGCGTGGCGGAGCGGACATGATCCATGCGGCTGGTGACGATCCGGGTGCCGTTCGGCAGCGTGGTCTTGCGGTACAACGGTTCGGTGTTCAACGTGTTTCCTTCAGATATTCGCGCACGAGGCGCAAGGCCGCCTCGGTGGAGTGCCGGATATTCGCGGCGCGGTCGCCGTCCCAGATGTAGCGGTGACATCGCTCCGCCCCGTCCGCCGCAAGGGCGATGTAGACGAGTCCCACAGGCTTCGCGGCGGAACCGCCACCCGGCCCCGCCACCCCCGTGGTACTGACGGCGAGGTCGGTGCCGAAAGCGCGACGCGCCCCCTGCGCCATCGCAAGCGCGGTCTCGACACTGACCGCCCCGTGCCGTTCCAATGTCTCCTGCGGCACGCCGAGCAGGTCGCGCTTCGCCTCGTTCGCGTACGGAACCACGCCGCCCATGAAGTAGGCACTGCTGCCGCTCACCGCGACGAGCCGCGCCGCCACCGCGCCGCCCGTGCAGGACTCGGCGGTCGCCACGGTCTTCCCCGCAGCACACAGAGCCGCGCCCACGCCCCTGTCGGGCGCAGCGGCGTGGGGATCGGATTCCCCTGACGGGGGAGAGGCGTGCAAAGATTCCATATCGGCGTACTATACCACGCCCGCCCCGCCCCGTTGCCGCGACGCACTCTCGATGGCAGGGCAATCGCATCTACATTGCGCGTCTGCGGATTCTTCCGCACCTTCGCGGCTTTGGCTGACAATCGCCGGATTTCTCGCCCTTTCGCCCGCGCTCGTGATCGGGCTGTCGCAGGCGACTACGGAAAAAGCGGCAAGAACCCTGAGAACTCCCGGCAAGCGTCGGTAATGGCGTGAGCAGCTTCGCCCTCAGATTTAGATGCGATTGCCCTGCTCTCGATGGCACAGCGTATGCGTTCTCGCAAAATGCACCTAACCCCCCAACCCCCTTCCCCACAGGGAAGGGGGAGCAAGAGGGACCGATGCCGCGAATCTCCGTCTCGATCTCGCCGTGCGTCGCCCCCTTCCCCATGGGGAAGGGGGCCGGGGGTTAGGTGCATTTTGCGAGAACGCATAAACCCTGATGGCAGGCGCAGTTACCCTCGACATGATGTGTCCCTTCTGCTAGCCTCGGCGTGGGTGTCCCTCGCTGTAACCGACCGCATAAGGAGCCGCTCCGTGCGCCGTCTCGCGTCTCGCCGCCTGCTCGTCGCCCTCTGGCTGCTCGCGTTCGCCGCGCCGGGTCTCCTTCTCGCGCCCCCGGCACATGCGGCGGTGGCACTCAATCCGTTCGGTGCCTTCGGGCCGGATACGGCGCGGGTGCCGGGGGAATGGCTCGTCTCGTTACGCGACGCCGCAGTGAGTGCCCCCACCCTGCGCCCGAACGCCGCCGACACGCTCACCTACGCCCCCGACCTGCGCACCTACACCCTCGTGGTCGCGCCGAATGCCGAGCGGGAAGCCGTGGCGCGGCTGCTCGCGGACACCCGCATCGCGGCGGTCGAGCCGAACGCCCGCGTCCGCGCCGCCCGCGTGCCGAACGATCCCGGCTACCCGGCGCAGGCGTGGAGCCGCGCCATAAACCTCGAAGCGGCGTGGGACATGACCACGGGCGCACCCGCCGCCGTGATCGCCGTGATAGACACCGAAATCGCCGCGACGCATCCCGATCTCGCGGGGCGCGTGCTGCCGGGATACGACGCCCTCGGCGGCGACGCCCCTCGTGCGGGCGCGGCGGAGTGGCACGGCACGGCGGTGGCCCTGCTTGCGGCGGGACGCGGCGACAACGGCGCGGCGGGGGCGGGCGTCGCGTGGGGGGCGCGGATACTCCCCGTGCGCGTGCTCGGCGGCGACGGCAAAGGGACGACGCGCTCCCTCGTGGGGGGGATGCGGTGGGCGGTGGAACACGGCGCGACGATCATCAACCTCAGCGTCACGGCGGAGGGGTACGCCTTCTCGCGCCCGCTCGCCAGTGCCGTCGCCGAGGCGCGGGCGCGGGGCATCGTCGTGGTCTCGGCGGTGGGCGACGGCGGGCCGGTCTCCTACCCGGAGAACGACCTCTCGGTGATCGCCGTCAGTGCGGCGGACGCGAACGGGGCTGTTGCGGATTTCTCCCGCCGCCCCCGCGTGGACGTGATCGCTCCCGGTGTCGGGGTGCCGGTGTCGTTGCCCGACCGCACGATCAGCGCGACGGGCAGTTCCTTCGCCGCCCCGCTCGTCTCCGGCACCGTGGCCCTGATGCAATCCGTGCGCCCCGACTTGCGCCCCGAAGATGCCCGCGCCCTGCTGGCCCGCACCGCGAAATCCACGGCGGACGGTGGCGCGGGGATGCTGGACGCGGGGGCGGCGGTGCGGGCGGCACGCGCCCTGCCGTCGCCCCTTCCCCCGCTCGCGCCGCTCGCGTACCGGAGTACCTACGACCGCACCGATGCGCCTGTCGTGACGGGGGCGACGGGGCCGACGGCACGCGGCTACCTCTGGGGGCCGGGGCCGGTCGGCACGCTCTGGGAGTCGTATGCCGAGGCACCGGGCGGGCAGCGGCAGGTCTGGTACTTCGACAAGGGGCGGCTGGAACCGAACGACGCCGCGAGCGGCGCGATCACGAGCGGCCTGCTCGTGACCGAGATGGTCACGGGCCGGGTGCAGACGGGCAACGACCGCTTCGAGCGGCGCGACGCCGCCCTCGCCCCGCTCGTGGGCGACCTCGACGCGCCGGGGGCCGTGGGCTATGCCGCGCTGCTCGGCCCGCGTGCGTTGCCGCCCCGCGTCCCCGGTGCGCCCGTCGCGGAGAGCCTCGCCCCGAACGGCACGGTCGCCGCCGCCGCGAACACGGCGCGACACGGCGTGGCCACGGGCGTACTCGTCCCCGAAACGCGGCACGCGGTCGCTTCGGTCTTCGCGGACTATCTCGCGGGGGAGGGGCCGGTGCAGGTCGGCGGGCGCGTGGTCACGGCGCGGCTGTTCGACCCGCCGTATGCCCTCGTGGGGCTGCCGATCACCGAGGCATACTGGGTGAACGCGACGGTGGGCGGGCGGGCGCGGCAGGTGCTCGTGCAGGCGTTCGAGCGGCGTGTGCTCACCTACAACCCCGACAACCCGGAGGGGTTCCGGGTGGAGATGGGCAACGTCGGCTTGCACTACCTCGCGTGGCGGTACGGCGGTTGATGCGCCGCCGAACGGGTGCGGCGGTTGCAGGAGGGACACGAATGGTGACGGCAACACGCGACGTAACGACTCCCGGCCTCGCCCCTGCGGGCATGGTCTGGGTACCGGGCGGCACCGCCGCAATGGGCAGCGACCGCCACTACCCCGAAGAAGCCCCGGCACGCCCCGTCGCCGTCTCCGGCTTCTGGATGGATCGCGCCCCCATCACGGTGGCCCGCTTCCGCCGCTTCGTGCAGGCCACGGACTACGTCACGCTCGCGGAGCGCACGCCCGATCCCGCCCGCTACCCCGATGCCCCGCCGCACATGCTGCTGCCGGGGTCGCTCGTGTTCCAGAAAACACGCGGCCCCGTGCCGCTCGACGACTTCCGCCAGTGGTGGGCCTACGTGCCGGGGGCGGACTGGAAACACCCCGACGGCCCCGGCGGTTCGGTGAGCGGCAAGGCCCAACACCCCGCCGTGCATGTCGCGTATGAGGACGCCGAGGCATACGCGACGTGGGCGGGGGCAACCCTCCCCACCGAGGCGGAGTGGGAGCGGGCGGCGCGGGGCGGGTTGGCGGGGGCAACCTACACATGGGGCGACGAGTTCATGCCGGGGGGCAAGCCAATGGCGAACACATGGCAGGGGCGGTTCCCGCACGAGAACACGCGGGATGACGGTCACGAGGGTACGTCGCCCGTCGGTACCTACCCCGCGAACGGCTACGGCCTCGTGGATATGGCGGGCAATGTGTGGGAGTGGACGGCGGACTGGTGGGGAGCGGCGCACACCCCGGTCGCGTCGCCGTGCTGCGCCCCCGCCGACCCACGGGGCGCGTCACCGGAAGACAGCCACGATCCGGCGGACGCTGCACGCACGCCGCGCCGCGTCATCAAAGGCGGGTCGCACCTGTGCGCCCCGTCGTACTGCCTGCGCTACCGCCCCGCCGCCCGCTCGCCGCAGGCGATGGACAGCAGCACGAGCCACCTCGGTTTCCGCTGTATCGTGCGGCCCGTGCAGGCGAGTGAGGGGCGATGATCCTTTCGGGCGGCGCGTCGCCGGGATGCGTCGCGGGCGGGGACGATGCGCGATGCATGGACGCACCCGACGACGAAGCGAGACGAACGGAGGTGGACGAATGAAGGCATTGTTCCTCGTGCTCGACACCGTGCGGCGCGACTACCTGACCGCCTACGGCAACGACTGGGTGCGCACGCCGAACCTGACGCGGCTGGCGGAACGCGGCGTGGTCTTCGACAATCACTGGGTCGGCTCCCTGCCGTGTATGCCCGCCCGCCGCGAGTTCATGACGGGGCGGCACAACTTCGTCTACCGGGGCTGGGGGCCAATCGAGCCGTACGACGACGTGCTCCCCCGCGAGTTGCGCAACGGCGGCGTCTTCACGCACCTGCTGACCGACCACGACCACTATTTCGAACTGGGCGGCGAGAATTACCACACCGCCTTCAACACATGGGAGTTCTTTCGCGGCACCGAGGGCGACCCGTGGGTCTCGCTTGTGGACGCGATAGCCCTGCCGGAACACTTGGGGCAACTGCGCCAGCAGAACGCGAAGAACCGCCTCCGGCAGCGACGCGAGGAGGATTTCTCCGGGCCGCGCACCGCAGCGGCGGCGGTGGAGTGGCTGCACGCGAACCGGGACGCGGACAAGTGGTTCTTGCAGGTGGAGCTGTTCGACCCGCACGAGCCGTTCTACTGCACCGACGAGTACCGCGAGATGTACGGCGACACATGGGACGGCCCGCAGTTCGACTGGCCCACGTACGGCGAGGTGGGCGAGTCGCCGGAAGCGATTGCGCACATCCGCAAGTGCTACGCGGGGCTGCTGACGATGACCGACCATTGGTGCGGCAAGGTGCTGGACACGCTCGACGAGTTGGGGCTGTGGGACGACACGCTGATCGTCTTCACCACCGACCACGGCACGATGTTGGCAGAACACGACTACTGGATGAAGAACGTCATGCCGCTCTACAACGAGATCGTGCGCATCCCGCTCGTGGTCAAGCTGCCCGGTGGCGAGGGGGCGGGAACGCGGGTTGCCGCCCTCACCCAGACGACGGACATCATGCCCACGGTGCTCGACGCTTTCGGGCGTCCGCCGCCGCCGCATGTGCAGGGCAAGTCCCTGCGCCGCGCCATCGCGGGGGAGACGCTGCGGGAGGACGCGATTTTCGGCTACTTCGGCAAGGCCACGAACATCACCGACGGGCGATACGTCTACATGCGCAACCCCGTGAACGCCGACGCGGGACCGCTGCACGCCTACACCGCGATGCCCGTGGCGGGGCTGAATGCGTGGTTCCCCCGCGAAGTCCACGAGCGCATGGAGATGGGGCGGTACTTCGGACACACATACAACATGCCGCTGTACAAGATTCCTGCCGAGGGTGCGCCGCCGGAACATCACCCCGGCGAAGAACCGTATGTGGCGCGGCATCAGTTGTTCGACACGCAGGCCGACCCGCAGGAGGCGACGCCGCTCGACGACCCGGCGCGGGAGGCGCACTTCGCCTCCCGCATCGCGGCGCACCTGCAAGCGTACGAGGCACCGCCGGAGCAGTACACCCGCCTCGGCCTCCCGGTGCCTCCCGGTGCCGTGGGCGGCCACTCGTCCAACACCAAGACCGGGTGAACACTGCCGTTGTACCTACCCAACCGCCCCCTCTCCCGCGAAGCGAGAGAGGGGGCGGCGGAGCGGTGCCAATTATCCGATCTCGGTATCAAACTGCGGGTATCGCCGTTCCTAAGTAGGTCGGCAGCGAGATTTGGACGGAATCGGCGGGCTTTCGCCTGCGGGTTTCTCCCGATGCGGCGGGCTTTCACCTGCCGCTATCCCGTCCAGAATCAGTTGCGGACCTACTTAGCGACGTTCGGGCGCGGGGAGTGGCATGGGCAACGTGCCTCCTGCCGGGGTGGAAGCCACCCGCATCGGCGGTGCCGGAACCGCCCCTATCGCGGGCATCGCTGCGGATCGCGGTGCCGTGGGAGCCGTCCCTACAATGCCACTCGTCAGGGTAAAGGTCATCGTGCCGTTCACCCCGCTCACTGCCGCTGTCACGGTAAACACTCCCATCGTACCGTTCGCCGTGGGGGTCGGGGCAGTGGCGATACCCTCCCCGTTCGTGGTTGCGGCGGCAGTCGCCATGCCGCCCGCGAAGGTCACGGTTTCGCCGGAGCGGGGGTTGCCGCTTGCGTCGGTTGCCCGCACCGCAAGCGTCACGGGGAGCGTCGCCCCCGCCGTTGTTCGCTGTCGCAAGGTCGGTCTTGCCGTCGCCGCTGAAGTCCCCTACCGCCACCGAGTACGGGCCACTCCCCATGGCGAAGTCGGTTTTCGCCCCGAAGGTGCCGTTGCCAAGCAGCACGCTCACGCTGTTGCCAGTGCTGTTCGCCGTGGCGAGGTCGGGCTTGCCGTCGCCGTTGAAGTCCCCCGTCGCTACCGAGAACGGGGTGATCCCCGTGCCGAAGTCGGTCTTCGCCCCGAAGGTGGCGGTTGGCACCTGCGACGCCACGCGCCCACCGCTCACATTCGGCACTATTCCCACCAGCGTCAGGACGACCGCTACTGCAAGCGCGACCCGCACCAACCGTACCACCCATCGCCCGCCCCGTGTCGTGTGCAACCTGCTTCCCCTCGTCCCGGTCGCTGTTTGCGCCGCCATTTAGTGCCGCTCGTGGTATGCTATGCGTGTATAAAAAATAAATTCCATATATTTTAGTAACCGAGCAACCCGCCCCGCTCGTGCTTCCCGCGAGCAATCTTTCCCTCCGGTTGGGCGGTGGGGCGTGTGGTACGATGCGGCGCATCGTTCAGCCGCCGCTCGTACGGGGCTTCTATCGGAGAGAGGGAGGGTGCCGCATGAAGCCGAAGCGAGGGATGGTCGTCGCGCCGCAGCCGTGGGCGGTGGAGCAGGGGGCGCGGGTGCTGAAGGTGGGGGGCAACGCCTTCGACGCCGCCATCGCCACGGCGTTCACGCAGATGGTGGTGGACTTCCAGAACTGCAGCGTGGCGGGCTTCGGCTGCCTGACGCTCTACGACGCCGCCCGCGACGAGACGGTGGTGATTGACTTCAACGCCACTGCGGGAAGCCGCACGACGCCGGAGATGTGGCAGAACATCGTCGTGGACGAGGTGTTCACGGGCTACGGCTGGAAGCTGCAAGGCGGCGTGAACGAGATCGGCTACGGGGCCATCGCCACCCCCGGCACCTTAGCGGGGCTATGGGAATTGCACCGGAGATACGCCACATTGCCGTGGGCCGATCTGATTACCCCCGCCATCCGCACGGCGCGGGAAGGGTGGCTCGTCTCGCCCGAACTGGCGCGGGGCATGGCGCAGCAGCGGTACGACCTGCTCCCCGCCGCAGGGCCGAACCGCTTGTCGTTCAGCCTGGAGGGGCGGCGCATCTACCTCAAGGCGGACGGCACGACCTACCGCCAGATGGAACGACTACGCAACCCCGACTACGCGAATACGCTGGAACTGATTGCGGCGGGCGGGGCCGAGGCGTTCTATACCGGGACAATGGCGGTGCAGATAGCGGCGGATATCGAGGCGGGCGGCGGCACCGTGACGCTCGACGACCTGCGCGACTACCGGGTGCGCACCTACGCCCCGGTGCGCGGCTCGTACCTCGGCTACGAACTGCACACCAACGACGCTCCCGGCGGTGGCCCGACCGTGCTCGGCACGCTGAACATTCTGGAGACGTACGACCTGCCGAAGATGGGGCATTCGAGCGAGGAATACGTCTACACGATGACCCGTGCGCAGATCGCGGCGATGATTGACCGCGCCGAGACGGTGGGCGACCCGCGCTTCATCGCCGTGCCGACCGATATGCTGGTCGGCAAGGAGCGGGCGCGGCAGTGGCGGGCGAAACTCGACACGGGCGAGCGGTACATCGTGCCGCACCACCACCCGGACAGCCCGACGACCACGAATGTGAGCGTGACCGACCGTGCCGGGAACATGATCGCCCTCACGCACACGTTAGGTTCGTCGAACGGCACGATCACGCCCGGTCTGGGCTTCATGTACAACAACGCGATGAACTGCTTCGACCCGCGCCCCGGCCTCGTCAACAGCATCGCCCCCGGCAAGGGGCGCATCACGGGGATCGTGCCGACCGTGGGCTTCGAGGAGGGCGAACCGTGCCTCGCCATCGGCGCACCGGGCGGCACGCGCATCATGACGGGAGTGTTGCAGGGTATCGTCAACCTGCTCGCCTTCGGCATGAGTGCGGTGGAGGCCGTGTCCGCCCCCCGTGTGGACTGCCAGAGCGACACGCTCGACGGTGAGAGCCGCATCCCCTCGTGGGTGATGCAGGCGGCGGCAGAGCGAGCGGGGCTGAAACTCGTGCCGAACTCCGCCCCGTACGGGAACTTCGCCCTCGTGCAGGCGATCCGCCTTTTCCCCCAGACGGGCGCGACCGACGGCGGGGCCGACCCCCGCAGCGGCGGCGCGGCGATGACCGACTGAGACGACAGGCGGCACCCATGCCATACATCGGGTTCGAGCGATTGTGTACGGTGCTCGTATCCTGTCGTCTGTGTACGGTGCTCGTGCTCAGGCATGTTCTCCGAACGTTGCTGTATAGTGCGGGCGACCGTGACACCGTGCGATGTACCCTGTGCAGCAATGCGAACGATAAACGACAATGGGCGGTTTAGATGAGAGTTGCAGAGGACAATAAACTTCGCCTCGAAGACCGCCCCATTCACGAGTGGTATCGCTTCGTCTTATCCTTTCCTCCCCACCTCGTGCGAACATACCTCGAACGGTTCGGGGTAAATGAGGCACACAATGTACTTGACCCGTTCTGCGGCACCGGAACAACACTCGTGGAGTGCAAAAAACAGGGCGTTCCGAGCGTCGGCATCGAAGCGAATCATGTCGCGCACTTCGCCAGTGCTGTGAAGATCGACTGGTCGCCCGATCCCGCCGGTCTTCTCGACCACGCCCGCGATGTGGCCGACACGGCCCTCGCAATGCTCGCTACTGATGGCGTTGCGGAGTATTCGCTCCCACTCTTTCAGGAGCAACGCGAGATTACTCTCCGCTCCCTTCCGGCAGATGCCCACGCGATCCTGCTCGAAAACTCGATCAGCCCGCTCCCGCTCCACAAAACACTGGTTCTCCTAGAGGCGATGCGGGTGCGCAGAGACGACCGCTATTACCGACACGAACGCCTCGCCCTTGCCCGCGAACTGACGACGACGATCGGCAATCTGCATTTCGGCCCCGAAGTCGGCGTCGGCCCCGCGAAAGCGGACGCGCCGGTCGTCTCCGCGTGGCTTCAATCCGTGAAGCGCATGGCGAACGACATCGCCGAGAATCAGGGGCGCAAAGAAACGCCGTCCATTGTTCACTGCGCGGATTCCCGGCAGTTGGTGGGACGACTCGAACCTTGTTCCCTCGACGCCGTTATCACCTCGCCTCCGTATCCGAACGAGAAGGACTACACGAGGACAACTCGCCTCGAAGCGGTCATCCTCGGATTCATCGAAAACAAGGCCGAATTGAGAGCACTGAAGCAAGACTTGTTGCGCTCAAACACACGGGGGGTCTACAAAGGCGATACCGATGAGACCTACATTGCACACCATGAGAGGATACAGGAACTTGCCGAGACAATTGAGGCACGACGAATTGAACTCGGTAAAACCAGCGGATTCGAGAAATTATACGCCCGCGTCACCAAACTTTATTTCGGAGGGATGGCAAGGCATCTCATCGAACTCCGCTCCGTTCTCCGACCGGGCGCACGGCTCGCGTACGTTGTCGGCGATCAGGCGTCATACTTGCGCGTGATGATTCGCACGGGCGAGATACTCGCCGACATTGCCCTCGATCTGGGGTACAAAGTCGAGAGCATTGATCTTTTCAGGACGCGGCTTGCAACCGCGACAAAGGAGCAGTTGCGCGAAGAAGTCGTCGTGCTTTGTTGGGAAGGGTGAGAGATATGGTGGACGAACAATCGCCGCAAGACGCGGGAGCAATAAGCACGCAGCAATTGTACGCACGAGTTATCGAGCACATCTTCACGAAACATCACCGGGCAGGTATGCGAGAGGTACCGTTTATACGGGAGGAAATCGAGCACGCGGCACAGGTGTTGGGGCTGCCTCGACCGAAGAATCTCGGTGACGTTCCGTACAGCTTCCGCTACCGTCGCGCCCTGCCCGAAAGCATACGCAGGATTCAGCCGCAAGGGGAGGCGTGGATTATTCGCCCACAAGGACGCTCGAAATATGCGTTCGTGCTCGTCCCCGAATTCGAGATCAGCCCTTCGCCTATCATGGCGGAGACGAAAGTACCGGACGCAACACCGGGAATCGTCAGCCTGTACAGCGCAACCGACGAGCAGGCTCTCCTCACGAAGATTCGCTACAACCGCCTCATAGACATCTTCACGGGCGTCACCTGCTACTCCCTACAGAACCATCTCCGCACGACCGTTCCCAATATGGGTCAGGTCGAAACCGACGAGATTTACGTGGGCGTTGACCGGCGTGGTGCGCACCACGTTTTCCCCGTGCAGGCCAAGGGCGGAAGCGACAGGTTAGGTATTGTGCAGATAGAGCAGGATTTCGCCCTGTGCGCTCAACGGTTCCCGCTCCTTATCCGTAGGGCCATTGCGGCGCAATTCATGGCCGACGATGTGATCGCGCTCTTCATGTTCGAGGAAACCGAAAATGGTGTGGCACTTCTCACCGAGAAGCATTATTGCCTTATGGCGGCAGGCGAAATGGATGCGAGCGAAACCGCGTCGTATGGAGATAGGCCGCTGGATTGAAAGTCTCAGGTTTCTCTCGAACCATTGGGACGCCCACCCGTTGTGGTACGATACCGCCCACGTTGCGACAAATCAGACCACCGCGCCAAAGTACGGAGGGGGAAGCAGCATGTCGTTGCAGTTCGACACGACCGACCGCGTGTTGCAGGAAGGGCGGCTGTTCGCGCCGACCGACGCCGTGCGCGATGCCGCCAACATCACCGCGTATATGCGCGAAAAGGGCTTCGCCACGTACGACGACCTGCACCGCTGGACGATAGCGCACACCGAGGAGTTCTGGGGCGAGATGGCGGCGCACCTCCACTGGTTCGCGCCGTGGCAGCAGGTGCGCGACTGGCAGTACCCCTACGCCAAATGGTTCACGGGCGCACGCACGAATGTCGCCTACAACTGCCTCGACCGCCACCGGGGAACGCACGTCTGGAACCAGACCGCCGTGTACTGGGAGAGCGAGACGGGCGAGACGCGCAGCCTCTCCTACGCCGACCTCTGGCGCGAGACCACGAAGGTTTCCGACGCGCTGACGAAACTCGGCGTGGCCCAAGGGGACTGCGTGTGCATTTACATGCCGAAGGTGCCGGAGCAGATCGCGGCGATGCTTGGCACGGTGCGCATCGGCGCGGCGCACTCGGTGGTCTTCTCCGGCTTCTCCGCGACGGCCTTGCGCGACCGCATTCAGGAAGCCGGGGCGAAGGTCGTGATCTGCGCCGACGGCTACACCTACCGGGGTAAGCAGGTTGACCTCAAAAGAATCGTGGACGACGCCGTGCGCGAGTGCGCCTGCGTGGAGCGCGTCGTCGTGCTGAAGCGCGGCGGCAATGCGGTGAATTGGGTGCCGGGGCGCGACCTCTGGTACCACGACCTGATGCAGATCGCCAAGAGCGGCACCCCCGCCGCCGAACTCGACAGCGAGACGCCGCTGTTCTACCTCTACACGTCGGGCAGCACGGGCAAGCCGAAGGGGATCGTCCACACCCACGGCGGCTACATGGTCGGCACCTACACCACCACGAAGTTCATCTTCGACATCAAGCCGGACGACATCTTCTTCGACACCGCCGACCCCGGCTGGGTCACGGGCCACTCGTACCTCGTCTACGGCCCGATGCTCAACGGCTGCACGCAAATCCTCTACGAGGGCGCGATAGACGCCCCGAACCCCGGCAGGCTGTGGAAACTGATCGAGAAGTACGGCGCGACCGTGCTCTACACGGCACCCACGGCGATCCGCGCCCTGATGCGGCAGGGCGACAAGTGGCCCGCGAGTGCCGACCTGACGAGCCTGCGCCTCCTCGGTTCCGTGGGCGAGCCGATCAACCCGGAGGCGTGGATGTGGTACCGGCAGGTGACGGGCGGGAACCTGCCGATCATGGATACGTGGTGGCAGACCGAGACCGGGGCGATCATGATCGCGCCTACTCCGATAATGCCGCTCAAACCGGGCAGTGCCACCAAGCCCTTCCTCGGCATCGAGGCGGACGTGGTGGATAAATCCGGCAACCCCGTGGGAGCCAACAACGGCGGCTACCTCGTCATCCGCCAGCCGTGGCCCGCAATGATGCGCACGATCTACAACGACAGCGAGCGGTACGAGTCGTACTGGCGCACCATCCCCGGTGTCTACTTCGCGGGGGACTCCGCCTTCCGCGACGCCGACGGCTACTACTGGATTCAGGGCCGCGTGGACGACGTGATCAAAAAGTCGGGCCACCGCCTGGGGAGTAGCGAGATCGAGTCCGCGCTCGTCTCGCACCCCGCCGTGGCGGAAGCTGCCGCCATCGGCAAGCCCGACGAGGTGAAGGGCGAGAGCATCAAGGTCTTCGTGATATTGAAATCCGGCTACGAGCAGTCGGACGCCCTCTCGCGGGAACTCATCACCCATGTGCGCGAGACGGTCGGGGCCATCGCGCAGCCGGACGAACTCGCCTTCGTGCCGAGCCTGCCAAAGACCCGCAGCGGCAAGATCATGCGCCGCTACATCAAGGCGCAGGAACTCGGTCAGCCCACGGGGGATCTGAGCACGCTGGACGAGTGAAAAGTTTCAAGTTCGCAGTTCCGAGTTCCAAGAGGGGGACGAGCGTTTCACTTGGAACTTGGAACTTTTCTGCGTTGACAAACGCCCCCGGTATCGGTACCATTTGTACAGACGTTGAAACGTGGCACGCGGCGTGCGTGATTGAAGGAGTGGGACGATGAGCATCGCTATCGCGCAAGACAATCTGACAACGATGACCAGCGAAGCGGCGGAGCAGGTGCGCAGCCTCGTGGCGAAGCAGGGCCGCACCGACCTCGCATTGCGCCTGTTCGTGACGCAGGGCGGCTGCTCCGGCTTCTCGTACGGCATGGCCCTCGACCCGAACACCCGCGACGACGATGCCGTGTTCGAGATGGAAGGTGCTCGCCTCGTGGTGGACGCCTTCAGCTCGCGGTACCTCGCCGGGGCCGAGGTCGGCTTCTCCAGCAACCTGATGGGTGGCGGTTTCACGATCAAGAACCCGCAGGCGGCTTCGTCCTGTGGTTGCGGTCACTCCTTCCGCACGAAGGAAGAGGACGGCGATCCGAAGCGGTGCGGTCACTGATCGTCGCGTACGTGGGATAGTTTCAGGCAAAGATGGGGCCGGGGTTGCATGCAACCCCCGGTCCTTTTTCATTCCGCTCGTCGCCAATTCGGTGAGGAAAGGGCGACATGAACCCGATTCGTGAGTATCTGCAAAGCGGCGAGTCGCTCCTGTGGGAGGGCCAGCCCGATCCGGCGCGATACTCACGGCGCGGTCTGCTGTTCGCCGTGCCGTTCGGGTGCGCGTTTACGGGGTTCGCGCTGTTCTGGGTGGCCTTCACGTTCGCCCTCACGCGGGGCAACAGCGGTGGCGTACCCGTCGCGCTGTTCCCGCTGTTCGGCGTGCCGTTTGTGCTCGTGGGGCTGTACATCCTCGTGGGGCGGCTGTTCGTCGCCGCCCATCAGGCCCGCAGCACATGGTACGCCGTGACCGACCGCCGCGTGCTGATCGTCACCGGGCGGCGATGCGCCCTCACCGAACTTGCCCTGACCGGCATTCCGGCGATGCAGGTGGACGAGCAGGGCGACGGGTTCGGCTCGATTGCCTTCGGTGCCACAGCAGCGATGTCGTTCCTTCCCGGCCTGTCCGGTGGCCCCGCGTACGTCGGCGGCACCCGGTACGCGCCGATGGTACCCGCGTTCCAGAGCATCCCGCACGTTCGTGCCGTGTATGACCGCGTGAAGGGGGCGCAGGCCCGCAACGAGGGCGAGCGCGAAGGGCCGTACGGGCGCGACGAACCGCAGTCGGCGTGGGAGCCGCCGCGCTGGCCGGGACGTGGCAGGGTATAATGCTTCCTACGGAGGGAGCAGGGCATGAGCGTACGAACCGGCACAATCCTCGACACCATCCTCGCCCGTACGCGGGAAACGGTCGCCGCCCGCAAGGCCCGCGTCGGCATGGAATTGATCGAGTTGAAATTATCGCGCACGCCGCCGCCGCGTGATTTCCTCGCCGCCGTGCGCCGCCCGCCCGGTCAGCCCGCCCGCGTGATCGCGGAACTGAAAAAGGCGTCACCCTCGAAGGGCATGTTCGCGGAGCAGTACGACCCGGAGACCATCGCGGCGGAGTACGCACGCGGCGGGGCGGCAGCCCTCTCCGTGCTGACGGACGAACCGTTCTTCCTCGGCTCGCTTACGCACCTGCCCATCGCCCGCCGGGGTGCCGACAGCACCGGGCGCGAACTGCCCATCTTGCGCAAAGACTTCTTCATAGACCCGTATCAGGTGGCGGAGGCGCGGGCGTGGGGCGCGGACGCCTGCCTGCTGATCGTCGCCGCCCTCGACGATGCAATGCTTGCGACCCTGCACGCGGAGATACACCGATACGGCATGACCGCCCTCGTGGAGGTTAACAACGCCGCCGAACTCGCCCGCGCCGTCGCGGTGGGGGCGGCACTGATCGGCGTCAACCAGCGCGACCTGCGCGACTTCTCGGTGGACGCCGACCGTGCCACTTCCTTGATAGATGCGATGCCCACGGGCGTCGTGAAAGCGGCCCTCAGCGGCATCCGTACCGCCGCCGACATGCGCCGTCTCGCCGACGCGGGCTACGACGCCGCCCTCGTGGGCGAGTCCGTGATGGTCGCCCCCGACCGCGCCGCCGCCGTCCGCGCCCTCGCGGGAGGAAGTGTATGAACCGCCAAGACGCCAAGACGCCAAGGGGGAAAGGTTTAACCACAGAGACACAGAGAACACAGAGGGCGGAAGGGAGAAATGATTATTTTTCTCAAGTTCTCTCAGTGTTCTCTGTGTCTCTGTGGTCAATTCTTCCTTCCTATCTTTGTGCCTTTGTGCCTTTGTGGTTCATGTTTCCGGGCGGTGCCGCGTGACGGTAGTGAAGATATGCGGGCTGCGGACGGTGGAGGATGCACGGGCGGCGGCGGACGCGGGGGCGGACGTAATCGCCTTCAACTTCTACGCGGGGAGCAAGCGGTACGTCGCGCCGGAGGAGGCGCGGGGCATCGTCGCGGCATTGCGGGCGGAACGCGGGTCGCGTCCGCTCGCGTGCGGGCTGTTCGTGAACGCGAGTCCCCATGAGGTGTGCGACACGGCGGCGCGGTGCGGCCTCGACCTCGTGCAACTCGCGGGGGACGAGCCGCCGGAACACGTCGCGGCAATCGGCCTGCCCGCATTGAAAACCTTCCGCCCCGCTCCCGGCGAAGACGCCGCCGCCCTCGCCGCCCGCATCGCGCTTTACCGCGAAGCGGCGCACTCGCTCCCCCCCGGCCCGCTTGGTGCGCCGCTTATCCCGCTCTTGGACGCCGCCGTTCCCGGCTCCTACGGCGGTACGGGAATAGTAGGCGATTGGCACCTCGCGGCGGATTTGCGTACCCAGTACTTTTTAGCGGGCGGGCTGACGCCGGAGAACGTCGGTGAGGCGATGCGCACAGTACGCCCGTGGGGGGTAGATGTGGCGGGTGGCGTGGAAAGCTCCCCCGGCGTCAAAGATGCTGCCCGCGTCGCCGTGTTCATCGCCGCCGTGCGCGACGCCAACGGGGAGGGCCGCACCGATGCGTGAGGAAGCCCGCGACGACGACCGCGAGGAACGCGACGACCGCCCCGACCCGCAAGGCCGCGCCACGAACCGTTTCTGGCGCATCGTCGGGCGCATCGCGGCGAGCGAGGACGAGGCGGAAGCCACCGTGCAGTACGTCTCCGCCATCGTCGCAGTGGAGGAAGAGCGGGCCTATCTGGAGGCGTTCTACGACCTCGACGGTGTGCGCACGATCAGCATCCGCGACTACGCGGGCGAACTGTATGTTGTGTCGCGCCCCGCCGCCCTGACGCCGCAGATCGAGGCGTTGCTGATCGCAGAGTGCCGCCACCTCGCCAGCGGGGCCGCCCTGCACCCGATGGACGCCCGCCTCTTTCGCTATGCCTACCACGGCGGGTTCTGCTCGCGCTGCCGTTCCGCCTTCGCCCTCGGCCCCGCCTGCCGCGAATGCCTGTTCGCCGGCTACCCCATCAACTACGACGAACTGCTAACGTAGCGCAGGGTATTCTGTGGCGCGATGCTCTCAGCCCGTGATTCTGCCCCATCCCGGCAATCGCGGGCTGAGATTATCCCATCACAAGGGAAGTATCTACGCTAACGCCCCGTGCCGATGCCGAGGATGTCCGCGATGTTCGCGGTGTCGCTCATCACGGGTTCGATCTCGCCGCCTTTCGCGCTCAGGATGCAGGTGACGCCGGGGCCGTGGCCCGCGAGGTTGCTGTCGGCATGACAAATAATACCGATGGTGATCGCGCCAGTGCGGTAGTACCGCCCGAAGGTGCTGTCCGCGTTCTCGATTGCTACGAGATCGCCGAGGCGAATGTCCGCGAGGTCGTACTGCTCCACAGTGGGCGGGTCGAACAGCGTGATGTCGTAGTCGCCCCGGAAGCCGTTGTCGCGCCCCAATCCGCTGCCCATGATCCCCGCCGGGACGCGCTTCGCCACCGGCACGCGCAACTTGCCGTTCGCGTCCTCGATGCCCCACGCTTCCGCGAAGGCCGGGTTGAGGTTCATCACGCGCACGGCGGGGTAATCCGCAAATTGCATCCCCACGCCGAACGAGCGTATCTGCATCCGGTCGCCGATGGTCAGGCGATTCAGCACCTCGTCGGGGAAGTCCACCATGACGTGTTCGATGCCGCCGTGCTTGCCCGTGACGATGCCGACGCCGCCCTTCGCGTCGCCCGTGACGAGCCGCGCCTCGTTGCCTATCGTGGCGAGCACGTTGAGCGCACCCTGCTGCCGCTCGGTGTAGTTCGCCACCGAGACGCACGGCTCCACATGGTCGCCCGCCCAGCCGCAGGCGCGGTCGCCGACGCGCACGTTGTACGTGATGCCGCCGCTTACCGCGAGCACACGCGGCACGCCGTCGTGACCGATGCGGTACGGCGAATTGCCGACGAAGCCGGGGCTGCTCACCTCCCCGATCACGGAAAGTTCCACCAATTGTTCGCGGTTCGTGCGCGGTGCGGGCATGGTTCGCTCCTTCGGTCATTGTCGGTTGCCGGTTATCGGTCGCCAGAAGATGCGAAAGCGTCTCGTCGGGATGCGCGGGCATTTCTCCGACGACCGACGACCGACGACTAACGACTAACGACTGCGGCATGGTATCATCGCGGCAACGAGAGCGGCGCGAACAGGGGGAACGATGACCACGGTTTCATACAGCGGGCAGGCGGCGATGGGGGGCGAAAGTGGATGTGAGGCGGCACGACCGCCGCCCCGCCTTTCGCCTTTCGATCCCCAACTTTCGACCCTCGCCGCCGCCAGTGGCTGAGTTCGCGCCATCGCCCGCCGCGCCCACCGTGGCGGTGCGCCGCGCCGATGCACGGGCCGACCGCGAGGCGTGCTACGCTATCCGCGCTGCGGTGTTCGCCCGCGAACAGGGCGTGCGCGGGGCCGAAAAGGGCGACAAGGACGACGCCACCGCCGTCCATGCACTCGCCCTCGTGGACGGCGTTCCCGCCGGTACGGGGCGGCTCCACATCGTGCGCACGAAAGACGGCCCGGAGGGGCAGATCGCGTGGGTGAGCGTGCTGCCGCAATTCCGGCGTGGGGGTGTCGCCTCCGGCGTGATGGCGCACCTGATGGACGCGGCGCGGGCGATGGGATTGCCGTACGTGATACTCAGTGCGCAGACCTACGCGAAGGGGCTGTACGAGAGCTTCGGCTTCGCCCCCGTCAGCCCTCCCTTCATGATGGCGGGCATCGAGCATCAGATGATGGTCGCGTATCTCGTCCCGCGAGACGGGGCATGACGATCATTCCTGCTGCGTGGAATCCGCGATGAGACGGTACACCGTGGTTCTCATCCCCGACGAGCAGGAAGGTGGCTATACCGTCATCATTCCCGCCCTGCCGGGGCTGACCACCGGAGGCGAGACGTGCGACGAAGCCCTCGCCCATGCGCGGGACGCCATCGCCCTCTACATCGCGGCTGTGGAAGCGGCGGGCGAACCCGTGCCGGTGGAGGGAATACACCCTGCCTTGGCGGAAGTGGCGGTGTAGGGGTGGTTCGTGAACCACCCGCCTCATACCAAAACCGGGTGAACCGACACACAGAGAACGAAAGTTAGTCGGCGGCGTGGTGCGTGCGCGTTGCGGCGGCGTGGTACACATCCGTCACCCGCAAAGCGGCTATCGGCACGAGATGCACCTCGTTCTCCTCGTCCGGGCCGTAGAACTCCACCGTGACGAAGCCGCGTTCCGCCCCGTGTACATCTATCACCGTACCCCGCGCTCCTGCGATCAACGCCCATTCGGGGTGGGCTTCGCGCAGCTCTACCTCGTCGTATTCATTCACCGCTGCGTCCTTTCGGGGAAAGGGCGTACGCGCTCACGAGTCGGGGAATGACCGTACCCGCGTCCACCTGCCAAACGGTGCGAAGATGCGTCCGGCCCGTCGGCCCTTGAATGTCACCCTCCACAGTGTACATCGCGTCCTCGCCCCGAAGTTCCACCTTCGCCACAGGGTGCGTGCGTCCGTGCAGGAGCAGATCGCCGCGCAGTCGCTCCCATCCTTCGCGGGCGTAGCCGAGGGCGAAGAAGACAGCGGGTTTACCACGACTGCGCGGGTTCGTAGGATCGAGGAGGTAGCGCAGCAGTTTGTCCGGGTGAACGATAGCGCGGTCGGCATGGGGGAGCATCACGCTCGTTCCGGTTGCCGCGTTCCGTTCGCCCCATTCGCCCAACCCGCGGCCCGCGTCGTCGCGTCGTAGTGCGCGACGAAAGCGGCGGCGAAACCGACGACGCGCTCGATCCAGATTTGCCCACGCTCGGCGGTGGCGACGGTACCGTCGCCCGTCGCGCCGTTGGGGGCGACCTCGTCCGCGTCGAGGTAGACCGCTCCCGGCACCGGCTGCCCCGGCACCGCGACCGTGCTGTAGTTGCGCACCTCCCACCCCGCGAAGGGGTAGTATTTCCCGGCCTCAAGCCGCTCTCGTACCACATCGTCCGGGAACATTGCCATCATCGCGGAGGTTTCCGGCTCGGCACCGTGACCGTACGCCCGTGTGGGGTCGTCATAGGTGTCGCGCATGAACTGATAGCCGAGGTTCCACGGGTAGATGTTGCCGATCACCAGCCCGTGCGCCGCCTTGAACTCCCGCGCCACCTGCTCGCACACCGCCGCGTTGCCGCCGTGGTTGTCCACGAACACGAAGCGGCGGAACCCCGTCGCCACCAGCGATGCCAGCACGTCGCGGATCACATTCGCCAGCGTCTCCTGCCGCACGGGGATCGTGCCGGGGAAGTTGCGGAAGACTGCCGAGCAGCCGTAGTTGATCGCGGGCAGCACGTACGCCCCGCTCTGTTCCGCCGCCCGCAACGCGACGAACCCCGCCGCCATGTTGTCCGCGTTCACGGGCAGGTGCGGCCCGTGCTGCTCCACCGTGCCGATGGGCAAGAGCAGTACCGGGTTCTCCGGCACGATCTCCGCCACCTCCGCCCAACTCATCCGCCCCAGTTCCGCTGTGCGCCGTGTTGCCATTGGATGCCTCCTTCGTCGGCTGAAATGCGTGCCGCGTGCTGCGTGCCGCGCACTGTGTGAATCTGGATGTCTCCCCTACCATTGAGGGCGTCGTCAGCAAGACATTTCACGCAGCACGCAGCACGCAGCACGCAGCACTTCCCCCTATGGTGCGTAGTGGTAGCCGATCTTCGGTGCAAGCGAGAGGGCGGCGTAGAGCGTCTCGAAGCGCGGCGTCGCCACGCCCGCCGCCGCGCCGCGCCGCACCACCGTGCCGACCAACTCCGCCACTTCGGTCTGTCGCCCCTTCTCGAAGTCGCGCTGCAAGCTGCTCTTGATGTCGGAGGTGGCGGGCATCATTGCCGCCTTGCGCCGCGCCACGACCTCCGGGTCAATCGGCGTCCCTTCGGCGGCGGCGAGCGCGACGAGTTCGTCTATGAGCGCGAGGTAGAGCGCGTGCGTGGGCGGGTGGTTGAACACGTCGCCATATGTGCCACGGGTGATGGCGGTCAGTGCGGCAACGGGGCCGATCCAGATGAATTTCGCCCAGAGGATCGCGTGCGGGTCGTTCCCCACCGTGGTACGGGTACCGGACTCGTTGAGCGCGTCCGCGAACAGTTGCGCCCGTTGCGACACGCTGCCACCGGCCCATTCCGCGAGCGCGACCTGATCGGCGGGCGGGAAGCGGTTGATCGTGCCGGGGGCGGTGATCGTGGCGGTGTATGTCGTGCTGCCCGCGATGATGCGCTCGGCACCGTGGAGCGCGGCGAGACGGACGGGAGCATCCAGCCCGTTCTGGATCGTGGCGATTGCCCCACCGTCACGCAAGAGCGGCGCGGCCTGCGCCCCCGCCGTGTCGGTGTCGAACGCCTTGACGCCGAACAGCACAATGTCCACGGGGCCGACCGCCGTCGGGTCGTCGGTGGCGAGGGCGCGAACCGTGAATTCCTCCAGCAGTTCGCCCTGCCGCACCTCGCGCAGCGTCAGCCCGTGGGCGCGGATCGCTTCCAGGTGCGCCCCGCGTGCGATGAACGCGACCTCATGCCCCGCCCGCGCCAGCCTGCCGCCGATGTACCCGCCGATGGCCCCCGTACCGAACACCGCAATCTTCACCCCCGCCTCCTCTTATTGCGCCGCTTCCGTCTACCACCCAAGCATACACGTACCCCGCCATTTTGACAGGCGACGCGACCGACACATTGCTTTATGATCGCGTATAGGAATTTGGTGTGCGCGGTATGCGCGTCTACGTGACGGGGGAGGTGACGATGAGCGCAACGGGGCAACCGGAGAGAGGAACGGCGGGCGAAGCGCGGGACACGGGACGGTTGGAGGCATTCAGCGACGGCGTGCTCGCTATCGTGGTGACGATCATCGTGCTGGAGATTCACGTCCCGCCTCTGACATCGGTGGACGCGAAGCACTCGCTGCTCGACCAGCTACTGCATCAATGGCCGATCTACCTCGCGTACCTCACAAGTTTCCTCACCGTATTCGTGATGTGGGTGAACCACCACAACATCTTCAAGCAGGTACGGAAGGTGGATCAGACATTCCTGATCCTGAACGGGCTGCTGCTGCTCTGCATCGCCGTGGTGCCGTTCACAACCGCCCTGCTCGCGGAGTACCTGACGCACCCGGAGTCGCGCACCGCGATTCTCGTCTACAACGGCGTGTATGTCTTCGTCGCCCTCGCCTTCAACCGGATGTGGTTCTACGCCGCTCGCAACGGGCGGTTGCTCATCCGCGACGCGAACGCCGCCTTCGTGCGCCACACCTCGCGGGGGTACGCCATCGGCCCCCTGCTCTACCTCGCCACCTTCGCTATCGGCGCGGTCAATACCATCGCCGGGGTCGTGGCGAATCTCGCGCTCGCGGTCTTCTTCGCCCTGCCGAGCGGGGCGAACCGCGAGGACGCGGCGGACGCTCTCGCGGCCACGCCTTCGGTGACGGGAACAGCCGCCAACTGACGAATAACACGAGCGACACGAGTGGCGCGACACGTGTGACTGCCACAGAACCGACGATCAGTGCCGCGCAGAACAGGAGCAACGCGGCATCGGGAACCCCTCCCCCACAGAGGCGGGGTGACGTGTGGCAAGACCGGGGCGTTCCGCGAACACCTCATCTGTTGATACACGTCACCCCGCCTCTGTGGGGGAGGGGCCGGGGGAGGGGTTTCCCTACACCAGCCGCAGCCCCGGTACCACATCGAGCGCGGCATCGGCGTAGGCACCCGCACGCGCTGCCGGATACGCCGCCGCGCCGATCATCGCGGCGTTGTCGGTACAATAGACGGGCGGCGGCACGAACAGCGGCACGTTGCCCGCCAGCCCCGCCAGCCCCGCCGCGAGCCGTTCGCGCAGCAGGCGGTTTGCTGCCACGCCCCCCGCGAGCAGCACCGAGACCGCGCCCATCTCCCGCGCCGCCCGCACGGTCGGCCCCACGAGCATGACGACGATGGCCTCCTGATACGCCGCCGCCAAATCCGCGATGGGCGTGTCGTCGCGGAGCGGCGTCGGGCGATGGACGACAAAGCCGTCTGCACGCGGGCGGTCTTCGAGGGCGAGCGCGGATTGCGGCAGGCGGTAGGGTTGCACCGCCCGCAGCATCGCCGTCTTGACGCCGCTGAACGAGAAGTCGTACGGGCGGGCGGTCTTCGCAGGGACGAAGGGGTACCGCCGGGGGTCGCCGTCCGTTGCGACGCGGCTGATCGCGGGGCCACCGGGGTAGCCGAGGCCCAAGAGCCGCGCCCCTTTGTCGAACGCCTCGCCCGCCGCGTCGTCGAGGGTGCCGCCGAGGGCGCGATACCGCCCGTGGCCCTCCAACAGCAGGAGCGATGTATGCCCGCCGCTCACAATCAGCCCCACGGCGGGAAAGCGCGGCTCCGGCGCGTCGTCCGCCCCTTCTGGGAGCAACCAGTTCGCGTATAGGTGGCCTTCGAGGTGGTTGACGCCCACGAGCGGCTTCTCCCACGCGACCGCGAGGGCCTTCGCCACATTGACGCCCACGAGCAATGCCCCCGCCAGCCCCGGCCCGTGCGTCACCGCGAGGGCGTCAATGTCCCCCGGTCCGCACCCCGCCGCGTCCATCGCCGCCCGTACCACGGGAACAATCTCGACAACATGCCGCCGCGACGCCAGTTCCGGCACGACACCGCCATAGCGGGCGTGCAAATCCGTCTGCGAGGCGACGATGTTCGCCCGCACCCGCCGCCCGTCCGCGATCACGGCGGCTGCCGTTTCGTCGCAACTGGTTTCGATGGCAAGAATATTCATAGTCACCAATGATTAGCGATCAATAGTCAGCGTCGGGCGAGCGTTCGCGGAGAAAGCCGAGCAGCGCGGCATTGAACACCTCCGGTGCCTCGCGGTTCGGCCAGTGACCGACGCCCGGAACTTCGAGGAAGCCGCGCAATCCGGGCAGGCCAACGCGCAGTGCCTCCTCGGTCGTTCTGCGCATCAGGTTCAGCCCGTCCACCGCGCCGACGAGGAAAAAGGAGGGTTGCCGGATGACGGCCCCCTTGAACGGTGCCGCGAGATCGAACCACGACGGGATGGAGCGATAGTAGCTGAGGCCACCCCGGAAGCCCGTGCGCTGAAACTCCTGAACCGCATACGCGACATCATCAGGGTCGGCCCACGGCGGGATGGCGACGGGTGCTTCGCGGGTCATTGACCGCTCCGCGTCGAACGGATTCCAGCGATCCGATGGCGGCGGCGACCCCGACGACCAGTACAGGAACGCCGGGTAGGTGACTGCCGCGTCGGCCCATCGCTCCACGGCCCCCGGCTCCAACTGGTTGAACATGTAGAAGCTCGTGCGCCCGGCAGCGGCCATAGTCTCTAATATGCTATGGTCGCCACGGGGCGAGAAGGGGAGGCTGGCGCAGAAAACGGCGGTGAAGCGGTCGGGCCGCATGAGGGCCGCGTTCCATGCGACGCTCGCCCCGAAGTCGTGACCGACGATTGTCACCTCCGGCAGGTCAAGCACATCGAGCAGGCCGACTAAGTCGCCAACCGTGTGGAACGGGGTATAGAGCAGCGGATCGTCCGGTGCCGAGCTGCGACCGTAGCCGCGCATATCGAGCGCGATGGCACGATAGCCGGCGGCGGCGAGTGCCTCCATCTGGAGCCGCCACCCGCGCCATACGTCCGGGAACCCGTGGCAGAGCAGCACTGGCTCCCCCTCGCCCAGCTCGACGACATGGAGTTCAACCGGGCCTACCCCAATCTGTGAATGCTTCAAATTTTCTCCCGTACGTTGCGAATGCGTCGTTCCCCGTGGAATACGCATCGCATAGTGACCTCGAACCGCTACCCCGTCTGGTACGTGCGCGGGTCGTTCGACCCCGCGAGCGACTGATGGTATTGAGCCATGCGGGCGCGGTTCGCAGCGCGGAGGGCGGCGTAGTCTTCGGCGAACTCCGGCGTGTTGATCGGCGGCGAACTCATCACGTAGGCATCCTCGCCGTCGTCGCTGTAGTAGCGGCGGCGCGTCGCCTGCACCGAAAAGCCGTATTTGCGGTAGAGGTTCTGGGCGCGGCTATTCGAGACGCGCACCTCCAGCGTCACCCATGTCGCGTTGCGGCGCGTCGCCTCGTCAATCAGCGTGGTGAAGACGAACTCGCCCACGCCCCGGCTGCGATGCCCCGGTCCAACGCCGATGATCGTCACATGCGCCTCGTCCATCAGGGTCCACATCCCCGCGAAGCCGACGATGGGCGCGGGCGGCGGGGCTTCCGGGGCGCGGTTGAAGAGCGGGAACAGCCCACGCCCGCCGCCCCGCAACTCCGGGCCGCGACGCGGCTGCTGCGGCGACACCGCGCCATCTCCGGGCGGTCGCCAGCGACAGACGACGTAGTGATTGCCTTGCGGGTTGCCCAGTTCGCGGCGGTACGCCGAGAGGGGCCACGGCGTCGGCACGCTCTGCAACTCCACCGCGTGAACTTCCGGGAGGTCATCGAGCGTCATCGGTTCGGTCACGTACGGCACGCCGCTTCGTCCTTTCCCGGTTCGGGCCGCTTCAAGCCACAGCGGTCGTGTGCAAGTATACGGGCGCGAGCGACACGAGATCGTTGGTGTTGCCCCACAGTATGCGCCGCCACGCGAGGTCTGCCAATGCCCCGGCCCGCCGCGTCCGCGCCCCGACCGTCGGCACGATCACCCCCGGCACCGCAGCAAATGCCGCTTCCGCCACCGTGTCCATCTCGCCACAGACGAGGCTCATGGGATATGCGGCGAGCACGCGGGCGATCTCCGGCGCGGTCGCGTGCGTCGGCCCTTCAGTAGGTGCAAGATCGTCGCCCGCGTAGAGCGCGTAGGCGTATCGCCCCCGCCCCGCCGCGACGGTCGCACAGACCACGCTCCCCTGCGGGAGAACGGACACGAACGGCGCGGCGGTTGCGTCGAGTGTCGGCACGCCGACGATGGGCAGGCCCAAGCCGAGTGCCAGTCCCTTCGCAATACCGAGACCGACGCGCAACCCGGAGAACGACCCCGGCCCTGTCGCCACCGCTATCGCCACGAGGTCGCCCTTTGTCTTGCCGACCGACGCAAGGGAATGCATCGCGGCGTCCAAGAGCATCGCGGTACCTTGCCGCTGCCCCTGCCACATCGTTTCCGCGAACAGCGTCGTCCCGTCGTGCAGCGCGTAGCCGACACTGGCACTCGACGTGTCGAGGGCAAGCAGCACGCCCACGGGGGGAGCGGGCAGTTCCAGAATGTGCTGATCGAGCCGGAGCGTCGCTGACCCTTGCGGGGGCCGATCTTCCGGCATTTCGGCGGACGGTTCTGTGGGTGTCAAACCTCGCCCACCTCTCCCGTCAGCGCGTCAAGGAGCCGCACCGCCACGCCGTGCGCCGTGAAGGTCAATTGCCGCTCCGTCTCGCCCGCGTCCGCGAGGGCGACATCGAGATACGACGGCGGCACGAACCCGGCGAGCATCGCCCCCTCCGGCCACTCCACCACCGCCGCCCATTCGCCGCCGAAGTAGTCCGGCAACCCCACCGAATCGAGATCGCCGCCGCTCTCGCCACCGCCGCCATCCATCAGGCGATACAGGTCGAGGTGCGCGAGCGGCACAGCCTCGCCCGCCGCGTTCGTGCCATGATACTCGTTCGCCAGCGTGAATGTCGGGGACGGCACCGGCCCCGCGATGCCCAACCCCGCCGCGATCCCACGGGCGAAGTGCGTCTTCCCGGCACCGAGATCGCCGCGCAGCAGCACCACGTCGCCCGCCCGCAATGCATGGCCTAGCCGTTCGCCGAGGCGCACGGTTTCGGCGGGCGCGAGTGTGCGCACCGTTATTGCAGGAGTTGTGCCGTCTGCCACAGGTCGCACGCTGCCTCGCCCTCCGCGTCTCGTTTCCTGTTGTGGGGTAACATAGCGGGGGTGGGGGCGCATTCCCGCGAAGAACCTCACCCCCGGCCCCCTCTCCGTCAAGCGGAGAGGGGGAGAACCACGGGAAGTTTCGGGGCGTATGCGAAAGCCCCGATCTCGCCACACGTCACCCCCTCTCCGCTTGACGGAGAGGGGGCCGGGGGGTGAGGTCTGCCGATGCCCGACGTTCCCGTACTGCCACCCGATCCCGCCGCGCTCTGGGCCGCGCTCGTCCCGGCGCAACGGGAGGCACTGCGCTCTGTCGCGGCGGCGGCGGCGGCAACGACAGGCGGCGCGGCCTATCTCGTCGGTGGCCCCGTGCGCGACTTGCTGCTCGGTGCGACGCGACTGCGCGATATAGACGTGATGACGACCACCGACGCCCGCCTGATCGCCCCGGTGTTCGCGGCGGCGGTCGGCGGCACGGTGGAGAAGGTCACGGCGTTCGGCACCGCCACCGTGACCCTGCCCGCCGAGAGCGACCCTGCCTCGCTCGATCTCGCCACGACGCGCACCGAGACGTACGCTCATCCCGGCGCGTTGCCCACCGTCGCCTTTCCCGCGCCCTCCGTGGACGACGACCTGCGGCGACGCGACTTCACGATCAACGCGATGGCCCTGCCGCTCACCCCGGACGGCTTCGGCCCTCTGCTCGACCCACACGGCGGGTGGAGCGACCTGCGCAACGGACTGCTGCATGTGCTACACGACGTGAGTTTCCGCGACGATCCGACGCGACTGTTCCGCCTCGCCCGCTACGCCGCTCGCTACGGCTTCGCCGCCGAACCGCGCACCGCAGCCCTCGCCACGGATGTGGTGCAGGGCGGCTTCCTCACGACGGTTTCGCCCGCCCGCAAGCGGCGTGAGGTCGAGTTGGGGATGCGCGAACGCGACGCGGTTCGTTGCCTCGATACCTTCGCTACCTTCGGTCTGCTCCGCGCAACTTCGCCCGCCCTCGTGTGGAATGCATGGGTGTCGTCCGCTGTCGCGTCGCTGACGTCCGCACAGCCGCCCCCGCTCTGGACACTCTGGGCGGCGTTCGTGGCGCAACAGGGCGAGGCGGCGATGACGCGCTTGTTCGCGGATGTAGCATTGTATGAGACCGAGGTGCAAACGCCGATTCGCCAGCTCGTGCAAGCATATGCGGCGTTCGCGGCGAGGGATGCGACACCCGAAACGCCGCTTTCCGACCTCGCGCCGCTTTTCGAGAACGTGCCGGGGTGGGTTGTGCCGGTCTTCTTCCCGACGGAGGTGGCGAAGCGCATCGCGGCACTGCACGAGCGGCTACGGGCATACGCCGCCGCAGCGCATCTGCGCGGGAACGAGATACAGAACCTCGGCGTCAGGCGCGGGTCGGATATCGGGGAAATGGTCAAGGCGTTGCGGGCGGCGTGGCTCGATGGAAGGCTACAGACGCTCGAAGACGAGCGGCGGTTCGTGCGTGAGCGCGTCACACACGGTGATACATCCACGTTATGTAAATGATTGACGATGCCGATTCGGGGGAAAGCCAGTACGTTCGCCCTTTTCGTCGTTATCGGCAGTCAACGGAGGGTTGACATACCGAAACGTTCAAGGTACTGTGAATTTGCTGCCGGGGGAACGCCGCACGTACCCCTCACCTACCCTTCGGCAGGAATGTACGGACCTGAATAGTTGTTGCGTTGGGGTTTGCCCGATTGGTGTACCGCCGGGGAGGGTGGTTCGGGCCGACGCCTTCGGTATCCGTAGAACGTACGACGCCCCGAAAGGTTCCGCCTTGGGGATACCATCGTACGACGAACGCTGCATGTGCTTCCCTCAACGGCGTGGGGGGCGCGTGCATGGGGAGGCGTCCGTGTCTGTTGCTCTGTCGCGCCGTGCCTTTCTGCGAGGTTCCGTTGCCGTCACTGCGGGCCTCTGTGCCACCTATCTATGCAATGATCGTGCCGCCGCCGTGATCTTCCCCGGCGGGCAAACCGCCATCATAGACAATGCCGATGGCGACACCGTGCGTCTACGCACCCAGCCGAACAAGAACGGCGATGTGCGCGGCAATATCGGTGAGGGTGCCATCGTCCTGATTACCGACGGGCCGAAGCGCGACAGCGGCGGCGACTCGTGGTATCAGGTGCAGTACGCGGGCCAGAGCGGTTGGGTGATGAGCGATTACATCTCCGCCCGCAAGCTCACGGGCCACGCCGCCGTCACGTTCACCGACGGCGATGGCATCCGCCTCCGCGACAACAGCGACACGAATGCCAAGCTGCTCGGCACCGTTCCCGAAGGGGCCGTGGTGCAGATCGTCGAGGGGCCGCGCCTGAACAAGGACGGCACGCCGTGGTACCACATCAACCACGCGGGCAAGCACGGCTACGTGATGGGTACCTATCTCGTGCCGGCCAACGCCCCGAACACGAGCGTGAAGACCGCCGCCGAAGCGGACACCGGCAAAGCCCCGGATGTGAAGCGCGACGACCGCGTGAAGGTGGTCGGCACCAATGGCGGCGGCGTGCGGATGCGCGACGAGGTGGGCTACACCACCGCAGTCACCGGCACGCTCGATGAGGGTACCGTGGTCACGGTGATCGCCAATATCGTCAAGGACAGCAAGGGCAACGAGTGGGTGCCGATCTCCTTCGACGGCACGAAGGCGTACGTGATCGGTATCTATCTCGCCAAGACGACCGACGACGCCACGAAGCGCAAAAGCCTTCCCTCCACACCCACCACGACCGCGAACAGCACGACCGCGAACAGCACGACCGGCGGTACCCCCGTCGCCAGTGCCAACGCCACCCCCGCCGCCGCACCCACGCCCGAATCCGCGCCCGCCACCGCCACCGCCGCCGGGTCGAAGATCGTGGCGGAGGCGATGAAGTATGTCGGTTCGCCGTATGTCTACGGCGGCACCTCGCCGAAGGGCTTCGATTGCAGCGGCTTCACGATGTTCAACGTCAAGCAGATCACAGGGCAGACGATCCCGCGCTCCACGAATGCGCAGGTGGGTGCCGGTCAGTACGTCGCAAAGGACAATCTGCAACCCGGAGACCTCGTCTTCTTCGCCAACACCTACGCGGCGGGCATCTCGCACGCGGGTATCTACATCGGCAGCGGGCGGTTCGTCCATGCCGAGAACGAGGGAACGGGCGTGGTCGTGAGCAGCATGAGCAGCAGCTACTACACGAATAAGTACTACACGGGTCGCCGCATCGGCTAATCCCTACCGCACAAGAGAACACGCACGGGTCGCCTTCGGGTGGCCCGTTTTCGTTGCCAAGAAAGCCTCTCGTGTTCACAATTGTTTTTGATTGGAACTTTTTGGGGTGATTGTGTATTCTGTCATTGGTCGTCTATTCTTCGTCTAAGAGGGAAGGTATGGTACGTGTGACACGAGGGCATGAGAACACGGCGGTATCGCGGCGGCGGATGCTCGCGCTGATCGGTGGGGCGGCGGGGGCGGCGATCCTCGCGGCGTGCGGCGACGAGGTAGTGTCCGTGCCGACGCCCACCACCGCACCCCGCCCGACCACAGGCGGCGTGGCAACGGTGGGAGCGGGCGCGGCGAGTGCCGTTGCACCCACGACTGCCGGGGTAGCATCCGCCGTGGCAACGACTGCTGCCTCGGCGGTGGTTGCCACGGTGGGCGGCGCGAGTGCCGTCGCGCCCACGGCGACGCGGGCCGCCTCGGCGGTCGCGGGCGCGACGACGGCCCCCGCAACGACCGGGGCCGCGTCCGCCGTGACCCCGGCGACTATCGGTGCGGCCTCCGCCGTTGTTCCGGCAGTCACCGGCGTGGCCTCCGCTGTGGCACCCACGAGCGCATCTGCCGCCGTCTCGACCCCGACCCGCGCCGCGAGTGCCGTGACGGGTACCACGACCATGGGCAGTGCCGTCGCGGGTACGACCGCGACGGTGAGCGCGAGCGCGAATGTGATTCCTACGCTCGACATCGAATCATTCGACTATGGCTACCGCACCGTGCTCGGTGCCGTTCCGGGCGGGTGGACGCTCGTGCGGCAGCGCAACACGGGCAAGGAACCGCACCACGTCCAGTTCGCCCGCCTGCGCGACGGCGTGACGCAAGTGCAACTTCTCGCCGCCCTGATGGGGGCGAACGCCGAGCCTGCCATCGCCATGCTGACAGAGAATGTCGGCGGGCCGGGGGCGATAGACCCGGGTGGCGTGAGCGAGGCGATCATTGACCTGCGGGCCGGGACGCACTTCCTCCTCTGCTACATCCCCAGCCCGTCCGATGGCGTGCCGCATCTCGCCAAGGGGATGGTTCTGCCGCTGCAAGTGACCCCCGGCCCCGCGACGGCGGCGCGGCTCCCGGTAACGGTCGGTACCGTGACGATGAGCGATTTCGCGTTCCAGATGCCCGTGAGCACGGTGCAACCGGGCAAGAGCTACTGGAACGTCACGAACGTGGGTGTGCAGCCGCACGAGTTCATCGTGGTGCGCCTGCTACCGGGCAAGACGCCCACCGACATCACGAGCTTCGTTTCCGGCCCACAGATGGGGGGGCCGCCCCCCTTCACCTCGGCGGGCGGCATTCAGGGGCTGGAACGGGGGATGAGCGGCATCGCCGTGCTCGACCTGCCCGTCGGGGAATACGCGGCGGTCTGCAATATCCCCGATCCGATGAGCCGCAAGTCGCACCTGCAATTGGGCATGATTGCCGGGTTGTCAGTGCGATAGCACACGAGACAGGCGCGGGAGCCATTCCCGCGCCTGTTATCGCATTGTTCGAGGAATGTGCGCGAAAAGTATTGACAACGACCTCACGATACTGTAGAGTATGAATTAGGCAAAGGTTCCGAGGAATTACGACATCATACGCAAAGCACCGAACGAAACCGGGGAAGGTAGACAAAGGCGTAAGCCGCGAAAGCCGGAACGGGTGGAACAGTCGGGAACCGCGAGACGCAACCGGAACAGGCGAAAGCTTGCGGCGGGTGCGGGGAGCGCAACCGGAGTCGGCGCAGCGCGAGGGATTGTCAAGGTTCGTTGGGGCTTTTGCTTTTTTGGTGCGTGTTTTTGCCCCGGTGTAAAGCAGGGCGCAGGATGATTAGCGGGGTCTTTCCCCATGTAGCG
>JAABUN010002476.1_pt1 | contig 32702 bp, 32 predicted proteins | sample 5559311 | NCBI WGS metagenome assembly JAABUN01 (sample SAMN10711877, study PRJNA513370) | rock metagenome | isolation source: Antarctica rocks | place: Antarctica: Victoria Land, Siegfried Peak sud | reverse complement strand
GGTGTCCAGGTCGGCGTCCACGCGAACCTCCTGTTCGGCGTCGGGTTCCAACGCCGATCCTGGGCACCCTCCACGCGTTCCTCAGCGCAACACGCCGCACCAACCCTTGGAATCGGTCATCTAGGCGCGGCACGAGCACGCCGATCAGGTGACTACGCCGGGTGCGCAGGCCGGTGCCGTGCGGGTCGGGGGTGTAACCCAGCTGGGCTGCGATGGCGCGGATCCGCGCCGCCTTCTCCAGGCCGGCCGAGCGCACGCCCGCGTCGCTCGTGCCGTTGAGGACGCGCGACGCCGTCGACACGTGCACCCCGGCCAGGTGGGCGACCGTCCGCAGGGTCGGCCGCGGGGCGGCCTCGCGCTGTGCGGCGACCGCAGGGACAGCACCTGGTGGCTGGGCCTCTCGCTCCGCCGCTGACATCTCGCCGCCGTCCGCCTCTTGACCAGGGGTCGTGCAGGCCCTAGTAATGCACAAACGTTCGGCGCAAACGTTAGGGCGGGCGTCAGGCGGGTGTTGTACACGCGAGACGCGACCGAAGTGCGGAGGAGACACGTGCGAGATGTGGTCGTGATGGCAACCGGGGGGACCATCGCCTCCCGGCGGGACGCGTGCGGCTCCGCGGTCGCCGCGGTCAGCGGCGCCGACCTCGTCGCCGAGCTCCCCACCCTGGCCGACGTTCGGGTGCATGTCGATGACGTCCTTCGCGTCGGCGGCTACCTCATGACCCTCCCGCTGATGGCCGTCCTGGCCGAACGCGCCTGCGAGCACCTGCGCCGAACCGAGGTCACCGGTCTGGTCGTCACCCACGGCACCGACACCACCGAGGAGACGGCCTTCCTGCTCGACCTCGTCGGGGCCGACGAGCGCCCCGTGGTCCTCACTGGCGCCCAACGCCCTGCCGACGCGCCCGACAGCGACGGCCCCGCCAACCTCGCCGACGCTGTCGCGGTGGCGGCCGCCCCTGCCGCGCGCGGCCTGGGCGCGCTCGTCGTGTTCGGCGGCCGGGTCTTCGCCGCCCGCGGCGTGCGCAAGAGCCACACGCTGGCCGCCGACACGTTTACGTCACCATCGGGCGGGGCGATCGGTTGGGTGCGCGACGGGCGCGTGCAGGTCGAGCTGCGCCCGCGTCGGCGGCCGGCGCTACCGCTGCCGCCCGGTGCGCTCGACGCCGTGCGCGTCGACGTCGCCGCCCTTTACCCGGGTGCCGACGCCACCGCCTTGCACGCCTTCGCCGACGCCGGCGCCCGCGGGATCGTCCTGGAGGCCACCGGTGCGGGCAACGCCAACCCGACCGTCTGCCAGGCGGTCGACGATCTTTCGCGTCAAGGGGTCGTCCTCGTGACGTCGACCCGCGTCGAGGCCGGTCCGGTCGCCGCGCTGTACGGCAACGGCGGCGGCGCAGACCTCGTGCGGGCAGGCGCGGTGGCGTCGGGCGCCCTGCGCCCGTCACAGGCCCGGGTGCTCCTGGCCGTCCTGCTCAGCACCTCTGATGACCCGCAGTCCGTGCGGGACCAGTTCACCGAGCACGTCACCTGACCGACTGGCGGCCGTCCTGGACGGTCCCGACGAAGGAGAGAACCGCTGTGCCCAAGGACATCCTGTGCGCGTTCGGGGTCGACGTCGACGCCGTCGCCGGCTGGCTCGGCTCCTACGGGGGTGAGGACTCCCCCGACGACATCTCGCGCGGCCTGTTCGCCGGTGAGGTCGGCGTGCCGCGCCTGCTGGAGCTGTTTCGCCGTTACGAGCTGCAGACGTCGTGGTTCGTGCCGGGCCACTCCATCGAGACCTTCCCGGACCAGTTCCGGCAGATCGTCGACGCCGGCCACGAGATCGGCGTGCACGGCTACAGCCACGAGAACCCCATCGCCATGAGCCGCGAGCAGGAGACGGCGGTGTTGGACCGCTGCATCGACCTGATCGAGAAGATCGCCGGCCGCCGGCCCACGGGCTACGTCGCGCCCTGGTGGGAGTTCTCCACCGTCACCAACGAGCTGCTGCTCGAGCGCGGCATCAAATACGACCACTCCCTCATGCACGACGACTTCACGCCCTACCGCGTGCGCGTAGGCGACAGTTGGACCAAAATCGACTATTCGGCCCGCGCCGAGGACTGGATGAAGCCGCTGGTGAGGGGTGAGGAGACCGACCTCATCGAGATCCCGGCCAACTGGTACCTCGACGACCTGCCGCCGATGATGTTCATCAAGACCAGCCCCAACAGCCACGGCTTCGTCAACCCCCGCCAGCTCGAGCAGATGTGGCGCGACCAGTTCGACTGGGTCCACCGCCAGATGGACTACGCCGCCTTCACCCTCACCATCCACCCGGACGTCTCCGGACGTCCGCAGGTGCTGCTGATGCTCGAGCGGCTGATCGAGCACATCAACGGTCACGACGGTGTGCGCTGGGCCACGTTCGACGAGATCGCCGACGACTACGCCCGCCGCTCGCCGCGCACCGGGAGCGCCTCGTGAGCAGCGATATGGTCGAGCCTGAGGCCACGCCGGCGGCGACAGCGACGCGCCAGTTCCAGGGCTTCACGGGGCGCGAGACCAACCGCGCGATGGTCCTGGCGCTGATGGCCTGGACCGTCGCCGTCTTCGACTACGGCCTGTTCGGGACGCTGCTCCCGGCCATGCGAGACGACTTCGGCTGGAGCGTGTCGACCGCGTACCTCATCAACACGCTCATCGCGGTCGGCACCGCCGTGGTCGCCTTCGGGGTGGGTCCGGTCATCGACCGCCTCGGCCGCCGCCGCGGCATGCAGCTCACCGTCGGCGGGACGGCAGTGGCCTCCGCGCTCACCGCCGTGATCCCCACCGGCATCGCCGTGGTGAGCAACTCCACGCTCGTGGCCGTGCGCTCGCTGGGCGGCCTCGGCTTCTCCGAGCAGTCGGTCAACGCGACCTACCTCAACGAGGTCTTCGCAACCACTGAGGACAAGAAGAAGCGCAAGAACCCGGGCTTCTACTACGGCATCGTGCAGGGCGGCTGGCCGCTGGGCTTCCTGCTCTCCAGCGCCCTCGCCGTGCTGCTGCTCGACAGCCTCGGCTGGCGCGGCATGTACCTCGTCGCCACCGTCCCGGCCATCGTGCTCGTCGTCGTCATCGGGCGCCGGCTCAAGGAGACGCCGCAGTTCACGCTGCAGGCCGACATCCGCCGGCTCAAGGCGCAGGGCGACAGCGGCGCGGCCAACGCTCTCGCCGCGGAGTACGGCGTCACGCACTCCGACACCGCCCCGATCGCCCGTCTGCTCGAGCCCGAACTGCGCCGCAACACGGTCGTGCTCTCGCTGGCCTGGATCGTGAACTTCTTCGGCATCAGCATCTTCAGCGTGCTGGGCAGCTCGATCCTGGCGAACGCCAAGGGCGTCGAGCTCAGCGACGCCTTCTACATGCTGGTGATCATCAACCTTGGGGCGTACTTCGGCTACGTCTTCCACGGCTGGCTGGGCGACCGGATCGGCCGCCAGCGCACCATCGTCATCGGTTGGATGGTCTCCGGCATCGCCTTTGCGCTGTTGCTCTCGCCGGCCGTGACGAGCTCGACCATGATCGTGCTGACCTACGCGATCGGGCTGTTCTTCCTGGTCGGGCCCTACGCGGCGGTCTTGTTCTACATGGGCGAGTGCTACCCCACGGACTGCCGCGGCACCGGCACTGTGATCATCGGAGCGATGAGTCAGCCGGGCACGATCATTGGCGGGTTCCTGTTCACCGCGGCCGCGGCCGCGTGGGGCACCGGTGCGGCGGCGCTGTGGGTCGGTGCGCTCGGCATTTTCCTGTCCGGCGTGCTGATGCTGTTCGCCCGGCCCGTCGCTCGGCTGGACGCTCCTTGATGAGCGGGCTGGACCAGCACGACCGGCCGGTGGCGGTGGTGACCGGCGCCGCCAGCGGCATCGGACGCGCAGTCGCTCAGGGCTACGCGGCCGACGGCGTACGTGTCGTCATCGGCACCTTCCCCGGCGACCCACACGACCCGCAGCAGACCTTGGCCCTGGTGGAGGGGGCCGGCGGCACGGGCACCGTGGCCGAGGTCGACGTGCGCGACAGCGCGCAGGTCGACGCGCTCGCCCGGACCGCCGTCGAGACCTACGGGCGCATCGACCACGTGGTGGCCAATGCCGGTGTCCTGCGCCGCGCGCCGCTCGAGGAGCTGACCGACGACGCTTGGGACGACATGCTCTCGGTCGACCTCACCGGCGTCATGCGCACGATGCGCTCGTGCGCGCCGCACCTGACCTCCGGTGGCGCTGTGGTCGCCGTGTCCTCCATCGCCGGTGGTGTCTACGGCTGGGAGGACCACGCCCACTACGCGACGGCCAAGGCGGGCGTGCTCGGCCTATGCCGCAGCCTGGCCGTCGAGCTGGCACCACGCGGCGTGCGCGTCAACGCAGTAATCCCCGGGCTGATCGAGACGCCGCAGTCCGCCGACCCGGTCAACTCCCTGGGGCCCGAGGGCCTGAAGCGCGCGGGCAACGACATCCCGTTCGGTCGGGTCGGTCGGCCCGAGGAGGTCGCCGACGTGATCCGCTTCCTCACCTCGCCGGCGTCTCGCTACGTCACCGGCCAGCAGATCGTCGTCGACGGTGGCCTGACCGTGAAGATGCGCGCGTGACGCTGGTCGGGCGCACGGCGCTGGTGACCGGCGGCGCCAGCGGTATCGGCCGGGCGATCGTGCAGGCGTTCGTCGCGGAGGGCGCACAGGTCGTGGTGCTCGACCGCAACGCCGACTGGGCCCGCGCCACCGCGGCGGAGGACGGCGCGGCGGGAGGCGTCGGTGCCGACGTTGCCGACGAGGAGCAGGTCGTCGCGGCCGTCGCATCGGCGCGCGAGCTGCTCGGACGCATCGACGTGCTCGTCAACAGCGCCGGCCTGCTGACCCAGTCGCCGCTGGTCGACATGCCGCTCGCCCAATGGCGCGAGACGATCGACGTCGACCTGACCGGCGTGTTCCTGCTGTGCCGCGCGGTCGTGCCGGAGATGGTCGCGCGCGGCGACGGCCGCGTCATCAACATCGCTTCGCAGCTGGCGCTCAAGGGCGGCGCCTCGCTGACCCACTACAGCGCCGCCAAGGCCGGCGTGCTCGGGCTGACCAAGTCGCTGGCCCTCGAGGTCAGCGCGTCGGGCGTGCTGGTCAACGCCATCGCGCCGGGGCCGGTCGAGACCCCGCTGGTCGATGGCATCTCGGAGGACTGGAAGTCGGCCAAGCGTCGGGAGCTGCCGCTCGGGCGCTTCGGCCGCCCCGAGGAGGTCGCGCCGACGGCGGTGCTGCTCGCGAGCTCGCCCGGAGGGGACCTGTACGTCGGACAAACGCTCGGGCCCAACTCCGGCGACGTGATGCCGTAGGAGGCGCAGGTGTGCGGAGCGTGCGGACGCGTTCGAGCGGGCGACGAGTGGTCGCCCGGGCTCGACTCGCGCCGGGCCCGGTGGGAGGTCGCCCGGGTGGTCGACGGGCTGCTGTCCCATGCCGGCTGCGCGGCACGGGTAACCGCGACGCCGAGCGGCTGGTTGGTCCGCTCCGCCACCGGGCGCGCGTCCCTGGCCGAGACGCTGAGCGCCCTGTGGGCGGCTGTCGGGCCGCTGCCCGGCGGTGCTCCTCTGCCGGTCGAGCCGGCTGCCGGTACGGTCGCCGCCGCGGTGTGCTCCTCCTACCGACGGCACCTCGGGCAGACCCGGACGGGAGGGACGACGTGACCGTCACCATCAACGCGGACATGGGCGAGTCGTACGGCCTGCACAGCTTCGGGCACGACCGCGACCTGCTCCCGCTCGTCGACACGGTGAACGTGGCGTGCGGGTTCCACGCCGGTGACCCCGGCGCCATGCGCGAGACGGTGCGCGCCGCCGGTGCCGTCGGCGTCAGCATCGGCGCCCACCCCGGGCTGCCCGACCCGGTGGGCTTCGGGCGGCGCGAGATGGCGCTGTCCCCCGACGAGGTACGCGACCTGGTGCTCTACCAGGTCGGCGCGCTCGTGGGCTTCCTGTCGGCGGAGGGGCTCAGGCTCGACCACCTCAAGCCGCACGGCTCGCTCTACGGCATGGTCGGTCGTGACCCTGCACTCATGGATGCGCTGTGCGACGTCGCCGTGCAGTACGCCGTGCCCGTCTACGGGCTCGCCGGCACCGCGCACGAGGAGGTCGCCGTGCGGCGCGGGATCGACTTCGTGCGCGAGCTGTACGTCGACCTCGGCTACGACGCGCAGGGCCGGCTGCTGATCGCCCGGCGCCCGCAGGCGACGCCACCCGAGCTCGCCGCCGAGCGGGCGCGCCGCGGGGTCGTCGAGCAGGTCGTGCAGGCCGACACCGGCGAGCGTCTGCCCGCCCGCTTCGACAGCATCTGCGTCCACTCCGACACCGCCACTGCGGTGCAGGTGGCCATGGCCGTCCGCCACGTCGTCGGGCTCCCCGTCCCACGTCCGTCCTGACCCGCTCCACGAGAGGACCGTCCATGCCTGAAGACAGGGCCGAGCACCACGTGCCGTCGCCGTTGCCCGGGGTCTTCTACCGCAGCCCCTCGCCCGGCGCACCGCCCTTCGCCGAGGTCGGGCACGCGGTCACCGCCGACTCGACCATCGGCCTGGTCGAGATCATGAAGCAGTTCTCGGAGGTCAAGGCAGGCGTGGCTGGCCGGCTGACCGGCTTTGCCGTCGAGGACCACGGCGTGCTCGGTGCCGGGGACGTCCTGGCCACGATCGAGCCGGACTAGGACGTGCGTACGCTGTTGATCGCCAACCGGGGCGAGATCGCGGTGCGGATCATGCGCTCGGCGCGGGAGCTCGGACTGCGGACAGTCGCGGTCTGCAGCGAGACCGACGTCGACGCCGTGCACGTGCACGCTGCCGACACGCACGTGGTCATCGGTCCGGCGCCCGCGACCCGCAGCTACCTCGACGTGGGCGCCGTGCTCGAGGCGGCCCGCAGCTCCGGCGCTGACGCGATCCACCCCGGCTACGGCTTCCTGTCCGAGCGCGCCGACTTCGCGCAGGCGGTCGTTGACGCCGGGCTGGTGTTCGTCGGGCCGTCCGCCGACGCGATCCGCCTGATGGGCGACAAGTCGCGGGCGCGCTCGACCGCCGCGAAGGCCGGCGTCCCGACGGTCCCCGGCTCGGACGGCGCGGTGACCTCGCTCGCGCAGGCCCGCGAGGTGGCCGAACGCCTCGGCTTCCCCCTGCTGCTCAAGGCGGCCGCCGGAGGGGGCGGCCGGGGGATCTCGGTGGTCCGCACAGCCGAGGATCTGGAGGTCTCGTTGCCCCGCGTGCGCGCCGAGGCGGCAGCGTCGTTCGGCAACGACGAGGTCTACGTCGAGCGCTTCGTCGCCCGGGCCCGCCACGTCGAGGTGCAGGTCCTCGGCGACGGCGAGCGGGTCGTGCACCTCGGTGAGCGCGACTGCTCGCTGCAGCGACGGCGACAGAAGGTGTTCGAGGAGGCCGCCGCCCCCGCCCTGCCCCCAGCGGTCGGCGACGACATGGCGCAGGCCGCGATGCGGCTGGCGAGCGATGTCGGCTACGTCGGCGCCGGCACGGTGGAGTTCCTTTACGACGCCGACCGCGGCGAGTTTTACTTCATCGAGATGAACACGCGCATCCAGGTCGAGCACCCGGTGACCGAGATGGTCACCGGCCTCGACCTGGTCCGCGAGCAGCTCACGGTGGCGGCGGGGCAGCCGTTGTCCTTCGCCCAGGACGACGTGCAGCCCCGCGGCCACGCGGTCGAGCTGCGCATCAACGCCGAGGACCCCGAGCGCGGCTTCCTGCCGAGCCCGGGAACGCTCGAGCACCTGCGGCTGCCCGGCGGCCCGTTCGTCCGCGTGGACGCCGGATGCGCGCCGGGTGGGGCGGTCAGCCCGTTCTACGACTCGCTGATCGCCAAGGTCGTCGTGTGGGGCGACACCCGCGAGACCGCGTTCGCCCGGGCGCGGCGGGCGATGGACGAGGTCGAGGTGCGCGGCGTCGCGACCACCGCACCGTTCCTGCGCACGGTGCTCGACCTGCCGGCGCTGGTCGAGGCCACCCACCACACGACCACGCTGGAGGACTGGATGAGCAAGCGGACGGCGGGAGCGGACCGATGAGCAGGTACTCGTGGGGCGCCGACGAGCACCTCGTGGTGCAGGTCGACGAGGCGATGAGCCTGGAGGCCAACTTCACCGTGACGGCCCTCGCCCGCGGCCTGGCGGCGCGCGGCCTCGACGGGGTGGTCGACGTCTGCCCGGCCAACGCCTCGCTGCTGGTCCGCTTCGACCCCGACGTCCTGGCGCCGAGCGCGCTCGAGACGGCCGTGCACGAGGTCGAGGACGAGGTCGCCGCGACCCCAGCCCGCACCCTCGAGACCCGCATCGTCGAGGTCCCCGTCTGGTACGACGACCCGTTCACCAATGAAGTCGCCGCCCGGTTCCGCGACCACCACCAGCGCCCTGAGGGCAACGACCTCGACTTCGCGGCCGCCGAAAACGGCCTGACCTCCAAGGCCGCGTTCATCGAGCGGCACGCCGCCTCGCCGTGGATCACCTCGATGGTCGGCTTCGTCGCAGGGCTGCCGTTCCTGTTCCAGATGGTGCCGCGCGAGCGCCAGCTACAGGTGCCCAAGTATTTGCGCCCGCGCACCGACACGCCGCCCCTGACCGTCGGCCACGGCGGCTGCTTCGCCTGCGTCTACTCGGTGCGCGGCGCGGGGGGCTACCAGATGTTCGGCGTGACACCGGCGCCCATCTTCGACCCATCCCAGCGGCTGGCCGACTTCAGCGACTTCATGGTGTTCTGCCGACCCGGCGACCTCGTGAAGTTCCGGGACATGGACGAAACGGAGTACGACCGGACCGTCGCGAGCGTCGCCGACGGCACGTTCCGCTTCCGGCAGGCGCCCGTCACGTTCTCCCTCGACGCGTTCCTCCCCGACCCCGACGCGTACAACGCCCGTCTGCTGGAGGCTCTCGATGGCCGTTGACGTCCTCGCTCCCGGCTTGGCGTCGAGCCTGCAGGACCTTGGGCGGCAAGGGCACTACGACGTCGGCATCCCACCGTCCGGTGCCCTCGACCTGTACTCCGCCGCTGCCGCGAACCTGCTGGTCGGCAACGACCCCTCGGCCGCGGTGCTCGAGGCGCCCTACCTAGGCCCGCGCCTGCGCTTCGCCGAGCCGGGACTCGTCGCGGTCACGGGCGCCACCATGCCGGTGCTCCTGAATGGGGAGCCGGCCCCGGCCTGGGAGGCCCTGGCGGTCACCGAGGGCGACGTCCTGTCCTTCAGCCACCTGCAGGCCGGTGCCCGCGCCTACATCGCCGTGGCCGGTGGCTTCGACGTCCCGCTCGTGCTCGGCAGCCGGTCGACCTACGGCCTGGGCGCCTTCGGCGGGCACCAGGGCCGGACGCTCGAGGCAGGCGACGTCCTGCCTGCCGGGCCGTCAACCGGCGGCAGGCCCGGCGCCCGCGTCCCGGAGGAGCTGCGCCCGTCGTTCGGGCGCGAGGTCGACGTGCGCGTCGTGCTGGGGCTGTACGACTACCGGCTATCCGACGCAGGCCGATCGACGCTGCTCGACACCGCGTGGGAGCTGACGCCCGTCGCCGACCGCATCGGGTTCCGCTACAAGGGAGCCACGCTGGATTGGAGGGAACGCGAGCAGCCTTTCGGCGCGGGATCCGACCCCTCCAACATCGTCGACGCCGGCTACCCGATCGGCTCCATCCAGGTACCGGGAGGCGTCGAGCCCATCGTCCTGCACCGCGACGCGGTTTCCGGCGGCGGCTACGCCATGGTCGGCACAGTGATCAGCGCCGACCTCGACCTCGTTGGACAGTCCGCGCCCGGCACGCGCACCCGGTTTCGCCCGGTGACGCTCGAGCAGGCGCTCGAAGCGCGGCAAGTGCGCTCGCAGCGGCTGGCGGCGCTGCGGGAGGCCGTCGGCCGTTGAGCCCGCGCCTGCCTGGCCCGGGTGTCCACGCCTGGCCGGCCCCGCCGCCAGCAAATGCAGGTCGACCTGGGACCACCGCGGCGCCGTCTCGTTATCGATCCCCTGCGACACAAGATCTGCGTGCTGGTCAGCTGCGCCGGTGTTCACCATGGTGTGCTCCCTTCCGGTGGCTCTCGCCCTCCTGCGCTTGGCCAGCGTCGCGAGATCCGCGTTTCCCCGTTGGGCAATGTCGGCGGCGTAGCCGGTCCAGCCCCCGGCGGTGGCGCGTTGCCAGGTGGCGGCGACGTCGACGTTGATGGCGAGCAGGCGGGCCATCAGGGCTGCGGGCAGGCCATGGCCCGCACGCCGAACCCGCGCCGGTCCTGCGGCTCGCAGTCTCGGTCGGCGTGGCGGTCACCAGCGACCCGACGATGTCGGTGTCGGACCTGCTCGCAGACGCCGACCGCGCCATGTACCAGACCAAGCACAGTCCGCGGTGAACCCGACACGCAGCGGCAGGGCCTTGCCAGCCGGGCACCCGATGAGCCAGCACGGCCCGCCGGTGCTGCCGCTCGACGACCCCCGCATCGCCGTACTGCTGCACAGCACCCATGCCCCCGTCACCGCACGGCCGCGCTGGTGGACCGCCTGGGCCCAAGCCTTCGACCAAACCCCCCTGCTCGTCGCGGTGCCGGGGGAAGCGGCATCGAGCCAGGTAGGCGAGCTGCTGGCGCTCGCGCCGCTCGCCACCGCAACGACTGGCCGTACGGCGACGGTGAGCGTGCTCGGCGGCACAAGCGCCGACGCAGCCCGCCTACCCGCCTGCGACGACACCGCCGCGCGAGCACTCGCCGAAAAGCTGGCCGCGACCTTGGCGGCCCTGCCCCGACCCTGGCACCTATTCCTGGAACACCTGCCCCCGGGCGACCCCACCGCCCAGCGGTTGGCCGAGCTGCTGCCCGGCGCCCGCTGGACACTCCGCCGGGACCGAAGGTGACCAGCCGGGCTTTCGGCCGCGACCGCCGGCTGCCGATCACCTCGCGCTGGCGCGAGGCCGCCGCGCCGACCGTCGCCGAGCCCGAACAGTCGCGCCCGGACCGAGCCGGGGTGTAGGCGCGTCGGTACCTCGCGGTCTGTCCGCACCCACGCGGATCGGGGCTACGGCGCCCGGCCAAGGGCTTGGCGCGCACAGGCGCGGACGGCTGACCGTCCCGCGGCAGCGGCCTGAGCAGCTCGAGCGCCGCAGCGGCACGGGCACGCGAAAGCGGCGCCGACCCGAGCGGGGGCGCGGACAGCAGCGACGCCAGCGCTCGGCCCGTCCTGCGCACCACTCCGGCCGGCATGTGCAGGCGCACGGCCCGCTCGCGCAGGTCGCTGGCCGGCAGCTCAAGCTCGGCGCCGTGCCAGCGCAAGTAGGACAGGCCAGCTACGCCCAGTCCTTCATCACCCCGCCGAGCTGGCCGGTGGACGTCACGCCGATACCGCCCGTCTCGGCGTCGGACAGCGAGGCCTCGACGAACAGCACGTCGCCGCCCGCTCCGGTGACCGCGAGGCCGGTCGCAACGCCTGGCAGCGCGATGCGCTCGGCCGACTCGGGCAGGAGCCGCGGTCGTCCGACGTAGGGCCGCCGGACGACGCCGGCGAGCACCCCGCAGCAGCGAGGACTTGCCGGCGCCGTTGCGGGGCCGGACCGAAGCCGCTGCGTCAGCGGCGTGTACGTTGCGCACCTCGCGTACGAGACAGGAGGGTCGGATGGGCCTGAAAGACATGCTCCTGGACTGGCCGGTGCTGCGCCAGCTCACCGGCCCAGACCCGCTCGGCCGGGGGGTGGCGGCGCAGAGCTCCGGTACGGCCGCCCTGCAGCCCCGCACGGCCACGGCCGACAAGGTCGTGCAGAGCATCTGCCCGTACTGCGCCGTCGGCTGCGGTCAGCGGGTCTTCGTCAAGGACGGCCGGGTCAGCCACATCGAGGGCGATCCCGACTCACCGGTGTCGCGCGGGCGGCTTTGCCCGAAGGGCAGCGCAAGCGAGCAGTTCGTCAACGGCCCGCGCCGCGTCACGACCGTGCGGTACCGGCGAGCCCACGGCACCGAGTGGGAGGACCTGCCGCTCGAGCGCGCGATGGACATGATCGTCGACCGGGTGCTCGACACGCGCGAGCGCACGTGGCAGGACTGCGATGACAAGGGCCGCCGGCTCAACCGGACGCTGGGCTTCGCCAGCCTGGGCGGCGCCACGCTCGACAACGAGGAGAATTACCTCATCAAGAAGTTGTTCACGGCCCTGGGCGCGATCCAGGTCGAGAACCAGGCGCGCATATGACACAGCGCCACCGTCCCCAGTCTGGGGGCCTCGCTCGGACGTGGTGGCGCCACGTCGTTCCTGCAGGACCTGCAGCACAGCGACTGCATCGTTATCCAGGGCTCCAACATGGCCGAGTGCCACCCGGTGGGCTTCCAGTGGGTGATGGAGGCCAAGCAGCGCGGGGCCACGGTCATCCACATCGACCCGCGCTACACCCGCACCACGGCGGTCGCTGACCAGCACCTGCCGGTCCGGGTCGGCAGCGACATCGCGCTGCTCGGCGGGATCATCAACCACATCCTCAGCAACGAGCTCGACTTCCGCGAGTACGTCGTGGCCTACACCAACGCCGCGACGATCCTGCGCGAGGACTTCCAGGACACCGAGGACCTTGACGGGCTGTTCTCCGGCTACGACCCGGAGACGGGCAGCTACGACGGCGCGAGCTGGCAGTACGCCGGGCACGACCAGCCGGCCGCGGGCAACCAGGAGGACGAGGGAGAGTCCGGCGAGCGGAGCGCGGGGCACGAGCTCGGCGGGCGCGGCGCCACCCTGGAGCACTCGACGGTGGAGCGCGACGAGACGCTGCAGCACCCGCGCTGCGTCTACCAGGTGCTCAAGCGGCACTACGCGCGCTACACGCCCGAGATGGTCGAGCGGGTCTGCGGCACGCCGCCCGAGGCTTTCCGGGCGCTGTGCGAGGCGGTCACCGCCAACAGCGGTCGCGAGCGCACCACGGCCTGGGTGTATTCGGTCGGGTGGACCCACCACACCACCGGCGTGCAGTACATCCGGGGCGCGGCGATCATCCAGCTGCTGCTGGGCAACATGGGCCGGCCGGGCGGCGGCATCATGGCCCTGCGCGGGCACGCCAGCATCCAGGGCTCAACTGACATCCCTACGCTGTTCAACCTGCTGCCGGGCTACCTGCCGATGCCGGCGGCCAGCGACGACGACACCTTCGAGGCTTACCTGGCCACCATCTCCAAGCCGGGCATGAAGGGGTTCTGGACGGCGGCCGACAGCTACGCCGTCAGCCTGCTCAAGGCCTGGTACGGCCAGGCGGCGCAGCCCGAGAACGACTGGGGCTTCCACCTGCTGCCGCGCCTGACCGGTGACCACAGCACCTACCAGACCGTTATCGACCAGATCGAGGGGCGCAGCGAGGGGTACTTCCTGGTAGGGCAGAATCCGGCCGTCGGCTCGGCGCAAGCCAAGATGCAGCGGATGGGCTTGGCCAATCTCAAGTGGCTCGTCGTGCGCGACGTCAACCTGATCGAGTCCGCGACATTCTGGCAGGACGGTCCGGAGATCGCCACGGGCGAGCTGCGCACCGAGGACATCGGCACCGAGGTGTTCTTCTTGCCGGCGGCCACACATGTCGAGAAGGCCGGCTCGTTCACCCAGACCCAGCGCATGGTGCAGTGGCGGCACAAGGCGGTCGAGCCGCCGGGCGACGCCCGCAGCGAGCTCGACTTCTACTTCCGGCTCGGCCAAAAGCTGCGCGAGCGGCTCGCCGGCTCGACCGACCCCAAGGACCGCATGCTGCTGGACCTCACGTGGGACTACCCGCTCGACAGCCACGGCGAGCCCCAGCCCGAGTCGGTGGTAGCCGAGATCAACGGTTCGTTCCTGTCCGGTGAGCGGGCGGGCGAGCCGCTGCCCGGCTACACCTCGATGCGGGCCGACGGCTCCACCTCCGGCGGCTGCTGGATCTACTGCGGCATCTACAAGGACGGCGTGAACCAGGCTGCCCGCCGCAAGCCGGGTCAGGAGCAGAACTGGGTTGCCGGCGAGTGGGGATGGGCCTGGCCCATGGACCGGCGCACCCTGTACAACCGCGCCTCGGCCGACCCTGAGGGCAGGCCGTGGAGCCAGCGCAAGGCCTACGTCTGGTGGGATCCCGAGCTCGAGGGGGGGCGCTGGACCGGGCACGACGTGCCCGACTTCGAAGTCGACAAGCCGCCGTCCTACCGCCCGCCCGAGGGTGCGGGCGGACCCGCTGGCCTGGCCGGCGACGACCCGTTCATCATGCAGGCCGACGGCAAGGGCTGGCTCTACGCGCCCAGCGGCCTGCTCGATGGGCCGATGCCCGCTCACTACGAGCCTGCCGAGTCCCCGGTCGCCAACGCGCTGTACTCGGTGCAGGCCAACCCGACCCGTCAGGTGTTCAAGCGCACGGACAACCTGATGAACCCCTCGGCCGGTGAGCCGGGTGAGGGCGTGTTCCCGTACGTGTTCACCACCTACCGGCTGACCGAGCACCACACCGCCGGCGGCATGAGCCGGTGGCTTCCCTACCTGGCCGAGCTCCAGCCGGAGATGTTCTGCGAGGTCTCTCCTGAGCTTGCGGTCGAGCGGGGACTGGTCAACCTCGGCTGGGCCACCATCACGACGGCGCGCACGGCCATCGAGGCCCGGGTGCTGGTGACCGAGCGGATGTCGCCGCTGCACGTCGGCGGCCGGGTCGTGCACCAGGTGGGGTTGCCGTACCACTGGGGCGTCGGTAGCCAGGCCTGCGTCAGCGGGGATTCGGCCAACGATCTCGTCGGCCTGGCGCTGGACGCCAACGTGCACATCCAGGAGAGCAAGGTCGGCACCTGCGACATCACCGCTGGTCGCCGGCCGACAGGACCGGCGCTGCTCCAGCACGTCGCGGCCTACCAGCGCCGGGCCGGCATCACCGTCGAGACGGGCAACCAGCTCGACCGCCGCGTGCACCAGGGCAGGGAGGATGACGCATGAGCCAGGTAGACGCACGGGCCGACGCACCGGGTGGTCGCCGGATCGGTCCCACGAGCCTGTCCGGCCCGCTCGACCCGGCGCCGGACGCAGGCTGGGCCGACGGCCAGTCGCGCAAGGGCTTCTTCACCGATACCTCTATCTGCATCGGCTGCAAGGCCTGCGAGGTGGCGTGCAAGGAGTGGAACGCGGTGCCCGAGGACGGCCTGCTGATGCTCGGCAGCTCCTACGACAACAGCGGCAGCCTCGGCGCCTCGACCTGGCGCCACGTGAAGTTCGTCGAGCAGGCCAAGCCCTTGGGTGACCAGCAGGCCGGCCTCGCGGGCACCGCGGCCGGCCCGTCGGCCAGCGACGTCCTCAACCGCACGGCCGATTCCGCCCTCGCCGGCGACCGCAGTGCCCTCGGCAGCACGATGGATTCGCTGCAGGTAAGGCCGGCGCCGGTCGAGCTAGGGATGCCCGCCGCGATGTTGCCCGGACGTACCGAAGGGGCGCAGCGCACGGAGTTCCGCTGGCTCATGGAGTCCGACGTCTGCAAGCACTGCACGCACGCCGCATGCCTGGACGTCTGCCCGACGGGATCGTTGTTCCGCACCGAGTTCGGCACGGTCGTGGTCCAGGACGACATCTGCAACGGCTGCGGTTACTGCGTGCCGGCCTGCCCGTTCGGGGTGATCGACCGGCGGGTCGGCGAGCCCGCCGTCGTCCACAACGCCGGCATCGCGCAGAAGTGCACCCTCTGCTACGACCGCATTGGCGCGGGTGATTCGCCGGCGTGCGCCACCGCCTGTCCCACGCAGTCGATCCAGTATGGCGACGTCGATGAGCTGCGGGTGCGCGCGCAGGCCCGCGTCGACGCGCTGCACGAGCAGGGCGTGCACGACGCGCGGCTCTACGGCGAGAGCAGCCACGACGGCGTCGGTGGCCTCGGCGCGTTCTTCCTGCTCCTCGACGAGCCGGAGGTGTACGGGCTGCCGCCCGACCCGGTCGTGTCGACCGCTGAGCTGCCCGCGATGTGGCGGCGCGCCGCCGTGGCCGCCGGCGTCATGCTCGCCGGTGCGGTCGCCGCCTTCGGCGCTCGCGCGTGACCACGACCGCTCCCGGTCACAGCGAGCAGCGTGTCGGCGAGCTGCCAGCCCCCGATCGAGGGCGCGGGAAGGGGCGGCGCGGGCGGCGGGGTGATGCGAATGCCGTCGTCCCCGACGCCGAGTTCACCTCCTACTACGGCCGGCCTGTCGTCAAAGCCTCGCCGTGGGAGGCTGACATCCCGGCCTACCTGTTCCTGGGGGGGGTCGCCGCCGGTTCCTCGCTGCTGTCGGCCGGTGCCGACCTGACCGGCAGACCAGCTCTGCGGCGCACCGGCCGGCTGGGAGCCCTCGCCGCGCTGTTGTTCTCGTTCACGGCGCTCGTGCACGACCTCGGCCGCCCGTCCCGCTTCTACCGCATGCTGCGCGTGGTCAAGGTCACCTCGCCGATGTCGGTCGGCACCTGGCTGCTGACCGCCTACAGCCCGTTTGCCGGCCTGGCGGCGGCGGCCGAGCTGAGGTCGTTGCTGCCGGCCCGCCTGCGCGACGGCGCGGTCGGCTCCCTGCTCGGTGGCGCGGCCCGCCCGGCCGGGCTGGTGGCCGCGGCCGTGGCACCGACCATCGCCTCCTACACCGCCGTGCTGCTCACCGACACCGCGACGCCGAGCTGGCGCGACGCCCAACGGCAGCTACCGCTGGTCTTCGTCGGATCGGCGACGGCGGCTGCCGGCGGCCTAGGCATGCTCGGCGCGCCGCCGCACGAGGCGGGCCCGGCCCGCCGGCTCGCCGTCGGCGGCGCGCTGCTCGAGCTGGCCGTCGAGCACCGCATGGAACGGGCGATGGGCCTGACGGCGGAGCCGCTGCACGACGGCCAGGCAGGACGGCTCATGCGGGCGAGCAGAGCTCTCACGGCAGCTGGCACGCTCGGTGCACTGCTCGCCGGACGCAGCCGGGCGAGGGCCGCCGCGTCCGGAGCGGCACTGCTCGCCGGATCGGCCTGCCTGCGCTTCGGCATCTTCGAGGCTGGTCAGGCCTCGGCTCGCGACCCGCGCTACACCGTCGTGCCCCAGCGCGAGCGGCTCGACGCCCGTCTCCGTCAGGAACATGTCCGGCAGCCAACCGACCCCGCCGACGAGGAGTAGCCATGCCCGCGCTGTCCTTCCTCGACCGAGAGCACTCGGTCGCGCCGCCCGGCTACAGCCGGTGGCTGGTGCCGCCCGCCGCCCTGGCCATTCACCTGTCGATCGGCCAGGTGTACGCGCTGAGCGTGTTCAAGAACCCGCTCGTGGAGAAGATGGGCACCAGCGAGACGGCCATCGCCATCGTCTTCTCCATCGCGATCGTCATGCTCGGGCTCGCGGCCGCGTTCGGTGGCACCTGGATGGAGCGCAACGGCCCGCGCAAGGCCATGTTCGTCTCGGCCATCTTCTTTTCCGCCGGCTTCTTCGTCGGCTCGCTGGGGGTCGCCACCGAGCAGCTGTGGCTGCTCTACCTCGGCTACGGCGTGCTCGGCGGCATCGGCCTGGGCATCGGCTACATCTCGCCGGTGTCCACGCTCATCAAGTGGTTCCCGGACCGGCCCGGCCTGGCGACCGGCATGGCCATCATGGGCTTCGGCGGCGGCGCCTTCATCGCCTCGGTCCTGTCCAGCCGACTGCTCTCTAGCTTCACCAGCCGGCCGGAGGGTGAGCTGCCCACGGACGCCATCGTCCCGGCCTTCCTCGTGCTCGGCGCGGTCTACCTGCTGTTCATGATGTTCGGCGTCTTCACCGTCCGCGTGCCACCGCCCGGCTGGGCGCCCGCCGGCTACGTGCCGCCCACCGACGACGTCAACCCGATGGTGACCACCCATGACGTCTCGGCGAGCGGGGCAATCCGCACGCCGCAGTTCTGGCTGCTGTGGGTCGTGCTGTTCTGCAACGTGACCGCGGGCATCGGCATCCTCGAGCAGGCCTCACCGATGATCCAAGACTTCTTCCCCGACGACGTCACACCGGCGAGCGCGGCCGGCTTCGTGGGCCTGCTGTCGCTGTTCAACATGGCCGGTCGCTTCGTGTGGTCCTCGAGCTCGGACGTCATCGGACGCAAGCCCACGTACATGCTCTATCTGGGCGTCGGTGCCGTCCTGTTCTTCTTCGTCGCGACCGCGGGCAGTACGGCCGTCCCGGTCTTCGTGCTCCTGACCGCTGTGATCATCAGCTTCTACGGGGGCGGCTTCGCGACCGCTCCCGCCTACCTCAAGGACCTGTTCGGCACCTTGCAGGTCGGAGCCATCCACGGTCGGCTGCTGACGGCCTGGTCGGCGGCTGGGGTCGCGGGGCCACTTATCGTCAACGTCATTACGTCGTCCCAGAAGGACGGCGGGGCCTCCGGCGCCGCGGCGTACCGGCCCTCGCTGCTGGTGATGGTCGGGGTGCTCGTGGTCGGTTTCGTGGCCAACCTGCTGATGCGGCCGGTCTCTGCGCGTCACTACGAGCCGGAACGTCCGGAGCCTGGGCTCGCGACAGCCGGTGCCGAGACGACGGGGGCGCAGCAGTGAGCGAGCGAGTGGACAACCAAGACACAGCTGCTGGTCAGCGCCGCGAGTCGACCGGCGGACAGCTCGGGCGGATCGCCGTGGCGTGGGCCTTCGTCGGGATCCCGCTTGCCTACGGCATCTTCGAGACGGTGAAGAAGGCCGCCGCGCTATTCACCGGCTGACCGCGACGCCTGCCGTCGCCCGGGGAGCCGCCGATACTGTAGCAGGCGGGTGAGCCATCAGTGCCGGTGAGGCCCGCTCGTCCGCCGTCCCTGGCCGCTTCGGGACAGCAGGCCGCGCTTGAGCTTGTCTTTGAAGGGCTGCGAGTCACCCTCGCCGTAGCTGCGGGTGTCGATCGGCCCCGGCGCCACGCGGTTGACGCGCACGCCGATCGCCGCGAGGTCGCGCGCGACCGAAAGCGTCATGCCGACGAACCCGCCCTCGCTGGCTGGGTTCGAGGCACCACGGCAGCTGGACGAGCCGACTGCTGCCCAGCGAGCGACCCGACGCCGGCGCCGACGGTCGCCGCGAGCGGTCGAACGGGGGTGGCCACCTTCGCGACGGCTTCCCGCAACGCAACCGGCGAGCCCTATACGGACAGCTGCGCCAGCACCCTCACCCTCACCCTCACCCTCAACGGCACGGGATTACCGCTGCGGTTTGCGCAGCCGAAGAGCGGGTCTACTACTTGCGGCCGGAGGCTTGGGGGTGGCTGGCCAGTCCGGCCAGCACGGGCGTGGATGAAGCGGGCGAGCTCGGGGTCGGCGAGCTGGGCCGGGATGAAGCTCAGGCTGGCGGCTTGGCGGGCGGCGTCGTTGAGCGCGAGCAGCGTCCGCCGGGCTTGCAGCGGCCACGGCGGGTCCGGGTACTGCGATGAGTCGGGCCCGGCCGCGCCGGCCAACGCTTCGGCACCAGCCCCCAGAAGGCGCTGGCCTCCTCTCTATCCACGTTCTACGCCGGCTCCTACGACCGCTGATCGGCCATCGACCGACGGACAGCCGCAGCTAAGCGTGGCGAATCGGGTTAAAGCCCACCTGGGTGAGTTGGCGTTGCCTGGCCCCACCTGAGCCGGGCCTCATCACAGCTACGTGGCAATCCGGCAGCACCGTGTCGTCCCGCAGAGCGATCCCCTCCGGGACAAGATCACGGGCCACCCGTCATCGACTCCGCGAGTGTCCAGTGGTCGTTCGCCTGCCGGGACGCGAACGAGACTGCCCTGAGCAGGCGGCAAGGGCGCCGCGACCGAGAACGTCCCGCTTGGCGGCAACCTCCCGCCGGTCCAACACATCATGAGGTTGTGGACGAGCGGGAGGCCTGTCATCCGGTCTCGGCACCGTGCTGATGTCCGCGCCAGTCTCCTGCTGACGGCAGCGACGCGGCGAACAGAACCTGGGCCGGTATGCCGCTCGGGCCGGCCGGCGGGACCGGCGTGGAGCGGCGGCTACGGACCGGCGTCAAGGGGGTGTGGGCGGGCCGGGGTCTGCGCGGAGAAGTCCCACTGGGTCTCGCGCCGGCCGGTCACGATCGCGCTGGGCACCGACGTCAACAAGCTGGGCCGCACGTCGGGATCAACATCGGTGGCGGCTACGTGGGGTTCCCGGCGTGCTGGGCACAGCCGTGCCCAAGATCGTCACGTCCAGGTCGGCCGGACCGGTCTCGGCGAGACCGACGCTCGCGCGGCCGGACTTGACCCGGTGACCGTCGCGATCGACTCCGCCACCCGGGCCGGCTGCTACCCGGGCGCACCATCGATCCGCACCAAGCGCGTCCACGTGATTGCATGACCGGGTGGCACGAGACCGCCGTGGCAGCGTTGCTCAACGCCGACCCTTTCTACGCGCCCCCGTTTTTCCCGCTGTGGGACCCGGTCCTGATCGCCGCCCGCGGGGCCTGGCAGCGGGTCGAGGACGACCGGCGCACCCGCGACCATTCACCGGCGGACCCGCCGTTGTCGGCGCCGGGCGGTGAGGTGATCGGGTTCGGCCTCGCCCTGCTCGTCCGGCTCGGCCAGCTCGTCCTGAGCTTCTACGGCTTCTGGCTGGTGTGGCGGGTGCTGCTGCCGGTGCTGCCGGGACCGCGCGACCCCGGCGAGCGCATCGCGCCGTTCGCCGGCTACTTCCTCGACCCGCTCACCGCACCCCTGGTCCGGCTCGGACTGCCCGCCTGGGTCGCCGCGTTGCTGCTGCTGATCGCGGACGCCGCGGCGCTGGTCGCTGTGGCCCGCGCGGGCTGACGCCACCTCTGGCGTCCCGCGGCTCCCCGCGGCTCCCCGCGCTACGGCGCTACGGCGCTACGGCGACGCCAGCCTGACGCACAGGGCCCTGCTGACGGCGGGGCTAGATGTTCTCGGCGGCACAGTCATCAAACCGGCCGTGGGGCACACACGCCGAGCAGGATCAACGGTCTCAGGCTGCAGGCACGGAATTTCTCGACGGTCCCGCGCGGGCCGCTCAGCCGGTCCGTGCACTGTTCGACGACCGGCTGCCGGCCCTATCCCTGGAGCGCGCCGGACCGCGGCGCATACATGATGATCGAGACACCTACCAGGCAGATGCCCGCGCCCCAGAGGTCGTAGCGGTCCGGCTCGAACCCGTCCACGACCCTGCCCCACAGCAGACTTCCAGCGACGAAGATCCCGCCGTAGGCAGCAAGGATGCGACCGAAGTTGGCATCGGGCTGCAAGGTGGCTACGAATCCGTACGCCGCGAGCGCGACGATGCCTGCAGCGACGAACGCCACGCCCCTGTGCTCCCGAACGCCCTGCCAGATCAGCCAGGCCCCGCCGATCTCAGCAACCGCGGCCAGAGCGAATAGCAGGATGGAACGGGCGATGGTCATGCGCCGAGTCTGCCTGTCCTCATCGCTTTGTCTGGAGCCGACGTGCAACCGATCGAAGGACCGGCGCGAGTGTCGTCCGGCCACCGATGTCTGCGGACCGGCCGACCTGCTCGGCCGTCCGGGCTGCCGTCGCCGTGCTGGCGTACGCGGCGGGGATCGCGATGCCTCGTTTCGTCACGGTGGCCCAGGATGATCTGGTCGTCTGGCCCACGTGTGGCGCGCCGGTCGCTGCGGTCCGGGTGCGGCGAGCAGGTGGCAGATGTCGGTGTCCGTGCAGTCGGCCGGGTCCAGGTCGCGGCCGCGGGCGATGAGCTGGCGCAGGTCTGCTTCGAGCTTGGCGAGCTCGCGGCGGCGGGCGCGGACCACGGCGAGCTTGTCCTGCAGCAGGGTGCTCACGTGGTGGCACGGGACCTGCCCGTGATCGCGCAGCTCGACGATGCTGGCGATCTCGACCAGGGTCAGGCCGGCGGCCTGAGCGGCGCGGATGAACGCCAGCCTGGTAATGGTCGAGGCCGGGTAGACCCGGTAGTCGTTGGCTTCTCGTGCCGGCGCGGGCAGCAGACCTCTGCGCTCGTAGAAGCGGATGGTCGCGCTGGGCAGACCCACCGCGTCGGCGAGCTCCCCGATCAGCACGCGTCCAGGCTAATGCTTGACCTTGCACGGCGGTTCAAGGTCTACGGTCCGGGCCATGGACATCGATCTGCTGTACTTCGAGGGTTGCCCGAGCTGGAAGCTCGCCGATCAGCGCCTGCGCGCGGTCACGGCCGACCGCCCGACATCACCGTGACGCGTCACCGGGTCGAGACGACCGCAGAGGCCGACCGGGTCGGCTTTCGCGGGTCGCCGAGCATCCTGGTGGAGAGCATCGACCCGTTCGCCGGCGCCGACACCGACACGGGTGCCGACACCGACGCGGCTGCGGGCGCCGGGGTGGGCGTGTCCTGCCGGCTCTACCACGCCGGACGGCCCGGCCGGGGCTCCGAGCCGGACCGGCTCCGGGCGGTGATCGCGGATGCGTGAGCGCAACGGGTCAGGGTCACCGCAGCTCTCGCGGGCGCTGTCGGGTTGTGCTGTCGGATCCCGGCGCTGCTCGCGCTGGGCTCGTTCGGGGCCCTGGCCGCCATCACATGGGGCAGCTGGCTGCTGATCGCGTCAGCGCTGATGGTCCTCGCCGTCGGCGTCCGGCGACGCCAGCGACGACAGACCTGCGGGCCCGGACCGGTCCCGCACCACGGCAGTCGAACGTCACACCCGCACCCCCACCCTGTTGCCGACGTGCAAGCGGAAAGGGACACCTCAGATGCCCACGGACTATGACCTGATTGTGATCGGCGCGGGCATGGCCGGCGTCTCGGCCGCGACCAAGTGCGCCGCGCAGGGATGGCAGGTCGCGATCGTCGACGCCTTGCCCTACGGCGGCACGTGTGCGCTGCGCGGGTGTGACCCCAAGAAGATCCTTCGGCGTGGCGCCGAGATCATCGACAGCGCACGCCTGATGCGCGGAAAGGGCATCGACGAGGGCAGTCTGTCGATCAACTGGGCCGACCTGATGAAGCACAAGCACGGCTTCACCGACCCGGTCCCGCGCAGCATGGAAGCCAACCTCACCCGGCACGGCGTGGACACCCTGCACGGGCAGGCCCAGTTCACCGGGACCAACCGGCTGGAAATCGCCGGCAAGCCCTACCAGGCCGCGCACTTCCTGATCGCCACGGGCGCCCGTCCCCGGTCCCTGGACATGCCCGGACACGAGCACCTCATCGACAGCACCGACTTTCTGAACCTGCCAGCCCTGCCGCCGCGCATCCTGTTCGTCGGCGGCGGGTTCATCTCCTTCGAGTTCGCCCACATCACCGCGCGCGCCGGCGCCCGCCCGGTCATCGTGGACCGCGGGCCCCGACCCCTCAATGCCTTCGACCCCGACCTCGTCGAGCTCCTGATCGCCCGAAGCGCCCAGGCCGGCATCGAGCTGCAGCGCTCCACGACGATCACGGGCATCACTAAGACCAGCAACGGCTACGACGTCAGCCTCGACCACTCGGGTACGACGACGACGCGGGAGTTCGACCTCATCGTGCACGGCGCAGGCCGTACGCCCGAACTTGCCGGTCTGGACCTCGACGCGGCCGGCGTCGCCTGGGGCGAGCGCGGGGTGAGCGTGGCCGGCCACCTCCAGAGCACCACCAACCCGGCGGTCTACGCCGCCGGTGACGCCGCCGACACCCCCGGCATGCCCCTGACCCCGGTCGCCGTCTCCGAAGGCAAGGTCGCCGCCTCCAACATGCTCAAGAACACCACCACCGTGCCCGACTACGCCGGCATCCCCACCGCGGTGTTCACCATCCCCGAGCTCACCCGCGTCGGCATGCTCGAACACCAAGCGCGCAAGGCAGGCCTCGACCTCGACGTCCGCTACCAGGACACCAGCGGTTGGTACTCCAACTACCGCATCGCAGAGACCACCGCCGCCGCCAAGGTCCTCGTCGACCGGTCCACCGACCAGATCGTCGGCGCGCACCTGCTCGGACCCGAGTACGGCGAACTGATCAACACCATCGGCCTGGCGATCAAGCTCGGACTCACCACCCGACAGCTCAGATCAGCCAGCGCCGCCTACCCCACCGTCGGCTCAGACCTCGCCGGCCTGCTCTGAGCGACCGCGGACGCCCACGTAGCTGCGGGGCCAATCAGAACCTGGCTGACACGTAGATCACGCACATCGATGTCCCGGCCAGGGATCCCCTCCGGGACAAGATCACGGGCCACCCGTCATCGACTCCGCGAGTGTCCAGTGGTCGTTCGCCAAACGGGACGCGTTCCGTCTCGCCCAACGCCGGTTCTACGCGGCCGCTCCTGCAAGGGGGGGTGCTGATCGGCTACGAGCTTCGTCGCAACTGGGGATCGCGGCGGCGATCGACGTCCGTCCGGCTCGTCAAGGCCTTGGTTTGGGTCGCCAGGCGCTCGGGTTCGCGACGGTGAACGCGGTCGGGACGTCGAGCGCCTCAGCAGGAGTGTTCGCCCAGGGACTCAACGGGGCGGCGGAGCGACCGGTTGGCCGACCCTGAGCTACCCCGGACATGGATGACGTCGTGCGGTCCGTGCCCACCACCCAGCGCGTCTGTTAGCCGTCCAGCAGGTGGGCCCAGACGACGAGGTTGTCGAGGTAGTGGCCGGAGCCGGTGTTGAAGACGCCCGTACAGGTGATGAGGCGCAGCTCGGGGACCGCGGTCGGCGCGTAGACCTCGGCCGCCGGGAACGCGTCCTTGGCGAAGCGCTGCGTGCGGTCGACGACGAACCTCACCTGCTGACCGTCGGCCCTGGTCACGATGGCCTGGTCGCTGCGGTGTAGCTCGCGCAGCCGGTAGAACACGGCCGGACCGCTCTTGGAGTCCACGTGACCGGCGAGGACGGCCGGGCCGACGTCGCCCGGGGAGGGGCCTTCGGCATACCAACCGACCTGCCGGAAGTCCACCGGGGCTTGTAAGGCGCCGTCGGGCCCGAGGTGCAGCGACTCCAGGTCGGAACTCACGCCGATGCTGGGCAGCGCGACCGCGACGGGCGGGCTGGTCTCGACCGGCGCGGGCGGTGCCGGGGCCGTGTCGGGCAGCGGGGGCGGGGCCTTGGTGACCGGGGCGGCCGGGGCGGTCTGCGCGGCCGGGGCGGTCTGCGCGGCGGGTGCGGCATGCGGCACCGTGCGGGCCGCCGAGGAGCAGCCCGAAAGGCCGAGGGCGACGGCCATTACGACGGCCAGACCCCCTGCCGCCCGGGGGCTGCGGCCCGGCGTCACGACGGACGGGCCGAGGTGAGCTCCGGCCGGATGCTGTCCGGGTGCCGCACCGGACTGGCCGGCAGCCGCGCGGACAGGGCCCAGCCGGTCACCTTGACCAGCGCCTCGGCGACCACCGAGCCGTCCATCTTGGACACGCCGTCCACCCGTTCGGTGAAGGTGATCGGCACCTCCGTCACGCTGAAGCCCGAGTGCAGGGCGCGCAGGGTCAGCTCGACCTGGAAGCAATAGCCGCCGGAGGTCACCGACGCGAGCCCGATCTCCTCCAGCACCGGCGCCCGGTAGGCGCGGAAACCGGCGGTGGCATCTCGGACGGGCAGGCGTAGCGCGCTTCGGGCGTAGGTGTTGCCGGCGCGCGACAGGGCCTCGCGCCGCCGGGGCCAACCCACGGTCCGGCCGCCCGGCACATACCGCGAGCCCACCGCGACGTCGGCGTCCTCGAGCGCGGCGAGCAGCGCCGGCAGCCGGTCCGGCGGGTGCGACAGGTCGGCGTCCATCTGGGCCACCCGGTCGTAGCCGTGCGACAGCGCCCAGCGGAAGCCGGCCCGGTACGCGGCCCCGAGGCCCTGCTTGCCGCTGCGCTCGAGTAGCTGGACACGGGGGTCCCGGCGGGCTCGCGCGGCGACCAGGCGGGCCGTCCCGTCCGGGCTGCCGTCGTCCACGACCAGCACGTGCAGGTCCGGCGCCACGGCGAGCACCTGGTCCAGCAGCTGCTGGATCGTCCTCGCCTCGTCGTAGGTCGGGATCACGACGATGCTGCTCATGTGGATGCTCCAGGGTCGCAGGTGGTCAGAGGTGAGGGGGTCAGCAGGGCTCGTCCCAGGGCTAACCAGGCCGCCCCGTAGTAGGTGTCGCTCGCGGCCGGCAGGTCGGCGGCCCGTTGCAGCAGGCTGTCCCGTGCCGCGTCGTCGCCGTCGGCGTGCTCCGCGGCAGCCGCGGCGACCAGTCCCAGCGGCTGCTCGTAGTCGGCCCGCCCGCCACCGTCAAGGTTCAGCAGCGCCGGGAGCGGGCGCTGGCCGAGCCGCCCTGCCAGGCCGGCCGCGTCCTTGCGGTCGGCGGCGGCGCAAGACGACGCGAGGCGTACGAGCAGCCGCGGGGCGTCGTAGCCGTACAGCGGCCCGGTCGAGCCGTCCGGCGGCCCGCTGGGGACAGCCTGGCCCACCCGGGCCACACCCTGCGGTGCCGGCACCTGCGCCCAGTCCGGCGGGAGCCGCTGCGCCGGGCTGCCGAGCAGCGTGTCCAGCAGGGCCTGCTGGGTGTCGGCGACGGCCTCCCAGCGGGCGTCGTCGGTCCGGGCTGCGTAGCCCCGGGCGGTGCCCGGGGCGAGGTAGCTGGGGTTGACGACGGCCGGGTCCTGCCGCGCCCACGGGCCGGCGACGAGCAGCCGGCCGGCCGCCGGCAACGCGTTCGGCGGCACCCCGTCCGCGGGCGCCCGGTCGGTGGCGGGCAGGGTGCCCAGCCTCACCACCGCGCCAGCCAGGGCGACGCCCCGCTGGTGCAGCTCGGGACGGTCGAAGACCCGGGCCGCGGTCAGCAGGGCGGTCACGGCGTCAAGGTCCGCGTCGGTGGCCGGCTCCGGGTCGACCACGGCGCCCCCCTGCCAGCGCCAGGCCAACAGCCCGGACGGCTGCAGCAGGTGCGAGCGGGTCCAGCCCCACACCGCGTCGAACCGGTCCTCGTCCCGTACCGCGACCGCCAGCAGCATCCCGTACGCCTGGCCCTCGCTGACAGTGTCAGCGCCCTGGTCGCGGCGCACGACCCGGCCGTCAGCGTCGACGTAGGCGTCGAAGAAGGCCGAGGTCGCGTCCCGCGTCGCCTGGTCGGGCGACCCGGCCGGCCCGGGGTTGCCCGCGCCGAACTTGACGCCGGCGACGGTGAGGGCAGCGAGCAGGGCCACCAGCACCGCGCCGACGAGCAGCGACCTCCGGTGGCCGGAGCCGGCCGCGCGGCCGGAGTCTGCGCTCACGTCCTGCGCGTGGTCGAGGGCCGCGCCCTTCGCAGGCCGGCGATGAGCAGGCCGGCAGCCAGCGCCCCGGCAGCGAGCAGGCCGGCGGGCGGGGCGACCGGGGTGCCGGTCCTGCCGCCGAGCTCGGCGGCGACCGCACCGCCCCCGGTGTCCACGCCACCGCGCGGCGTCACCGAAGTGCCCGAGGCATCAACGGTAGAGCGCAGGGTCACGCCGCCGCCCGGCTGGTCGAGCAGGATGACCGACAGCACCGCCCCGGAGGAGACCGAGACCTGGCGCTGGGCCTGCACGGCCGGGTCGGCGACGCCGCTGGCGGTGAGCGGCCAGGTGCCGGCCGGTATCTGCGCGTAACCGGTCGCGGTCCCGAAGTCGGTGGGGCTGGCCACCACCGTGCCGCCGACGGTCGTCAGCGTCGCTGCCGGCGTCGCGCTGGCTGCCTGGATGAAGCGCACGCTGCCCTTGCCGGCAGCGGGCGGCGTGAGGTCGTCGCGCAGGATCGCGCCGCGCGCCTCGGCGCCGATGCCGACGGCGGCGGCGGTGTAGGCCTCACCGGCCTTGGCGTCCACCGTCCAGGTGAACAGCGGCTGCGCGCTCGCCGGGCTGCCGGTCCGGCGCGCCACGACCGTGTAGACCCCTGGTGGCACCGTCTGGTAGCGGCTGGTCTCGCCGTACGCCTCGGACTGCCCAAGTTCGATGCTGCCGCCGCTGAGCGAGGTCAGCGAGACGTTGACCGACGGCGTGCCCGGCGACAGGTGCGCGACCCGGACCGCGGCCCCGCTCGGCGCCGGCGTGCTCGCCGCGTTCGCGCTCGGGGCGGCCAGCAACGACACGACGACGACGACGGCGACGGCCGCGGTGGCGAGCACGGTACGGACCGGGCGGGTGGGTGCTGGACGAGACATCTGGACCTCCGGGTAGGGGAGCGTGACGGGACTTCAGGCGACGGGCAGCAGCGCGGCCACGTCCAACGGCCAGCGCAGCAGCAGCCCCTGGGGGGTCGGGGTGACGGTGGTCGGTGCGTATGTCGCCGGCAGGCCGCGCAGGAGCTCGCGGGCACCGGCGGGGTCAGCGGTGCGCAGCAGGACGGCGCGGGCGGGCAGGCCGGCAGCGGTCTCCCCCCGAACGGTCGGCAGCCCGAGCACCTGCACCGGGGAGGCGGTGGCCAGCTCGGCCAGCGTGACGGGGATGCGCGGGTCGACGGCACCGCCGGTCAGGGCGTCGCGGACCGCCGGTGGCAGCTGCACCCCAGGGTTGCGCGCCAGCGCCCTCCCGGTCAGCGTGCGCTGCTCGGCGGCGCGGCTCAGCCGCTGGGTCAGCGCCGGCTTGCCGGCCGGCAGGATCTGGCGCACCTCGATGCGCTGCTCGCCCTTTCCGAAGACGGCGACCGGCGTCGAGGCGTCGGAGGCGGCGGCGACCTCCGGCTCGGCCGCGCGCGTGCTGCGCACCGACTCGGTGGAGACCAGGTAGTCGTAGTCCCGCCAGCCCCGTGGCGAGAGCCGCTCCACGGCCGGGTCGGTGTCGACCTTGTAGTACCAGACGACGTTCTGCCGGGGAAAGCCCGCCCGCACCAGGTCGACCCAGAAGGCATCGTCGACGATGAGCCGCGACTGCCGGTCGACGTTGGCGGTGATCCAGTCCTGCGCGTTCTGAGACGGCGCGTCCAGCGGGGCCAGGAACAGCCCGCGCTGCTGGGCGGCCCACGCCGGGGCGGCGATCCCGGCGGACACCGCTCCGACGAGCACGGCGGCCACCAGCAGCGGGCGTCGGCGCAGTCGCCGGACGGCTCCGGCGTCCGGCGCCGGTTGCCGACCCGTGCGGTGCCGTGCGGCGGCGTCGGCGACACCGGCGATGAGCAGCGCGGCCAGCGGGAGCATGGCGATGACGTACGGCACCGGCAGGTAGCCGGGCCGCAGCAGTACCACAAACAGCAGGCCCAGGCCCAGGGCGAGCGGCCGCAGCCGGCGCACCAGAAGGGCGAGCGGCACGCTGAGTAGCGCCAGGGCCGGCAGCACCACGTCGAGCTGGAGCCATTGTGCGACGTGCGCGTTGCCCAGCGTGCCGTCCTGGAAGATGCTGCCGGACGCGGTGCGCGACAGCAGCTGGAAACGCAGCCCGTCCAGCAGGCTCACGTGGCCGGGGCCGGGCAGGAGCTCGCCTTTGGCCAGCGCGTACACCGGGTAGAACGCGCCTATCAGCACCAGTAGCGAGCCGGCGAGGGCGAGGCCGTAGCGCCGGATCTGGGTGCCGGCGCCCAGCCGGGTCAGCTGCCAGACCAGCGCCGGCAGCAGCAGCAACGCCGTCTCCTTGGTCAGCACGGCGACGGCGAAGCACAGGCCGGAGCCGGCGTACGCCCAGAGCCTGCGCTGCGGCGACAGGGCCAGCGCGAAGGAGGCCAGCAGCCAGGGCGTGGCGATGTTGTCCAGGTAGACCGTGCGGTGGAACTGCACGGCCAGCGGCGACAGGCTGAACAGCACCACCGCCAGCCCGGCCGCCCACCGCGCCATGCCGAGCCGGCGGGCCACCACCCACAGCAGGACCACACTGACGAGCTGCACGACGAGCATCGCCTCGCGGCCGGCCATTACCGCGGCGGGGTAGCGCTCGAACGCGTCCGTCGACCAGGTGTAGGCCGCGAGCTGCAGCCAGCCGAGCGGGGGGTGGTCATAGAAGTACGTGTAGTGCGCGAGCGCGCCGAGGCTCTGCACCGCATAGGCCTGCGCGACGTAGGTGCCCTCGTCGTCGATGCGCTGCGGCGAGCTGCTCATTCCCACGCCCTGCCAGACCGCCGCGAGCACCAGCAGCGGGCCGAGCACCGCCAGGCTGCGCCGGTGCAGCGCCAGCCGACCGGTCACGGCGGCGACGCCGGACCGCACCCGGACGGAGCGATCGGAGCGGTCGGAGCGGTCGGAGCGGGACCAGGTCGTGGTGGTCACCGGGCGACCTCGATCTCGCTGTCGTGGACCCGTCGTACGGCGGCCGTCGAGGCCAGCGCGCGATCCGTGAGGTCGATCACCCGGTCGGGCTCGGTGGCGGGACGGTGGGCCCCGGCGTGCTCGGTCTTCTCCCAGCTGCTGTCGCCGCGCAGCTCGCGGACGACCGCGCGCAGTGCCGCGAAGGCGAGCACCACCTGGTACGGGAAGGCGCCCAGAACCAGCAGCAGGTAGTCCCGCGGCCGGCCCCGCACGCCGTAGGCACGGCAGAAGTCCGCGAAGCCGGCGGCCTCCACGACGAGCGTGACCAGCGCCGGCACGACCGGCAGCAGCGTCAGCAGCACGACCCAGATCGGTACCTTGACCGCGACCATGAGGTAGACCGACACCGGGATCATCACACCGGTGAAGGCCTGCAGGAACGGTGAGGCCAGGGTGTAGCGGGCCAGCGCCCGCTGCCGCCAGGTCGGCAGGTCCCGCCAGACGCCTTTGCGCAGCACCTGCAAAAAGCCCTGGTCCCAGCGGGTGCGCTGCTTGACCAGCGAGCGCAGCGTGCCCGGGGTCTCCTCGCGGGTGACCAGTTCGGGGTCGTATGCGACGGCCACCCGGGCGCCCTGCGTGGACAGCCGCACCCCGATCTCGCAGTCCTCGGCGAGGCAGTCGGCGTCCCAGCCGCCCGCCTGGCGGAGCAGCTCGGTGCGCACGAAGACGGTGTTGCCGCCGAGCGGGATGAAGCCCCGGCCGGCGTGGAAGTGCAGGCGACTGCGGAACCAGAAGTAGTACTCCAGGCAGTTGCGCAGCGACCACCAGCTCGAGTGCACGTTCATCAGCTGTACGCCGCCCTGCACGATGTCGGCGTCCGCGTCGGTGAACCGGGCGTCGACGTGCCGCAGCAGGTCCGGGTGCACCTCGTCCTCGGCGTCGAAGACGCCGACGACGTCACCCGTGCACGAGGCCAGCGCGGTGTTGAGCGCCTTCGGCTTGTTCTTCGGCCAGGAGTGGTCCACGACCACCCGGACCCTGCCCGGGTGCCGCCGGGCAGCTGCCTCGGCGACCGCGGCGGTGCCCTGGTCGTCGTGGCCGACAATCGCCAGGACCTCCATATCCAGGTAATCCATGGCGGCCAGCCGGTCCAGCGTGTCGCCAAGGACGGCCTCCTCATGCCGGGCCGGAACCAGCAGGGAGAACCGGCGGGTGGGCCGACCGAGCCGGGACGCGAACCGGGTGGCCTCCAGGCCGGCCGGTGTGCGCCAGGCGTGCAGCATCCAGGCGAGCGTCGTGGCGGCCACGGTCAGCAGCACCGCGGTGACGGCAAGGAGCAGGCCGATGCCGGTCCAGCCCAGCCAGCCCCGGCTGCTGTCGGTCGCGGTGCGCACCGGGGCGGGGGCGAGCCGTCCTCGGTTGGGCGCGGAATCCGCGTCCCGGGTCGACGGGTCGGGCCCGGCCGGGGGGGCCGGCGGCAGCACCGCGACCTGCGCGGCGGCCGCCGGGACGGGAGCGGCCAGCACGGCCGTGCCGAGCGGGACCGCGAGGCCGAGGCCCAGGACCATGGTGGCGACGAAGCGTCGCGGGCCGGCCGGGAGCCGGCGCCGGGCCACGCGGGGGGACAAGGGGGGCACGCGGAGCTCCTTCGGAGCAGGCAGGCAGGCGGAGGTCGGGCGGGCAGGGGAGGCGCTGGCGGTCGGGCTACGACGACTCGCGGACAGCGGCAACGGCGGGAACGTGGCCCGTAACGCAGCTGTGTTGGTTACCTGTCCTTCGCAGACCAACCCCCGCTGGATGTTCTCAACGCTGTGGACTACGACACCCGGCTGGCGGCGCCGCCACCCGGTAGAGCACGGTTGATGCCGCCGAACCGGTTCGGGCTCCTGCCGGACGAGCTGCGTTACAGTATGGCGACGACCTCGGCGCCCGCGGCGCCGGTCACTTCGTCGTGGACACCAGCCGCGACGGCAGCGGGCCGGCACCCGACGACGCCTGGTGCAACCCGGCCGGCCGGTCGTTGGGCCGTACGGCGAGCACGGCGACCGGTGACCCGGCCGCCGACGCGTTGCTGTGGGTCTGCTCGTCGCTGACGTCTACGAGCTGGCACCTCTGGTCGTACGAGCGAGGCTGTGGCTTCCCGGGTGGGCAGACGCCGGCGCGGTGGCACGTTCCGAGCGTGCTTCGGAGGGAGCGCAGGACCACGCATCGGTGGCCCGAGGGCTGGGGCTGACGCGGCAGAGCGTGCAGCGCGTGGTCGATGACCCGCTCGCCACCGGCCACCTGAACCGGCGAGCGAACCCTCACCACACCCGCGCACCCCTGCTCGCCCTGACCGACGCGGACCAGGAGGCGCTCACGGCCGTGGTGCGCGCCTCGGACGTCGACCGAGCCCCACTGCTCGCCAGGCCGACGTGCGGTCGGTCGACCTGAACGCGGCACGTCAGGTCCTCCGTCGGCTCCTGGAGGCAGCCCAGGCCGACCCGGCGGTCTGACACCTGCCCTCCGGCCAGCCGGGGCTACGAGGCGCTGGGTCCCCACGCGTCGGTGATCGCGCGCCCGGCTGTCGGGTCGCCGACGACGAGGACGAGCTGGTGGTGGTGATCGCTGTACATCACCTGGATGCTGACGCCCGCCTCGCCGAGCCGGGTGCATAGCGCGCCGAGCTGGCCGGGGACGTCTTGTCGCAGCCTGGGCGACAGCACCTCGTGCACCGCACGGAGCCGC
>JAABUN010002475.1_pt1 | contig 32702 bp, 36 predicted proteins | sample 5559311 | NCBI WGS metagenome assembly JAABUN01 (sample SAMN10711877, study PRJNA513370) | rock metagenome | isolation source: Antarctica rocks | place: Antarctica: Victoria Land, Siegfried Peak sud | reverse complement strand
CTGGCCTGTGCCGACTACGGCAGCGCCGACTGTCTGGTGACCGGCGACCCTCACCTGCTCAAGCTCGGCTCCTACCAAGGTGTCCTGATCCTCTCATCAGCGGACTTTCTGACCCGGTTCTTTCCCGTATAGTCGGCGAACGCTTTCGTGGCCTTTCCTTTAGAACGATATTCGTTTCATTATGCTTACGCGCTTACGCGGTTAGCCAACACTTCGCGTAACCAGTTATCCAGTTCACCGATTACGTGCATACTTGCGTACTCAGTTACGTGCGTACTTGCGTACTCGATTACGCGATTATCCAAGTAGTTGATTACGCACGTCATCGATTACTCGATTACCCGATTCACTGCGTCACCGGACATTCACGTGACTGACCGGTTGCTTACGCGGTTACGCATGATAAGATAGGGCTATGAGAGTGACCGTAGCCAACTTCAAAGGTGGCGTGGGCAAGACCACGACGGCGATCCACCTCGCCGCATTCCTCGCCAAGCAAGGGGAGACCCTCTTACTCGACGGAGATCCGAACCGGAGCGCTTCGGCGTGGGCGCGGAAGGGGCAATTGCCGTTCACTGTCGCCGACATCGACCAAGCCAAGCAGCAGGGAATTGACCCGGACCGCTTCGCCCACGTTCTGATCGACACCCAGGCCCGGCCCAATGAGAAGGATCTGCGCGCGCTAGCGTCGCGCTGCGACCTGCTGATCGTGCCGACACAGCCGCGTGCCCTCGACCTCGACGCGTTGCGGCAGACCGTTCAGATGCTGCGCGGCGTCGAAGGGCACAACTTCAAGGTCCTGATCACGATGGCGCCACCCTGGCCGAGCCGGGACGGCGCCCGGGCCCGGACCAGTCTCCAGAAGGCCGGCGTGCCGGTGTTCGAGACCGCGATCCGGCGCTTCACCGCCTACGACCGCGCGGTCATTCAAGGCGTGCCGGTCTACGCCAGCGACGAACGCAAGGCGCTGGATGCGTGGGAGGACTACGAGAAAGTAGGAAGGGAGGTGCTCAATGGCTAAATCGAGAAAGGCACAAGCCGAGGAGGAGAGCTTCTACGACTCGTTCCTCACTCCAACCGAGGAACGAACCCAACCGGCCGTCACTATTGACGACGATCTTTTGGCCTCCGCACCGGTAACATCGAGTCCGCCCGCGAATGACACCCTGAGCACGACGCAAAGGGCGAGCGAGCCCAGCCAGGACACGGTCGTCGAAACGCCCGAGACCGAAGTTTCGGCTCAAGCCGGAGTCAAGCCAGCGAACACTGGCAGGGGAGTGGGACGCCGCAGCGATCCCGACTACATGCAGGCCTCGGCTTACGTACCGAGACTACTTCGGCGTCAGGTCGAACGTATCCTGTTGAACGATCCCGCCGAGCGCGACTATAGCCAGCTCATCGAGGAACTCCTTCAGAAATGGCTCGTGGATCAGAAAGAGTCCGCGTAACCGCGTAATTGCGTAAGCAGATCAACTGACAGCCTAAGTACCTTCACGGAATGATGGAGCGCGTCTGTTCGGGAACGCGATTGTACCGGTCAAAGAATGCTGTGGCAGCGGCCATGAGCGTGTTGACGGACGGGAAGAGTTCGCAGTGCGTCAGACCCAGGCCACCGCGGGCGTGCCGGCAGTGAGACTTTGGGAGGCTTCCCAGAGCTGCGCCGCGACCGCGGTGTCCTTGGCTTGGTCCGGCACCTTGGCTTCGACGGGCATGCCTTTGAATTCCCGGAAACCGTCAGGGCCGTAGTAGTGGCCGCCCCGTGCGTCGGGGGAGGTGGCGGCGAACAGCGACGTTAGCGCTCCCTGGGCGGCGGATTGGCCCACCAGCCGCAGACCCACCTTGCTGATGCGCGCCACCATGCTGCTGGCGCCGGCGCTCTTGGGAATGAGTTCTGTGCGGGACAGGCCGGGGTGGACGGCGATGCTGCTGATGCCCCAGCCGTTGGCGTCGCTGCGGCGCTGGAGCTCGAAGCCGAACATGAGGTCGGCGAGCTTGGACTGGGCGTAGACCTGCATGGCCTTGTAGCCCTGCCGTGACTGCAGGTCGCCGAAGTTGATCTGGCCGTCGTTCGCGCCGAAGCTGGAGACGGTCACGACCCGCGGGTCGTGACCGCGGCGGAGCAGGGGGATGAGCTCGCGGGTGAGGGCGAACGGCCCGAGGTAGTTGGTGCCGAACTGCAGCTCGAACCCGTCGGCCGTCTCGCTGCGCTTGGGCGGCGCCATGATCCCGGCGTTGTTGATCAGGACGTCGAGACTGGTCCGCCCTTCGCGGAGGCGGGCGCCGAGGGCATAGATGGAGTCGAGGTCGGCGAGGTCGACCAACTCGAAACTGACGCTGGCACTGGGCGCGGCGGCGCGGACGGCAGCGACGGCCTTGGCGCCCCGGTCCTCGTTCCGGCTGGCGAGGATGACCTCCGCGCCAGCGCCGACAAGGGCGATGGCTGTCTGCAGGCCGATGCCAGAGGTGGCGGTGATCAGGACCGTGCGGCCTTTCTGGCTAGGCATGTCCTCTTTGGTCCAGGTAGTCATAGGGTGTCTCCTCTCGTTATGAAGCGACTCGGTGAGACAAGCCGGTGATCAAGATCGTGTTGCCTAACGTCGTCTTGTGGCGCCTCTCAACATCGAGACATTGGGCGTTTGACGTCTATGTGTCTAATGATCTACTATGGGTCTCATGTCAACGTTTGTCAAGCCGAACAACGGCACAGCTCACCCCAAACAGGAACAGGTGCTCTCCGCAGCGGCGGGCTGCTTCGTCCGTTACGGATACCGCAGGACGACGATGAGCGATATCGCGGTCGCCGCCGAGGTCTCCCGAGCAGCGCTGTACCTGATGTACAGCTCGAAGGAGGACGTGTTTCGCGCAGTCGTGACGCGCCTATTCGCCACGATGCTAGCGGAGATCAGCGAGGGCATGGATGCTCAGGCCGAGCCGGTGGAGCAGCTACGGTTCGTCTTCGAGGTGTGGTGCGTCCGGCCGTTCAAGGCTGTCCAGGATGCGCCGGATGCGGCGGACCTGTTTGACAACAGCCGCCGCCTGGCCGCCGACGCATGGACCAAAGCCGAAGCCGACTTCGAAGCCATCATCACCGACATTCTCGACCGCGTTATACAGGGCCAGCACGAGTCAGGGCTGTCACCAGCCCAGGTCGGGCGCGTGCTCGCCACCGCGGTTCCCGGGTTCAAGGAGTCCGCCCGGTCGGTCGCAGAGCTTCAGGGCCAGATCAGTGACCTGATTGACCTCGTCCTCAGTGGCCTGCGAGCGCGGGCCGCGTAGCCGGATGCCCAAGCACGGCAGCGGGCTAAACATGGCGGAACTGGAGCTCAGTGTTTTGGCCCGCCAGTGGCTCAGCCAATGGGTACCGGACCAGGCGGCGATGCGGGACGCCGTCACCGCCTGGGCAGCGCGCCGGAATGCGCGTATCCAGACCATTGACTGGCAGTTCACCACCAATGACGCCCGGATCAAGCGCCGTCGCCGCTATCCGGCATTTGAGGTCTGACAGAGCACTAGGCTGATTTGTTAGCAATCAACTGGCTAGGCCGCAGAACGGCCCGAGACGCTCGTGGGCGTCTTTGTGGAAATCATCTGGCCCGGAACACTTGACAGCCCTTCAACGGCCCGCCACGGGCACTTGAGGGGCCTTTTTCGACATACCAAGAACAGGACAGCGAAGCCGAATCCGCACTCTCAGGTTTTTGGGCGCCCAGCAGCGTATCGCAACGGCCATATTGCCAGGCCCGGATATGGTCGCTACTATGTACAACAAGACATAATGTATAAACAGATGGTCGAAGCCCTCACCCCCAACGAACAACGCGTGCTCGACGCGATCGCCACCCACTTCGAGCAGCAGGGGAGGATGCCAACCCACGCCGAGCTTGCGGCGACACTCGGATTCAAGTCCAAGAATTCGAGCTGGCAGTACCTGCAACAGCTCGAGCACAAGGGCTACCTGCACATCGACGCCTACAAGTGGCGCGGCATGATGGTCAGCGTGCCGATCGTGGGTCAGGTGGCGTGCGGCAAGCCGGTCTGGGCCGAGGCCGACCTGGAAGGCTACGCCCAGATCGACCAGCGGTTTATCGGCGCCAACCCCAAGGAGTTCTTCCTGCTGCGGGCCGACGGCGACTCGATGAACCGGGCCGAGCCCACCGGAATCGAGGACGGAGATCTGTTGCTCGTCCGGCACCAGGCCGACGCCGACTCCGGGGAGATCGTGATCGCCCGGATCGATCAGGAGGCGACCGTGAAGTATTTCAAGAAGACGAGCGACGGGTACGCGGTTCTGCTGCCACGGTCGAGCAACCCCGAGCATCAACCGATCATCGTGACCGACCGATTCGGCATCTACGGCGTCGTGCGCCGGGTCTTCAAACGGGCCGACCTGAGTCTCTAACCACACGCCCATGCTGGAAAAGATCAACGAGCGCGTCAGTGTCGTGACGGTCTACAGCCGCAAGACCGGCCAGGCGGTCCCCGTGCGCCTGCGCTGGCAGGGCCGCGACTACCACATTCGCAAGGTCGGGTATCACCACCAGGAACGGCAGGGGCGCGTCTGGGTGCACGTCTTCTCGGTGAGCACCGAGGCGATGGCCTTCAAGCTGAGACACCACCCCGAGGATTTGAGCTGGGTTTTAGAGGAGGTGAGCGATGGAATTGCCCATTAACCGCAACCGGCCGACGATCATGCACATCGACCTCAACTCCTGTTTCGCCACGGTCGAACAGCAAGCCAACCCGCTCTTGCGCGGCAAGCCGATCGCGGTCGCCGCCTACGATTCGCCGAACGGCTGCATCGTCTCGCCCTCGATCGAGGCCAAGCGTTACGGAATCAAGACCGGGATGCCGGTCCGGGAAGGCCGGCTCTTGTGCCCGGAGCTGATCGTGCGCACCCCCGACCCCGAGAAATACCGGGACGTCCACCTCAAGTTCGGCCGGCTCTTCCGGGAGTATTCGCCGGACGTGACCCCAAAGTCGATCGACGAGGCGGTGCTCGACTTCTCCGGAACGGTGCACCTGGAGCACAACCTGATCCAGGTCGGCCGCGAGATCAAGCGGCGCGTGCGCGCCGAAATCGGGGAGTGGATTTCCTGCAACATCGGAATCTCGACCAATCGCTTCCTCGCGAAGCTCGCGGCCTCACTCCACAAGCCGGACGGCCTCGACGAGATCACCCACGAGAACCTGGAGGGAATTTACGCTGAAAAGGAGCTGCTCGATCTGTGCGGGATCAATACCCGCTACCAGGCCCGGCTCAACGTCCACGGCATCTACACGCCGCTGCAGTTGCTCCAAGCCCCGCTCCATGTGCTCAAGGATCAGGTCTTCCGAAGTATCAACGGATACTACTGGTTCCTAAGGGTACGTGGCTACGAGGTCGATCAGATCGTCTTCGACCGCAAGAGCTTCGGTCAGCAGTACGCCCTAAAACGGCCGACGAACGACCCCGAGGAACTCTCGCGGATCCTGATGAAGCTCTGCGAGAAGCTAGGTCGGCGATTGCGCCGAGCCGGGCACGCCGCCGAGGGGATTCATGTCGCTTGTGCTTACCGGGACTACTCCCACTGGCACCAGGGCAAACGGGTCGGGGGCGAACTCTACGCCACGCTGGAGCTCTACCGGAAGGCGCAGTTACTACTCAACGGGCGAACCGGCAAGGAAGAGATCATCACCCATCTTGGGGTCAGCTGCTACGGACTCGTGCCGTAGAACCGGGCTCAGCCCGATCTGTTCGAGGCAGGGGAGTCGCGGGAGCGCCGGATCGCCCTGGCAACCGACGAGATCAACGACCGCTACGGAGAGTTCATCATCACGCCGGCGATCATGCTCGGCATGGAGCACATGGTGCTCGACCGCATTTCCTATGGGAACATCCGCGAGCTGGAAGATTTGTACGCCACCACGCCTTCACCCACCCCCTAACCCCATCGCTTATGTGCGGACGCTATGTGATCGCCCTGGAGGGAAGTGCCCTCGCCGACGCCCTGGAACGACGCTTCGGGCTCGAACCGACCCTGCCCGAAGTCTCTGTCAATTACAACGCGGCGCCAAGCCAGACCCTTCCGGTGATCGTTGCGGCGAGGAACGCCATCCGCCGGCTCGAACCGATGCGCTGAAACCTGATCCCGCGCTGGCGGCCGAAACCCGGCACCACACCCCCGAGCCTGTTCAACGCACGCTCGGCGACGGTCGCCCAGAAACCGTCCTTCCGGAAATTAGTGCCGCAGCAACGCTGCCTGGTTCCGGCCGCCGGATTCTACGAGTGGCAGCGGACCGAAAACGGCCAAAAACAACCCTACTACTTCAGCTTGCGCGAGAAACCGCTCCTGGCCTTTGCGGGCATCTGGGACGAATGGCGCGATCCTGAGCACCCAGAAGCCCCGCCACAAAGCTCCTACGCGATCCTGACGACCGGGCCGAATCGCTTGATGGAACCGATCCACGACCGGATGCCGGTGATCCTCAAACCCGAAGACGAGGCCGAATGGCTCTCGCCGGACGTGACCGATCCGGTACAGCTCGAACGCCTCTACCAGCCTTATTCCGCAGACGCGATGCAGCGGTGGCCGGTGAGCCAGGCGGTCAACAGTCCCCGGCAGAATAAAGCCGAGCTGATTCTCAACAGCCAATAACCAGAAAGGAGGGCAATGACATCAAAGACGTAAAAGATCGGACTGTACGGTCATAGCGGGACCGTAAGCGGCCTGCTAAGCTGGACGATCAAGAGGAGGTTCCCATGAAATACACCTTGATCGACCGTGAAAAGGCACCGGCAGAGTCGCTCCAGACCACCAGTGAGCGGCGACGACAAAGCGAGCAGATCGTCGCTGCCCTCGTACCGGGCAAAGCGGCCAAGATCGAACTTGGACCGAAGGACACCGCACGCGGTGTCAAAGCGTCCCTGACCCGCGCCGCCAAGCGCCAAAACCGGCAGGTACGTTCCTGGGATATCAACGGCGTTGTCTACGCGGAACTCGACCAAAGCGAGATCCGTTAACCGCCGGCGATATTTTGCCGAACCGTAAGAGAAGGCTATAGTAAAAGCGACGAAAAAAAGAAACGGCCGACAGGCACCCGTAGGTTCCCAGCGACCGCCTCTCTCTGTAAGCAAGATAGAGCGTAGCAAGGCCTCCGGTGGTGTGTCAACCCGACAGCCTAACTGGAGACCCTATGCCTCCTGATAAATCAGACGCCAGCACCAAACCCGCTTTCCGATTCGCGGGCTTCCAAAATCCGAACTACACGATCGTCCCCGACGAGGTCTTCGACGAGCTGCTGACCGTCCTCTCGGGCGGCGAGCTCAAGGTGCTGCTGTACATCATCCGGCGCACCTTCGGCTTCAAAAAGGACTCCGACAATATCAGCCTCTCCCAGATGCTTCACGGCATCGCGCGCAAGGACGGCACCCAGCTGGACCGTGGCGCCGGTCTCTCCAAGCCGACCCTGCTTCAGGCATTACGGACCCTTCAAGACAAGAACATCATCGAAACGGAGCGCCGCCGATCAGCCGAAAAAGGGGACGAGCCGACAGTTTACCGGTTGTCCTTCGCCGGTGGTGCCCACCACATGAACCGTGGTCAAAATCCTACACCCCCCGTGGTAAAAGAATTTGACCAGGGGGGTGGTAAAGAATCTTCGCCACGCCCGAGGGCAAAGAACTTGACCACACAAGAACCAGTTAAACAACAAACAGAATTACAACAGTTCGAATCTTCGAATCTTCGAAAGGTCACTAATGACAATAATCGGGGAACGGAGGACAGCCCAAACCGCAGCAACAGCCTCGACGCCGTAGCCGCGACCGAGGATAAAAAAGCACGGATTCGCGCGAAGCTCGCCCGAATCCGCGAGAGCAGCGCACCCTCCAACGGTTTCGTTCGCCCGCGCGAACTGCTCGGCGACGAGACGGCCGGCGATCAAGACAGCCAACCGGCCAGGGACCGGAGCTACGACGAGACCCGGCAGGTCCTGGTCTCCTACATGACCGATCTCGCCCGCGAACTGGGCGACAAAGCGGAACTGACCTCAACGGTCTCGCGTACCAAGAATCTGATGGAGCGTTCTGGACTCAACCTCAACGCCTTTATTCCGAAGCTTTACGAAGCGCGGGCAAAGACCCAGGAACGGACCGGATCGATCACATCGCGCGGTGGGGGGACCGACGCTTGGGGCCAACAACGCAAGACAAAAATGGCCTACTTCTTCAGTGTGCTGGAAGACCTCCTCGGCCTGAAAGCGACGCGTACACCTGACCGTTGACCATCTCAAACTACCGGGTGATCATTCCCGCCCGAACTCTTTTTATACTCGACAGCGCCGGTCTAGCTGCGCTATACTGACGGTCATTACCTGACCGTCACTCGTCTTTCCGCTCCGCCGAAAAACGCCGTAACGACGGTGTTTCTCCCTACCCCCACTTGATACTCTTTGACCACCTCCTCTCTTTTTACGTTGAGAGGGGGTGGTCAAAGAGGCGAGGACGCCAGGACGAGAGAGTGGGGGTAGGGAGAGTTGTAGAGAAAGTAGAGAAGAAATATGAAAAATGATGATGATAAATAGAGAGTAGAGAGAGTAGAGAAGTGAGGGGAGGAAGAGATGAGAGTAAGAAATATAATAGGAAAAATAAGTAAACAAGAAGTAGAAGAAAAGAATACAGAGAGTGTGGAGAATAACGAAAACGAAGGGATAAGAGAAGAAGAAAGAGTAGGAGCGAAGCACGATTTAGGTGAACTCCAGAAGGGAGAAAAACGGAAGCGCAAGGCGCGCAGCGACAAAGGCGCGGTGCTGATCACGTCGCGCGACGAGGTCGCGCTCAGGTGGATCGGGGAGCAGTACGCGATCCGGATCGATCAGCTGCAGGTACTGCTTGGCCGTCAGGCGCAGGCCCAAACCGAGGCGGAAGGAATCATCAGCGAGGGCACGGCCAGGCGCGTCGTCACGCGCTGGGTCAAAGCCGGTTGGGTCGAGCGCCGAAAGATCTTCCACCGCGAGCCGGATTGGGTCTGGCTGACGCGCTCCGGCATGCAGCTGGCGGGACTCGCCTATTTTGCCGGTCAACCGAGTCCCGTCATGCTGCGGCACTATTTCCAGGTGAACCGCATCCGGCTGAGCGTCGAGCAGCGCCACGGCGCGGATAGGTGGGTCTGCGAACGGGCGATCAAGCCGCAACGGTAGCGGGTCCAGGACGTGCACTACGCCGATGCCGAGGTCCGGATCGACGAGGCGACAGTCGGCCTGGAGATCGAGCTGACCGTCAAAAAAGCCGCCAAGCTCGCGGCGATCGTGGCCGGGCTCGCCCGGGAGTACCGGACAGTGTGGTACTTCGTGAAACCCGAAGTGCTGCGCGGGGTTCGGCGGGCGATCGCCTATCTGCCCGCGGCCGAGCAGCGCCGCTTCAGGCTCTACGACATCGAAACCCTAACGGAGATTGCGCCATGAACACCGCGGTCCAGCTGCCGAGTGAGCGTCCACCGACCCGCGAGGAGACGCTGGTGTCTCTGCTCCTGCTGGTGGGCTGCTTGCTCGTGCTGGGACCGCTGGTCGTCTTCGGCGCGGCCTGGGCCGCGACCCGCTGGGACGGGCCGCAGGGCACGCTGAGCCACCGCCTGTGGTTGGCTGCAAGCGTCATTGGCACAGTCTTATTCGCCGTCTTGTCACCCCTGATTCTCGTCGCTTACCGGGCGGGATTTGGCCTCGATAACACGACTCCGGCGCAAGCGCTGAGCGGCTGGTTGGCCGCCTGGCTCTATGCCGTGCTGCTGCTGCCGCTCGCCGCCAATGTGTTCAGGTTCTTTCGTCGCATTGAGCGGTGGTTGAAACCCCGGACCTTGCAGGAAGGTGTGGAGGCCCAGGAAGCCTGGTTCCGCGAGCGGGACGCGCGCCTCAGCGGCCAAGCCGTGAGGCAGATCAGCCAGCCGCCCGCCGTGCCGACGCGCGTGTTGCGGCTGGGGCCGACGATCCACGGCCAGAACTTCCCGCCGGGCCACATGGTCCACAAAGTCGGCCGCTGGCTGGCGCTCGAGGAACGCTTGCTGGATCGGCACCTCTTTATCCTGGGCGCCAACTGATCGGGCTAATCATCAGCATCGATGCGCATGCGGCCCGGTCCGGCGTCGGCTACTATCTGCTTACACCGGCGGGCTGCGGATCGCTGGAGGAACGAGTTATGGAGCTGCTACCGCAAGAGCAATGACCGGGAGGTCAACGTCGATGGATCACCACACACGGCAGCGCAAGTCGGGATTCACGGATGAGGAAGCCTTTCTTGACCTGGCCGTCCTCGATGAAGCGCATGTCGGTTGGTCACCGACCGAACAGATTATGGCTGAGAAAGCGTGGATTCGGGCGAATGGGTGACGGTTGGTCGATGTTGCCCACTACGGCAAGGTGAAAGTCGGTCACGGGTTTTTGACCGTGAGGTGGGATTCGTCGAACGCTGACACGCGAATGGCCGATGTTAGCTTCAGCGATCGTGCTGACTACCTCGCCGTCGCGAGAAACGCGGAAAGTGTGCGCGACCACTGGGCCGGCCATATCGCGACCTACGATTCCGCGCGGAGCTTTGTCGTGGTGGTGGGACGTTTCGATGGACAGGGTGTCGGCCATTACTTCATGGCCATGCGCGATGGCGAAGCATTGCCGGCGTGGGGAGAAGAGCCGCCGGGACGGCGATAACGTTCCCCGCGCCCTCTCCATTGTCGCCAGACACCCGGCGGGTCAAGGTCGTGCCTAGCCCCGGCCTCCACCTTGACCCGCCGGGGCCCGTCTGGCTGTGACTTCCGTACCGCGGGCAAAAAGCGAAGCGGAGTAAACAAGGAGGAGGTGAACAGCTATGTCGCCGGAGATAAGCGCAGAGGCGCAGTTCAGGGGGTACACGATCGACCTGTGGACGCGGGAGTTCAAGCAGGTCGCGATCGACTCGGGAATCGCCGAGATCGTGCCCTTCAACAGCGAAAAAGGCACCGCATTGTTGAGAGCAATGGGTGCCTGGATCGACGACCTCTGGGAAGCCGCAGGTTCGGAGTAGCACTTCGAGCTTAACAAAGTGGGCGGCCCCGTCAAGAGGCTGCCCACCGGCCCTGCTCAGCGGTGTGAGCGCCACGCAAAGTGTTGTGTTGCGCCGGTCGTCTGCGGATTGTGGCGCTCACGCTCGTTTATATGGCTTCGCCGCCCTCGATCGGGGGAACGTTCTCGCTCGCGCATCGCTGATTGTGTCAGCCACCCCACAGCGTCAAGGGGTAAAGGCTCACGCCCGCTCTTGCCAGAGCGCCCCTTGACCCTGCGGGGGCCCCGGCTGCGGGGGCGAGGAGTACGCGCGAGCGACAACGAAGAGGCTTGCGCGGTAACGAGAGGAGGTGAGGCACGATGTCCCAACGGGCACACAAAAGCGGATCGTACGAAGATCCGCTGACGTGGATGCTAGGCGGCCTGCTGGACCTGCTGTTTGCGGCGGTCGAGTGGGTGTTCGGCAAACCGGTGGAAGCGCTGATAAAGCGACTGCCACACCGGTAGGCTAGCCCATCCAGCGTAGCAACAATGCGGGTGGCTTCGCAAGAGGCTGCCCGCAGCTACGGTGCTCGCGAGCGGAGAAACAGCGGGGCGCAGTGTGAACGCCACGCGAAGGGAGCGCAGTGCGTTGATGCCGCCGCGGCTGCTCCCGCCGAAAACGCGGTTTCCGGCGAAAGCGCCGCGCCTCCGGGCAGTGGCGCGGGCGCCCAGGACAATCGCGCTGGCAGAAAACGAAGAACACGAGTATTGGACCAGTCGAAATGTCGAAACCTCGAAAGAACGACGAGGGGCCTTCCCCCTCTCGCGCCAGGTCGTACCTGACGGTCTCCACCTGGCCCGATTCACCCCGCTAGAAAACGTTCCTTTTAGTGGTGGCAGGCAGGCACCACCACATTTCTTATTTCAGGTGCCGTCGAGAAAGGAGGGAACGATGACACCGAGGGACGTGGCGCTCGAGTTTATCCGGCCCTATGTCGAACGGGGCACGACGATCGCCTGGCTCAAGCGGCGGCTGACCGGTCGGTATCAGGACGGCAACCGGGTTCAGCTCGGCGGGTATCTCTGGGACGGAGAGACCGCCGAGCGGCTCTCTCGCCGGGAGATCGCGGTGACGGAGTTTCGGGGCGAGTCCTGTCTCTACCTCTATGATCTCCGCGCCCTTTACCGGGAGCTCTACCAGCGGCAACAACCGAGCCTGTTCGACCAGGAGGGCAAACCCGTTTCAACTCACTAACGCAACTTTTATGAACGAACGACATCGGCATTACCGGGCGGCGGCAGAAGGGCAGCAGCAGGAACGGCAGGAGAAGCTCAGTGAGGCGATGAGCCTATTAGAGCGGGGGATCGAGGGGATTCTCGACTCCGAGGGCTTTGCGAACTACCTGCGGACGATGGCCCGCTTTCACACCTACAGTTTCAACAATGTCGCCCTGATCGTGGCCCAGCGGCCCGAGGCGACGCGGGTGGCCGGTTACAAGGCCTGGCAGGCGCTGGGGCGGCAGGTGCGGAAGGGCGAAAAGGGCCTGATCGTCTTCGTGCCGCACCGGAAGCGCGTACGCGAAAGTCCGGACAAGGACCAGCAGGAGCAACAGCCGGCAGGGGAGCAGGACACCCAAACGACGCACCAGGTCACCGGGTTTGGTTTAGGGCGCGTCTTCGATATTGCCCAGACCGAGGTCGAGCCCTTGCCCGAGCCACCGGCCGCGCAGGCGCTGAACGGGGAGAGCGAGACCGGGGTGCGGATTGACCGGAGGCTCTCGTGCTTTCTGATCGAGGAGGGCGTGCGGCTCAGCCAAGGGGATACGGGCCGGGCAAACGGCTACTACCGGCCGGAGGATCGACTGATCGTCCTCAGTGACCGACTGCACGGCGACCAGCGCACCAAGACGCTCGTGCATGAAGCGGCACACTACCTGGCCGACCATCGCGGGCAGGTGACACGCGAGGACGCGGAGACGGTCGCCGAGTCGAGCGCCTTCGTCGTGCTCAGCCACTTCGGGATCGACACGGGGAGCTACACCTTCCCCTATGTTGCGCACTGGGCGCAGGACAAGGCCGTGCTGCGGCGGAACCTCACGGAGGTGCAGGGGGTCGCGGCGGGGCTGATCGCGGGGATCGAGGCGGCTACCCTCGCGGAGTAGACCGCTCGTGCTCCGTCGAGATCCGGCCGGAAGGTCCACGATCGCGTATCCCCCCGTCGCCACGATCGGCCTCCAGCGCGTCGGCGCACGTCCGCAGCGCATCGAGCAGTGCCATCTCCGCCGTACTCCCGAGCCCGAGAACCATCCGTCGCTCCACCTCGGCCGCGTGCGGGTGCGCCACAGCCAGCGATCTTTCCCCCTCGAGGGTCAAAAAGGTTGGCTGGAGCCGGCCGTGCGTCGGATGGGCGCTGCGGGTGAGCAGGCCGGCCGCCTCCAGCTTCGCGACGATCCCGTTCATCGTCTGCGGCGTGACGAACGCGCGCCGGGCAAGCTCGGCGTTCGACAGGCCCGGGTCCACCTCCAGCAAACTCAGCACCGCGTATTGGGGGGTGGTCAAGCCTACCTCGCGCAGCGACTCGTCCATGCGCAGGCGCAACGCGTGCTGCGCACGCTTCAACGCATAGCCCGTCCGGCCTTCGGGCGGAATAGTCATGGAACCTCCTTGACAGTATCAGCACCCTGATACTATATCAGGGTGCTGATACGAGCATAGCACGAAAGGACATCCCCATGGCCAAGCTCATCGGTCCCGACTTCGTCGCGCTGCAGGTGCGCGATCTCGCCGCCAGCGCGCGGTTCTACACCGAGACGGTGGGATTGGAGGTCGACCCGGCCGGTCCGCCGCACGCCGTCGTCTTCAAGACCACCCCGATCCCGTTCGCGGTCCGGGAGCCGATGGTGGACCTGGCCGCGGCCTCGCACCTCGGCTGGGGCGTCGCCCTCTGGTTCGCCTGCGACGACGCCGACGCGCTCCACGACCACCTCGTCGCCGCCGGCGTGACGATCGTCCAACCGCCGACCGCCGGCGCCTTCGGCCGCCAGTTCAGCTTCGCCGACCCGGACGGCTACGCGGTCACGGCGCATGGTGGACGAGCCGCGTAGTAAGCCGGTTCTCACGGTGAAGCTGCGGGCTGTTCTTACTCGCGGCAAGCGCCAGGTTCATAGGGGGCGAAGCCCGAGAGAACGCCGCACATTAGTAGCCGGCCCCCAACCGACCCTACCTACCTCGCGTCGAGCGATCGATGGCGAGACGAGCGCTACGCCAAGCACATGCGCGTCGCTCTCGCGGAAGCCTTGGTCTATTCGATCAGCAACCTTCACTTCGGGCCGGAGGTCGGCGTCGGTCCGGCAAAACCCTGACTTGCAAAGAGTTCAAGCGCTGCTTGTTCGAGCCGTGCGTGGGGGTTCGGTTTCCATCTGGGCATACGATTAGCTTGGTTGACAACATTGGCTGCCGTCAATTACTATAGGTGATGACACGTAATGACATCAATACGTTACTGATCGGCGAGAGGGCCATATGAAACATATTTTGGTTATCGGTGCATCAGGCTTTGTCGGTAAACATTTGGTTAAAGCTTTGCTTACGGAGAAATATCACGTTCGTGCGCTTGCTCGAAACCCTGATAAGGTTAAAGATTTGGCTCAACTCGGTTCCGAAATAGTAAAGGCAGACATTTCTAATCGGGATAGTCTGAACCCAGCTTTCGAAGATATTGACGCCGTCTATGTGTCCGTGCATACGCTTTCACCGCAGCATACGAGTACAGCCGATAAAGGCTTTATGGAAGTGGAATTCAAAGGGATTCAGAACATTGTTGAGGCTAGTAAGTCCCATGGAGTCACGCGACTCATTTATGTCACATCACTTGGTGTTGCTGCTGATTCACCAAGTGAATGGACGAGAGAGCGTTGGAAAGTACAAGAATATCTATTTCAGAGCGGCCTCGACGTAACGGTTTTGCAGCCTGGGCAAATTGTTGGTTCTGGCGGAAATGGTTTTGATATGATGGTTAAGCAAGCCAATAAAACGACGGCCGTCATGCTAGCTAATGGCAAGCAGCGCTGGCGCACCATCGCCGTCGATGACTTGGTTTACTACCTGGTTGGCGTACTTGATGAGCCTCGTATGTTCGGACAATCCTATGAAGTTGGTGCTGATGACATTCTAACGAATGATCAAATGGTAGATGTGATAGCAGACGTCCTGGGTCGAAAGCATCCCCGTAAGCTCCACATTCCGCGTGGACTGATCAGACGGGCATCTCCACTAATAGAGCGTTCGGCTAAAATGCCGCGTGGATCCATGAGAGGCTTAGTCGATAGTATGGACACAGATGCTATCGGTGATCCTTCAAAAATTCGCGCGATATTACCTCGGCCACCTATGCCGTACCGGAAGGCGGTAGAAGTAGCATTGGGTACGAACCATGCCAGCTAACAACGCGGCTCGGGAGCGGATCAACTCTAAGGGCATATATCTTTAAAGTATTTGTTATCTGTAACCACCGGCCGTCAGGTTACTGGCAAAAGCAATGATCACAAAGTAGCATGAGAATTTAGAATTAAGGTTGGTCATGAAACCTGGTTGCCTTTTCACCCGCCCAGCTGCTCTACCAATAGACTGGTCACTAACGAAACCCATTGTTAGGGGTGAGATAGAAAGAACGGCCCTTTCGAACGGTTCCAACATTTGCGTACCTTGTAATCAGTACGTCAGTATCTGTCTGAGTAAGGAGTTAATTGGAGGACTGGTCACGGAACCTGGTCACTCCTTTTCACTGCTTGCTCTGGCTCCGGCAACTGGATTCGAACAGGTGCTAATACCGCCTAGTTTTTTAGGTTCAATTTAGCTTAACTTACTTCTGTTATTTATCAAATAGATACTAGCCAGGTTCTGCATCGGACCGTATATTGGAATCTATAGAGTAATAAGAATCGAGCGATTCTTGCACAAATTCTGAAAGCTTCTTATTGCTTTTTTGATTGATCCAATTGGTCATGGCAGTACTAAAAATGCTCACTGCAATTTTAGCGGCCAAAGTAGATTTAAGATCATCGACACCCAACTTTTTGAAGTCCTTTATCATAGCCGTAGATAGGTCATCCCTTTTTCGCAGCTCCCGCTCGCGCAAGCCTTCATCTGATTCAATTACCCTTTGACGTGTCCTCAGATATTCTAGCCGCCCCTCGTATTTACTGGCCGATGCTAAAAGGCCTCGTTCTATCGACTGCATCAAGTTGGTAGGTGTCATGAAAGCTGTTGTATCTTCTGCGCCTGCTGTCGATCCCTCTTCTTCGGCAGCAAAAAGTACCTCCCGCTTATCGGGAAAGTGACGAAAGAATGAACGGGTCGTTAACCCGGCATGAGCGGCAATCTGGGCAACAGTCGTTTCAGCAAAGCCTTGCGTACTAAATAATTCGAGGGCTGCTCGTTCCAAGCGGGCTTGGGGATTTGGTTTCCAACGTGGCATACCAGGATTCTACTTGACAACACTGAGTGCCGTCAAGTACGATAGTGATGACATTGAGTGTTATAAACATATCTGACAGAAGGGAAACCAATCATGCCACTACAGAACACTGCCGCTTGGATAGGAGCCAAACAAGCAAAACTTGAAGTGAAGTCAGCCGCATATACAAGTCCAAAAGCCAACCAGATCGTGGTAAAGAACCGCGCTGTCGCCGTTAACCCTTTGGACTGGATAATCCAAATAGCCGGCACAACTGTTTACCCTTGGATTAAATACCCGTTTGTTCTCGGTACTGATAGCGCAGGTGAAGTTGTTGAAATCGGTAAAGATGTAACACGCTTCAAAGTAGGCGACCGTGTGTTTGGACATGCCGTCGGAACTGACAAAGATAGCAATACATCGGCTGAAGGTGCTTTTCAGACATACCCGGTGTTGTTAGAGAATATGGCCGCACCAATTCCCGCCACTATGAATTATGAAAGTGCCGCTGTTCTTCCCTTGGCTGTATCGACCGCATCCTGCGGTCTCTTTCAAAAGGATTTTCTTGGATTGCAGCACCCTTCTAAAAACGCAAAATCGACTGGTGAGACCCTACTCGTTTGGGGCGGTTCAACCAGTGTGGGCAGCAATGCCATCCAGCTTGCTGTCGCCGCCGGATATGAGGTGATCACCACGGCATCACCACGCAATTTCGACTATGTTAAAAAGCTTGGTGCGAACCAAGTCTTAGATTACAGGAAAGACACTGTCGTGAAAGACATCATCAAGGCCTTCGACGGCAAGATATTAGCCGGTGCAATCGCCTTCGGAACCGGCTCATCAGATACCTGCCTTGATATTGTTCATGGCTGTAAAGGTAATAAATTCATCGCAACTGCTAGCCAATCTGTTTCATTTGAATCTGGCATAAGTCCTCGGGTAATTGCGAAATTAATATCCTCGAACGTGGCATTACAGGTAAAAAGTAGAACAAGACACATTAACATCAAGAATATTTTTGGCTCAACCCTAAAAAATAATGAAGTGAGCAAAATAATTTGGGAGGAATTCTTACCAAAAGCCCTCGCGGAGGGTCGCTATATTATCGCACCCGAGCCCTATATAATCGGAAAAGGACTCGAATTCATACAGGGAGGCTTAGATATCCAAAGGCAAGGCGTATCGGCAAAGAAGGTGGTTGTAACTCTGTAATTTCTGGCTCTGTCAAGCGCTAGATAGATTTTTCTAGGAAAGCATATACTGAATATATTTAACATTTCTGTATCATACACTGACAAGGCATCTTGATCATGGAACTTGATCGGTATTTGACCTGCCTGGTTGCCATAAGAGGAACCGGTTACTAACGGAACCAGACATCAGGGGTAAAACAGAAAAAACCGCCCTTTCGGACAATTCCAACATTTTTGCACCTTGTAATCGGAGGTGGTATGCCTGAGCTGCTGATCGCCCTCATCCTCGGGCTCGTCGAGGGACTCACCGAATTCATCCCCGTTTCCTCGACCGGTCACCTGATCGTCGTCGGCCATCTCCTCGGGTTCACGGGAGCGAAGGCGGACACCTTCGAGGTCGTGATCCAGCTTGGGGCCATCCTCGCCGTCGTCGTGCACTACCGGCGACGCCTGTTTGATCTTGCCACGCTGCGCCCTAGTACCGGCTTCAACGGCCGCCACGGGGTGGGGTTGTTGGCGCTGACGACACTGCCGGCGCTCATCTTCGGGGCGCTGGCCCATGGCTTCATCAAGGCACACCTCTTCTCCCCCGCAACCGTGGCTATCGGTCTTGGGGTGGGCGGGGTCGCCATTCTCCTGGTCGAACGCTTCCACCCTGTTCCCCGCCGCTGCGGTCTGGACGCGCTGCGCTGGCAGGACGCGCTGATTGTGGGGCTCTTTCAGTGTCTGGCCCTCTGGCCCGGCGTCTCCCGCTCCGCCGCCACGATCCTCGGTGGGATGCTTGGGGGTGTCGGTCGCACGACGGCCGTGGAATACTCCTTCCTCGCCGCCATTCCCGTGATCGCCGCGGCGACGGCGCTCGATCTGTACCAGAGCCGTGGGCTTCTTGTCCTCGCAGACTTGCCCCCCTTTGCCGTGGGCTTTCTCGTCGCCTTTGCCAGTGCGTGGGTGGCGCTCCGGTTCTTCCTGCGCCTGCTGGCGACGACGACGCTGCGGCCGTTCGGCAGGTACCGCCTTGGGGCGGCACTCGTCCTGCTCGTGATCCTGTTGACGGGCAGGTAACCCGCGAGGACGCCGAGACGGTGGCGGAAAGCAGAGAGCAGTGCCTTTGTGGTGCTGGCGCACTATGGCATCGATACCGGCAGCTATTCCTTTCCCTATATGGCGCGATGACCTGACGTCCTTGCTCGACGCCATCATTGAGAGCCGGGAGCTGCTTGAGCAGGTGGTACTTCAGGCAGGTGAGTGCTTCGTCCACGGTGATTGCCATACCGAGAACATTCTGCATGAGAATGATGCTCTGGTCTGGATCGACTGGCAGTCGACCAGAATTGGGAATCCCGCCATGGAGCTGGCGTTCTTGAACGTGCGGGCCACACCGAGCGGCGTTCGAATTCCGCCGGTGATGCTGGCTACTTACTGCAGCGAACGCGAAATAGACCTAGCGCGAATACGGAGGTCAGTCATCGCGGCTGAAATAAGCATTTTTATCTTTGAATGGCCGCCGTACGCGAAATTCAATTCTCCTGCCGGAATTCGACGCGTGCGGCAGCGTACTCGATACCTCGCAGAGCAATGGTTTGAGATTGCTGGTTATACATGACGAGTCGCTTCAGATCTCCTTATGTAGTCTGTCATATGAGGAGAATCAGACGACACTCGACCGAACCGCGGCAGTAACCTCCTCAAAGTTCGCCAAGTGCCAGCCCGCCGCCTCGACCGTGTGGGCCAGCACCGCGTCGTGGTCGGGCAGCTTGCGGCGAGGCAGTGTTCCTGCCGAGACCTCACGTTCTCCGGTGTCAGATCGCCGTGGATCAGTTGGGTGGGCAGGTCAGCCAATGCGGCGATCATGCTGCCGCGCCTCCTGGCGAACCCTTCGGCGATGTCGGGAGGCAGCATCAGTTCCTCCTCGAGCGATTCACGCAACTGCTCGGCATAGGAGTTCGCCGGCCACGGATACCTGGCGAGTGCCAGATGGAGTTCGGCTAAGGCGCCACCAATCTTCTCCTCGAGGGAGACGAGCTCGGCCGCATTGAAATGATCACTCGCCAGTCTCGGGATGAGAATGAATGACTCCTCGACCTCCCCGGCGTACAGCGTGACACGATCAGTAGGCAGGAACTCGGCTACCCGAACTCCCTGCCTCGCCAAATGCCTCAGGATCCGGGCCTCATCGGCCAATGGCAGATTCCGCCACGGGCCCAAGCGTTTGAGAAAGTACCGTGCTCCGTCTTCCGCCGTGACGGGCCACAGGTCCTGTCCAGCGTATTGATCACCGAGCTCGACCTTTTCACCGAGCACGGTCTTCCAGTCTTCGAGCACGGTCAACAGCGTGTTCGTCGTCGGCATGGTCAACCCCTTCAACGCAGCGTTCGGTCTCGGCGACCCCGGACAATCTCGACCGGCGAGCATGGGACGAGGGCCTGTTTACACCGCGAGAGCCATTCCAGGATCCTGGCAATGTTTACCATGGCCGGGTAGGTGGCCGCCCGACTCTCATAGCGGGTCGCCTCCCGTCTGATGACACGTAAGTCTCATAAACGAGCGTAGAGTGGACATTCACTCGTTCTTGCCCGAACCTCCATTGGCATCCCTCCAGGCGGATGGAAGATCCCAAAACATGCGCCGTTGGGCCATGTAGGTCGCGTTCTTCCAGGCAAAGAGATCACGCCCGAGCGCGACGGGCAACCCAGTTCCAGGCGGGAGTGCAGCGACCGCCTGCCGCAACCACCGTTGCCGATCGGCCAACCGACCCGGCCCGCCATCAAGCAGCTGATAGCTCAACTCATAGGCCGCCTGCTTGGTTCGGACCTCGAGGCGTTCCGCCGCCACAAGGGACTCTTCCCACTGCATCGCACACCTTGTCAGCACATCACGGAGGCAGGACAACGCCGACTGTATTGCCCGTTTATGCCATACGCTCTCCGTTATGACAAACACTTTCATTCTCATAAACGGTCGTTTTCGGAACGCCCCGGCCGATGTCTTTCGCGTCCGTCCCTAGGGCATCGGTCCGCCGTGCCTGCCGCGGTGCATAGGCCGGCAGATGCGGCACTGCCAGCTAGGCGTCATCCCGGGTCCGCAGTGGCAACTGTGGAAACCGGTGCGGGGTGGCGAAGAGATGCTCTTGCGCCACCGTGCACGGAATAAAACGGCGATCCGGTCAGATGCACGTCAGCCGACATGCCCTACACCACAACTCAGGGCCGTCACTCACCTGTCCGCGCGCTGCTTGCCAAAAGCGAGTGGTTCATGGAGCGGAGCACCCGGATGTTGTCTTCCCGATCCGCCCAAGCCCGAAGGAAACGGGGGGACGGCCAACCAAGGGCGGGCGGGAATTCATCACGCTCCCCCAATGGTTCGTATTCCCGTCGCTTCTCGGTGTTGATAACCTCGATATGCGTAAGAGGCCCTTTCCAACCTGGTGCGGAGAAGACTATGGTCTCAACCACAATGAGGTTGTCGCCATCCGGCCAGAACGAGGCGATCCTGTCGCCCCAGATGTGGACAAAGGTGCTTGGCTTGAACTCTGCTCTGGCGTGGTGCACCAGGATCGGCTCCAGCTCTCGACGAATCTCGACACCGTACTCGACAAAGCATTGACCCAGCTCAAATACAGCTCCCTCAATCTGTAATCGTGCCATTAATCACTCTCTTTGCTCACCATCACTCTGTTCGTCACTCACCCTCTGATTGTTGAACGAGTGGATGGCTGGTGCGTCGGCCGGGCAGGCGGCTCGCGGATTTTCCATTTGAGGGCATCCGCTTTCACCATGCTGTCGGCAGCGTTCTTCTGTCAGTGGGCACCTAATTATACACCTGACCGCAATCTCTACACGGGGACCTCCCTTACGTAGAACTAGGTCGTTTCAAAAACGAACGTTTCTGCGACGAGCTCGGGACTAATTGCACTGAAGCCGTCGCCGCCCCGGTTAGGGACCGGGGAAGGCCACCCCAGCACTCACCAGCGAGCGTGACGCGACCGATCACGACGACGGGCCGGGAAAGAACCCCGGTCCTACGTCACGTCGTCACCGAAATGGTCAATGGCCAATTGAGGCGGTCCAAAAACGTCCGTATGACGTCTCTACGGTGAGGTCAATGGCGAATTGCCGCTCCTTGATCCCCGTGTTCCTCTCGACTGGCCCGGGTCGCCTACAGTCTGCAGGTTGAAACCTGTTACTTACCGTGCAGAACCACTCCGACGTCAGGATGGCGTTATCTTGGATTCGCGTGATCTCATCGATGTGTCTTCCGTGTTGGTTAGGGTGAACGATATGCTTGAGCCGGACTGAAGCGTGATGGTAGACGGGAGGGAAATGGTGTGTCGATGATCGGAGCTTGCAAGAGTTGCGGCAACTGGGATTCCGTTGTGAGTAACGGCAAGGTTGCTGCCCGCGTGGTCGTCAATCACGACGGTGCTGATTGGGATTTCGCCGTAATCCGCCGTCATTTCAATCCGAAATGCGTCGGCGTTGTCTTCCTGTGTGATGGACCCCCAACCGGTTGCGGCCATCAATGGGAGGTGACTGCCTGAGCGGCCGGTCGCGGACATGAAGGTGAATTGATGATTCGTCGCGTCGTACCGCATTCCGCTGATCGCGTCGAGCACGCTCCAGCCAGCCATGGCGCGCGAATAGTGGTCACCGCATTCGATCTCGTTGTAGGGATTGCGACGCTCGCCGGTATAGCGACCACGTAGGGCGGTGAGCAGCCGCATTCCGTCATCGACCATGCCTTCCATGATGCAGTGGGCGGCGACCTGGTATTCAATGCCGGTCCAGACCTCGTCGCAGTACCGAACCGGCACCTCGGGCCGTCCTCCGTGTGGCCAGGTGCAGATCAGCAGGCCTGCGTCATCGCGATCGGCAAAGACGCGATAGTCGTGATGGAAGTCGGTGAAGTCCTCCCGAACGTTGTAGCGGACGATCGAGCGGAGAGTCGTTTTGACATGATCCTCCGGCAGGATGTAGCCAAGATCGAGTAGATGGGCCCACCACTGGCCGAAGAGTTGATCCGAGAGACACCCGTCACCGATTTGGTCATCACGCGGGCTCGACTCATCGAGCAGCTGGATGTAGTATTCGCCATTCCAGAGGATCTCATCGTACCGGTCGCGGCCGCGCTCGAAGAGCTGATGCAGCCTCTCGGCATAGGGCTCGTCGTCTTCGAGTCGCGCCATCTCTTCCGCCGCCCGCAGCGCAGTTAGCCAGAGGCCACCGATGTAGATATTCGGGCCGTAGAACGCGATGTCATAGGTATTCCCTTGCTCGCCTTCGAGCACGCCATCGCCGTTGGCATCCCAATGGTCGATCACATAATCGACCAGGAGTTTGACCTTGGGCCAGAGCTCGTGCAGCCAGGTACGGCCACCGCCTTGACTGACTTCACGGTAGGTCTTGAGAACCGCGCCGAGCATGCCGTCCAATGCGGGATTCGTCGGGCCGCCGATCGGTTCGGCCCACAGTTGCCGCAAGTAGAGGGGCAGGATCGTGCGGTGTGGGATATACCCCTCCGGCGCCTGGACGAAGTTAAAATCGGTTTCTCGCATTGAGCGCTCGAGTTGGGGAAAGAGCTTCGCGAGCGCCATCTCGTAGTTCCAGACATGCGTGCAATTGAGCGGGCACGAACCGCCGAACTCGCCGTTCCACATCGCGGTGGAGACACCCAGCGACCCCTCGAACCCGTAAAACTTCCCATCCTCCGTGCGGAAGCAGGTCGGGCTGCGAATGAGGCTGCCTTGGGCTGCGAGCGTTTCAATCAGCCAGCTCGGCAAGCTGCTGTCGGCGAGAAGCTGGTTCCAACGCCAGGATTGCGCGTCGAGCGAGGGGAGGTTATCGATCACATGGCGCGTCACATCGACGGCATCGGCGAAGCGCGTTGCGTAGTGATTACCCAACCAGAAGCGACTCAATCCAACGTCCCGCATCCGGCCAAACTGGTCGAAATTGACATATCGATTCGGGAAGTGCCAACTCAGGATAAAGGTGATCCGCGTCTCCTCGCCGGATCGAAGTCGGAACGGTGTCAACAAACCGCCATTCCAGGTCGTCCCAGCTGGACTGGGGCCGCTGGCCGTGAGGGGGAGATTGCGGTAGGAACGCGGATCGATGCTGTCCTGGCCAGCAAACTGCCGCGATACATTCAAGCCTTCCATCGATCGCCGGAATTGTTCCGGCGTCGTCCAGCGCTCGTACCCGCGCGCGGTGGGGCTCAGCGTCGTCAGCGCCATTTGACCCACGCCGGGATGGTCGTGCGACAGACTGGGGTTCTCCATCACGAGGGTGGTCGCGCCCGCCCGGCGTTGCAGACGATTGGTATTCCCGCCATAGAGGGGGCACTGGTTGCCGGTGATCGGCGTCAATCCGTCCCACCCGACCGCGTTCTGGAGCGTTGCCGCCATCGCGCCCTGCAGATCGAGCTTGCCGGGATTGCGCAGTGTGAAGGTGAAAATGGCAGCGGGAAGGCCGCTCGCGTCAGCGTCGAGCGGCACAAAGGGTGAGTAGGCTTCCAGCTCAACCTGGACCGGCAATGCCTCATCCTCATAGCGAAGATGGGCAAATGGATAGGTGGCTTGAAAAGTCGTTCGCTCGACGCCGGGGAACGTCTTGACGAGGCTGCGCTGCTGGTCGGGGATGAAATCGTCATTGACCAGCGGTGTGGCATCGGCAGCGAACCCGGCCACCTCGCGTGATTGGAGGAGCCGAATCACATTCAGCGGGGGCTCGGTCGACGTGACGCGGATCGCGAAGAAGCTGTCGGGGACGAAGCCTTGATGGTTGACTTGATTGAACAATTGCCACTGGCGCAAGCCGCCGTCACCACAGATCGCGACCTGGCCGGCGCCGATCCCGCCGAGTGGCATCGCGACATGGCGAAGCCGCGCGCCACGATAGGCGTCGCTGTCGCCTGAGGCAGATTCGTCCAGAATCATCCGCTGTGTCGTCTTCACCCCTGTGGCTGCAGTCATGAAATCCCCCGCTCGCAATCCAGCGCTCATCGTCATACCCGTCACAATAGTTACGACATCGCGAAATAGCAATCGTTCTATCTTAATATTTCTACGGACCTTAACTAAAACGGTTGACACGTTTCAGAGACGATGTTACATTGACGTCCTCAAAGGGACAACCTATCAGTGGTGCCACTATGGACAAGGAGCGGAGAGGCATGGACAAGACGCGTCTGGGCTCGAAGAAGCTTCAGTCGGCCAGCGTTTCACGGCGGGATCTCCTCAAAAGCGCCAGTGCCGCGGGGATCGCCCTCAGTGCGGCCGGTCTCGTTGGACGCCCAGGAGCGTTCGCCGCGCCCGCACCTGCTGGCCGCTCCGCAGCAACCAGATTCGCTCCACCCGCGGCCGACACGAAAGGCAGCCTCTCGATTGCTGCGTTCGGCGGGGATGCTGAGAACAAAATGTTTGGGGCAGCGGTTGAACGCTTCAAGGCGAGATACCCGAATGTCTCGGTCAAACTCAATATTTCGACGGTAGCAAGCTGGGGCGACTATGCGAACAAACTAACCACACAGATCGCCGGTGGCAATATTCCAGATGTCATAGAAATCGCCATCGAGGGCACCCGACTGAGCGTCGTCAAGGGACTGCTGGAGCCGCTGGACGATTGGGTCAAGGATGATGCCGACATCACCGGAAATCTCGCCTCCATCGCACAGCCGCTCAAGGACGCGTTCACGGTCGATAGCAAGCTGTACCAACTTCCAAATGGTTGGAACAACATGGTGATTTGGTACAACACCAAAATGTTTGGGGATGCAGGCCTTTCCATGCCGACCGCAGAGTGGACATGGGACGATTTCCTGAACGCGGCCAAGGCATTGACCAAGGGTGATGGCAAAGACAAGATCTATGGCTTCGCGGTGCCATGGGGCGGCATGTTCCAGTTGATGCCCTGGTGGCTAACCAACGGCACCTATCCGCTCAATGACGCCTGGACCGAATCAAATCTCAGCGACCCGAAGATTCTCGAAGCGGTGACGTTTATTCATGATCTCATCCACGTGCACAAAGTCGCCCCGTCGATCCAGGGAACCGATGCCGGACAGCTCTTTGCGTCGAGCAAGGTTGCGATGAGCGGCTGGGGACATTGGATCTACCCGACGCTGAAAAGCGCGAAGTTCACCACTTACGATGTCCAATACTGGCCGCGCAAGACGACGGCGACGACGGTCTTCGGTGTCGGCGGGTTCGGCATGAGTCCAAAGACGAAAGACAAGGCGCTGGCCTGGGAACTGGTCAAGGAGCTCTCAGGGAAGCAGGTCAATGAGGACTTTGCAGCGAATGGCGCGGGCATCCCCGCGTTGAAGTCCGTGGCCGATACCCCTGCATTTCTCAGTGACCCGGCAAACGCCAAGATCTTCTTCGAGAGTTTGAACGACGCCAAGCCGGTGCCGGCACCGGCGAATTTCAACCAGTTCGAACAGATCGTGATGCGCCATCTCGGTGACATCATGGGAGGCAATACATCGCCCGAAAAGGGATTGCAAGCAGCCGACAAGGAACTCGTTGACGCGATGAAGAAGCTCAGCGGCTAAGAGCTTCCAGCAATTCTGTCGGTCACCACGTGGCGCAGGGTTGTTGAACACCCTGCGCCCAACCTGCTGAGCCGGCTGGATGGCGGAGGACGACCGATCCGGGTCTTGTTAGCGGCTCCGTGTCGACTGTCTCACACGTGTCTTCCGTTCGTGAGCGGCCATAAAGGTCTTCGCTGGGTTCCGACCCCCTTCGATTCCGCCTGCGGGCGCCGCCCATGACGACGGGCGTGACGGCGTGGTGGAGTGTCGAGCGTGGTTGACGCGTGGGAGTCTATGGATGGCACAGTCAGCGGTGGCGGCCCCGAGAATCGCGAGCGGAATCAGGGGTTGGCTGTCGAAACCCGCCCGACGTGAAGCGATCAGCGGCTATCTCTTTATCCTGCCGACGTTTCTCGGCTATACGATCTTCATTATTGGCCCGATCCTGGCCGCGATCGGCCTCAGCTTCACACAATACGACCTTCTCAGCTCGCCCACCTTCACCGGGCTGGAGAATTATCGGCGGCTGGCCAGCGACACCCGCCTGCATCTCGTTTACCGCAATACGATCTTCTTCACCGTGGTCTCGGTCTTCTTCAATATCGGCACCGGCCTGCTGCTCGCCGTACTCCTCAACCGGAAAATGCCGGCCTTTCTGCGATATTTCCTGCGCAGCGCCTTTTTCTTCCCGGTCCTGATTGGGCACGTGTACATTGCGATTATCTGGCAGTTTCTCTACCAGCAAGATACCGGGGTGATCAACTACTACCTTGGGTTGATCGGGTTGGGACCGTATCCCTGGCTGAGCAGCGGGCAGTGGGCGATGCCTTCGGTCATCATCATGGACGTCTGGAAGAACACCGGGTTCGCGATGCTTGTCTGCCTAGCTGGTCTACAGAATGTGCCGCAGGACTATTATGAAGCGGCGGCACTCGACGGTGCCGGGGCGTGGACGCGCTTCCGTAGCATCACTCTTCCGTTGATCAGTCCGACCCTCTTCTTCCTGTCCGTGATCTTTGCGATCGGTGCGATCCAGGTCTTCGATTCGATCATTGTCTTGACCAACGGCGGTCCCGGCGACTCGACACGAAGCATCGTGATGTACCTCCGCGAGGCCGCCTTTGAGAACTTCGAAATGGGCTATGGGTCGGCGGTGGCCATCACCCTGTTCGCCGCGATCATGGCGTTGACACTCGTCCAGTTTCGGGTTAGTCGAGCCTGGGTGCATTACGAGTAAGGTGGAGGGTACATGGTAAAAGCGCTTGACCGGCCCTCCCAGGCCATCCCGGGATCGCATGATCTCAGTAGCCGGTGGACACGGCCCTTCAGGCACGGCGGGTGGATTGGAATTCTGGCCACCCTCGTGCTGACGATTTGCGCGCTGGTCATGATCGTGCCATTCCTGTGGATGTTTTCGACCTCACTGCGGCCGACGAGCGAATCGTTCACGCTGCCGCCAGCATGGCTGCCAACGTCCTGGGAGTGGGGCAACTACCGGGCGGTGTTCGATTCCTCCGTTCCCATCTGGCGTCTCTTCTTTAACAGCGTCAAGGTGACGTTCTCCGTCACCCTCGGTCAACTCATTACCTGCTCAATGGCGGGATTTGCCTTCGCCCAGATTCGCTTTCCGTTCCGCAACGCGCTCTTTATCCTCTTGCTTGCCTCGCTGATGGTGCCAACCCAGGCCACCGTGATTCCAATTTTCATCATCATGCGGCGACTGCACCTGATCGACAATCATCTCTCGCTCATCTTGCCGTCGTTGGTCAGCGCGTTCGGGGTCTTCCTGATGCGACAGTTCTACCTGACATTGCCGCGTGATTTGATTGATGCCGCGAAGGTGGATGGCGCCAGTATGTGGACGATTTACCGGCAAATCGCCCTGCCGCTCTCCGGTCCGTCACTCGCGGCGTTAGCGATCCTGACCTTTACGACGTCGTGGAATGCCTACTTCTATCCCCTGATCTTCCTTAACAGCTGGGACAAGATGACGCTGCCGCTCGGCATCACCGCATTGCGCGGTTACCTGGAGAGTGGAAACGCCTCGATCGTGATGGCGGCGGTCGCCCTGGCAATCGTGCCGATTCTCGCGCTCTTCCTCATCGCCCAGCGATGGTTCATCGCCGGGATCACCCAAACCGGCCTCAAAGGTTAGGCCCTGCACGAGCCTGAATTTGGGTCCGGAAAGCGAAAGCAGTGAATGAAGCCAAACAAGGATCCGGTAACGGAGGCGACAGCCGTCACCCCGCGCGATAGCGCGCTGGATGGAAAGACGACCGAGACCCAGATGCAGCGTGGGTCTGGCGTCACGATTCCGTCTGAACGACGCGTCACCCTCCAAGATATTTCGGTGGCCACGGGGCTATCGCTCGCCAGTATTTCCCTCGCGCTGAACGATAAGGCAGGGGTGTCTTCCGGCACAAAGCAGCGCGTGATCGACGCTGCGCGCAACCTCGGCTACACGCGCGCGGCCGCTCGATCAACGCGGACCTTCCCTGTCGTGAGCGTAATCATTGAGCGGTTGCCGGTCGCGATCACCTCGGATCCATTCAACCGGCCGATCCTGCAAGGACTCGAATCCGAGGCGCGGCGGCATGACTACCGGGTCGCGATGGAGTTCGTCGGTCCGGACGACCATCCAGACAGTGCTCACTGGACACAGGGTTCGACCGCGGGCGTGATCATTCTTGGTGGGGGGGATCTAAGCACGGAGTGGGTTCAGGCGGCCGCTGACTCGGCGATTCCAACGGTGATGGTCGATCACTACGTGCCAGGTCTCGCGTTGCCGACGGTCATCTCGGATAATCTGACAGGTGCGCACGCGATAACGACGCATGTGCTGGAGATGGGGCACCGGCGAATCGGATTCATCCGTGGTCCGTCTAAGTACTGGACCCTGAACGAGCGACTAGCGGGATTCATGCTTGCGCTCCAGCAAGCAGACGTTTGGCTTGATCAGCGATTGATGCCGCCGCGAGTTTCGCACTCGGAGGAAAAGGGCTACGGTGAGATGGGAATCTTGCTCGATCTGCCCGATCCGCCGACCGCGGTGGTCGTGGTGAGCGACAAAGCCGCGATCGGCGCCTACCGAGCGGCCAACGAGCGCGGCTTGTTGATCCCGGGCGATATCTCGATCGTTGGGTTCGACGATTTGGAAGTAGCCCGCGCCCTCCACCCACCCTTGACGACGGTGCATATTTCGGGTGAAGAAATGGGCAGAGTCTCGTTCGAGCGCCTCCGACACCTGATTGACGGCAACGAATCGGTCCTCAGTCGCCAGATCAAGTGGACGATTCCGACGAGCCTCATGATCCGAAGATCGGTGCGCCGGCTTGAACAGGCGGCCTATCCTCAACCCGTTACCAGTTCGTAGACGAGCCGTCGCGGCGATGCCAGCGGGAGCTTCCCAGTCTATGGAAGGGTGAGTGGAGAAGCGTCGTGGCGATTCAGCAGTCGGTCGATGTCACGCGCCGGTGTCGCAGAAACGAGCGTTTCTGAGACTCGTGCAACCTTCTCGTGCCTGCCGGTGCTGCCGAGTGGATGCGGCGATGGACTTCGAACCCAACACCGAGGAGCCGGACCGGCGTTCAGGCGCACACTCCTTCGCGCCGGGCGCACAGCCGGCGGTCGGTTGGCGGGTCAGTCCCGCGCGGCGAGCGGCCGAACGTATCGGATGAGGTCGATCGCATAGCCCTCATGGTCGTAGCGCTTGCGGGCGTCGGCGGCGGTCCAGCCTTCGCGCTCGTAGAAGCACCGCGTCCGATGGTTGCGGACGAGCGTCCATAGGGTCGCTTCCGAGAAGCCGAGCGTGCGGAGGTGCGTGACCCCTTCCGCAAGGAGCCGCGCACCGATGCCACGGCCGGCGCGCTCCGGCAGGACGAAGAGCATGTCCACGTGGCCGGTTGCCGCCGTCGCGTCGTCGTCCGGGCTCGGCTCCACATAACTGAAGCCAACCACCTCGCCGTCGACCTCGGCGACCCAGGTGGCGTGCGGCTCTGGCGAACCAAGGCGCCAGTGCCAGCTCTCCAGGTAGTCGCCGGGGGTCATCGCATCGAGTTCGGCATCCGGAACGTACCCGCGCTCGGCGACGCGACTCGTCCGCACGTAGACATCCGCGATGTGCTCGGCATCGGCGAGCGTCCCGCGGCGAATCGATACATCGGTCATGCCACACTGCCCGGGCACCGGGCGAGGGCCCGACCGAGGATGGAGATGCATCCCGCATCGTGAGCACACCGTCGTCGAGGTTTCACGCGTGCCTTTCGGGTGAGCAACGACCGGCCGGTCAGCAGCCGGAATGGTGCCACACCGGATCGTCGCGCCACAAGTGATGCCCAGACCGCATCCCAACCGCCCTTGGGTTGCCAGACCGTGGCGTGGGTGGCGATCCTGTCCCAGGTCTGCCGCTTGCGGTTGGTTGCGAGTGTTTTCCAGCTTATTCACACCAGTCGCCGCAGCTAATTGAGGTGGTTAACCGGTGGGCCAGGAATGCTCATGCCGTGCTTCTCGGCCATGGTCGCGATGTGTTCTGGATCGATCTCGATCGACGCCGGGGGCAACGTCGACACCGTCGCCGACTCGCCGGTGTCGCGCACGAACTTGTCGAATCCGCCGGGCAGGGTCATCGCCAGGGAGCGGACCTGGGCATCGCCGAAGACGGCCCAGCCGTGGATGCTGCCCTTCGGGAGCCAGACGAACGCCCCCTTGTGGGCAAACCACTCCACGTCGTCACAGACCCCGTGCATCGTCCCTTCGAGCACGTAGAAGATCTCGTCCTGCGTGTGATGGACATGCAACGGTGTCGCGAAACCCACCCCCTGAACGAACTCGACCATGCAGAACGTGTTGGCGGTGCGGTCGCTGTCACCCTTGACGACCGCCAGGATACCGAGTTCCCAGAGCGCTTCGGCGTCCTCGTGCTCGACGACATGAAATGCGGTAGTAGATTCGTTCATGGGTGCCTCCTCGGATACCGGTGTCGACGCTTCGCGCTGATACGATCTGGCCCCACCGATACCCGCCGACGAGTGCCAGCGCCCCGCAACCTGTGGTACTTCATCCATGAAATGACGCTGATGCTCGAGCGGGCAGGCTTCAGCGACATCCGCGTCACCGGCTCATATACCGATGCGCTGGCGACAGAGGATGACGATGTCTTTGCCTTTGTCGCTACCAGGTAATGCGCCAGGCTACCCTGCAGTCCCCCAATCCCTCCGACAGGATGCGCAACAGTCGGCCGACAGGATGCCGACCGTTGACCTGGCACCCCTCGCGGATCTGATCGAACGCCAGGCGAAGGAACTCGCCGATCTGCGCGAGGCCGCCGCCATCTGGCAGGTGCGCGCCAGGCAGGCGGAAGAGCAGCTCAAGCAGTTGATGGCCGGCAATGTGGTGTCGGACAACGCGCCGCAATCCAATACCGTCGACGCTGAAGGGCCTCAGCTGCTCCAGGAGAGCGATCCGGGGCCTACGGGAGTTCTGGCATGGTGGAAGCGGCTGTGGGGCGACTAGACGTACTCAGGGCCCGCGACGCTTGAAGTCCCAGAGGCCATGGTCGACTTCAGGGATGTCGGCCACGCCGAGCCGTTCGAGGACGTGGAGGACCTCGGCTGGGGAGTGAGGGGGCTTGGCAGGGAGAGGAAACGAACGACCTCGAGCGTGCTGCCCGAGGCCGTTGTCATGGTGGTACTCCTGTTGTTGTTCGCGAGGTGTGCTCAGTCCTAGCCACAGAACTCTTGGGTGCAGCTGCCACCGATCGGGGCACAGATCCCGCAGCTCTCGTTGCAGCAGAACTCATCCGATCCGCAGACGGTGTTGCCGCACGCCGGCCGGCAGATCCCACCGCAGTCCCTCCCCCCACTCTCCGGGTCGCAGTCGTCCCTCGGGTCGTCCACGCAGGTGAACCCTTCAGGGCAGGGGAGGTTTCCGATCCCGCCGCAGAACTCTGGCACCGGTGGGGTGCCCCCGCCCTTGGCCTTGGCGCAGGTGCTGATGCACTGTCCCCGCGCTCGCCCCGGTCCGAACTGCTTTTTGCAGCTTTCAACGCAGCTCCGCGTGCTGGCTGCCCCGGCCTCGGTGACCCCGACCAGGGCAAGCACTCCGGCCCCCAGGCCGCCCAGCACCGTCCGGAGCACCGCCCGGCGGGAACGTCCCACCGCGAGAGCCCGGGTGACGTCGTCGAACCGCTGTCCGTCCATGCTGTGCTTCTCCTTGTGCGCCATTGTCTGACGCACCGATGGCCTCGGTACTGCAGATAGTACCAGCCCTGTAAGTATCCCCACTTTACCGGGAATCATAGGCGACTCAACGATCGGGAGTGTCTCCAGGGTGTTGATGAGCAGCAGTGTTTCGTCATCGCCAGGTCAAGAACCGGACAACGCCCGAAACCCCCTGGCCGGGATTCCGAGGCTCAGGCATCGGTCAGGAGCGGCGCGTAATGCGCTTTCCAGTCGAGCACCAGGCCCACGTAGCCGTCCGTGCAGTTGTATCCATCGCAGCCAATTCCGAAATAATGGGCGATCCCGTCCCACTCCGAG
>JAABUN010002474.1_pt1 | contig 32724 bp, 28 predicted proteins | sample 5559311 | NCBI WGS metagenome assembly JAABUN01 (sample SAMN10711877, study PRJNA513370) | rock metagenome | isolation source: Antarctica rocks | place: Antarctica: Victoria Land, Siegfried Peak sud | reverse complement strand
CGTCCCGGTCCCCAGCCCGCCGCCGCAGCACATCGTCACCAGGCCGACCTCCTTGTCGGAGCGCTCGAGCTCGTGCAGCAGGGTGGTCATCAGGCGCGCGCCGGTCGAGCCGAGCGGATGGCCGAGGGCGATCGCGCCGCCGTTGACGTTGACGCGATCCCAGTCGGGATCGTGCTCGCGGCGCCAGGCGGCGACGACGGAGGCGAACGCCTCGTTGACCTCGAAGAGGTCGATGTCGTCGATCTTCATCCCGTTGCGCTCGAGGATCTTCTCGGTCGCCGGGATCGGGCCGGTGAGCATGATCACCGGGTCCACGCCGACCGTCGTCTGATCGACGATCCGCGCCCGTGGCTCGACCCCGAGCTCGGCCGCCTTCTCGGCGCTCATCAGCAGCACGGCCGAGGCGCCGTCGGAGATCTGCGAGCTGTTGCCGGCGGTGATCTTGCCGTCCTCCTTGAAGGCCGGCTTGAGCTTGCTCAATGACTCGATGCTCGAGTCCGGGCGGATGCCCTGGTCGGTGTGGAAAGTGTCGCCATTGACCTCGAACGGGATGATCTCGCGCTCGAAGCGGCCCTCCTGCGTGGCCCGCGCGGCGAGCTGGTGGGAGCGGACGCCGATCTCGTCGAGCTCGGAGCGGGGGATCTCCCACTTGTCGGCGATCATCTCCGCCGAGATCCCCTGCGGCACGAGGTTGAAGCGCTCCGCGAGCGGACCGGAGAAGGCCATCCCGTGCTCCTGCATGACCGAGAAGCCGTCGGCGAAGGAGATGTGGCCCATGTGCTCGACGCCGCCGCCGATCGCCACGTCGTGGACGCCGGAGGCGATCAGCGCCGCCGCGAAGTTGATCCCCTGCTGGGCGGAGCCGCACTGGCGATCGACGGTGGTCGCCGGCGTCTCGATCGGCAGGCCGGCCTCGAGCCACGCGTTGCGGCCGATGTTCATCCCCTGCTCGCCGAACTGCTGGACGCAGCCGCAGACGACGTCGCCGACCTCGGCGGGGTCGATCCCGGCGCGGTTGATCAGCTCGCTGTAGACGGTGGCGAGGAGGGTCGAGGGGTGGGTGTCCTTGTAGTAGCCCTTCTCCTCGTGACCGCGCCCGACGGGCAGCCGGGCCGCCTCGACGATCACGACCTCACGGCCACCGAACTTGCCCTCTGCCATCTCCAAGCCTTTCTTCGGGGTGCGCTGCGGCGGACGTTAGTCGATCCCCGATCCGAGCCCGCGAGGCGCGGGGCCCCTGTGGCACACTCGCCGCCGCGTGAGCCGCTCCCCCCTCACCCTCCCCGCCGATCGCCGCATCAAATGGGCCGTCCTCGCGGTCTGGCTGATCGCCGCAGTCGCTATGGGCGCCGCTCAGCTTCCGGCGAAGTTCGAGGACGCGCAGAACAACGAATCGTCCTCCTTCCTGCCGGGTGACGCCGAATCGACGGCGGCCCTGGAGGCCTCGAAGAGGATCCAGGGAGCCGAGCTGCTGCCGACGGTGGTCGTCTACCGGCGCGAGGGCGGCCTGACGCCGCAGGACCGGGCGCGGATCGAGGCGGATCGCGAGGAGCTCAACTCCGACCTGCCCGCGCGAACCAGCCCCTACTCGAAGCCCTTTCCCTCCCCGGATGGCTCCGCGGCCCTGATCCAGTCCCAGATCCAGGCGAACGGCGAGCCGGACACCATCCGCGATCCGGTCGAGCAGGCCCGCGATCAGCTCGACGCCTCCGGCGAGCCCGGCGTGGAGACCGCGGTGACCGGCGGCGCGGGCTTCTCAGCCGACGCGATCGACGTCTTCGAGTCGATCAACGGGACCCTGCTGCTGGCGACGCTGGGGATCGTCTTCGTCCTGCTGCTGTTCGTCTATCGCAGTCCGATCTTCTGGTTCTTTCCCCTGCTCGCGGTCATCTTCGCCGAGCTCGCGTCGAGGGGGATCGGCTACGGGCTGACCGAGATCGGGGTGACGGTCAACGGCCAGTCCGCGGGGATCCTTCCCGTTCTCGTCTTCGGCGCGGGCACCGACTACGCGCTCCTGCTCGTCGCCCGCTATCGCGAGGAGCTGCGCCGCCACGAGGACAAGCACGAGGCCATGCGGGAGGCGCTACGGCGGGCGGGGCCCGCGATCGTCGCCTCCGGGCTCACCGTGATCGCTGCGCTGCTCTGCCTGGTCCTGGCCGACGTGCAGGGCACCGCGGGGCTCGGCCCGATCGGCGCGACCGGGATCGCGGTCGCGATGCTCGCGATGCTGACCGTGCTGCCGGCGCTGCTCGTGATCGGCGGCCGCTGGGCCTTCTGGCCCTTCGTCCCTCACGTGGGCGACGAGGCCGCCGACGAGACCCATGGCGTCTGGCGCCGGATCGGCGAATGGATCGGCCGGGGCCCGAGGCGGGTCTGGATCGGCACCGTCGCGGTGCTGCTGCTGATGACGCTCGGCTGGCTCAACATCGACACCGGCCTCACCCAGGGCAACTCGTTCCGCGGGGACGTGGAGTCGGTGCGCGGGCAGGAGCTCCTCGCCGAGTCCTTCCCCGCCGGCGCCAGCGGCCCGACCGACGTGATCGTCCCCGACCCCGCCAAGGCGAAGGCGGTCGCCTCAGCGCTGAGCTCGGTGGAGGGGGTGGAGGCCGTCCGCGAGGTGGGTCGCGGGGAGCCGGGCGCCCTCCTGCAGGCGACGCTCACCGACGAGCCGTACTCGACGGAGGCGTTCGACCTCGTCCCCGATCTGCGCGCGGCAGCCGAGGGCGCGGGCGGCGCCGAGGTCCTCGTCGGCGGCCCGACCGCAATCGAGACGGACCTGCGCACCGCCGCCGCCCACGACTCGAAGCTGATCCCGCCGATCGCGCTCGCCGTCGTCCTCCTGATCCTGATCGTCCTGCTGCGGGCGCTCGTCGCGCCGCTCCTGCTGATCGGGACGGTGATCCTGTCCTTCGCCGCGGCGCTCGGCCTCGGCTTCGTCGTCTTCGACGTGATCTTCGGCTTCCCCGGCAGCGACCCCTCGCTGCCGCTCTTCGCCTTCATCTTCCTCGTCGCCCTGGGAGTCGACTACAACATCTTCCTGATGGCCCGGGTGCGCGAGGAGACGCTGCGCCGCGGCCCCCGGGAGGGGACGCTGCGCGGGCTCGCGGTGACCGGAGGGGTGATCACGTCGGCCGGCCTCGTCCTCGCCGGAACGTTCTCGGCGCTGGCGGTGCTGCCCCTCGTCTTCCTCACCGAGCTCGGGTTCGTCGTTGCCTTCGGGGTGCTCCTCGACACGTTCCTGGTGCGCTCGATCCTCGTCCCGGCGCTCGTGCTCGACCTCGGGCGGCGGACCTGGTGGCCGTCGCGCCTCGCCGGGGGCGACGCCCGCGACGCCCGCGATGTCGGTCCCCGCCCCGAGGGCGCGCCCGCCGCGTGAGCAGCCCGAATGGCTACCTCAGCCCCGCGGTGGCGGGCAGCGGCGCGATCGCGCTGGGGCTCGCCGCGTCCGCGGCCGTGCTCGGGGAGGTGAGGGTGCTCGCCCGCAGCGACGCCTCGGCCTGGCGCGCCGAGGAGCAGGTCGAGAGGCTCTGTCGCAAGGTCGAGGGCGCGGACCCGAAGAACCTGCGGGTGACGACGAGCCCGAGCGACCTCGCCGGCTGCGACCTCGTGGTCGAGGCCATCGTCGAGGAGGCCGAGGCGAAGGCGGCGCTGCTCGCCTCGCTGGCGGAGGTCTGTCCCGACGCCGACCTGGCGACCACGACCTCGTCGCTCGGCGTGGCCGATCTGGCGGAGCGCGCGGGCGTCGGCGGCCGCTTCTACGGCCTGCACGTCTTCAACCCGGTTCCGAAGATGGAGCTGGTCGAGCTCTGCCTGCCGGACGCCCTCGACGACGGGGTCGGCGATCGAGCTCGGGCCTTCTGCGCGGCGCTCGGCAAGCGGGCGGTCGAGGTCCCCGACCGGGCGGGCTTCGTCGTCAACCGCCTCCTCTTTCCCTACCTCTTCGACGCCGTCCGGCTGCTCGACGAGCTGGGAATGGAGCCGGCGGAGGTCGACGACTGCATGTCCCTCGGCGCCGGACAGCCGATGGGGCCGCTGAAGCTGCTCGACTTCATCGGCATCGACGTGGCGGTGGCGATCGGCGAGACCCTCCACGAGGCAAGCGGCCACCAGTTCCACTCCCCGCCGCAGCGGCTGGTGGAGATGGCCGCAGAGGGCAAGCTCGGCCGCAAGAGCGGCGCGGGGTTCTACGGGTACTGATCAAACCTCGCGCGGCTCGGCCTGAAGCCGGGGACCGCCTTGCTCCTGCTGGACCGGGTGCCGCAGCAGGAATACGGCCAGCGGCCGGCCGTGCTGTTGAATGATCGGCTCGATGCCTTCGCGGTCTCAAGCGACGAAGCGGTATGAGGAGTCGTTGGCGACGATCCTGCAGGCGGCCGCCGTCCCGTATGGAGTCACGTTGACGATCTGGGCATCGGGAGCGGCGCTGATCCATTTCCGCGGCAATCCTGCGATCTTCGAGATCTTCCTCTTCGTGATCGGCGGCATGGCCGGCTACAGCATCGGGGCCCTCACCGTCTTCAGGGCGCTGGAGCGCATGAGCTCCGCCTCGCCCGGGCCCCAGATGGCCCTCACCGGCGTGCTGCACCTGATCTCGATCGGGACGGCGCTGGGGGCGGTGACGCTCGTCGCCAAGATCAGCAGCTGGCTAGCGTGGCCGCTTGGCGGCTTCGCCGGGATCGGCCTCTACCTCGCGCTCGTCGGCGTCGAGTACCTGCTCGCGCCACTGCTGCCGCTCGCCCGCGAGATGCCGCGAGAGGACGAGAGCACCGAGTAGCGACGCTTCAGCCCTCCGCCCGCTTCCCCTCCACCGCGGCCTGCTCGGAGGTCGCCTGGCCATCCGGGTGGATCCGCAGCGCCACGATCCGGTTCTCGCGCACCGACTCGACCCGGATCGTGTGGCCGTCGGCGCGGATCGTGTCGCCGCGCTTGGGCAAGCGGCCCAGCTCGCTGAAGACGTAGCCGCCGATCGAGTTGTAGGCGTCGGTCTCGACCGGCAGCGCGATCCCGGCGTCCTCGACGTCGCCCAGGGAGACGTGGCCGCGCACGTACCAGTCGCCGTCGGCGAGCTTGCGCACGGAGTCGCCGCGAGGGTCGGTCTCGTCCTCGATCTCGCCGACGACCTCTTCGAGGATGTCCTCGATCGTCGCGATCCCGACCGTGCGGCCGTACTCGTCGACGACGACGGCGATCGAGCTGCGCTGCCGCTGCAGCTCCGCCAGCAGGTCGTCGAGGGCCTTCGTCTCGGGGATGATCGGCGCGTCGCGAACGGCGGGCTCGATCGATGCGTCGGGGCCCGCGTTCATATAGAGGCGGACGAGCGAGTTGTTGTGGACGATGCCGCGGACGCGATCGGGGTTGTCGTCCTCGATCACGACGAGGCGGGTGTGCCCGGATGCCACGCAGCGGCGCAGCGCGTCCTCGACCGTGTCCGAGGAGTCGACGGTGACGACCGCGGGGATCGGGGTCATCACCTCGCGCGCCTCCTGCTCGTGGAGATGGAAGACGCCGCCGAGCATCCCCGCCTCGCTCTCCTCGAGGTCGCCGCCGGAATGGGAGTCGGCGATGATCGCCTTGAGGTCGTTGGCGTCGTGGTGCTCCTCGATCTGGCTGGGATCGACCCCGAAGAGGCGGATGATCGAGTTCGAGGCCCTGTTCAGCCCCCAGCTGAACGGCGTGGTCAGCACGTGAGCCCAGTCCAGCGGCACCGCCAGCAGCAGCGCCGCGCGCTCGGCCCGGTTGATCGCCACGATCTTCGGCACCTGCTCGCCGATCGTTATGTGCAGCGAGGTGGCGAGCGCGAACGCGACGGCGAAGGCGATCGCCGTCGACAGGCCGTGTGACACCGTGCCGTCGAGCGCCGGCTCGATCAGGCTGGCGATCGCCGGCTCCCCGAGGAAGCCGATGCCGATCGAGGCCATCGTGATCCCGATCTGACAGGTCGAGAGGTAGCGGTCGATCTCGTCGAGCTGCCGCATGACGCGCCCCGCTCGTCGATTGCCCTCGCCGGAGAGGGTCTCGAATCGGGAGCGGCGGGACCGGACCAGCGCGAACTCCGCAGCCACGAACATCCCGTTGAGGAAGACGAGCAGGATCAGCGCCGCGAGCGCGAGTGCGGTCATCGCTCAACCCCGGGACGGCGAGGGTCGCGCCGGCGCCCGTGGGGCGCGGCCATGGGCGCCTGCCGCCGAGGGCAGGAACCGGTACTTCGAGGGAGGTCGTCGTCTGGCACGGGCGACGCGGGCGAGGTTAGCAGCGGGCTCCCAGGACCGGGGCGGGAACCCGGCGATCGTCCAGGGCCACGACCGCCGCGCCGCAGGCTCCAGCGAACCAGCGGCGCCCGCCGTCCGGCACTACCGTGCGTTCGGCATGGACCAGCGCACCGCGCCCTACCTCGACGCGCTCGTCGCCCTCGCGGCCAAGGAGCCCGCCCGGCTCCACATCCCCGGCCACAAGGGCGGCGTCGGCGCCGACCCGGAGCTCCGCGAGGCGATCGGCGAGGCGGCGCTGCGAATGGACTTCCCGGCCGGGACCGAGGGCGTCGACGTGGGCCCCGACCCCCTCGCGACCCCCTTCAACCAGGCGCAGCGACTCGCCGCGGAGGCCTGGGGAGCTCGCCGGAGCTGGTTCTTGGTCAACGGCGCCTCCGGGGGCAACCATGCGATCTGCATGGCGCTCGCCCATCTCGGCGAGGTGGCGATCGTCCAGCGCAACGTCCATTCCTCGGTGATCGACGGCCTCGTGCTGAGCGGCCTGAGGCCGCGCTTCGTCGCTCCCGAGATCGACGACGACCTCGGGGTGGCCCATTGCCTGACGCCCCAGTCGCTCGACGAGGCCCTGGCCGCCGAGCCGGACGCCGTGGCCGCCTTTGCGATCTCCCCCACCTACTTCGGGGCCGTCGCCGACATCGCGGGGCTGGCCGAGGTCGCCCACGCCAGGGACGTCCCGCTGATCGTCGACGAGGCATGGGGGGCCCACCTCGCCTTCTCCGAGCGCCTGCCCGCCCACGCCCTCTCCTGCGGCGCCGACGTGGTCCTCAACTCCGTCCACAAGCTCGGCGGCAGCCTGACTCAGTCGGCGATCCTCCACCTGGGCAGCGAGCGGATCGCGGAGTCGATCATCGACCGCTCCGTGACGCTCGTGGAGACGACGAGCCCGAATGCGCTGCTGAGCGCCTCCCTCGACGCCGCGCGGCGATACAACGTCCTCTGCGGCCGCGAGCTGCTCGCCGAGACGATCGAGTCGCTGGGAACCCTGCGCGAGCGCGTTCGCGAGATCGACGGCCTCGACGTGCTCGACGAGGAGATCGCCGAGGCTCGCAGCGTCCACGCCTGGGACCCGCTCCGGCTGTCGGTCGACGTCCGCGGCACCGGCACGACCGGCAACGCGATCGCGAAGATCCTGCGTGAGCGCCACGACATCTGGCTCGAGCTCTACGCCGAGAACGTTGTAGTCGCCGTCTTCGGGATCGGCGAGCGGGTGGCCGAGACCGGCAAGCGGCTGCTCGAGGGTCTGCGCGACGCGGCCGGCTCCCTCGGAGGCGCCGGCGAGAACCGCGCGCCCTTCGCCCCCCCGCCCCATTGGGGCCCGCCGGAGATGACGCCGCGAGCCGCCTTCCTCGGACCGCAGGAGACGGTCGCGTTCGACGCCGCCGAGGACCGGATCGCGGCCGAGTCCCTCGCGGCCTACCCACCAGGGGTTCCCAACGTGCTGCCCGGGGAGCGCCTGAGCCGCGAGACGCTCGACTTCATCGCCGACTCGCTCGGCCACGGCGGTCAGGTTCGCGGGGCGAGCGACCGCTCGCTGCGCACGATCAGGGTCGTGATCGAGTGAGCGCGAGCGACCTCGACGGGGAGCGCGTCGACTGGGGCGCCGACTCCGAGTACGGGCGGCTGCTCGACGTCCTGCTCTGCCCGCCCGACCACTTCAACTGGCTGCCGACGAGCGTCATCACCCGCGCGACGCTCGCGAGCGGACGCGTGCTCGACGCCGAGCTCGCCGCGAGCCAGCATCGCGAGATGCTCTCCGCCTACGAGCACGCCGGCGTCGGAGTTCACCTCCTCGATCCCGACCCCCACCTGCCGTACCAGGTGTTCGCGCGGGACTCGAGCGTCGCGACGCCGATGGGCGCCGTCGTCACGCAGCTCGCCCAGCCGTGGCGCCGGGGGGAGTACGCGCCGGTCATCCGCTTCTACCAGGAGGCCGGGATCCCGCTCCACGGGATGATCACCGCAGGCTCGCTCGAGGGCGGCGACGTGATCATGATCGAGCCGGGGCGCCTGCTGATCGGCAACGGGGAGGAGCGAACGCAGGGCCCCGCGGCGGCGCAGCTCGGCGGTTGGATGGAGGCCCTCGGCTGGGAGGTCCGCATCGAGCCGATCCCGAGCCACTTCGTCCACATCGACGTGCTCGTCTCGATCCTTGCGCCGAAGCTGGCCGCCGTCTGCGTCGAGGCCGCGCCCACCGGACTGGTGCGCTGGCTCGGCGACATCGGCTTCGAGATCCTCGAGGTCTCCGTCGCCGACGCCTTCGGCCTCGGGGTGAACGCGATCTCGCTCGGCGACGACCGGGTGCTTTCCCCGCGTCGCTCCGAGGCCCTCAACTCGCAGCTCCGCGCCAACGGGCTCGCCGTCTTGGACCCCGACCTCGAGATGTTCACGCTCGGCGGCGGAGGCGCCCACTGCCTGGCGCAGGTCCTGCGGCGGGAGCGCGTGACTTGATCGAGAGCCCCTCGCCGCCGGCGATCGACGCGCCCGCAGTGATTGCCGACCTGCGGGAGCTCGAGGCCATCACGTCGGGCTCCGAGGGAGCCGAGCGGCTCTGCTGGTCGGGCGGCTGGCGAGCGGCGCGGGAGCTCCTGGTCGCCAAGCTGGCCGAGCTCGGCCTCGAGCCCGACCGCGACGAGGCGGGCAACCTCTGGGCGCGCCTCGAGGGAGCCGACCGCGGGGCGAAGGCGCTGCTCGTCGGCTCCCACCTCGACTCGGTCCCGGGGGGAGGCTGGCTCGACGGCGCCCTCGGCGTGATGGCGGGGCTCGGGGCGCTGCGCGCCTGGGCGGGAGCCCGGTCGAAGCCGCCGCGAGACCTCGTGCTCGTCGACTTCGCCGACGAGGAGGGGGCGCGCTTCGGCCGCAGCCTCTTCGGCAGCTCGGCGGTCGCGGGGACGCTCGACCCGCCCGAGCTGAGCGAGCTGCGCGACGGAGAGGGTGAGCTGATCGATGAGGTCCTGTCGGCAAACGGCGTCGAGCTCGCCCACGCCCCCGAGGCGGCGAGTCGGCTGGAGGGCGCCGGGGCCTACCTCGAGCTCCACATCGAGCAGGGCCCGGTGCTCGAGGCCGAAGGGGCCTCTTGCGCGGCCGTGTCCGGATGCGCCGGGGTGGAGCGGCATCTCCTGCGCTTCCGCGGTCAGGCCGCCCACGCGGGAACCACTCCGATGAACGCGCGCCGTGACGCCGCGCTCGCCGCCGCGGGGTGCGCGCTCGAGGTCGAGCGCATCGCCACGCGCCACGGGGGCGTGGGCACGACCGGGGGGCTTCGCCTGCTGCCGGGAATCGCCACCGCCGTCGCCGGGGAGGCGGAGCTGACGCTCGATCTGCGCCACCCCGAGGCCGAGCCGCTCGCCGACATGCTCTCGGAGGCGCTCGCCGCCGCGGCCGACGCTGCCGACGCTCGGCGGTGCGTGCTCGGCGGAGCTCCGCTCTTTCGGATCGACCCGATCCCCTTCGACGAGGGATTGGTCGAATCGGCGCGGGAGGCCTGCGCGGATGTGGGCGGGCGGGCGCTTCCGCTGGCCAGCGGCGCGCTCCACGACGCCGCCGAGCTCGCCCGCCGCATTCCCGCGGCGATGATCTTCTGCGCCTCCCGAGGGGGGATCAGCCATGCCCGCGAGGAGGACAGCACCGAGGAGGACCTGAGCGCCGCGATCGATGCGTTCAGCCGCCTCGTCGCGAGCGCGATTGCCGCTTGAGCCTCGCTCCGCAGACGCGACGGGCGCCCGGGGACGCCGCGATATAACCACTGGCCCCGAAGCGGCTGGGAGGTGGAGGTTGGATCAGGCAGCGGACGCGTGGCTGCGGCTCGAGGAGCTGCCGCTGCGGATCGACGGCTACGAGCTGACCGAGCACGACCGAAGCTACGGCGACTTCACCCGGCCCTCCACGCTCGTCCACCTCCAAGGCGACGGCGAGGTGGGCCTCGGCGAGGACGTGGTCTACGACGTCCTCGACCAGATCGCCCACCGCGACGCGGGGCCGGTGCACGACCTCACCTCGGCCCGCACCCTCGGCGAGCTCTGCGAGCTCGTCGGCGAGCTCGACCTGTTCGAGGTCGCAGCTCCCGGGATGGAGGCGTCGCGGCATTACCGGCGCTGGGCCTACGAGAGCGCGGCGCTCGACCTGGCGCTGCGCCAGGCGGGCATCCCCCTGCACGAGGCGCTGGGCCGGGACCCCAAGCCGCTGCGCTTCGTCTGCTCGACGCGGCTGACCACCTTCGAGAGCGAGGCGGGCTCCACGACGGAGCCGATCCGCAAGCGCCTCGAGAAGTACCCGGACCTCGGCTTCAAGCTCGACCCGGAGAACGACTGGACAGCGGACCTGATCGAGGAGATCCGCGGCCTCGCCCCCGTCCACGTGCTCGACCTCAAGGGCCACTACCGCGGCACTCCGGTGGACGTCGAGACCGACCCCGACCTATACCGCGCGGTGGCCGAGGCCTTCCCCGAGGCCTACCTCGAGGACCCCGACCTCGACGAGCGGACGCGACAGGCCCTCGAGCCCCACCGCGAGCGGATCACCTACGACGCGCCGCTGCACTCCCTCGCCGACATCACCGCGCTCGAGCCCCCGGTCCGGGCGATCAACTCCAAGCCCTCGCGCTTCGGCTCCCTGCGGGAGCTCCTGGCGATCTACGAGCACTGCGAGCGCGAGGGGATCGCGATCTACGGAGGCGGGCAGGGGGAGGTCGAGGTCGGCCGGGGGCAGATCCAGTACCTGGCGTCCCTCTTCCATCCCGACACGCCCAACGACACGGCGCCCTCCGGGTACAACGACCCCGCCGTCCCGGCGGGCCTGCCCACGTCCCCCATGGACCCGATCCCCGCGCCCACCGGCTTCCGCTGGGGCTGAGTCGAGCGGCATCCCGTTCGGGCGGCCGAACTCGCCCTTCAGGCTAAGGTCGCGCACCCAAGCCGATCGAAGGAGGACGATGACGGAGTCGAGCTTCGCCGAGGCGCTCAGCGAGCAGGTGGCCAACGAGTACGCCGCCCATCAGCAATACGTGGCGATCGCCGTCCACTACGACGCCGAGACGCTGCCGCGCCTCGCCGCCTTCTTCTACCGCCAGGCGGTCGAGGAGCGCAACCACGCGATGATGATCGTCCAGTACCTCCTCGACTCCGATCACGAGCCCAGGATCCCCGGCGTCGCGGCGCCCCAGGTGGACTTCGCCGACCTCGTCGCCCCGGTCGAGCTGGCGCTTGCTCAGGAGAAGCGGGTGACGCAGCAGATCAACGCGCTGGCCGGGCGGGCCCGCGAGCAGGGCGACTACCAGGGCGAGCAGTTCATGCAGTGGTTCATCAAGGAGCAGACCGAGGAGGTCTCGACGATGTCGGACCTCTCGCGGGTGATCGAGCGGGCGAAGGACAACCCGCTGCTGGTCGAGGAGTACCTGGCCCGCGAGGGGTTCGGCGAGGAGGCCCCGGACCCGACGGCCCCCGCCGCGGCCGGGGGCGCGCTGTGAGCCCGCCCGACCAGGCGGCGCACGGCTCCTCCGGATCGGACACAATCGAGCCGATGAGCGACGCCGCCGCCGAATCAGCCGAAACCGAGGACCTGCCCCGAGGAGCGGTCAGCCGCCGGGGGGTCCTCGGGGGGGCGCTGGCCGGAGCCGCCGGCTACGCGATCTCGGGAGCGACGGAGCGCGCGCCGGCCGCGGCGCGCCGGCACCGCAGCGACGTGATCGTCGTCGGGGCCGGCATCGCCGGGCTAAGCGCTGCCCGCCAGATCGCCAAGGCGGGGCACTCGGTCGTCGTGCTCGAGGCGCGCAAGCGGGTCGGGGGGCGCACGCTCAACCGCCCGCTCGGCAAGGGCGGCGAGGTGGTCGAGATCGGCGGCCAGTGGGTCGGCCCGACGCAGAACCGCGTCCTCGAGCTGATCGACGAGCTCGGCCTGGAGACCTTCGACACCTACATCAAGGGCAAGAACGTCTACTACCGAGACGGCAACAAGCAGCTCTACGAGGGAACGATCCCCCCGGCGAACCCGGCCTCCCTGGTCGAGGTCCTGCTGACGATCAACAAGCTCAACGACATGGCCTCGGAGGTCCCGCCCGACGCGCCGTGGAAGGCGCCGGCGGCGGTCGACTACGACAGCCAGACCTTCGAGACCTGGCTGCGGAACAACAACCTCAGTCCGGAGGCGCGAGATCTCGTCGAGCTCGGGATCCAGTCGATCTTCTCCGCCGAGCCGCGGGACCTCTCGCTGCTCTTCGTCCTCCTCTACATCGCCGCCGCGGCGGGCGACTTCAACCTCTTGATCAACACCACCGGCGGCGCCCAGGAGCGTCGGATCGTCGGCGGATCCCAGCGCATCTCGCTGAAGATGGCCCGCGAGCTCGGCTCGGCGGTAAAGCTGCGGCAGGTGGTGCGACTGATCCGCGAGGTCAAGGGCGGCGTCGAGGTCAAGACCGCAAGCGACACGTGGCGGGCGAAGCGCGTGATCGTCACCTTGCCCCCGGCCCTCGTGGGCTCGATCCGCTTCATGCCCAGCCTGCCGGCGCAGCGCTCCCAGCTCGACCAGCGGGTGCCGATGGGCTCCGTGTTCAAGTGCATGGCGGTCTACGACCGGCCGTTCTGGCGCGATCAGGGGCTCAGCGGGATGGCCACCTCCGACACGGGCCCGATCAAGCTGACCTTCGACAACTCCCCTCCCGACGGCTCCCCCGGGGTCCTGCTCGGCTTCATCGAGGGCCAGGAGGCGCGCGAGTTCGCCGGCTCCACGCGGACCCGCCGCGAGGCCGCGGTGCTCGAGTCGTTCGCTCGCTACTTCGGCCCCGAGGCGAAGCGCCCGCGCCGCTACATCGACAAGTCCTGGGCGAAGGAGCGCTTCAGCGGCGGCTGCTACGTCGGCATCACCCCCCCGGGCGTCCTCGTCGGCTACCGGGGCGCGATCCGCGAGCCGGTCGGACCGGTCCACTGGGCGGGAACCGAGACGGCCAGCGAGTGGGTCGGCTACATGGACGGCGCGGTGGACTCGGGGCTGCGCGCGGCCAACGAGGTCCTCGGCGCGATCTGAGGCGGCGGGCTCGGTGAGCCCTACGCCGGGCTCGGCGCGCGGGCCCCGACTTCGCGCAGCCGGCCGGCGATGAAGCCGGCGAGGGCGAGGACCGCAGCCAGCTCGACGATCGCGGCCAGCGCCACGGCGCTGCGCAACGTCGGCTCGGAGTAGTCGAAGAGGAAGCTCACCCTGGCGATCGCCAGCGAGGCGAGCGCGCCCAGCGTCAGCCCGATCCCCGCCAGGGCGGCAAGGACGCCGAGCTCGTCGCGGCTGCCGGCGAGGACCAGCGCGACGGCCGCCGCGCCGATCGCGTTGAGCACGAAGCGGGTGTTTATCGTCGGGACCGAGTGCAGCGTGCCCTCGTACTGCTGGAGGTGGATGCCGCCCTCGAGCAAGACCAGGGCGATCGCCGCAAACCGCAGGCCGTCGCTCCGCGCGAGCGGCCCGCTGCTCACTTGACCTCGACCGTGCCGTGCATGTACGGGTGGACGGCGCACACGTAGGTGTACTCCCCGGGCTTGTCGAGCGTGATCGGCTCGCTCGTCTGACCCGCGTCGAGGTTGCCCGTGTCGAAGCTCGAGCCGTCGTCGGAGGTCGCCGTGTGGTTGGCGTCGTCGTCGTTGACCCACTCGATCTTCGCTCCGGCTTCGACCTCGACCGGCTCCGGGTCGAACATGAAGTCCTTGATGGAGATCGCGACCGAGTCCCCGCCTGATGCGGAGGCCGATCCCGAGGATCAGCTTGGCCTTGTCGAGGAGGAGGTCTCGCATCATTGGTTCCACCCTCCCTACGGTGAGAAGCGCCGGGGGCGATCACCGACAGGGGTGTGCCGATCCGCACGAAGCGGCCCTGGATCCGCTAGGTTTCCGGTCCCGGCGGATGCCTCCCCGCCACGCCCCCAGCGGGCAGGGCTTCGGAGGCTTCGCTCTCGGGGAGGGGAGGAGGAGAGAGTGACGCGGCGCCCGTCCAGCGGGCGCCGCTTCTTTCCGCGGGGCCGCGACGGGGCCCCGGGCGGAGACGGGAGCGACGGGACTTGAACCCGCGGCCTCCGGCGTGACAGGCCGGCGCTCTAACCAACTGAGCTACGCCCCCAGGGGAGCCGAGCTTCGAGCGCCCGGCGGGGCGGCGATTATGGCACGGGGCACGGGTTAGGCTGCGGCCGTGCGCCTGATCTCCTACCGCTCCGAGCGGGGCGTGCGCGCCGGCGTGCTGCGCGACGGGCGGATCGTCGATGCGGGCGACGCGGTGGGCGACGACCCCGCGAGCCTGCGAGCGTTACTCGAGGTCGACGCCCTCGGCGAGCTGGCGGGCGCGGCCGAGGGGGCCGAGGCTTCGATCGCGCTCGCCGAGGTCGAGTTGCTGCCGCCGATCCCCGATCCGGAGAAGATCGTCTGCATCGGGCTCAACTACCGCGCGCACGCCGCCGAGGCCGGGATCGAGCCGCCCCCCGTGCCGACGTTCTTCGCCAAGTTCGCCAACGCCCTCGTCCCCGACGGGGCGTGCGTGCCGCTGCCGTCGGCGAGCGAGAAAGTCGACTACGAGGCCGAGGTGGCGTTCGTGATCGGGCGACGCGCGAAGGACGTAGGCGTCGCCGAGGCCCTCGACCACGTCGCCGGGTACACGCTGCTCAACGACCTCTCCGCCCGCGACCTGCAGTTCGCCACGCCGCAGTGGATCCCCGGCAAGGTCTTCGACGGCTCGGCCCCCTGCGGGCCGGCGCTCGTCACCGCCGACGAGGTGGGCGACCCCGCCGCGATCGGGATCGCCCTCGACCTCAACGGAGAGCGCATGCAGGAGGCGACGACGGCCGACCTCGTCTTCGGAGTGGCCGAGCTCGTCGCCCACCTCTCGACCCTGATGACCCTGGCTCCCGGCGACATCGTCTCGACCGGGACGCCCGCCGGCGTCGGCAGCACCCGCGAGCCGCGCGTCTGGCTGAGGCCCGGGGACGAGATCGTCGTCAGCTCACCCCAGCTCGGCGAGCTGCGCACGACGATCGGCTGAGGCCGCGCCGCGGCCGCTGATCCGCTCCTGGCTCGCGAAGGCGCTAACCAGCACGTAGGGCGTCCACCAGAGGATGAAAAAGTAGAACCAGTGGGTCGAGCCCACCTGGGTGGCGATGAGGACTGCCGCGCCGAGGGCGGCGATCTGCAGCGGCGCACGTCTCCCCGGGATGAGGAAGAGCGCCGCGCCGAGCACCACCGGCAGCAGCCGGGCGAGCTTCTGGACCCCCTCGAGCGAGGGCTCGAGGCCCCAGACGCTGAACGGCGATCCCCGCGAGGCCTGGTAGCCGAACGTGCGGTCGTAGAACTCGCGGAAGCCGCCGTCGGGAAGCAGCGGCAGCAGCACGAGCCCCCAGGCGGCGAGGAAGGCGAGGGTGAAGAGCACGCTCGAGCGCAGCCGGCGCTCCCCCGTCCCGGCGGCGAAGAGCGGCGCCAAGGCGAGCGGCCCGAACTTCGCCGCCGCGCCGATGGCGATCGCGACCCCGCGCCGGAGCGGCGAGGCGACGGCGAGCAGCGCCGCGACGAGCAGCGCCGCGACCAGGGCGTCGTTGCCGCCGTTGGAATCGAGCGCGTAGAGCGTGTAGGGATAGGCGAGCCAGGCGAAGGCCAGCGCGATGCCGAGGTCCCGTCCCTCGGTTCCCTCCCGCAGGCGGCGGCCGAGCAGGAGCAGCAGCCCGACGACCGCCAGGTCGAAGAAGATCGCGGCGGCGTGCGCGGCGGGGAGGTCCTCGAGGCCCCCGCCCCAGGGGAAGGCCTGCTCGAAGGGCACGTAGGCGAGGTAGGAGACGGGGCCGTAGGAGTCACCGCGATCGATCAAGGGGGTGAACTCCCCGTCGTAGACCTCCTCGCCGCCGGCGATCCGGTCCGCTCCGACGACGTTGGCGAAGCCGATGTCGATCACCTGCGAGTCGACGACGTTGAAGCCGATCCGGAAGATCGCCAGCGCAACGGCCGCCAGCGCCAGCCAGCGGACCGAGACGATCGGGATCAGCGGCCCCTCCCGCCGTCGCGGCCTCAGCCCGGCGAGCAGCATGCGGACGAACAGGTATGCGAGCACCGGGTAGACCAGCGGCACCGACGCCACGATCTCCCCCTTGTTGAAGAAGAACTGCGAGACCGAGAACGCCAGCAGGACGAGCAGGTCGAGGTGGAGCAGGCGGAAGGGCCGGCGCGGATCGAAGAAAGGCGCGACGAAGAGGAGAGAGAGCGGGATCCAGACCCACCACTCGTTGACGTTGCCGGCGACGGCGTCCTCATAGCCGCGGGCGAGCTTGACCTCGACCTGCTGATCGCGCCAGGCCTCGATTACCGTCCCGGTGCGATCGTCGACCACGGCCTGCGCGACGTCGGTGCCGTCCTGGAGGTAGTCGATCTGCCAGCGGTCGGCCCCGCGGGTCGAGGCTCGCGGCCGCATCGCGGGGCTCTCGGCCCGCTCGGCGGCGACCTCGGCGGCGCCGTCGGCGATCTCGATCGCCTCGGCGGCGCTGAGCTCGAACCCGGGTGGCGCCAGCTCCAACTCGTCGACCCGCTCGAGCGGCGCCAGGGGCTCAGGGCCGAAGGGGGGCTGATGCGCCGGGTTCTCGCTCCCGCTCGCAGCGGGGGACGCGAGCAGGCACGTCGCAAGCGTGATCAGGAGGGTCGGCAGGATCCGGCGACTGCTCACAGCGCAGCCAAGCTAGAGGACGTCAGGGACCACGGGGTTGTCAGGAGACCCGGGGCGAAGCGATAATCGGTGGATGCTCAACGCCTCGTCCACGCGGCCTCTCGCCGGGGTGACCGCCTTGGTGGCGTGCTCCCTCCTCCTCGCGGCCTGCGGCGGCGACTCCGGTGAGTCGAGCTCCACCTCCTCGCCCACGACCTCCGCCGAGACCGGCCTGAGCGTCGAGGTGACGCCCGCGAAGGCGGACCCCGGTCAGCCGGTCGAGGCCAGGGTCGTCAACGGGACGGACAAGCAGTTCACCTACGGCGCCGCTTACGAGCTCGAGCGGCAAACCGCCGAGGGACTCGAAGGGATCGACCTCCCTGATCGGCCCGTGATCGCGATCGGCTACCTCGCCCCGCCGGGGGAGACCGGCCCGCCCGTCAAGGTGAAGCTGCCCGCGGACCTCGAGCCCGGCACCTACCAGGTCGTGATCCAGCGTGACGTGCCCGGCGTTGGAGACCTGAGTGGACAGTTCACGATCACCGGCCGCTGACCCGCCGCTGCAGCGCGCCGCCGCGATCGCCTACGAGCGCAGCGGGGATGGCCCACCGCTGCTGCTGATTCACGGTCTCGGCGCGACGCGCCACATCTGGCGGCCGCAGATCGCCCGCGTCTCCCGCGAGCGCGACGTGATCGCCCTCGACATGCCGGGCTTCGGCGACTCGGCCGTCCTCGACGAGGTTCCGACGCCGTGGGCGATGGCGGCCGCGATCGGCCGCATGTGCGGCGAGATCGGGGTCGAGAGGCCCCACGTGGCGGGCAACTCCCTCGGCGGCTGGGTCGCCCTCGAGATCGCCAAGGCCGGCGGGGCGGCCTCCGTCTGCCTGATCTCCCCCGCGGGGCTCTGGCGCAGCCCGCTCGGGCCGCGCTCAGTCGACTCGCGCAGGTGGGCGCGGGGCCTTCGGCCGCTGCTCACCGCCGCGGTGCGCAACCGCGGCGTCCGCGAGGCGATGCTGCGGACCACCGTCGGGCGCCCGGAGAACGTGCCCGTCGAGGACGCGCGCGACATGATCGACGCCTGGATCACGGCCCCGGGCTACGACGCCGCCAACGACGAGATGCGCCGCTACGTCTGCGAGGACCTCGACCGCGTCACCGTCCCCACCACGATCGCCTGGGGCGAGCTCGACCGCCTCGTCGGCCCGCCGAAGCCCGAGCGTCGACCGCCCGGCAGCCGCTTCGTGAAGCTCGAGGGCTGCGGCCACACCCCGAACTGGGACGCGCCCGAGCTGATCAGCGAGCTGCTGCTCGAGACGAGCGCCGATGGCGCCGGCGGGCGCGTGGACCCGGCCGAGGCGGCGGTCTGAGGTCACTCCGAGATCCCGGTGACCACGGCTAGCAGCGCGCTGTAGACGACGAGGCCGACGCAGAACCAGAGGAAGCTCGACGCCCGCTCGGAGGGCAGCTCCTCCTTGAACACGTTGAGCAGGATCGAGCCGCCGAGGAACGCGGTGAGCAGCGCGACCACGACCGTGCTCGACGGGGAGAACAGCGCCGCGAGGGCCCACCCCACCACGAGCGCCGCGCCGAGGACCAGCCGCCCGTAGCGCTTGAAGCGGACCGGGTAATGCTCCTCGAGGCTGCGGTCGGTGAGGACGAAGTGCAGGCCCATCGCCACCGTGAAGAGCAGGGCGAAGGCGACCCCGGTGCGCAGGCGCAGCGGCATCGTGTAGGTGATCAGCCCGTTGTAGACGACGAACGAGGCGAGGTGGAGGCGAAAGAGCGCCGGGCCGCGCTCGGTCGCTTCCGCTGCACCGCCCTGGCCGAGGTCCTGCGCCCGGCGCTCCAGTCCGTAGAAGACCGTGAACCCGGCGAGCGCGACGGCGAAGATCGCGAGATCGAGCAGCGGCGAGGTCTCGAGTACGTCAAAGAGCGCCTCCCCGATCGCCTCGTTGCCCTCGACCAGCTCGGGCAGCAGGTGGAGGAAGACGTAGGCGACCGCGAGGCCACCCGCGAAGGACGCCGTCGCCCGCTCCGGCACCCATGGCAACTGGCGTATCCACGGCGCCGCGAAGTGCAGGAGAGCAAGCGCGAGCGTGATCGCCAGGGCGCCGATCAGCGACTCCTCGAGGCTGAGCTGCGATCCCTCCGGGGCGGCGAGGAGGAGCACGTCAGTCGCGCAGCGCCGGCAGGCCGTCGCGGCTGATCCAGCCGCGCAGGTGCTCGTCGATCTCGTCGAAGGCCTTGGCCATCGGGGGGCGGAGGCTAAGGGGTGAAGCCGTCCAAGCGAGGGTCAGATCGCCTTCTCGAGGGTCAACAGCTCGGCCTTGGCGGCTTGGCCGCCGAGGTACTGCCCGAGACCACCGTCGCTGCGAAGCACCCGATGGCAGGGAACGAGGATGGGTAGCGGGTTGTTTGCCAGGGCCGAGCCCGCCGCGCGCGCGGCCTTTGAGCTGCCGGCGGCAACGGCGACCTGCCGGTAGGAGGCCGTCTGGCCGTAGGGGATCCGGGCGGTCGCTCGGAGCACCTGACGCCGGAAGGCCTTGGTCAGCCTCCAGTCGAGGGGAACCTCGAACGTGCGGCGCCGGCCGTCGAAGTACTCGTCGAGCTCCCGCCGCGCCAGGGCGATGGCGGGGGTGCCGGCGCGGAGGATCCGGGCGGAGACCTTGCGGGCGAGGTCCTCGATGACCTTCTCGGCGTCCTCGGGCGGCAGGATGAGCCGCACGATGCCCGCCTCCGTGGCACCCACGCGCATCGTGCCCATCGGGGTGTCATGGTCCTCGTAGGCGACATCGACCAGGCCATCGGTGAGCGCGCGGGCAGCGAAGCGCCCGCGGGCGGCGGCCCATTCCGGGGCCGTCACCTCGGCGCCGCCGCGCAGGAGATGCTCGAGCCTCGCATCGTCTCCTTGGCTCTCGTCAATGGGCATGGTGGTCAGACGCTCCTTCGCCGCTGTTCGTGAGATTGGGCGTCCGGGCCGACTCGCGCCGGCACCCCGTCAACGAACGTCGCGGGCATCGAGCTCCCTCCTGAGTCGTGTGAGCCCCTCGAAGACACTGCGCCGCGCCGCCTCCGCGGTCGTGCCCATCGCCTCGGCGATGTCGGCATGGGAGAGGTCGGCCATGTACCGCAGCGCCACCGCCTCGCGCTGCTTCGGAGGCAGCGACGCGACCTGCGACCACACGCCGTCGATGTCGGCGGAGTCGGGGTCGTGCCAGGCCGCGACCCCTTCCTCGATCTTGTCGCTGGGCAGTGGGTCGCGGCCCCGGTTGCGCGCGCTGTCGATGACCTTGCGGTGGGCGATCGAGTACAGCCAGCCGCCAACCGCACCGGCGCTTCGCAGCTCACCGTAGTGGCGCAGCGCAGCCAGCAGCGTCTCCTGGAAGGCGTCCTCGCCACGGTCGGGGCCCAAGCGCGCGACGCAGAACCGCAGAAGGCCGGGGCCATGGCGCTCGACCACCGCTTCGAACGGATCGAGGGGCGTTTTCGGGGGCCGGGTCATCGACGCATGGACGACGCGCACGCGCGGGGAAACGTGAGATGAGGCTGTCGCAGCCGGGAGCACCGTAGCGGGAGGGCCGCCGGGCCCCTAGCGAGCCGGCCAAGCGCAGGACCCATCTTGGGGCCGATTGAGGCGACGTGTTACGATATATCGCGTTAGTTCATTACAAATGAAGGAACGCCACATGCACTCACACGCAACCCACCGCTGCGGGCGGCACCCGGGCCCGCGGTCCGTCCATCATCGCCACGGCTACGGGCGCGGCGGCTCTCGGGCGCGGCGCGGCGACATCCGCGCGGCGGCTCTCGCACTGCTCGGCGAGAAGCCGATGCACGGCTACGAGATGATCCAGGAGATCGAAGAGCGCAGCGGCGGCTACTGGCGCCCGAGCGCCGGCTCGATCTACCCGACGCTCCAGCTGCTCGAGGACGAAGGCCTGATCGCCGGCGAGAAGAGCGAGGGCAAGCGACGGTTCGCTCTCACCGACGATGGCAGGGCCGCGACCCGAGAGCGGGCGGAAGAATCCGAGTCCCTGCCCTGGGAGCGCGTTCGCACGGGCGCGCCGCCCGAGCTCGTCCGGCTCGGCCATTCGGTTCAGCAGCTGCGCGCGACGCTCGGAGGGGCGCTCAACGCAGCCGATGAGAGCCAGCGCGCGCGGATCCGCGAGCTCCTCGATGAGACCCGTCGCGGGATCTACGCGATCCTGGCGGAGGAGGGCCCGGCCTCGCCCACCCAGGAGTAGCGCCGGGCCGCGATCATCCGGGAGCGCTACAGCGATCGGCTGGCGACCTTCACGCTCGTCGCCTCGCTGCTGCTGACGGTGCTCACCCTGCCAGCGGCTCCGTGTGTCAGCGTGGGACGTAGAGGCCCGGCTCGCCGCAGCCTGACGCCGGCGAAGGTGCGCGAGCCCGTCAGCCAGGCAAGCGGCTCGCCCGCGGCGCGGCGGGACACCATCGCCGCCAGCGCGTCTCCGCGCACGGCCCGCAGGAGCCCAGCGGCTTCCTCCTGGCGCGATGCAGCCCGCTTCGGCAAGCGCTGCTGCAACCGAGGCTTGGTCCGGCTCACTCGGCAGGCGCCGGAGGTGCCCGGCGCGGCCTCATGCCTCCTCCTCCGTGCTGGCCCGCTCGCGACGCTCGTCGACGAGATAGCTGCCCACGACGCCGGCCAGCGAGGCGATCAGGACCAGCCCGAGGAGGAAGCCGATGAGCATGGCCACCCGCCCGCCGACGCTCGCGGGCACGGGGTCGGCCTGCATCGCGATCACCGCGGAGAGCGACCAGAGCATCGCGTCCCCGAACGTCTCGAAGGCCCCACCCGCCGCGCCGCGCTCGAAGACGTAGGCTAGCTCGCCCACCGCAATCGCGCCGACGACCGCGACCGCGCCGAGATAGCTGAGCCGGGAGCGAACCAGGAACCTCGCGGTGCCGGCCGCCCGGTAGGAGGACGAGATCACGCGCGAGGCCGGGAGCGCCCGGCCAAGCCGCGCCAAGCGCAGAAAGCTGAGCACCCGCAGGAAGGGGAGCACCAGCAGCAGCGGCTGCCACCAGTGCCGGCGTAGGAAGGTCAGGCGGGCCGGGGAGAGCCAGAGCTTGACCGCGAACTCGAGGGCGAAGGCCCCCCAGATCGTCCAGCCTGCGACATCGATCGCCCGCGACGCTCCCGGCCCCACGTCGACCGCCAGGTCGAAGCCGACGAGAAGCGCGAACAGGACGCCGAGCCAGGCCATGAACGGGTCCAGCCTCTCGGTGGCAGCCGCAACCCAATCGTCGAAGCCGCCCGGAGTCCGCTCCCAGCGCGGTGGCAGGGGAGGGACGGGGTGGGTGGGCGCCGCCGCCACCGAGCCTCGACGGCCGCCGCCAGGCGCAGCTCGACCGGCATCCGGGATCGGGCCCTGGGCGGAGGCGGGCATGCTCCGACGATCGCAGGTGTCGGCGGTCAACGGCCGCCTTCCCCGCGCGCGACGCTCCTGCTCCTGGATCGTCACGCATTCGTCACATCTCGGTCTTGCTCGGTTTCAGATCCGAGGCTAGAAGCTGCGACATGGACTTCGCCCCGATTCACATCACCGTTCCCGGCAGCCCCGACGACCCCCGCACGGTGGTCGAACCGATCGAGGGGGTGATCATCCATCGCTCCCCGAGCCTTCACCCCGACGACGTCACGGTCGTCAACGGCATCCCGGTGACGTCGGTGTCGCGGACCCTGATCGACATCGCCGAGAGCCTCGAGGCGGACGAGCTGCGGGAATGCTTCGTCAACGCGGGCTCGCGCGGGCTGCTGGACCCCGAGCAGCTCCGCGCCGCCCGAGCCCGGGTCGAGTGGCGGCCCTCGCTGCAGATGTTCGACGAGGTCTGCGCCGAGTTCATCGACTGACGGCCGCAGGCGGAGCCGATGGGCGGTACTGGTCTCGAACCAGCTACCTCCTGCTTGTAAGGCGTGAGCGTCAAGGTTGGCGGAACCCGGTATGCATGCGGAATCCGCTGCTCAGATCAAGAATCCTCCGGTAGCGGATAGGTGGCGATCGCTGCGGATACGTCTCGATTCGGGTACCCGATGGCGGCTGGTGCCCATTGGAATTGCTACGCATCGTTTCGAGGGCTTAGCGACTCCAGCGCCTTCACCATCATCAGCGAGGACGGCGAGGTCGCGAAGTTCCTCACCGTCGAGCGCCCAGGGTGGCGAGCTGGCCATCGTCGTGGCCGACGTGCCCGCCGCCCCCTGAGGTTCGGCGTGCCGCTGTCAGGCTCAAGCTTGCTGCACCCGGTGTCGATAGCCACTTGAACCAACAATTGAATTGGACCGTCCGGAGGATGAAGGACGGAGAGGGGCAACGATGATCCGGGAATCAGCTTTCGCCCAAGGATGCGGCAGGTGCTGACAAGCGTCGGCTCCCGCATCGAGCGCCGCAGTACGCCCTCGACCCCCGAGACGGACGAGAAGCGGACCCCCGCACGTGTCGCGCAGCTACACCGAATCGGCAACGTCACGGCGACTCTTGCCGTCGCCATCGGAGCGACCGCGATGGTCGGATGGATCCTGGGGATCGACACGCTCAAGAGCGTTGTCCCGGGCCTCATCACGATGAAGGCGAATACGGCCCTCGTCTTCATCATTCTCGGTTCGGGCCTCTACCTGCTGCGCGGACGCCGTGATCATCGCCCGTCTTTCGCCATTCCCGTTGGAATCGCGGCGGCGGCCATGGCGTTCGTGGTTTCGGCACTCGTGTTCAGTCAGTTCCTGCACGGAGTCAATCTGGGGGTCGATGAGTTTCTCTTCGACGAGCCCGACGGGACGGTCGGGACGGTCTATCCAGGCCGGATGGCGCTGAACACGAGCGTCTGCTTCATGCTCGCCGCAGCGGGCACCCTCCTGATCAAGACGCGGCTCGGACCGTCGCTCTCCCCCGTGCTGGGCATGCTCGTCTCGGGCGCCGGGCTTCTCGCCCTCGTCGGTTACGCCACCGGCGTCACGAACCTCTACGGAATCGCCAACGCGACTCAGATGGCCGTTCCGACCGCCACGGGGTTCGTTCTGCTCGGCGCCGGGCTCATCACCGCCCGGCCGGACGCCGGTCCGGTACGGCTGATGGCCAGCGAGGGGCCTGGCGGTTCACTCGTGCGAGGCGTCCTTCCCCTGGCGGTCGGCGGCATCGTTCTGCTCGCGGTCCTCCGCCTGGCCGGCCAAGCAGCCGGACTCTACGAGACCCAGGTCGGCACGTGGCTGCTCGTCTCCGGCGTGATTGCTCTTCTGGTCCCGCTCGTCTGGCGGGTAGCTGGGTCGCTGGACGAGGCGGATGCCGAGCGCGTGGCCTTCGCCCGGGACAACGAGGCGATTCTGAACTCTGCCGGCAGCGGGATCGTCCGAGTCGACAACGATGGGCGAGCGACCTTCGTCAACCCGGCCGCCGCGCAGATGCTCGGCTGGCCTGGTGAGGGCCTGCTCGGCCGGGACATGTATTCCGTATCGCACCATGGGTACGGGGACAGAACTGGCTGCTGCGCCGAAGACTGGGCCATCTCCGCCACCTTCAGCGATGGCCAGGTGCACCATCGCGACGACGAGGTGTTCCTGCGGCAGGATGGAAGCAGCTTCGATGTCGAGTACACGAGTGCTCCCGTGCGGGAGAACGGCCGCGTGGTCGGCGCGACTGTCGTCTTCAGCGACATCAGCGAACGTCGCTCCACTGAGCGTGAGCTGGCCGACAAGCGGACTGCCTTGGAGCGTTCGAACTCTGCCCTCGAGGAGTTCGCCGCGGTGGCGGCACACGACCTCAACTCGCCGATGTCCACCGTCGCCGGGTTCACGGAGCTGCTCGAGGCCAGGTACGCCGAGGAGATCGGCGTCGAGGGCCGCGACTACCTGAGACGCATCAGCCGCAGCGTTGCGCGCAGTCAAGCGCTGATCGGTGATCTGCTCGCCTTCACGCGGGCCGACCGTGTCGAGATCGAGCCGCAGGCGGTGGACATGGACGCCGTGGTCGAGGATGTCCTGTCAGCCTTGGGCCGTGCGATCGAAGAGAAGGGAACCACGATCGATGTCGACGGCTTGCCACGTGTTCTCGGGGACGCGAATCAGCTTCATCAGCTGATCCAGAACCTCATCTCCAATGCGATCAAGTTCAGCGATGCCGGGTTGCCCGTCGTCGAGATCGCGGCTGAGGCCCGGGGCGGCATGTGGAGCTTCTCGGTGTCCGACAACGGCCTTGGGGTCCCGCCGGCGCAACGGCGGGAAGTCTTCACGGCATTCAAGCGGGTGCACGGCCAAGACATCGAGGGCACCGGGATCGGCCTCGCGATCTGCCAGCGCATCGTGGAGCGCCACGGCGGTGAGATCTACGTGGAGGCCGGAATCGACGGCGGCAGCAGGTTCGTCTTCACTCTGCCGGGCGTGGGCGTGGAAGGAATGGCGCGGGCCGAGAGGGTCCGGATCACAGCGGGAGCCGCCTGACGGAGCTCTCTGGGTTCAGTGACGCAGGACGCTTCGGATCCCGGCGATGATCTCGTCGTAGCTGCTGCTCTTCGGGAGCATGCCGATGGCTCCTGAACCAAGCATGTCGTAGGAGGCCTGCGTCGGATCACCGGCGGTGAAGGCGATGATCCGCACATGGGGGCAGGAGTCGGCGATCCGCTTAGCGGCACTTCCACCGCCGCCGGGCATCATCCAGTCGAGAACGGCGACGTCCGGCCCGAGCTCCTGGGCCATCCGCACTGCCCCATCCGCATCCTCAGCCGCTCCGACCACCACCATCCCCTCCTCAGTCGCGATCACGGCTTCGAGTAGGGCACGAATGTCTTCTTGGTCGTCGGCGATGAGGACGCGTATGGGTTCATCCCGTCCCTCCATGCAATCTGAGACTAGTCGAAGGGATCAAGCCGAGCGAACGTCGCTCGCGCAACCGGTGCCGACCGATCAGGGTCGTTTTCCCGAGGGGGGTTCCTGCATCCGGCATGCGTCGGTGATCGTCCATGCATCGGTGATCTTCGTCTTAGCCTTGAGGCAGATGGGCCTCGGCCTGCTTCGGATGAAATGCAGCTGTAGATCGGCTCATCCGCTCAGAGGCGGGCTCGCCAATGCGGATCCACCTTGAGCAGTCCGAGCCCGCAGATGGCGGTCCACTGTCACGGGTCCCGAGGTGCCCCCGTCATGATTCCAAGATGCAGGTTGCAACACACGACGGCTCCTTCCACGCCGACGAGGTTTTCGCCATTGCAGCACTCGGCCTGCTCCCTGAGCCCGTGGAGGTGGTTCGTACTCGTGCCCCCGACCTCCTTGCCGCTGCTGATCTGCGCGTCGACGTCGGTTTCCGGTGCGAGCCGCTCGCCGGCGACTTCGACCATCATCAGCGCGACTTCGACCTGGTCCGGGACAACGGCGTCGGTTACGCCTCCTTCGGTCTCGTCTGGCGTGAGTTCGGCCCGCAGGTCTGTGCCGGCGACCAGGAAGTGGCCGATGCTGTCGAGGGGTCGCTGGTGCAGGCTGTCGACGCCAACGACACGGGTCAGCAGATCGCGCAGTCGGCGATCGAGGGCGTGCACCCGATGACGGTCAACGCTGTCATCGGCGGATTCAATGCGCGATGGGACGAAGATTTGACGGCCGACGAGGAACGCGAGCGCTTCGACGCCGCGGTTGAGTTGGCCAGCGGCATCCTCGCGCGGGAAATCGGGTCCGCTGCGGCAGGGCGCCGCGCGGTCCACATCGTTCGCGACGCGATCGCGACCACCAAGGACCCGAGGATCGTGGTGCTGCCGGACAACGTCCCTTGGAAGCAAGTCGTGGCAACCGAAGCGTCCGAGGCCCTCTTCGTCATCTATCCGAAGCGCCAAGGGTTCGGGATCGAGGCGGTCCCGGCTGAGCTGGGTACCTTCGAGAACCGGCGCGATCTTCCAGCTACGTGGGCCGGTCTGGAGGACGCCGATCTGGCGAGTGCCACCGGTGTCGATGACGCTCTGTTCTGCCATTCGAAGCGGTTTCTCGCAGTAGCACGGTCGCGCGAAGGGATCGAGCGACTCGCCGCGTTGGCGCTCCAGGCCGCGTCCTGAGGCCTACCCCTGACCGATGGGCGGTACTGGTCTCGAACCAGTGACCTCCTGCTTGTAAGGCGTGGGCGCGGGCGCAACGGATGTAAGTGTCCATGCGGAACTCGCTGCAAAGGCGCAAGCTCAACTATGCAGGGGATAGGCGTCGATTGCCTTGGATACCTCTCGATTCGGGCACCAGACAAGTGCTAGTGCCCAATCGATGAAGTAAGCCAGCCCGCCGCTTGACCCGCTCAGACGGGGCGCGCTGAATCGAACCAGACCGAGAAGAGGCTCATGAATCGCTTCTGGCTCGGTCTGGCTGCCGCAGTCCACCGAACAGAACGGCTGCCGAGGTTCAGTCGGTGATGAGACCCGTCCACCGCCCGCGCGCTAGGGTGGCCGAGTGCCAACGGAACTGCCCAAGGCGGTACGCGACCGAGAGGCCGAGGTCAGAAGCTTCACCTCACCTGAGGATTCGGTGCGCGGCGTCTACGCCGCTCAGTCTGGGGAACCCGATGCAACTTGGGTAAAGAAGACCCTCAAACCTCAATTCGAGCCCGGATCTGATCGGGACGACTTTGTTCTTCCAAACTGGTACGGCAACGACCTGAAGGGAACTCCACGGGAGCTGATCAAGGCAGCCAGGTCCACCTACGTCGAATACAAGCGGCAGTGGAATCTTGGATGCCTTGTTCACCACCTTCTGCCTGCAATAGCGCCCCCGCGACGAGCGCATTGGTCAGCACAACCAAGCTGGCGGCCAGGAGACATCGTGTTCTTTTACTCTGGCCAATGCAGCCTCCCGGAGGATCTGAGTCTCGGACAGCTTACTAATTACATACCCGCGTTTTTTGAGGGCAGCGACGAGCGATATCCGGCTGATATTGCTCCAGCGTTTCCGTGGCAACTCTACTACGGTAACGGCCACCTAAACATGATCGCGATGGTGCTGCAAGAACCTGAAGAGAAACCGGGGGCGGACTTTAAAATGGCTGGTGCTCTCACGGGGCTTTTGCCGCTTCCCGAACCCGTCCCGCGCACGGAGCTTCTTCCCGATGAAACCGACAAACACAAGGATCGGGACAGACTCAAGGCTCGGAAAAGGATCGACGGCCAATTGCGTCCCTGGTTTCACTGGATGCCCTCAGTGGCGAGTGGTTCGGGCCTCTCAAATCATTCGATGTGCCCGGAAGCCTGTGCTCTGCATCTTGACTGGCTTGAGCAGAGGATGCGGGACCGCGAGGTGGCTAATTTAGAACCGTTCCAGCATTGTCTCAATGGGTTAAGGGAAGGTTCTCGCCTAGCCGCCGCTGGTCACGTCAGTAGCGCAGTGAGCCTCATCGGCAAGGTTTTTGCCACGTACGGCCCTTTAAGCAACCGTTGGATCTGGCAAGAAGAACCGCTTAGGGAACCGTGGGCGAAGGCGTAACTCCAAAAAGGGGACCCTACCTTCTTGTGCAGCCGTTGCTGGGCACCGCGTCGTCGCAAATGGATCTGATGACCGGCCTCCAGGAGACGGCGAGAGCGTACGGCTACGTCCTCATCCAGCCAGATGCCGAGACGGGCTTGCCGGCCTACCTAACGAGTCCACCTGAAGCGAGAGACATGGCCACGCAGATAGGCGGCCTCTTTCGGCGGCTGCGAGAGATCACCCCCTCTCGCGTGTTAGTTGTTGTAGGCGCTTTGCAGCCCGATGAAGCGGAAGCTGCTGTGATGGATGTGGGCGGGCGTGTCGATCCGCTGCGCAGCATTTCGGGCGACCCCCTCCTTAAGAACACGATCGCCGGGGTTGTGACGTTTAGAGACAGCGCCAATGACCCGGCGATTAGCGATCTAGGCTCGCCCCCCCACCCGGATAGCTACCAATGGCTTCTCGTAGCCAAACCTGAGACCGGACAGACAAAGAATGCAGGAACGGCTGCCAATCTCTCGCTCGCTCTTCACGACTGGGAGAGCTTCCGTCTTCTCGGAAATCGCGTTGGAGCGGTGTTAGGGGCTTGGGACTCATTGGCGAACCGACCGACTGTTCCGGATCTCTTGGAGCCAGCGTCTCTCAATACGTTCGAGGCGGCAAGTGAGCGATACGCAGCCGTCGCTGCCGAACTTCGTGGGTTGCGTCCTGATGTTGATGACTTGACGGCGGCTAGGCAGGCGCTTGCAAACTTCCTCCCACAGGACAGCACGAGCCAGGGACGAACCCTTCCGAACTTTCAAGCTGCAGTTGAGGCTGCGGAGGGGGGATGGGAACGCCTTGCCGGTCAACTCAAAGCGGAGAGCGATCTGGTCAATACGGCTTTCTCCAGGCTCACCGCAGAGGGAAGTAGGTTGATCTCGCGCCGCTCCTTTGTAATCTCGGTATTGGGATTCACGCTGGCGATGATCTCTTTCGTATTGAGCCTGATTGGATTGCGGTGATCGACCGGCAGTCGCCTAAGCGGGAGGGCTGACCCCTTTCCCTTAGGCCGCTTGATATCGAACGGCTCGTCCACGCACGTGTGAGCTTCCAGGAAGTTTCTAACTCGAATTGCGGATAAGTCTCGATTCGGGCACCAGACGGCAGCTGGTGCCCGTTGGGATCGCGGCGCTACCGCTTCGATGGACAGCAACGAGCTCCGAGTCGAGCTGCCTTCCCGCGTCGATCCTCCAGACTGACCGCCTGAGGCCGCCCTCCCGAAGACGCTTGACCAACTCGGTGTGCTGCAAGGCAGCGGGTAGACGCCGATTAACGCCGATTCGTCTCGATTTGGGCACCCGCTAGACGCTGATGCCCGTTACGGGTGCGAGCCTCATTGCGTCCTATAGGGTCGGCGCAATGTCGCCAGAAGCAACCGACCCCGAACCGGCCGCTCTCTTGTCGCAAGTCTTGGCTTCGTGGCCCGCAAACCACACAAGCCGGACCTACAGCGGGCATCCCGCGGCCCAGGCATTGCAGGACCTCGCCTCATCGTTGATGGTTCGCAAACCGGGATTCCACTGGTTCGGCGTGACCGCCGGCGTCAAACCACCCGGGAGCTTTTCCCCGTCGCCGTGGATGACGATCATTCCGCCCGCCTACGAAAGGCGTGAGGGGTACTTCGTAGCTTTGCTTTTTCGGCGCGGCGAACTCGGTCTCGACGGTGTCTACGTCGCCGTTGGCTATGGAGAACCTAAGTGGACGGGAGATCGCAGAACCGAAGCGGAGACTCAGCGCAAGGCAGCTCAAGGCCGCCTGGACGCTCGGAAGCCGTCTGTCGAATGGCACACAGACGCGTCTGAGATTGAGCTGAACGCTGCGACGCCGACGGTGCAGAATCAATTTCGGCGGGTCGTCTTTGGCTTCAGCTACGTCAGTGCTGATGATCATGCCCGGTCCCGGGATTCCTTCTTAGAGAAGGTCGATTTCGCGCTGTCTCTGGTTGAGGACCTTGTTGAAGACCCCGAAGGTGCCGAGGACCAAGATCTCGAGAGCGCTGAGGATGAAGTCAAGCCATTGCCTCGAGGGGTACAAATCTTCGACAGCGAGCTCGGATGGACAGATCCCGACCCCAACGACGCAAGCCACGAGCGAGACGGTATTTCGATCTACGCACTAGATCTTGCCGCTCTTAGAATCATTCGGCCAGCCGGGAAGGATCTCAACCAGACGCCTAGTGCTTCCGGCCTTTTGGCTTCCAGCGACGAAGCCGATGAGCTCTTCGGTCAGCTGCCTGCCTATAACCGCCGCATTCAAAACTTCTTCGCGGGGAAGATTGAGCTCGATTCGGAGGAACTTTTGGAGTTCCCCTTGTTCAACCGCTTCGGTCCAGAGCATGAGCCTGAGTCCTTCGTTGCGAACGCCTTTTTAACTGCTCGCGTCGGCCGCGCCGAGAATGTTGTGTTCATTGGTTACTTCGCTGCCCCTCCGCCTGATTTCGCGGTCAAGGACTTCCTGACCCTGATCGGCGATGAGCTCAATGACGACGAGGAGGGGCCACCGGACGTGGCGACGAAGATCGCGCTCTGGTCCGCGGCTTCGGTGGAACGCGAGATCGACGAGATCAAGAGGACACTTGAGGGTTACGAAGACCGCGCGGGGACCGAGGACAGCGGCGATGATCACAAAAACGGGGGTCCCGCATCGGGTAAGCCTCAGCAAAACTCAGAAGCTGTTGAGAAGGGGGGCCGGAAGGCTCTCGAAGGCGAGATCGAAGCACTCAAGGGCATAAGACACCGTCTTCGGCGTTTGCGAGATGGACTATCCATAAGCCAGCGCTACATCCGGGCCGCTTCCACCTCGTCTAGCGAGAAGCGCGCCACCCAACCAGAAGATCGCGGCGACCTCGTGGCGGCTCGACTCGAAGGGCCTGCGGACGACATCGGCTGGGGAGTCGCGGTGCAACAGCTCGAGGGTAGGGTGGGTGCCCGACTCACGGCCGTGAGCATTGACGCCAAGGCGATGATGGAGGATGTTCGCGCGATGCTCAACGATCGCATGCAGCTGCGCGATCAAAGATTGGCTGAGGAGCAGACGAGGGTGACCCGGGAGGCTGAAAGGCTCATCACGCTCGGCGGCGGTCTGCTCTTGATCCCGGGGCTCCTGCTGTCAGCGTATTCGTTGGTGTTCTCGAGTCCCAAAGAGTCGCCATCGGGCTGGGCAGTAGGACTCGCGTTGGGGGTCGCCTTGCTTGCTATAGGAGTTGGGATCTGGGCTTTTCTCCGTCTCCGCGACCGCGCAGGTGACTAGCCTGGCGAGTGGGCACGAATGAGCACACGGCGGGTCTAGTCAGAGGGACGCCTGCCTCAGCGACGCCGCCAGCTTCGCGGGAAGGCCCCTGTCTGCAGGCGTTTCCTGGATGGGCGTAAAGAGCCGGAGACGGGAGTCGAACCCGTGAGCCTCCTGTTTACAAGGCGTGAGCATCGGGGTTGGCGGAGCCCGGTATTCATGCGGAATCCGCTGCTCAGATCAAGAATCGTCCGGTAGCGGATAGGTGGCGATCGCTGCGGATACATCCCGATTCGGGCACCAGACTGCCCCCGGTGCCTATTCAGCAGCGGAGGTAAGGACCCCATGCGGCCGACAGCCCGATGCGGCTTCGGGGTCATGCCGGGACCGATTCTTCGAAGAGGGGACGTAGGCGACGTCGGTTCGCCACCGTCGTGCCGCTGCGACCGAACTACGATCTCACCCATGTCTGGGGAAGAAGAAACATGGGCCGGCCTCCTCTCGAACCGACCCGACGTTCCCGAGAACGTCCTCGACACGATCCTCGGCCCGAGCGAGAGAGGGGGGTCCCACTCGTTTCCAGCCCGGTTGGTGGATGGACGAAGGCTCTACGTCAAAGCACCCAACAATCCGCAGGGAGGCAGGGTTCCGGTCACGGAGGTGATCGTGAGCGGAGTCGGGCGGTTGATAGGCGCGCCCGTGTGCGAAGTTTTGCCCGTCACGATTCCGCAGGAGATGGACGGCTACGTCTTCCCAGGCGGCTTCGTGCTTGGCGCGGGCGTAGGCTCAGGCTCCATTGCGGTCGGAGACGTTGTGGAGGACCGAGTTCTCAGCCATCGCGACGCCGATGACAATGCCCGCCGCCACGCTGGAATCTTCGCCTTGCACGACTGGTGCTGGGGAGGCGATCCTCAGTGGCTTTTCGTCGAAACGGCGGATAAGCAGATCTTCAGCCATGACCACGGCTGGTACTTCCCCCCCGAAGGGCCAGACTGGACGGCGGAGTCTCTGCGCGTTGACGTGAATACGCCCCACGAGCTCGCCCTTGACCCGGCCGGCCTCGATGCAGATGAACTCGAGAGATTCGAGACCGCCCTGGACGGGGTGACC
>JAABUN010002473.1_pt1 | contig 32747 bp, 34 predicted proteins | sample 5559311 | NCBI WGS metagenome assembly JAABUN01 (sample SAMN10711877, study PRJNA513370) | rock metagenome | isolation source: Antarctica rocks | place: Antarctica: Victoria Land, Siegfried Peak sud | reverse complement strand
CCTGGCTTGCTAAACGCCGCAGCATTCGTACCCGCTGGTCTAAGCAAACCGCCAACTGGTTGGCTCTCGTTCAATTCGCTTGTGCCCACATTCTCTTCAACATGGCGGTTTTCGGATAGGGTCTTAAACAGATTTCTCCACTTGAGGCTCGTCTTCTCAAAGATATGTACAAGTTCAATCAGAGAAGTGGGTCCTCGATATACGCTCACTTAGATGCAACTGATGAGATTGCCGAAATACCGATTGAAAAGCTGCAACCCTTTTTTATAAACCTTGATAGGCTCAATCTGATTCGAGCATCGCTCGGGAAAAACGAAGACGGTCGTTACCAAGCTACAGACGTTATTATCTTGCCTTTTTTAGTGAACTTCATGGAGCGTTGTACATATGTTGATGAGTAATGTTCCAAGTCAATGCGGTGTAGGCGGTGCAGCCTCGAGCTTGCGCTATCATGGTCTATGTCTATCAACTCTGAAGACGAACTCGAGGGTATGAAGCAAGCGGGTGCGGTTGTTGCCGAAGCGCTCGCTACGATGAAAGCCGAAGTCGCACCCGGTGTCACTCCGGCTGACCTCAACGACATATGCGGCGCAGTATTTGCCCGTCACGGTGCGGTTTCTGCGCCCTATCTAGAGTACGGCGCACCGGTTCATGCTTTTGTGTCGGTTAATGAAGACGTGGTTCACGGCTTGCCGACGGTGCGGCCGCTCGAGCCCGGTGACGTGGTTAAGCTTGACGTTACGCCGAACTTAAACGGATTTGTCGCCGATGCTGCGCTTACAGTCGTTGTTGCGTCCACCGCTAGAGCTTCTCAACGTCTAGTTGCCTGTGCTGAAGAGGCATTCTGGGCGGCTACGCAGGTCGCTAGGGCGGGTCAACCTCTCAACACGATTGGACGGGCCATCGAGCGTAAAGTCAAGCAGCGCGGTCTGCACGTTATTCGTGAACTGGCGGGTCACGGCGTAGGGCGGGCCATTCACGAAACGCCTGAAGTTCTGAACTTCTACCGTCCGGATGACCGGACGCTTTTAACTGAGGGACTGGTTTTAGCCATCGAGCCGATGGTTGCTATCCGTCCGGGTAGGGTGACAACACGGGCTGACGGTTGGACGATAGGAATGCGTGAGGGAAACTTCACCGCGCATTATGAGCATACGGTCGTAATCACTAAGGGCAAACCTCTGGTACTGACCGCGTAGAAATAAAGCCTTTTACCTATCCCGTTCTTTACGCGCCTCGAGCCCCTGCATCAACTCTGCCGTGGCGCGTTCTTCGTCGTGTTCACTCTGACTCAATCCTCTAATAACGTTAGCGCGGTCTCGAGCATCCTTGTTCTGACTGAGCTTGAACTTACCCTCGAGCCTCGTAACCCGTAGCTCAAACGTCACCACTGCTGCCATCAGCCGTCGCTCGAAATCTGCTGGAATCGGCTCCATCTCGGGTGTGTGCTCCGCCACGAGTTTGTAAGCAATCTCCCGTTCACGCGCTCCGGTTATAACTTCAGCCTGACCGTAGGCATGAACGACGGCGTAGTTCCACGTGGGAACGTTCGGGAGGCTGTCGTAAAGCACTGAACTCACGAGGGCGTGCGGACCGTGAAAAATAGCCAGCGTTTCGCCCTCACCGAAATGCTGCCACTGCGGGTTGGCGCGGGCCATGTGCGACATCAATACGAGGTCGTCGCCGTGTTTTTCGGTCATCAGCGGCAAATGTGTAGCAAAAGGCCGACCGTTCGGTGCCGTGACGAGTGTTGCAAACGGGTGCTCCCGCATCAGCGCCAGCAAGTCGGCTTCGTCGCCTTGTTTGGTATAACCGGGAACGTACATGCTCTAGTTTACGGGGCTGGCGGGGTAGGCTCGAGCCCCCCACTCTCTTTTTTCGTCATCTTAAGCTCACTGAGTAGCATCGCCACCCCGACCAGAGCGGCCCCGACCCAACCCCACGCCCCGAGCCGTTCACCGAGAAGCAAGTACGCGAACAGCGCGGCAAAAACGGGCTCGAGCACGAAGATCAGCGCTGCGACGTGGGCGCTCACCACCCGCTGCGCCCGCACCTGTAAAACCGACACCAGCGCCGTGGCGACAGCGCCCAGATAAACAATCGACCAGACCGATCCGGCGCTTAAACTGGTTAGTCGTCCCAACTGCGGAAAAGCCCATAGCCACGCCAAGAGCGCCATCGGCCAGAACTGCACGGCGGAAAGCTCGAGCGCTCCGTAGCGGGGCGCAACCTCGCCCAGATAGAGGATATAAAACGCGTAAAAAACGGCCGTTCCTAAAATCCACACGTCGCCCTCTGTGACGCCTTGTACACCCGTCAAGCTCATCAGTCCGAGCCCGATAAGGGCGACCGCTGCCGCCAGATACGCCCGCACCGGGACGCTTTGATGAAACCCTCTGTAACGAAACCATAGGGCGCTAAAAAGCGGCGTCAAAATCACGCTGAGGCCGGTGATAAAGGCAGCTTTTGAAGCAGTCGTGCTGACCAGCCCGAGGGTTTGGGTGGCAAATCCTAAAAACGACAGCACGCCTAAAATCAGGCCCGGTACGAGCGCCTTTCTGCTCGGTCTTACCCAGGCGAAGAGCGCGGCGGCGACCGAAAAACGCAGCGCCAGCAAGAGGGCGGGGGAGACGGTGGCAACGGTTTCTTTGACGATCACGAAGGTCGTCCCCCAAATGAGGGTGATCAGGATGAGTGTAAGGATACCTAGCGAACGGCGCACAACGGCGATTGTGGCACGAATGTGCGGCTGCGTGCCGGGGTTTAGGTTCTACAATACGTTATGAGCGTTTTGGACGGCTTACGAATCGGCTTTGGCGAAGACGCGCACGCGCTAGTACCTGACAGACGGCTAATGCTCGGCGGGGTTGAGGTGCCGAGTTTGCGCGGCGCGGCGGCGCACTCGGACGGGGACGCGCTCCTGCACGCCCTCGCCGACGCGCTCCTCTCTAGCCTCGCTTTAGGTGACATCGGCGTGTACTATCCACCTTCAAACCCGGCGTACAGAGATATGGACAGCCGCGAAATTGTGACGCGCTGCCTGGGGACGCTCCACTCGAGAGAAGCCGAACTTATCAACGCCGCGCTCGTCGTCACCCTCGACACGCCCAAACTTGGGCCGTATCGCACCGATATTGCCAGCAACGTCGCGGCGCTGCTCACGTTGTCGCCGGAGTGTGTCGGACTCGGCTTTAAGACGAGCGAAGGGCTCGCGCCCAACCATGTACAGGCGCGGGCGACGGTGCTCGTCAGAGTTCGCTAAGGTCTAACTCCGGTAAGGTCTTGCAGCGCGTGAACCGTAAAAGGTTGCTCCCGAAGGGCACGCAGAGCTTTGACGAGCCAGCAGGCGGCGTCGGCGGTGGTGACGTAGGGGATACCGGACTCGAGCGCCCTTCTGAGTTCCGGGGTGTGCTCGGTGTCGATCAGCAAGTCGTAATCGGGTTCGTCGGCGGTTGACTCGGTCGTGACGGTAAACTCGAGGGTCTCGAGGTCAGCTTTAACGTCACTCAAACCTTCACCTAAAACGAGCGCCGTCCCCGGCTCAGTACCTGGTAGCAGCTTAACGTTGGCTCCCAGCAATGCTTTGGCGTACGCCATGTAGGGGTCGGAGTCGATACCCATGCTCTCGCCCGTTGAGCGCATCTCCGGCCCCAACACCGGTAAGACGTTCCTGAATTTGAGAAACGGCAGCACGACCTCTTTGGCGCTGTAAAACTTCGGCTGCGGCGTTTCGGTGAAACCCAGTTCAACCAAGGTTTTTCCAGCAGAAATCAGCGCGGCATACTTGGCTAAGGGGTGCCCGATGGCTTTGGACAAGTACGGTACGGTGCGGCTGGCTCTCGGGTTCGCTTCGATCACCAGTACCTGTCCGTCTTTGATGACGTACTGAATGTTGATGAGGCCGCGTACGCCGATAGCCGCTGCGAGCTTGACGCTGTAGTCGTGGAGCGTCTCGAGCACCTCTTCGCTCAGATTTACGGGTGGCGTGATACACGCCGAATCACCCGAGTGGACGCCTGCGCCTTCGATATGCTCCATCACACCCGCAACGACGACCCGTTCGCTATCGGCAAGGGCGTCTACATCGACCTCTTGCGCTCCGGCGATAAAGTCATCGACCAAGATAGAAGGGTTTCCGGGCAGTTCGGTGTAGATGACGCTTAGATAATGCTCTAACTCTGCCTCGTCGTAAACAACCTGCATCGCCCGCCCACCGAGTACGAACGACGGCCGCACCATCACCGGATAGCCGATGTCGGCGGCGAGTTTGGCCGCGTCTTCGGGCCTTTCGGCGACGCCCCCGGCAGGTTGCGGAATCTCGAGCCGTTCACAGAGCTTGTGAAACGAGTCGCGGTCTTCGGCCTCGAAAATAGCTCGAGCCGGTGTTCCCCAAATCGGCACGCCAGCGTCGGTCAAGGGCTGCGCGAGTTTTAAGGGCGTTTGCCCCCCGAGCTGAACGATGACGCCTACCGGACGTTCGCGCTCTACGATGTTGAGGACGTCCTCGAGCGTCAGCGGTTCAAAGTAGAGACGGTCGGCGGTGTCGTAGTCCGTGGACACCGTTTCCGGATTCGAATTGACCATGATGGTTTCATACCCGGCCTCTTTAAGCGCCCAGACCGCGTGAACGGTCGCGTAATCGAACTCAACCCCTTGCCCAATGCGGTTCGGGCCGGAACCCAGGATAATTACTTTAGGCCGGTCGGAGGACTCTACCTCGTCTTCCCACTCATACGTCGAGTAGTGATACGGCGTGTACGCTTCAAACTCGGCGGCGCAGGTATCGACGGTTTTATACACCGGGGCGCTGTGATGTTCCAACCGCCACGCTCTGATGTCTCCAACTGCCGCACCTGTCAAGGTCGCCAAATCCGCATCGCTAAAACCGAACCGTTTGACCTCGCGCCACGTCTCCCAGTTCCAATCTTTTGGGTTGCCGAGCGCCGTAATCTCCCCCTCGACATCGGTAATCTCTTTAAGCTGAGCCAAAAACCACGGGTCGATGGCGGTTTTATCGTGTAAAAACCGGACACTCTTACCGCGCCGTAAAAGTTCTAAAAGGGCCGGAAGCCGTTTGGGGGTCGCGGTGAGGCGGGCCTCGAGTCCCTCCAAACTCAAGTCTTTGGTCTCGGTCCGGACGTCGGACTCTAAAGACCGCAGCGCCTTTTGCAGCGACTCCTTAAAGGTGCGCCCAATTGCCATAACCTCCCCGACGGAGCGCATCTGCGTGCCTAACAGCTCCGAAGTACCGGGAAACTTTTCAAAGGCGAAGCGGGGAATCTTCGTCACCACATAATCGATTGACGGTTCAAACGCCGCTTTGGTCTCCTGCGTGATGTCGTTCGGCAGTTCGTCGAGGTGATAGCCGACCGCCAGCAGCGCGGCGATTTTCGCAATCGGATAGCCCGTTGCCTTAGACGCCAACGCCGACGAGCGTGAGACCCTCGGGTTCATCTCAATGACAATTGTGTCGCCGTTTGTCGGGTTCACCGCAAACTGAATATTGCTGCCGCCCGTATCGACCCCGATTTCGCGGATGATCGCAATCGAGTAGTCCCGTAAGCGCTGGTACTCCTTGTCGGACAAGGTTTGCGCCGGGGCCACCGTAATGGAGTCGCCGGTATGCACGCCCATCGGGTCGAAGTTTTCAATCGAGCAGATGATGACCACGGTGTCGTTGTGGTCGCGCATGACCTCGAGCTCGTACTCTTTCCACCCGAGCACCGACTGCTCGACCAAAACTGAATGGACCGGTGAGTCGTGCAGCCCCTGCCGGACGATCTGCCGAAACTCGGCCTCGTCGTAGGCGATGCCGCCGCCTGTCCCCCCGAGCGTAAACGAAGGCCGGATAATCGCCGGATAGCCGATCGTCTCGGTGAACGCCAGCGCTTCGACGAGCGACGTGACCATCTTCCCGGCGGGCGTTTTGATGCCGATTTTGGCCATCGCCGCCTGAAACAGTTGACGGTCTTCGCCCTTGTTGATGGCGTCGTAGTTCGCGCCGATGAGTTCGACGCCGTATTTTTCCAGGGTACCCGCTTCAAACAGGGTTTTGGCGAGGTTCAAGGCCGTCTGACCGCCAAGGGTCGGCAAGAGGGCGTCGGGCCTTTCGGCGGCGATGACCCTTTCGGCGACTTCTGGGGTAAGGGGCTCTATATACGTTCTGTCTGCCACCTCCGGGTCGGTCATGATCGTCGCGGGGTTCGAGTTGATCAGCGTCACGGTAAAACCGGCGGCGCGGAGCGCTTTACACGCCTGCGTACCGGAATAGTCGAACTCGGCGGCTTGTCCGATGACGATGGGGCCGCTGCCGAGGATCAGGATTTTCTGGAGGTCGTCGCGTTTGGGCATACTAAAAACTGACCATAACGCATAAAGATGCGTAGTTGCAAAAATAGCAGGTATTATCCGGTCGGAGAAGCTCTTAGCATAGATGCTGACAAGCACGCACGCTCTAAGATGATGCCTGCGTTGCTCTCTTGCAAAAATGTAAAAGTCCACCGTACTGCGGGTTTTGAGTATGATGCTCTTACGATGACGGTAGAAAAACGCAAGCTCACGGTAAAAGATTTTCTGCTGATGGGGGAGATGGGTGTTTTTGCGCCGGACGAGCATGTGGAGCTGTTAGACGGGGAGATCTATACTGTGTCGCCACCGAGTCCCGAACACGCAGGTCTCGTCAAACGCTTAGCGAAGCTGCTCGAGCAAACCTACGGCGACCGCTGCATCGTCAGCGTACAAGACCCGCTGGTCCTCGACGATTACCGTTTGACCGAACCCGATATTGCGCTCTTAAAACCCGACCCTCTGTTCTACTCCGAAGCGCACCCGACCGCTCAAGACGCGTTTTTAGTCGTTGAGGTCAGCCGCTCGAGCCTAAACTACGATAAAACAGACAAGCTGCCGCGCTACGCACAAGCCGGTGTCCCCGAAGTCTGGATTATTGACGTGAAATCAAACGTTCTGGAGGTTCACCGCGAACCTTTTCAGCGTGGCTATAGACAGCGCACTTTTCTTTATCCGAATGAGACGGTTCAACCGCTGGCGTTTGCAGAAGACAAAGGCATTATTGTTCTAAACTAGCGGGTTCCAAACGGATTACAAATCGCCTTCTGAGTCGCCTAAATCTTCTTCGCCGTCAAGCTCCAAGACAAACTCTTCATCGCCGACCCGCACCACGTCGCCCTCGTGCAGTTTACGTTTGCGCCGCGTTTCGACCTCGCCGTTGACCGAGACCTGCCCCGACTGAATCAGCACTTTGGCCTGCCCGCCGGTTCCGGCTAAGCCGGAGAGTTTGAGCGCGTCGTTTAAGGTAATCGCTTCTGCTAAAAAGGTATCTTGGGGTTCTGATTGGGTCATCTTGTCCTTAAAATCTAACGAGAGAGTTCTGCAATTGTCGGCGCTGCCGGGTACGAGCCTAAAAACTTGACGAAGGCGGCGCGGCGCATCAAACCGGTCATCGCTTCACGCACGTTGTCGTCTTCGATATGCCCTTCGATGTCGATATAAAAGAGGTAGCTCCAGGGTTTGTCACGGCGTGGGCGCGACTCGAGCTTCGTCATGTTGACGCCGTTTTGGGGAAACAGCTCCAGGCAGCGCACCAGGTCGCCGGGGCGGTGGCGCGTCGCAATCACCAGGCTCGACTTGTGCAGCCCCCCGTGCGTGTTTGCTTCACGCTGCACCTCATCCGGCCCCAGGATAAAAAAGCGGGTGTAGTTAAAATCCATGTCTTCGATGTTTTCGGCCAAAACAGTAAGTCCGTAAATCTCGGCGCTCCGCTTGGAGGCAATTGCCGCGTGTCCTTCAGCCGTCCCCGCTGCGACGCGTTCACTCAGGAGTTTCGCAGCCCCGGCGGTGTCGAAATCGGTCACGGCTTCAAAGCCGTGCCGTGCGAGATAGCCCCGGCACTGCTCTAAAGCCTGGATGTGCGAGTAGACGCGCCGCACGTCCCGAAGCGCCGTACCGGGAGGAGCCAACAGCGTGTGCTCGACGCGCACGACCTGTTCGCCGACGACGTGCAAAACCGAATCGGTCAAGAGGTCGTACGTCTGGTTGATCGAACCCGCCAGGGAATTTTCAACGGGCAAGCAGGCGTAGTGACAGTCACCCAAAACGGCGGCTTGAAAGCCGTCGAAAAAGCTGGGGAAGCCGACCGTAGCAGCGTCCGGTAAAAATTGCAGCGCGGCCTGCTGGCTGAACGCGCCCGCGACCCCCTGAAAGGCGATACGCGGGGCCTTGACGTCAGAAGTATCGGGCGGGGCAGGGTGAGACGTCATAACGGCAAACTCTACCATCCATAAAGGACTCAGCCCGTCGGATGAGGTTCAAATAGTCTGGTGAGCTTGGAAAAATTTGCTGAAGCTGACGTGTGAAGAGAATGGGAAGGCAGACAGGAGAATATAGAGGACTCGAGCCCTAAGCTACCTTCTTGCACGTGACCCAACCAACTTGATTCTTACTCCCTCATCCTATTTCTTGGCCTAATCCGCGCTCGAGAGCGGTACCCCTTCGGCGTCTTCGGGGCGCTTCAGCGTAATCAGCGTCAGCTCGGGTGGACAGTTCAACCTTATCGGCGCGACGCTGCAACCGATCCCGCGCGTGATATAGAGCCGGTTTCCGGCGCTGCCGTAACGCTTCGCCCAGTCCGCGTTGTAATTTTGTCCGTCGCGGAGCCAGGTCAGGAGCGAACGCCCGGACGCGAAAGGCAGTCGCACCTGCCCGCCGTGCGTGTGTCCGGCAAAGGCCAGCGGCGCGCTTCGCGGGGCGATATCGGCGTAGGTGTCGGGGTGATGCATCATCGTAAGGCGCGGCGCGGCGTCCGGCACCCCGGCAAAGGCTTTTTTTACGTCGTCGTCTTCCGGGACGTGCGACCCGATTCCGACCAGATAGAGCGTCTCGCCGCCTTTTTCCAACGCCACACTTTGATTGTGCAGCACCCGAATCCCCATATCTTCAAGGGCGTACTCGAGCCTCTGCGCCAACGCTCGGTTCTCGGTATCTCTGGCGGTCGGCATCGCGTAGTCGTGATTGCCCAGCACCGCAAACGTCGGAATTCCGGCCCTTACAAGCGGCTCTAAAAGCTCCGTAACCGGTTTTATGCCCCGCTTCGTATCGTGGATAAAATCTCCGGCGAGCAGAACTACGGCGGGCCGCAGCGCTACGGTTCGCGCGACCGCCCGCCGCACCGTAGCGCGGTTGTCCATAAACAGCCCCACCTGAAAGTCCGCGAGGAGCACCACCCGTTCGTCCTGCCAGCCCCGAGGCAACCCCGGTACCGGCCCGTCGATCTTGTCTGTGACCAACCGGTACGGTTCTAACACCCCCTGGATGAGAAGCACGACAAAAACTAAAACGAGAAAAAGTCCGATGCTCATGCCCCTCCACTTTACGCTGCACGCACCAGCCCGCCGTCAGCTCTGGAACGCGTAAACGCACCGGGCAAACGGCTCCGGCCTTTGTTGTTTTAGTTAAGCAGATATTAAGCTTCGGTTAAGTATTTTTGTGTTATATGATAGAGCAGCACCATGAAGGTCTGAACGGCAACCCTACTTGCATGACTTGTAACGGCGGGTTGACCCCAAAACTTGGAGGAACGATGAACGCAAAGACGCACAGGTTATTTAGGTTTGCGCCCCTTTCGCTGTTGGCAACGCTGACCTTTTTGCTCACAGCCTGCCCGGGCATTACGGACGGCGGCGGTGGTAACGGCGCACCGGTCATCACCAGCTTTACCGCCGACCAAAGCAACGTTTCTGCCGGTACTCCGGTTACGCTTAGCTGGGTCATCACCGGCAGCCCGACAAGCTTAACGATTGATAACGGCGTTGGCACTGTCAGCGGTACGAACGTCACCGTCAATCCGGCTACCACGACGACCTACACGCTCACCGCCAGTAACAGCAGTGGCAGCGATACGGAAACAGCAACCGTTACCGTCGGTGGCACCGTACCGCCCCCACCCGGTGGTAACGCAACCTTGTCGTTCGGTGTCAGCAACTCACCGACCGGCCCCTTTCAAAGTGATGAAGGCGGCGGCATCACCCCCGGTGACCCGCGCATCGTCAACGTCGCAGCAGGCGATACCTTTTACGCTTCGGTGACCTATAGCGGCCCCGCCCCGGTTACGGGTATCACTATCTACCTAGCCAATAGCAGCCCGGTAGGATTTACAGCTGACCTGGTACAGGACACAGACGTTAACGGCTTTACCTTGGGAAGTGAAACGAGCGGCTGTGCGTTAGACGGAACGCAGACTTCAGTAACGTGTATCTATCCGATCACGGTTGCTGCGGGCACGCCGAACATCACGAGCTTACCGGGAGCGAACAACGAGTTTGCGTATGTACTGAGAACACGGATCACGGATACGAGCGGCGGGGAGCCGTACAACCAGCCGCCACGAGGCTATGTGACGGTCGGGGGCAGCACTACACCACCGCCTACAAACCCACCGCCGCCTACGAATCCGAACCCACCAACACCGCCGACTCCTCCAACACCGCCTACGCCGCCGACACCTGGTAACGAAGCGCCCAAAGCTGTTATTACGGTAGCTTCAAAAGATAATCTAGTTGTGAAGTTCAGCGGTGCTAAATCAACGGACTCGGATGGCTCGATCTCTAAATATGCGTGGGACTTCGGTGATGGCAAAACCTCAAGTTCAAGAGACGTTACTAATACCTACGCAAAGGCTGGGGACTACACCGTCAAGCTGACTGTTACAGATGACGACAACGCAACCAATACCGCTAGCCAGAAAGTCACAGTTAGTGACGGCACAACACCACCAGCACCGCCGACTGAACCGGTACCACCCACACCACCTAACCCACCGACGCCAAAAACTTATACCCTCACTGCTACAGCTCCGATGAATGGGAAAATTACAGCTGGAACTGCTATAGATTGTGGAACGAAGTGTGAAGCGACTTACAACTCAGGCACGGAAGTAACGCTAAATGCAGAACCTGCCGATGGTTATGAACTAGACAGTTGGGGCGGTGACTGCAGTGGCAAAACCTGTAGCGTCACAATGAATAGTGACAAAACCGTATCAGTGACATTCAAGGCGATTGCCACCACAACGCAGTACAAGCTTACTGCTACAGCTCCGATGAATGGGAAAATTACAGCTGGAACTGCTATAGATTGTGGAACGAAGTGTGAAGCGACTTACAACTCAGGCACGGAAGTAACGCTAGATGCAGAACCTGCCGATGGTTATGAACTAGACAGTTGGGGCGGTGACTGCAGTGGCAAAACCTGTAGCGTCACAATGAATGCTATGAAAAGTGTAACAGCTGCTTTTGTAGCCGAGTAGAGACACTTAACAATTACAGTCAAACTTAAAACTTCGAGCCCTCGCACTGTGGGGGCTCAAGCTCTTTTATAGCTGCTTTGAGGTGGCTCGAGGGTTTGTTAGAGTAGTCACCACATGAATTTTGAATGGGACGAGAGGAAGCGGGAGCTGAATATCCGTAAACACGGTCTTGATCTCGCCGATGCTCCGGGCATGTTCGCTTTGCCTATGCTGAACGCCTTAGATACGCGCTATGATTACGGCGAAGACCGCTGGCTTGGTATAGGCTTTTGCAAGGACGTATCGTCGTCATTGTCTACACGCAACCCAACGCTGAAACTATCAGAATTATCTCACTTAGAAAGGCCGTAAGTCATGAGCGCAAAAGATTTGCCGAAGTTCTCAAAAACCGATTGGGCTAGAGTAGACGCCTTGACCGACGCCGACATCGACACCTCCGAAGGTCTGTTGGACGAAGAATTCTTTGGGCGGGCCGAGCTGCATATGCCCAAAGCGCGCCAAACGACTGTAACGCTCAAAATAGATGCAGAGACTTTGGCTTGGTTTCAAACGCAAGAGGATTACGAAACGCGGGTCAACGCGGCGCTGAAACTTTACGCCGAAGTGCACAAAGCGTCACTTTAGGTAGGGTCTCGAGTCGCAGGGCACATCTTTGTGACGCTGCTCTCGTAAAGTTTCCGCGTCGGGAAAGTCGGGCCAGGCTCCGCTAGGCTGCTCTACCGCATCCGGCCAGCTTCTACTTAGTCTTCCTTCGATAAGCTTGACAAGCCACGCGTCACGCGTCAAACCTTCGCGTTCGGCAGCCTCTTGTACCTGTGAGGCTGTTTCTGCGTCTAGCTCAAGGACAAGCTGAGTCATAGCTCAGTATAGCGGATGCTCGAGCTTTTTTTATGGCTGCTTTGAGGTGGCTCGAGGGTGCTTACGCTTCATAGGGGCAGTTTAGCTCGGGGCTCGAGTTGCAGTACAGGTAAGCGGCAACCGGTTAAGCTTTGCTGAGTGACCCTTGTTAACGACGTTCGAGCAAAAATTGTTTCGGGTCAGTATGAATTCTCGAGGCACGCGGTTGACCAAACGATTCTGCGCCGAATTACGCTTGCAGAAGTGCGTGAAGCCGTATCGAGCGCTGAGCTGCTCGAGGACTATCCGGATGATAAATACGGCCCGAGCTGTCTACTGTTGGGTTTTACAGACTTCCAGAGACCGCTCCATATTCAGTGCAGCTATCCATCGCGCACGCTCATCAAAATCATCACACTTTACGAACCCGACCCGGCATTATGGTTTAACTTTAGAAGGAGGCGACAAGGGGATGCCTGAAGAATTTTTAGAACGCACGGTGACGTATACCCTCGAGATTGAAGGAAAGCTCGTCGTGGTTGAGAATGTACCTGCCAGGGTAAATCTCGAGACAGGCGAGCAGCTCTTTGCCCCTGAGACGGTTGAAAAACTTCAGCGTATGGCGTGGGGTCAGAAAGAACCAAAAAGGGTGTTGCAGACGCCGGTATATGACTTTTTAACGTAAGAAAACTTGTACGTTGACATGTTTACACAGCGGGAGTTTTTTTATGGCTGCTTGGGGGCGGCTCGAGTTTTCTTTCACCCTCGAGCCGTTATAACATTGTCTTAACAGGAGGCTGAGATGCGCAAACGGTTGACAAAAGTAGGGGACGCTCAAGCCATCATTTTGGGGAAAGAGACGCTCGAGCTGTTGGGGATACCTTCAGGCGGCGAGGTCGAGGTGCAGCTGCTGGGTAAGGTGCTGACGCTCCACGCGCCCGACTTGGAAAGCAGCGAAGTGCAGGCGGCAATGGCTTTCGGCGCGGTGTTGGCAGAAGACGAAACGGTACTTGAACGACTTTCCAACGCCTGAAGAACCTATTTTCCTAGCGCTACCAACGGTGCTGCAAATTCATGACACCTTGAGCGAGCGGTTCGGTGGCGCGTTCGGTCTTCGGGATGCAGGACTGCTGGGGTCTGCGCTGGCCTCGCTGCAAGCGAGTTTCGGCGGACAACGACTCAACGCAAGCTTTGCTGAGATGGCCGCGAGCTGTCTCGTCGGTTTGGTGCAGAATCACCCTTTTATAGACGGCAACAAACGCACGGCTTACGCGGCAACGGCAACGTTCCTACGGTTAAACGGCCTCCGTTTGAGGCTTTCCCAAGATGCAAAGTTCGAGCTGGTTCTGGGTGTGACCGAGGGGCATGTGACCAAGGTTGAAGTGGTGCAGATATTAGCCGCAAAGCTAGAGGCGTTGTAACTCTCGAGCTTTTTTACAGCTGCTTGGGGGTGGCTCGAGGGTGCTTACGCTTCATAGGGCAGTTTAGCTTAGGCTCGAGTTGCAGCGCATGGGCGCAGGAAACGGTTAAATGTCAAAACGGTTAGACTTTAAGGCGAGACTTGAAGAATTTGTAGAACGCGCGGTGACCTGTACCCTCGGGGAGCATAGCGAAAGCCGAAAAGAGGGGCGACGCCAACCTGACCTGTATTCTCGGTTCTGCCTTCACTCTACGCAGCCGACTTCCAACAGTACTTCAAAGGTGCAAAAATTTGGTTTGTGCCCGTTTATATGCTTAAAATAGACACGTTCTGCCCTTCTGTGCGTATAAAGACCTTTTTGCAAGGGTGGCTATTCTTTAGGGAGATGCTTATGCGACAGCTAAAACCGGCACTACGGCGCTTTTGGCCTCTCACTCTGGGCGTGTTGGCGCTCTTGCTCACAGCCTGCCCCGGTATTTCCGGCGGCGGCAACGGCGCACCCGTCATCACCAGCTTTACGGCCACTCCTTCGACTATCGCAGCGGGCGGCTCAGCGCAGCTCAACTGGACGATCACCGGCAGCCCGACCAACTTGACGCTCAGCAGCAGCGACGGCACCCTCGACGGGTCGGTCAGCGGTACCACCGCAACGGTCACACCTACCGTCACGACGACCTACACGCTCACCGCCAGTAACAGCAGTGGCAGCGATACGGAAACAGCAACCGTTACCGTCGGTGGCACCGTACCGCCCCCACCCGGTGGTAACGCAACCTTGTCGTTCGGTGTCAGCAACTCACCGACCGGCCCCTTTCAAAGTGATGAAGGCGGCGGCATCACCCCCGGTGACCCGCGCATCGTCAACGTCGCAGCAGGCGATACCTTTTACGCTTCGGTGACCTATAGCGGCCCCGCCCCGGTTACGGGTATCACTATCTACCTAGCCAATAGCAGCCCGGTAGGATTTACAGCTGACCTGGTACAGGACACAGACGTTAACGGCTTTACCTTGGGAAGTGAAACGAGCGGCTGTGCGTTAGACGGAACGCAGACTTCAGTAACGTGTATCTATCCGATCACGGTTGCTGCGGGCACGCCGAACATCACGAGCTTACCGGGAGCGAACAACGAGTTTGCGTATGTACTGAGAACACGGATCACGGATACGAGCGGCGGGGAGCCGTACAACCAGCCGCCACGAGGCTATGTGACGGTCGGGGGCAGCACTACACCACCGCCTACAAACCCACCGCCGCCTACGAATCCGAACCCACCAACACCGCCGACTCCTCCAACACTGCCTACACCGCCCACACCCGGCAACAACGACCCAGTAGCCGCTTTTACGAGCACCCAAACGGCGTCCGGCACAGCCGGTGTAAGCTACAAGTTCAGCGCGGCAAGCTCGAGCGACCCGGACGGCGACAAACTCTCCTACAGTTGGGACTTCGGCGACGGCTCGAGCGCGAAAACCCGCGACTTTGCGAAAACCTATACGGTCGGCGGTGACTACGAGGTCGAGCTGACGGTTGAAGACGGTAACGGCGGCTCGGACACCGAGACGAAGATGCTCTCGGTCACGGTGCCGGGTGGCCCGACGCCGCTGACCTACGACCTCAAGGTGTCGCAAACAGGAAACGGCAACGTCAAAGCGAGTCCTAAGGGGACAAACTGCGGAGAAGCCTGCACGACTTATGATGCGGGTGAAGAGGTCACACTAACAGCTGTAGAAATCAACTCGACCTTCGCAGGTTGGGGTGGTGCCTGTAGCGCTGCAGGCACAGCAAAAATTTGTAAACTGACTATAGACGGGCCCAAAAACGTCACGGCGACCTTTACGTCGGCCTCGGCGACCTACAAGCTTACAGTCGCACAAGAGGGTAGCGGAAACGGCAATGTCAGCGCTAGCCCTAAAGGGGAGAGCTGCGGTGTAGCCTGCACGGTCTATCCGGCTGCTACGAAAGTCACGCTAAAACCCAAGCCGATCAAACCTTCGCTCTTCGGGGGTTGGGGCGGCGCTTGCTCGGGGTCGATTACCGAGACCTGCACTCTGACGATGGACGGTAACAAGGAAGTGGTAGCCGACTTCATCAATCCTTAGGCTGAAGTTTACTCACATAAGTTGCCCCTGCTCGAGCCCACCCTTTTAGTTAAGGTGGCTCGAGTACTGTTGGCGGCCCGGACGAACAGCTTGTGCAAAACCGTTATAGAACCGGCTGATTCGAAGCTCCAAGCTCTCAGCTGTAGCGAAGCTTTACTTATTTTCATCTTGCCGGGTTGTAGGGTCGATCATCGACGAATTTTGGAGGCATTTGAAATGTTTGAGTTTTTACGTATGACCGGAATTTTTATTTTCACAGGACTTTTGTTAGCGGGCTGCGGTACGACGCCGAAGACGCCGACGCCACCACCGGAGACCACGCCGCCGGATGACTTTCCCCCGGAAACGTCGGTGTGCGATCCCGACGCCGAGACGCTCCCAAACCTCGAGGTTGCTTCGGGTACCTACTGTTTTTTAGTCAGCACGACAGTTCAGGGGGACGTGACCCTGGCCCCGGGCGCTCAACTGGAAACCATCGGGATTACCGTCGAGGGGAGCATTACGGGTCAGGATGCGGCGAGCGTCATGTTAGACAGTGCGGTCGTTAGCGGCGACGTTCAGCTCGAGGGGGGCGAAATTGTCGAGCTGAACGATTCTAACGTCGGTGGCAATCTGCGGCTTGTAAGTAACAGGGGCGATGTAAGCGTCTCGGGTACCGGTGTCGAGGGTGATGTGCAGGTTTCGCAAAATACCGGCGGTGTTTTTCTCGACGAGAACGTCGTAGCGGGCGACCTGGTGTGTGAACAAAACGATCCCGTCCCGGAAGGGGGTAACAACGACGTTTCAGGGAGCAAAACGGGGCAGTGCAGTACGCTCTAAAGATGCTTAGGGGTCAGTCCGGTCGCGGAAAACGTAGGAACGAGGCAGCTAAACGCCGGTATGTCCGGGGTCGCTGACCGCCGGGTTCAGCTGTACGCCGTGTTCTGTAAGAGAATTTACCTCTCCCGGTGGATAACTTTGCTACGCTTCCAGAAAGCTATACACAAAACTCGCCGAAACCGTGTACAACCGTCATGTGTTTTTCATCTCCGATCTTGTAAGGTAGGAGAGTGGAGGCAGTAACTTACTCTCTTGTGCTACAAAGTACCGGGGGACTGCCAATTACGCATAGGAGGAACCTTATGAACGCAGGTAAATTGGGACTTCTGTCTGTCGGGCTGATATTCAGTTTGGCAGCTTGTGATCTTTTGCCCGGGGGCGGCCCGACGATCAGCAGCTTCACCGCGACCCCTTCGACCATTATGCCTGGAGACAGTTCGACGCTAACTTGGAGCGTTGACAGCCCGACTAGCATTTCGATTTCGGGCGGCGTCGGCGACGTGACCAACGACACGAGCGCGACCGTCACACCGAGCATGACGACGGAATACACTCTGACGGCGACGAGCACCGAAGGTACCAGCACCCGCAAAACGACGGTTACGGTGGGTGGCGGTGGCAGTTCGGGTGGCGATGGTGGCGGTACCGGTAGCGGCGATCCTGCAAGTGCACCTGAAGGTACTTTTGGTGTCAGCACGAGCGCCAGCGGCCCCTTTGACAATGATACCGGCGACCAAGGCCCGATTACCGGCGACGATGACGAGCGGATTATCAGCGTAGCTGCCGGTAGCACCTTTTACGCGCAGGTTGACTACACCGACCCTGATGGTATTCAGAGCATTGACATCTTTCTGGCAAACAGTAGCCCTGAGGGGCTTAGGAAGGTGCTGCCCAGCGGGGGTTTTACGGTCGGTGAGCCTACCGATTGCGACCTCAGCTCGAGCCCGACTGAAGTAACCTGTGTTTACCCGATCACGGTAGAAGCGGGAACGGTTGACATCTCGGAGCTGGACGGTGCTGGGAGCGAGTTTGCCTACGTCTTCCGCGCTTTTGTAAAAGACACTGCAAGTAACTCTGTGCTCGGTTCGGAGCGCGGTTATGTCAACATCGACTAAGTTTTCCTTTTAGCAGTGAGAGCGCAACCCCACAGGGTTGCGCTTTTTGTTTGGATAGAGCGGTTGCTGCTTTACGCGCAGGGCTAGCCGGTACTGTCTGAAAGCGTGTTGATTTCGCGGCGCAGGTCACGCAGTGTTTTGGTCACGGTCTCGAGTTCGGTTTGCAGGGTCTCGAGCCTTCCTACCTCACTTTTGACAAAGCGCGTATACGGCGAAATCGCGGCGCTGAGTTTTTCGGCCGAACGCGCCAGCTCACGTTCAAACTGTCCGTTCAGACTTTCAGAAAGCCCGTCGCGGAGCCGCTGCATCTCTTCGTGGAGGTTGCGTTTGGCGGCGCGGCGGCGGTTCGGTAAGACGAGAAAACCGAGCCCAGCAACGGTCAAACCCGCTAGAATTCCAGTCGCGTCGAGCGCGGCTCCCGACAAAAAAGCGACCATCGCTGCGCCGAGCCCTAAACCCCCGACCTGAAGCAAACCGGTTTGCAGCGCCGAACTCTGCATCGCGTCGGCCAAGCGGCGCGATTCAGCGTCTTCGTTATAGCTCGTCATCACCGTCTCGGCGCTCTCGCTGAGGCCCCGAATCAGCGCGTCGCGGTCGTACTGGAATCTCCCGCCGATCTCGCCGATCACCCGTTCGTCCGAGGCTTGCCGACGCTCCTGCACGAACGCCATCACATCTTCCCAAAGCTGCAGGTTGCGTCCGATAAACCAATCGACCATCTCGGCGACGGCCCGGTCGATCTCCTTATCCGCGCCCCGAATCACCCGGACACGAAACGCTTCGCGCATCCGTTCGTTGTCTATGAGTTGCAAGATTTTAGTCAGCCGCACGGTGTCGTCGAAAAACACGTCGCCGCGCCGCTCGACCTCTAACAGCACAGTTTTTACCCGTGAGAGGTAGCTCTCGAACTCGCGCCGCATATCCTTTTTGAACTGCGTCACCTGCCGCTCGACCTCTTCAAGGGTGCGGCGGTCGCCCCCCAAGAGTCCTAATTCCCCGCCGATCACGCTGCTGTAGCCTTCAGCGAGGCGCTGCGCGACCCCGAGCGGCGTACCGAATTTAAGTTTAAGGCGCGTTTCTCCGGCGAGCGTAGTGCTGATAAAGCGCTCGAGTTCCGGCACCCCACTCGCTTCAAGGGCGTCGTTGTCACCTGCGCTGCGCGCCCTAAACGCGTTTCTGGCGGCGACCCCGAAAACCTGCGGATCGCTGCCGAGCGTGTCTTTAAGCGTTTCGGCGGCGTGTTCACGGACGAACGCCAACACTTTTTGCTGTTCGCGCTCGTCTAAGATATCGATTTTATTAACGATCACCACGACTTTTTTGCCCCACGACCGGATCAGCTCTAAAAACTGCCGTTCAGACTCGGTAAAGGGGCGGTCGGCGGAGGTGACGAAGAGCACGAGGTCGGCGCGCGGCACAAACCGTTCGGTCAGCTCCTGGTGGCGTTTAATCACCGCGTTGGTACCGGGCGTATCGACGAAGGCGAGGTCGCGCAGGATGTCGGCGGGGTATTCGCGGCGGAGGATCAGCTCACCCTCTTCGGTGTCGCGCTTGACGTCGCCGTAGGTCACAATGGTGATGCGGTCGGTGGTCGGGGTCACGCCTTCTAACATCACCTTTTCACCCAAGAGCGCATTTAAGAACGTAGATTTGCCTGCGTTATATTCGCCGCACACGACGAGCAGAAATAAACCCTCGAGGTCGCTCAGCGCAGTTTTGAGTTCGGCCCGGTCTTCGGGGCGCGCTTCCAAGCGTCCTAACAGCGCCCCGAGGTCGGCGATAACGAGGCGTTCGCGGTTCAAGAGTGCCCGCGCCGCCTCTGACATGTGGAGGTTCATAAGCTGCACAATAGCACGCAGCTCACACCCGCTAGAACGGCTTTTGGACGATGTTTTGCAAAGAGCGTCGGTCAACTTGACACGTTCGAGCCGCAACGACCCCCCTCTGAAGGTGTTTATAACCAGCTGCTCCCCCCCGTACGTTAAGCTGGCCTTTATGAACGTTCAAACGCTCGAGCACCTTAAAATGCACCTCGCCGCGACCGCCGACTTGAGGCAGGCGCAAGCCCTACTCAGCTGGGACCAAAACGTCTATCTGCCCCCCGGCGCTGCCGGTGCCCGTGGGCAACAGCTCGCGACGCTGGGCCGCGTGATCCATGAAAGAGACACCGACCCGCAGGTGGGCGCGTGGCTGACGGCCTTGGAAGAGTCTGGAGCCGACGAAGGCGACGCCGCCGACGCCGCGCTCGTACGCGTCGCCCGGCGTAACTTCGAGCAGGCGACGAAGCTGCCGGGTGCGTTTGTCGAAGACTTTACGAAAGCGCGCAGCGCGTCGCAGACGGCTTGGGTCGGGGCGAGGGCCGCCTCGGACTTTTCGCAGTTCGCCCCGCACCTGGAAAAAATGGTCGAGCTGAACCTCCGCCAGGCCGAGCTTTTGGGTTTTGAGGCGCACCCCTACGACGCGCTTCACGACCTCTTTGAACGCGGCAGCAGCACCGAACGGCTCCGCACCGTTTTTGCCGAACTCCGTGACGCGGCGGTACCGCTTTTGCGCAGTCTCGGTGAAAGGGAAAACAAAGCGGACGCGCCGCTCCGTCAGGCGTTTCCCGAAGCTGACCAAGAAGCGTTCGCCACTGGGATCGTCCGCACGTTCGGGTACGACTTCGAGCACGGGCGCTTAGACCGCACCGTCCATCCGTTTGCGACGAGTTTTAGCCGTTACGACGTGCGGATCACGACGCGTTACGACGCGAACTTCTTAAATCCGGCGCTTTTCGGGACGCTGCACGAAGCGGGGCACGCCATCTACGAGCAGGGTATCGGGGGGGCGTACGACCGTTCCCCGCTCGGAACCGCCGTAAGTTTGGGCGTTCACGAGTCGCAGTCGCGGCTTTGGGAAAACCTGGTGGGCCGGAGTGAAGGTTTCTGGCAGTGGGCGTATCCAACCCTGCAAGAGACCTTTCCGGCGCAGCTCGGCGGGGTTTCGCAGAGAGACTTTTACGCGGCCATCAACCGCGTGTCACCGAGTTTGATCCGGGTCGAGGCCGACGAAGTGACCTACAACCTGCACGTGATGGTGCGCTTTGAACTCGAGCTGGCCCTCGTCGAAGGTACGCTCAAAGCCGCTGAGCTGCCCGAAGCGTGGAACGCCAAATACGAAGCTTACCTGGGCGTCACCCCGCCGAACGACGCCTTAGGCTGCCTGCAAGACATCCACTGGTCTTTGGGGATGTTCGGTTATTTTCCGACCTATACGCTCGGTAATTTAATCAGCGTGCAGCTCTTTGAAGCCGCTAAAACCGCGAACCCCGGACTCGAGGACGACGTAGAGAACGGGCAGTTCGGCAGGCTCTTGAGCTGGCTCCGTGAGAACATTCATCAGCACGGCTCGAGGTACGAACCCGCTGAACTGTTAGAACGCGCGACCGGTCAAAGCCTGGACGCCGGACCTTACATCCGTTATCTCAAGAAAAAATTTGGAACGCTTTACGGTGTAACGGCGTGAGGAAACTTCTAGCTTTTTTGTTGTTTTGCGGCGTCGCGTTCGCCCAGGTCGGTCTGCCGCCCGCACAACTGGTGCAAGAACTAAGGGGCCTCAACCTGACCCAAACGGCGCAGGGGTACAGCGCTCAGGGCGTGAAGTTTGCGCTTACGAACCGTAACGGCGCACTTTACAGCGTTTCCGGGAGTGCAACGCTCAATCCGCAGGGACGGGCGGGACTGGCTAAGCTCATCGGTGCGGCGACGGGATATGGGGCGGGTCTCGAGCAACCTATCGCGGACTTTCTCAAAACGAGAGCTGCCGAGCTTGCCGGACAGGGTGAAGTTTCGCTCAACGTCGAGGAGTTCGACCTGAAGCTCAGCGTAACAGGAGAGACCGCGCCGTACCGCGCGGTGTTTGCGCTGGGGCTCGCCGAAGTAGAGGGGTTTCCGACCTCGACCCACACGCTCGGGCCGAAAGACGCGCAGATCGTCATCCGTGAATTTTCCGATTTTCAGTGTCCGTACTGCGCGCAGTACGCCACGCAAGTGTTGCCGGAGCTTAAAAAAACGCTGCTGGCCCGTGGCAACGTACGCTTCGAATACCATCACCTGCCGCTTACCAGTATTCACGCGAACGCCCAGCTTGCCGCCGAAGCTGCCGAATGCGTGACGGCGGCAAATACACCAGCGGCGTTCTGGACGTATCACGACGCACTCTTTGAGCGGCAAAAGGCGTGGGAAGGTTTAGGCGACGCGGCCCCCTATTTTGTCCGTTTGGCTAAAGAGGTCGGTTTAGCAAACAAAGGGGTTGCAACTTGCCTTGATAAGGGGCGTTATACGGACGAAATCCAAAACGCCTTCAACGCAGCGACGCAGCAGCTCGGTGTGAGCAGCACCCCGTCGGTATTTGTCGGGCCTTACCGCGTACCCCGGGCCAATGACCTGGCAAGTTATGAAAAAGCGCTTGCCAGACTGGGGGCGTTTCGTTAGATGCTGCTCGTATGGGCTGTTCTGACACCTTTTTTGGGCGCACTCCTAGCACCTTTTATCACGCGGCCTCTGGGCGCACGGGCGGGGTGGCCTTTAGCGTTCGCTTTTGCGCCGTCTCTGGCCCTCGCCACCTTGATTCCGGCAGCGCACGGCACCCCCGCCGAAGGGAGCGCGGCGTGGGTGCCGGGACTCGAGCTTACCCTCTCGTTTCGCGCGGACGGCTTTTCGCTCCTCTTTGCGCTGCTCGTCGCCGTGATGGGCGTTTTAGTGATGCTCTACGCGTCGTCTTACCTCGGCCCGAAAGAGCGGCACGGGCGCTTTTACAGCTACCTGCTCCTTTTTGGCGGCGCGATGCTCGGCTTTGTGCTGAGCGACAACCTGATCGCCATGTTCGCCTTTTGGGAGCTGACTTCGGTCGCGTCGTTTCTTTTGATCGGTTTTTGGGACGCGCGCCGCGCCGCGCAAGACGGGGCGCTTAAAGCGCTCGTGATTACGGCGGCGGGCGGGCTGGCGCTGCTCGCCTCGGTGATTCTCCTAAGCCTCGCCGGGGGCAGCGTTAACCTCTCGCAGCTTGACTTTGCGGCAGTTCGGGAGAGCCCGTCGTTCGTCCCGGCGCTCGCGCTGCTGCTCTTTGCCGCTGTTACCAAATCGGCGCAGGTTCCCTTTTATATCTGGCTGCCGACCGCGATGGAAGCGCCCACACCCATTTCGGCGTACCTGCATTCGGCGACGATGGTCAAAGCGGGGATCGTCCTGCTTGCCAAGTTCGCGCCGCTGTTCATGCTGAGCGTATGGTCGGACGGGCTGCTCTATCTCGGACTCGTCACGATGGTCTGGGGGTCGTATCTGGCGCTTAAACAAGACGACCTCAAGGCGCTCTTGGCCTACTCGACGGTTTCGCAGCTCGGACTCCTGACGGCGCTCTACGGCGCAGGCTATCCGTTTGCGGCGACCGCGCATCTGGTCAACCACGCCGCATTTAAGGCGGCGCTCTTTTTGGTCGTCGGCAGCATCGACCACGAGACGGGCAGCCGCAGCATCCGCGAACTCTCGGGGCTCGGGCGTAAACTGCCCTGGACGTTCGTGATTGCCGTGCCAGCGGCGCTGTCGATGGCAGGGTCCCCGCCGTTCGGCGGCTTTATCTCTAAAGAGCTGTTCTACGAAGAGATGTTACGCAGCGGAACGTGGCCGATTGCGCTCGCGGTTCTAGGCAGCGTGATGACTTTTGCCTACAGCCTCAGATTTTTAAGCGTGTTCGTCGGGCCTTACCGCTGTCACCGGCCCCATGTTCACGAAGCGCCCTTGTGGATGCTTTTGCCCCCTGCGCTGCTGAGCGGGCTCGTTATCCTCTTCGGAGTTTTTCCGTGGGACGCGACCCTAGCGACGCCGGTGGTGGCGCTGGCAGCTCCGGCGCTCGGTTTTGAAGCCCACGCACTTTACCTTTGGCACGGCCTCAACCCGGCGCTTACGCTGTCGTTTTGGACGTGGGGCGTCGGGGCGCTGCTCTATGTGCTCCGTGGCCCTTTCGGACGCTTTCAAGAAGCGTTGACGCCCGCGTGGAACGCCAATACGGTGTACTACGCGCTGATGGGTGCCTTGGAGCGGTTTGCGCGCTTCGCAACCCACAAGACCCAAAACGCGACCTTTGCCGCGCAACTCCGGCTGCTCTGGCTGCCGGTCGCGCTGCTCGGGGTGGGGTTTACCTTTGCCGGTTTGGGGGCTTACCTACCTACCAAGCTGACGCCGGTCCCGCTCGAGTTTCTCGCGGCGGCCTTTTTGGTCGTCGGTGGGTCTTACGGTGTGATCGTCGCCAAAGCGCGAATTTCGGCGCTGATTTTTTCCGGCCTGGCCGGACTGTCTTTGGTGCTGCTGTTCGTCGCGCTCCGTGCGCCCGACCTCGCGCTGACGCAACTGCTAATCGAAACCGTTACGGTGATCTTGTTCGTCTCAGTGTTTCGGTACTTGCCCAAACTGACCCGTTACCGCCGCTCGCGGCGCGCCTCGCTCCTAGACGCGGCCCTCTCCGGCGCAGTCGGGTTGACGGTCTTCGCGGCGCTGCTAGCGGTGCAAACGCCCGTCGGGGAGCGGTTGCAAAGGTTTTTCCTCGAGCAAAGTAAAGAGGGCGGCGGCGGCTACAACGTCGTCAACGTGATTTTGGTCGATTTTAGAGGCTACGACACACTCGGTGAGATTACCGTTTTGGCGATTGTCGGTGTGAGCGTGTACGCGCTGCTCAAGGTCAAAACTGCACCCGAAGAAAAGGCGGACGACCATGACCGATAAACGCGGGCTCGAGCTGTTCTTTCAAACCTTTGCCCGGCCCGTCGTGTTCGTACTGGTATTTTTTGGGTTTCACCTCTTCTGGCGTGGTCACAACGCGCCGGGGGGCGGGTTTATCGCAGGGCTCGTGGTGGCAGTTGCGGCCCTGTTATCACGAATTGTTCTCGACCGGCCCTTTTTGAACCTGCCGCCGCAACGCTTTTTACCGTGGGGGCTGTTCTTGGCACTCCTGACGGGCGTCGTCCCGCTCGTGTTCGGACAAGCCTTCTTAAAATCCGCCCACGGCTATCTGACGTGGCCGCTGATCGGTAAGTTCGAGTGGGCTACGGCGGTGCTCTTCGACGCCGGGGTGTTTCTAGTCGTCGTCGGAACGACGCTGACTATCATCGAACTGTTAGCCGAAGATACCGATATGACGCTCTCGCCGCTCGACACCCAAGAGGACGGCTGATGGAACTGCTGTTGCCGCTGCTCGCCGCACTGTTGGTCGGTACCGGCGTCTTTTTGGTTTTGTCACGGGCGATGATTCGACTTATTATCGGGCTCTCCATGATTGCTTACGGGGCGAACCTGTCGATCTTGCTGGTTGCCGGTGGTAGGCTCAGCGATCCGCCCTTGACCAACTTGGGAGGCCCTTACGTCGATCCGTTGCCGCAGGCACTCATCCTAACGGCCATCGTCATCGGTTTCGGCACCACCTCGCTCCTGTTGGTGCTCGCTATGCGCGCGTTTCAGGCGACCGGTACCGACCACGTCCAAGAGCTTTTAGAAAAACCCGACCCGGCGACCCCGCAACGCGTTTACGCCGACCCCGACCACCCCTCGGTCTCGCCGGAAACGCGGGACGCGCGGCGGCGCTCATGAGGGGCGCGTCGTGATCGCCCTGACGTTGCCGGTGCTTTTGCCCCTTTTCGGTGGGGCGCTGCTGCTGCTCCTTGAAACGCCGCCAGCGCGGGCCAGAGCCTCGGCAGTCGTCGCGTTGCTGACGCTCTTGGCGTCGCTCTGGCTTGCGGTGCTCAGCTTTTCCGGTAAGGTACTCGCCACGCAGCTCGGCGGTTGGCCTGCGCCGTACGGCGTTACCCTCGTCGCCGACGGCCTGACGGGGATCATGCTGCTGCTCTCGGGGTTGACCGGACTCCTCAGTACGGTTTACGCGGGCTCGAGCCTGCAACATACGCCGCGCCGGGGGACGTCGCCGCTCGTCAACCGCCTCCGCGAAAAGTTAGGTACCCCGGCGCTTTTACAATTTTTGTTTATGGGCGTCAACATGTCGTTTTTGACCGGCGACCTCTTTAACCTGTTCGTCTCGTTTGAGGTCATGCTTATCGCCTCGTACGGCCTGCTGCTGATCGGCGGTACCCTGCCGCAGCTCCGTGAAGGCTTTAAGTACGTGGTCGTCAACCTCGTCGCCTCGGCGATTTTTGTCGCGGCGGCGGGGTTGGCCTACGGCCTGTTCGGAACGCTCAATATGGCGGACATCGCGCTGCGCTTGCAAGGTGTGACCGGCGATTTACGCGTGACCCTGGTCGCGGCGCTGTTGGCGCTCGTCTTTGCGACCAAAGCCGCCACCTTCCCCTTCGGCTTCTGGTTGCCCTACAGCTACCCGGTCGTACCGGGCGCAGTCGGCGCATTTTTCGGGGCGATGCTGACCAAAGTCGGCGTTTACGCGCTGCTCCGGCTTTTTACGCTGCTGACGCCCCAGGAGACGGGTTTACGCAACACGCTCTTGCTGCTCGCCGGTCTCACGATCTTGTTCGGCGCACTCGGCGCAGTGGCGCAGCGCCGCTGGCGGCATCTGCTGGCGTTCGCCAACGTCGCGTCGGTCGGCTACTTGGTGATGGGGCTCGCCAGCGGCGCACTGGCTCCGACGCTCTACTACCTCATCCACTCGGTGCTGGTCATCTTTACCCTCTTTTTGCTCGCCGGACTTGCCGAACTCATCGCCGGTGAACGCTTTGGCGATCACGCCGAGGGGCATTTAGGCGCGTACCCGCTCTTGGGCGCGGTTTACTTTGTCGCCGCGCTCGCGCTTGCCGGATTCCCGCCGACAAGTGGGTTTATCGGGAAGTTTGCGCTGATCCAGGTGCTCCTGGAAACCGGCGGTGCACTCCGTATCGGGGTGGCGACGGTCGCTACCGCCTCCGGCTTGCTGCTGCTTTACGCTGGCATGGCCGTCTGGCGCGGCTTTTTCTGGGGCGACGAGGACGCTGTCCATGAGGTCGCGCTGCCCCGGGGGATGTGGTGGGTCACAGCCTTTGCCGGGACGCTGCTCGTTTTACTCGCTGTCCTAAGCGGCCCGGTTTACGCGCTTTCTGAGCGGGTCGCGGCGCAGCTAGGAACGCCTGAGGCTTATATCTCGAGCGTCTTACCTCAGGAGGCTCGAGCGGAAACCGTACCGGAGACAACCCAAGAGACGGCACAAAAGTCCGTACAAAAATCCGTACAGAAGTCTGCAGAAAAGACGACAAGGGAGACGCCGTGAGCCAAGTTTTTATCCTGTTTCTCTTCGCGCTCCTCTGGCCCATCCTGGTCGGTAAGCTGACCGCCTACAATTTGCTGGTCGGCGGCCTACTGGCGATTTTGCTTCTGAGCGTGTTGCGAAGCGGCGGCGAGTCGTTTGCCCGCCGTTTGGGGGCGTTCGTGCGTTACTTGGCGGCGTTTCTCTGGGAACTGCTGCTGGCAAACATTCTTATCGCGCTGCTCGCCCTGCGCCGCCGCCCCGTCTTTTACCCGCACATCGTGGCCGTCCCGCTCCGTTTGCGCAGCGACGCCGCCATTTCGCTCCTCAGCGCGACCATTACGCTGCTGCCGGGAACCGTCGCGATGGGTGTTTCGGCCGACCGCAAGCTGCTCTACGCACACGCGATCAACATTAAAGACATAGACGAGGCTCGAGCGAGCGTGACGCGGATGGAAACGCGCATTCTAGGATTTATGAAATGAAGGAGTTAAAGTGACGACCATTGCGCTCGTATGTCTTCTCGTCGCGGTCGCGCTCGCTGTGTACCGCGTAGTTCGGGGGCCGTCGTGGGGCGACCGCATCACCGCGTTCGATTTTTTGACGGTCAACCTCGCCGTTTTAATCGTCGTTCTGGCGATGCGTACCGGTTTTGAAAGCTTGCTCGATGTGGCGCTCCTGATATCGATCCTAGGTTTTTTAACGACGGTCGCCTTGACCCGTTACTTCCTCCTGCACCGAGTGCTCAAATGAAGCTTGTCAGCGACCTGCTCGTACTCTTCGGCAGCTTTTTTATCCTGGCGGCGGCGATTGGCGTTTTCCGGTTTCCCGACTTTTACACCCGGCTCCACGCCTCGACGAAGCTCGTCACGCTCGGCGGGATAGGTATCTTTGTCGCGGCGGCGCTCCATTTTGGAACGCCTCTGGCGGTTTCCAGAACTGTCCTCATCACTACTTTTTTCTTCTTGACGGCTCCGATTTCAGCGTACATGATCGCCCGCTCAGGCTACCTGCGCGGGCTGCCTTTTTACCGTGAGCCGGGCAGCGCCGACGAGTGGGACGCCTGCGGCGCGCAGCTCGGTACCGAAGACGACGCGCCGTAAGCTCGTTTTTTGCGTATGGTACGGCCTTTGTCGTCGCGTACCCGTGAGTGAGATTCCTCACGTGAGGAATGTGAAGAAAATGAACAAAGGGTGCGCTACACTGACCCCATGATGCAAGAGTATCCCAGCCTCGTGTGGCACCTTAAGAACACCCAACTCTTCGAAGACCTCTCTGAGGAAGAACTCGAGAGCCTCTCGCGCATCACCCCCTACAAGCGTTTCAAAGCCGGTGAGGTGATCTACCACATGGAAGACCCTGCCGACGCGCTCTACTTTATCCGCGAAGGGATGGTCAAAATCTCGATGTATTTTCCGAACGGCAAAGAGATGATCTTGGCGCTCTTCGGTAAATACGACGCCTTCGGCGAACTGCTGCTGCTCCCGTCCGAGCGTCGCCCGAACCAGGCCGAAGCGGTGATGGACACGACCCTGATCGTCCTGCCTGAAGACGACTTTCACCGCCTGATTACCCAGCAACCTAAAATTGCGATGAAGTTTATCCAGGTGATGTCCACGAACCTCTGGCAAGCCCAGACGCGTTTTGCCGAGGTCGGCGCGTTCGACGCCCCCGGACGCTTGGCCAACTTGCTGCTGCGCCTCGCCCACGATTTCGGTAAAGAGGGTGAGCGCGGCACGGTCATCGACCTTAACTTGACGCAGCAAGACCTATCGAAGATGATCGGCGCGACGCGTGAGACGGTGTCGCACTGTCTGGCGCGGCTTTTGGAGTACGGCGCAGTCCGCCGCCGCCGCGCGCCGATTGCCGTGGATAAAGCAAAACTGCAACAGTTTTTAGACGAATCGACCGACTAACAACGGCCCCAAAGGTAAACCGAGCCTGCAGCGTCAGCTGCGGGCTTTAACGGTTGGCAGGCTTCACCGCGTTACCGCCTGCCCCGAACTTCCTACTCCCTACTTCTTACGTCTATAAACTTTACCGATTCGGGTTGCCGCAGGGGTAGTGACGCTGTAACGCTAGACCCCCAGCGCGGCTCTCGTATCGATCTCTACGGCCTCGACCTCGGGAACCTCGACTTCCGTAGGTACGAGCGAGACGAGCGTGTCCCCGGGAGTGAGGTCTAAAGACGTACCCGACACGACGACGAGCGCGTTGCCGCGAATGATAAAAAGCGGCCGGTACCCTTCGTTTTGTGCCTCGAAATCTTTACGGGTAAACGCTTCGGTCAGGGGCGTTTTTTTCAGCTCGCCTCGGCGAAAGAGGGCCTCGAGTTCTTCAAAAGTCGTGCCCTGGCCGAACAGCAGCCGCCCCCGGCGCGCCTCATCTAGGGTGTCGCGGTCATTATCGCCGGGTTTAAGTTGAAACACGTTGTTCGAACCGAAGCTGCGGGTAAATTTAATTGCGGCGAGGGCGTTCGCTTCCTCGTTCGAGGTGAGCGCCAGCAAGACGCCGATACCCGAAAGCCGCATCTCCTCGTCGGCCCGGCCCGAGAGTGGGCTGCCGTAGTAGGCGTTAAGACCCTCGAGCCGCGCCGTCGTAATGTTCATGTAGTTCGTATCGGCGAGCAGCGTGGAGAAGCCTTCAGCTTGCAAAAACGCTGCGAGCTGCCGGGCGACGGCGTGCGCGCCTAAGAGCAACACACCCTGCGGTTCGGGTTCGGCGACCCCCAAAAGCCGCGCCACCGGCTTTGCCGTCAGGCTGTTTAAGGTCACGCTGCCGACAATGATGATAAAGACCAGCGGGACGAGCACCTCCGCCCCGCCGACGTCGGCCCGGGTCAGACGTGAGGCGAACAGCGACGTAACCGACGCGGCGACAATTCCGCGCGGCGCAATCCACGACAAAAAAAGCTTTTCGCGCCACGAGAGCGGCGACCCGACCGTGCTGACAAAGATATTAAGAGGCCGCACCACGAACATAATCACCGCGACGAGCGCCAAGCTCTGCCAAGACAGCGCCGCTACAAACGAGCCCAGTTCGACGTTGGCCGCCAAGACGATAAACAGCAGTGAGATAAAGAGCAGGCTCAAATCTTCTTTGAAGGTCAAAATCTCGCCGACGTTCGGAGCCCGCAAATTAGCCATCAACAACCCCATCACCGTGGTGGCGAGCAGCCCGGACTCGGCGGCCAAGAGGTTCGCGCCCGCGTAGACGCTAAACACCAGCGCTAATGCGACCAGATTGATCAGGTAGTCGGGAATAAAGCGGCGGCGCAGCAAAAAGGTAAAGGTCAGGCCGCCCAGCCCGCCGATAAGGGTGCCGACGACCAAAAACAAGACGAGCGAGAGCAGCGTGTGACTGATGGCGGCGTCGCTACTACCCAGCAGCAGAAATTCGAATACCAGCGCCGCGACGAGCGCCCCGATAGGATCGATTAAAATCCCTTCCCATTTGAGGATATTGGCCACGCGTGGTTCGGCCCGGACGCTCCGCATGAGCGGCCCGATGACGGTTGGCCCGGTGACGATAACGAGCGCCCCGAACAGCAGCGCCAGAGGCAGCGTCAACCCGATCAGGAGATAGCTCGCCAACGTCACCAAAAGCCAAGTCAAGAGCGCCCCGACGCTGATGAGGTTGAGCACCACGCGCCGCACCTCCCGGACCTCGGGTAGCCGCAGGGTCAAGCCCCCTTCAAAGAGGATAAGCCCGACGGCTAAGCCGACGGCCGGAAAGAGCAAATCTTCGCTGATAAACTCGAGCGGTCTGACGATTCCAGTAAGCGGTCCGACGACGAAACCGATCACGAGGAGCGGCAAAATTGCGGGTAGGTTGACGCGCCACGCCAGCCACTGGGCAGCGGCTCCGAGGGCGATTAAAAGGGCAACGTAGACACTGGGTTCAACCATATCTGAACCAGTGTGTCACAGCCTGCCTCACGGATATGTCAGATTCACGATACAAAGACCCTTAACGTTGGTGTAGACGAGCAAAACGCTTCTAACAGCACTAACCCGGTTCTAACAGCGTCAAGGCGTTTGTCCCGTAAACGCGTCTATCGCCGCTCAACGTCATCTCCGAGGGGTGCTGAAAGATATAAAACGTGGCGACCTCGGCCGCTAAGATCGTTTCAAAAATAGGCTCTAACGCCAGCGGATAGGGCGGCGCGGCGAATACAACGTCAAATCCTCCGGAATGCTTTTTAGCGTAAGCGAGCGCGTCACCCTGCACGACCTGAACGTCGAGCCTAAGCGCCTGGGCATTTTTACGAATCGTCTGCGCCGCGTCTTTTGAGAGGTCGATACACGTCGCTTGCCACCCCCTCGAGGCCGCCTCTAAACCCACCGCCCCGGAGCCGCTGTAGAGGTCTAAAAAGGTGCCACGGGGCCGAAAGTCGATAATGTTAAATAACGCTTCGCGGAGCCTGCTCGGACTCGGGCGGGTGCCGCTTTTAGGTACGTCCAACACGCGGCCTTTGGCGGTGCCACCGATGATGCGGGGTTTGCTCACGTTTGGGTGCCTTTTGCGTAGGTGTTAGAGAGGCTGCCTGACATCGCTCAAGTTTACCGTGCCCGACCGAGCAGGGCCGACCCCCGCTGCTCACAGCAACAGTAAGGTAAAGTGCTCTACAGTGATTCGCTCCATCTCTCCCGACGAACTCGAGTGGTTTCTTGCCTCCTCTTACGAATTTTTAGGTCACAGCGACCCGCGCGGTTTTGCGCGGCGGAGCGTGCGCGCGCTTCACGACCCGCTAGGCGAGGCCGAAGGCTGCTTTATCCTCTTTGCGCCGGGGGACGTCCCGCTCGCCGGAGCTTACGTCCAGGCCCCGGAACCCGAAGACGACGATCAAAACTTGCACCTGAGCAACTTGTGGTTCAAGCGCTCTGCTGACGATTTACGGGCGCTTTTAGAGCATCTTCTGGAAAAGTTCGACCACGAAGCGGTGGACTGTCCGCTCTACAACGTCTCGCCTGCGCGCCTAGATATGCTCGCCCCGGCCCTCACTGCACTCGGTTTCGAAGGGCGACACGCGGTTGACCTGGAGTTCGACCTCGCTGAACTGCCGCCCTTGGGGTCGCCACTGGTGCTCGAGGCGTGGACTGAAGAGAGCGACGAGGGGTTTCAGAACGTATTCGAGCAGGGGGAGGGTTTTGCACCGTCCGAGGCGTTTTGGGGTTGGCTCAAACGCTGGCGCGGCCCGTTCTACCCGAACTTGTGGTTTTTGGCCTCGGCGACTTTGGACCAGGAGCCGGTCGGCTACGCCTTTTACGGCGTCTTAGAAGACAGCATCGACGGCGTGTACTATCTGACGGCGGCAGGGGTGTTGGCCGAGCACCGCGACTCGGCGGAGATGTTGCAGCGGCTACTACTCTCGAGTATGCAAGAACTCGCGGCCCGGAGCCCTCTGGCCCGGTTACAAACGCTGGTAACGCAGCGCGACCCGAAACTCGTGCGTATCCTGGAATCTATCGGTTTCGAGCAGCGTGGGAGCTATCCGGTTTTTGTCAAGCAGCCCAAGTAGGCTCTGGTGACTTGTCAAACTCGGCTCGAGGGGTCTACGGCGTGCCGCACGAGGAGAAGCCGGAATTAAGAATACAGAAGTCGGTAGCCTGACAAAAAAAACGGCACCGCTCACTCGCCCGTAACTAGCATTTCCATGTAACATTGCGCCGTTTCTCCGTAGCTATCATCTTAGAACACACGTGCTAAACTGTGTTTTTCCAAGCGAGCGCGTTGCCAACCAGATGACACCTGCTAAACGCAACGATAAAAGTAAAGGCCAGCACGTATCATCTATCTGAGGGGTGCGCGCAGCCTGTTCCAAAAGGCAAGCACCTCCTGTAGGCTTTAGTTTGCGACAGAAGCTCAGGAGGTACAAAGATGATAACACCACAGTGGCAAGAGCTGTTTGCAGGTTTAGAAGGT
>JAABUN010002472.1_pt1 | contig 32780 bp, 29 predicted proteins | sample 5559311 | NCBI WGS metagenome assembly JAABUN01 (sample SAMN10711877, study PRJNA513370) | rock metagenome | isolation source: Antarctica rocks | place: Antarctica: Victoria Land, Siegfried Peak sud | reverse complement strand
CAGGAGAAAAAATACGTACCAGTGTATTCCATTTCAGTCTATCCTTTTCATACTGGTCTTTATATGTATTAGGAAATTTTACAAACAGCGTATCATTTTTTACAAATGTTTTTACAAGTTCTTTTTCATACCCATACCAGTTTTTAGAAACACGAACCGAAGATGTTTTACTCTGCTCAAAGGCTATATGGGTAACATTGCCCCCTTCAATTTTTAAGTGTTTAAAAGGCTGTTGCATTATTTTGCCATAGGTCCAGTAGAGGTCGCTTTTATCTACCTTATCGTATTCTTTCTTCAATAAAATATTTGAAGCAAACATAGCAGTTGCTAATAATACCAGTGTAACAAGCAGGATGATTGAACTTACTTTCATACTTATTTATTTTTTAAAATTACTTTGTATAAATTCATCAAACAGGTTTTTAACTTCCTTAAAATCCATGTTCAGCAAATACATGTTTCGAAAAAAAACAGGCAGGTCATTAGCCACAAACAGCTCTCGCCTAAAAGCTAAAATGCGGTTAAGTGCATCGGTGTCAGTAAAGTAACCGATGCCGCGTTTATTCGTAATGATTTCTCTTTGCTGCAAAAAATCATAAGCCCTTTGAACAGTATTCGGAGTAACCTGCATTGATATGGCAAGCTCACGTATGCTTACTATCTTTTCTCCCAGGTTCCATTTCTTCAACAAAATCTGCTCACAAACGTATTCTGCAATCTGAATGTAAATCGCCTGGTTTTCTCTGAATTCCATTCTTATGGTTTAAAATTCTTTTTCACGAAGCCTTATATAAGCTGTAACCAAAAGCACAGAAGGTATGATGTATAAAATGCAAATGTCAACTGCTTTTGATGCATAAGAAGGCAGCACTATCTTTCCAAACTCCTTGCCCACCGTTATAAAAACGCCGTAATAAGGAAGGGCTTTGTCTATATTATCAAAAACAACTTTAGCCATGAAATAATTTAAATAAGAACCGGCTATAAAGAGGCCGCAAATAATTAGTGCAACTTTTATGAAAGCCGCCTTATTAAAATACAAAGCGCCAACAAGCATAGCGGTGGTAAAGTTTACTACCATCATATAAGTTTTTGTTGCAACAAATCCATCATAAGGTAAAATCTGCACGGAATTGTACAACTCTTTATAAAAAGGGCCTTTAGGATCAAGTGTTTTATGATACATTCCTACAAAAGTTATATCTATTATGCGGTAAAATACAAGGAAGACAATTGTGAAAATTACACCAGTGATTAAGACTGCACATAGCCACTTTTCAAAATGAGATGCAGGCAAAGTAAGATAAGATGAGCCGCTTGCATTGGAAGTAAAATAATTGAATGCAAAAGATGCTAAGAAGGTTCCGCCGCCAACAAAACCGATGATGAATGACCCATTCTGACCCACATCCCATGTTGCCCAATACCTGAACACAGCATAAAATAGTAATGCAATAACCAGCGTAAGACCAATTAACCCTAACAGTTGTGCGGGACGTTCGTATAGGGTTTTCTTAAAGAGCCATCCAAACCTTTTGATATTAAATGTGTCGTTCATTTTATCAGTATTTTATTATTTGAAAAAATTGATTTAATCATTTCCGGCTTTTCCGTTACCGCATTAAACAACTGTTCTAAATTCACCTTTGAGTCTTCTCCTTCAGTATTTTCCTGCACGATTGATATCCCCTTAAGTGTTTCTTCGGCATATAATACTTTGATGGTATCCTCTATCTCATTTACAGTTTTAAAACATAGTTTATCAGATATGTTTGCCAGAGAAGCATCTAAAAGCAAGGCGCCATTATCAACAATAATTATCCTGTCAATTAAGTTTTCGAGGTCACGTACCTGGTGGGTTGAAATAATAATTGTTCTGCCCTCATTCATTATAGAAGCAATGAGTTTTCTAAATTGAATTTTGGAAGGTATATCCAGTCCGTTAGTAGGTTCATCGAGCAGTAGTACTTTTGTATTACATGCTAGGGCAAAAGCGATGATGAATTTCTTCTGCTGACCAAAGGAGAGGGTATTTAATTTTCCTTCATCTTTTACATCCAGTTCTTTTAAATAAACCGAGAACTTATCATCATTAAAATCCGGATAAAAAGGTGCAAACAAATTGCGATAACCTTTGATGGTTAAAAAGGGCACATAAACTTCTTCAGGAATAAAATAAACCGTTTGAAGAAAAGATGGCTGCCGCTTTCGTGGAACGAAACTATTTACAGTAATACTTCCTTTGGCCGGAAACAACAGACCAATCAGGTTTTTGAGCAAAGTAGATTTCCCGGCTCCATTTTTACCTAACAGACCATAAATAGTTCCTGCTTCCAGGAAAAGAGTAAGATTTTTATACAACAGTTTTTTTCTAGTGTACCCGAAAGATAAATTTTGTATTTCTATCATACTGTATTAGTTAAGTAATACAGTAAATGTAGAAACAATATTGATCATTTACTAATTTTATTTCTTTTTTATTTGCCCGTATGTTTTTCATGGTCTGCGCGGCGAGATTGTGTAACTTCCCTGACGCATCAGAATACTTGTATATTTTCATCGCTGCCATTCATATAATATCTCATGAAATAAAATGATGCGATAATTTTTAATTGCTTCCACAAAAAGAGTCTTTAAAATCTACTTCTATCTTTACCGCTATCTGTCATCAGTCAATATTCAACTTCTTTCCATGGCCCTGATACTTCCTGTAAATAATCTATCTCCTAAGTTTGGCAATAATTGTTTTATAGCTCCAAATGCAACTATTGTAGGTGATGTTTTGATGGGCGATGATTGCAGCGTTTGGTTTAATACTGTTATTCGGGGAGATGTGAATTATATAAAGATCGGGAACAAAGTGAATGTTCAGGACGGAGCAGTGATCCATTGCACTTACCAGAAAAATGCAACGAACATTGGCAATAATGTGTCCATTGGCCATAATGCTATCGTGCATGGCTGCACTTTGCATGATAACGTATTAATTGGGATGGGAGCAATTGTAATGGATCGGTGTGTGGTAAACAGCAACTCAATTATTGCCGCCGGTTCTGTAGTGCTTGAAGGAACAATTGTAGAGCCCGGAAGCATTTATGCAGGTGTGCCTGCTAAAAAAATAAAAGATATTTCGCAGGAAAAAATAACCGGAGAAATTAACCGGATTGCTAATAATTATATCAGGTATGCGTCGTGGTTTGCCTCTTACAACCAGGCAGAAAAACAAAGTGAACAGCAATGAGATGATGAAGGGAAAAGGCTTCTTTTTGTTAGAACAGATTCATTATAACATGCATTACTCCTTCACATAAACGTATAGAAACATCTGCTTATCTCTCAACTATATAAACCCCTGATGTTTACTCAACTTCAGATCAGGCAATGATTGGCACAACAACGCTTTTAAAAGCTAACACTTTCTTTTAATTCCTTATCGGTATAGGCAAGTCCGTATTGTTTTAATACATCCGGGGGTACGCCATTCCATTGGTTAGGACGGTTTCCTACATAACCAATATCGTCCATACCCATTTTGCTTGTAAAGAAACCTGTTGCTGTAAGGTTTCGCATTCTGCCAAAAAAGGCCACACCCTGCTGCATTTCGGGTTTTGCTTTTGCAGGATAAGCTATTTGATTAACCATTTCAAGCTGCTGCTGTGCAGTACAATCTTTAAAAGGATTATTATAGCGGTTAAGCATTTGAAGATCTAACCAACGCAAACCACCGCGCATTGGTAGCTGATGATCCGGCATATCCTTCACTATAAACTCTATAAATTCCGGAACCTTAGCATCTGATGCGCTGCCCGACCTGTCATCTTTTGGAATGATAATGTCCCCCAACACTGTAATCGTTGCCATCTCATGATCAGTAAAAAACTTCTCCGCGTTCAATTTATTGTTTCTATCTATTTCCGATTGCGGCCGGTCGGGTTCTCCACCTTTTTTAGATGCTTCAACATTCTGGTCTTTTGGTTTACATGCTTTTAATAAAACCTCTGCAGAAAGGGTTCCTATGGTTAAGGCCTTTAACGATTCGCGCCTGTTCATAAATTATGTTTAAAGGTGTTATTAAATGTTTTGCTTTTTATTCTGATCGAGGATGTACTCTGCTGTTCTCATTGATAAAGCAAGTATTGTCCATGTAGCATTTTTATCTGATTGCTGCACCTGGTTTGCGCCATCAACTACAAATAAGTTTTTGCAATCGTGCGCCTGGCACCACTTGTTTAATACAGATTTTTTAGGATCGTTACCCATCCGTGCCGTACCTACTTCATGTATTATTCTTCCCGGAGCCTCTAACCCCCAATTATTTTCAGCATTGCGCTCTCCTGATGTTACGATTGCACCCATTGCATGCATAATAGATTGAAATGTTTCCTGCATGTGCTTCGCCTGATTTATTTCATCATTGTTCCATTTGTAATGAAACCGCAATACCGGAATACCATATTTATCTACAACGTTAGGATCAATTTCGCAATAATTATCAATACGTGCCATACCTACACCGCGTCCGGCCATCCCAACTCCGGTACCGTAAAAACGGCGGTAATCATCTTTTAACGAAGCGCCAAAGCCTCCGGCTTCTTTCATCTTTCCATCACGTCCGGGTAATGTACCGTTTAGCTTTGGCACGTCTCCGCCAAACCCATAGCTTGGCATGCCCATTCCTCCTCCAAACTCAATGTGGTATCCTCTTGGAAAATCAAGTTTCTTATTATCCTGCACCCACGGGCCTAACAGGTGTATGCTGCCAAGGCCATCCTCGTTATAACGTTTCCGGTCAAGTAACTGTGGAAGCATACCAGATAAAGAAGCGCCGGTGGAGTCCTGTAAATATTTTCCTACAACGTTGCTGCTATTGGCAAGCCCGTTGGGATGAGCCTGCGACTTTGAATTAAGCATGATCCTCGCCGTCTCGCATGAACTGGCTCCAAGTATTACCGTTTTCCCGCTTACCTGGTATTCCTGCATATCATCTTTGTTTACGTAAGAAACCCCGGTAGCAAGTCCTTTGTTATCGGTAATTACTTCGCGAACCATTGCATTTGAAATAACTTCGAGATTGCCCGTTTTTATAGCAGGAATAACGAGGCAAGATGAAGCAGAAAAATCGGCATATACTTTACAACTGCGGTTGCATTGGCCGCAGTAAAAACATACCCCGCGATCTTTATTGTTCTGTAACGGCTTAGTTACCACAGAGCCTCTGCCGGGTATTACTTTCACGCCAGCTTTTTCTGCTCCCTGCTTAATAAACATTTCATTTAACCTAAGCTTAGGTGGGGGCATAAATATTCCGTCAGGTTCGTTTTCCAAACCCTCTTTGGTTCCATAAATGCCGAGCAATACATCTATCTTATCGTAATAGGGCCTTACTTCTTCGTAGGTTATGGGCCAGCTTTCGCTATAACCATCAGTTGGCTGAAAGTCTTTCGGACCAAAGCGTAAGGATATTCTTCCCCAGTGGTTGGTTCGTCCGCCAAGCATTCTGGAGCGAAACCAGTCAAACTCTGTTTTTTCTTTTTTAGTGTAAGGTTCACCGTCCAGTTCCCATCCGCCATAAGCGGCATCAAAGTCGCCGAAACCACGGAATTTTGTACTGGCTCCGCGTCGAGGAGATTCGTAACTGAACTTTAATTGTTGCGAATGCTTTACCGGATCGAAGAAAGGCCCGGCTTCTAACATCAGCACTTTAAGACCTGCATTGGCTAAAACATAAGCAGCCATTCCTCCGCCTGCGCCGGAGCCTACAATTACTGCATCGTAAACTTTTGATGATTTTTTAATTTGTATATCGCCCATAAAATTTTTAATAAGCAGTTGATGAATGATAAGAACCATTAAATTTAGAAATATAATCAGAACTAAAAATTATTTTTTTGAAAAACACGGCAGAAATGAAAATAAAATATAAGAAGGGAAGCCTTCTCTGGCAATATCGTTAATAACGCTCCTTACTAAACACAGCAACATGTTGTTGTTAAACAAACCTGTCTTTCTTTAAACATGAAATCAGTATCTATTCATGAAATCAGTATCTATTATTTAGTGTCAATAAACTTTTTGATCACGGCTTCATAATTATTCTTTTGTTCTTTATCATAACCTGTAAATTTTTTTATTTCCCTTCCTGCTTTATCAGTAAATACAACAAGAGGTATAGCAGAAAAATTAAACTGCTGCCTAACCAAATCAATCTTGTCTTTGTCAACAAGATATTGTGTCCATCCCATTTTTTTCCTGTCTTAATGCTTTTTCCCAGTTATCCTTGTTTTCATCTATTGAAATGCTAACAAGGTTCAACCCTTTTCCTTTATATTCATTTTGGATTTCTTTTAATATAGGAATCTCCATTCTGCACGGGCCACACCAACTTGCCCAAAACACCAACATATTTAGTTTAGAAGTTGGGTCTATGATATTACCGCTTTGATTATTAGAATTTACAAGAGATAAATTAGGGTAAGGTGTGTTAGGGTCTGGTCTATTTGCTAAGTACGTTCCTATTTGTTTTCCCAGCTTTGATTTTTGTACATCATCATTAAATAATGATAAAATCTCTTGCATCTCTTTTTTTGAGTATTGCTCCTTTGCATCATAAATGCTTTGGAGAAGGAAATAGGAAAATGGATTTTTTTTGATTTGGTTTTTAAAATACTTTATTCTTGACAATCGTTTGTTTGAATCAACATTGCCTATCCAACCAAAATCAGTAAACTGATTCTTATACATTACATCAGTTTCTTTACCCGCTTTTATTGAAACAGGAATGCCATGGGGAAGTCTTTGTTTAACCCTTTGCCTGTCCGTTATTATTGTTTTGCCCCTTTCTAAATAAAATCCTGAATTACCATAATTGTAAAATTTTGTAGTATCGGGTGGTAATAAGAAATCGTTTGAAAACATTAATGGTGCAAATTTAGTAGGCGAGGTGGAGTCGGGATAGCTTATACTTGCCATATAAGGAACAAAAGACGAATCAGCTTTTATTTTAAATACGAAGTGGCCATTAATACATTCTGTTGAATCAAGAGGGATTTGCCACTGGTGTGCTTCAGTTAGATAAACCTTTCCATCGGGCATGTTTTTAACCTGTCCCTCGATAATAATTTCATTAGAACGCTCTTGATTTTTACAAGAAAATATTAATAAAAGCGTTGCAGCAACAATACTTACCATTTTCATAATTTTATATGTTTCAGAAGTTTACTTAGAACTGCATTTTAAAAAGCTCCTTCTTTGCATCGTTAGGTTTACTCTATGGTTTTACTTGCTTACTATAACAAGTTTGTCTAAATATCTACTGGTTTTATATTCGAACATTAAGCTGCCATCAGCTTTACTTTTAATGCGTTTAAATGTTTTACCGTTTACTAAAATGGTATGGTTAACACCAGGCTTAAGATCATTTATATAATAAGTTAACTTCTTTGGTTGTGCATCTTTTGAAGTTTGAACCCAGGCCTTTTCATTCATCTCCCATTTACTTATATCAAGCGCCACACTACTATTATCTTCGGTTGCAAGTTTAAGAGAAGCATGAGGTTTGTTGTTATTAAAGTATAGCAGTTCTTTCTCTGAACTATAAAAGCCAAAGTCGTTTTTAGAAATTATTTTGAAACGGCCATTTGAAACGGAGTAACTATTTATATCAAGACCAATAGTTAATTTTTTATCCCTGTAATTATATTTTATTTGAGTACCCGCAATCTTCTCTGTAATATGAGGATTAAGATAGAAACGATTGTATAAAGGATTGATACCATAGATAGCCTGGTAAAGGCCTACCACTGCCAGGCTGTTTCCTGAAAGTATATCATCCCCCAAACCATCCTGTTTTGCCCTGCCATACCTTTGAAAAGCAAGACCATCTTTGCTATGCTGGTTTAAAACATTCTCAACATATTTAAGAGCAATCTCCGGTTTATAATAAGCATACGCTTTTACTGCAACACTTCCCCACACGATAAGAAGATATCACCATTTTCATAGTTCGGAAACGGAAACTGCCAATCGTTACCTTCGCCTTCTTTATAAGAGTACAGGCAAAGCGGCCAAAAGAAAAGTTTTTCCTTTTGCATTTGTGTTTCTATGTTATCAAGTATTGTATTGCGCCGTGCATTGTCATCGCAAATACCATAAGCAATAGCCATAAAGTTTACAGGAGTAACCATGTTATTTCCATGTATAGAATTGTCTTTATCCCGCCAATGTATGTAACATTTTTTTTCATCATCCCAAAAGCCTCCATCCTTTGTTGACTTGTTGAAACTTACTTTAAGTTTTGCCGCATAATCGCTATAATGTTTTGCTTTTTGCTTATTTCCTAATTGCTGTTCTATATCTGCCCACAAAACCAATGCATGATAAAGTTTAGCATTCACAAAAGCATTTTCATAAGCTGCCCAAATAATATCTATCCAATCACTCCCTCTTTTTTCTTTATGGCTGTCGGTCATCATCTCTACTAAATAATTACCATTCTTGTCTCTGTTTAAAATATAATCTAATGCTTTCTCGCATGCAAGCTGATGCTTTTTCACCCAATCTTTATCACCGCACAAATCGTATAGTTCTGATACATTGGTAACAAAGTCAGGATTAGAATCCATTAAGAAACCCCATTGTGCTTCATAAAATCCTTTATCGGTTACTTGCCCCGGCATAATGTCAACATTGTTATAAGCCCATCTTGCCCACACTCTTCCATCTGGTTTAATAGCATTATCCCTGTAAAAATCAAGGCATTCTTTATAGCCCTGCAAATAAGTATTATCGTTAATAGCAAGACCCAGTTGAGCAATGTATTGTTCATGTAAGCATATAGGGCCATAAGGGGTATGCCAGCTATTGCCGCCAAAATGTTTTGCATCTATCACACCCATTCTTGCTATGGTATTTAAAACAGAAGTAATTTTTGCACCATCTATTCCAACAAATTTGCCCCGGTTGTATTGCTCATTGAAATTGAAATAAGCAAGGTTGATGCTTTGAGTAGTTGTGCCAGATGTAATGTTGAAAGATGCCCACACATCGGTGCGTTTACGAATAAATCTTTTCCTGTTGGTACCACTATCATAACGTGGTATCATTTCCTTTTCTGATACTGCAATACTGTAAGCTAACTGATCTTCATTTGTTCTTGTGTATTTCATTGCAACCTGCTTACCCGGTGCTGCAACTGTTATCTTAAGTCCATTTGCTGTTTTGCTGTTCCAGAAAGAAGACTGGTTTGTATGAACTCCATACGTACTAAGCTTCTCATTGAACAGATAAAACCAGGCAACGCCACCAAAGCCATGAAAAGCACCATCCCATGTATTAATATTTTTAAAGTTGAAAGAAGGGAATGATGCTTCCTCAGCAGTAAAAGATTTTGGAAAGTTTCTTACAATATCAAATACAATATCAGTATCCCTAACCTGGAACTTCCAGCTCTCGTTGATTCGTACTCTTTCATCACCATAGCTTATTTCACTTACAGTTATTGTGCGATTTGTAACATTAACCTTGGGAGATGCTTTTAACTGAAGTGTTGAATAAGTTTGGGCAGTTGTTTTAATTTCTGAAAATATACCTGCCGATCCTTCAATCACTTTTTGCCCGTTTATCTCTAATAAAGAAATGTTACATTGATTATTATAATCCAGTGTTATTTTAATCTTACTGTTTCCAAATGTTACTACCTTATTTTTTACATCATTGCTGGTAAAATCTGACTGCGCTTTACACTGAGTTGATAAGTTAAGCAGTGATATAAATAGCAGAAAACAGCAGAAATATAATTTCATTATAATACTCTATTAAAACATTTACGGAGTACACCAAGAAGCGATTGCTTTAATTTATAAAGCTAAAGAGAGTCGTTATACATCAACTGTAATCCGTCATTTCCGCATACTATTGACTATCATCTAACAACTAACATCTAACAACTAACATCTAACATCTAACATCTAACATCTAACATCTAACATCTGTCATCCGTCAACTAAATATTTACCTCAATAACGCACAGGTGTATCTCTCGAATCAGCATAAGCTTTAGTAAAATCAGGCGCTTTAACCTGGCTTGCCACAAAACGAATACCCTGAAAAATGTGCTGAACATAAACCGGATCAACATAATCTTTTTTATCGTGGCCAAGAACTGTACACCAGGTATGTCCTCCGTCGTAATCATAAGTCCAGGCAGCAGGATATAATTCAGCATAACCACCGGCATTTTTTATGATCAGATTTTTTTGAGTGGAATCGGATGTATTTAACGAGGTAATATCGTGCGCCAGTAAAGCTTTTGGACCCGGATATAATTCTTTAGCAAAATAACATTCATCTTCCTTCTCCCAAACCTTTGGCAGGCCCTGCATAGAAGGATGTGCGGGATCAATCACCTTCACCTTAAACTTTTGAAACTTTGCATGCCATGCAAACGTTCCGCCTAACATCATTTTAAACCATTTCCAGTTTCTTTCTGTTCCGGTAACAGAATGGATACCCACAAATCCGCCTCCTGCTTCTATATATCGTCTGAATGCAAGCCGTTGTGCATCGGTATCAAAAACATCGTTGTTTGTGCTGGGAAAAATGAGAAGGGTGTATTGTTTAAGATTAGCTTCCGTCATTACCGAGGCATCGTTTGCGGTATCTACTTTAAAGCCATATTGCTGCCCTAACTTTTCAATGCAACGCACTGCATAAGGAACATTTTCATGCACATACCCTTTGCCGTTTTTTGTATAGACCAATACTTTTACTTTTTTCCAATTCACTTCATCTTTTGCATACAAACTCACTGATGATATTAAAAAGAAAATGCCGGTAATAATCGCAGTAATTATTTTCATTCTGATTTTATTGTTGGTGAATACTTATTGTTTATTTAGTTTAATAGTAATAGAAGGTGGATGTGCAAAATTTTGCCATGCTGTCTCCGCTTTTTCCTTTGAAAATTTATCATTAAAAACGAGCAGGCGGTATTTGAGCAAATATTCATTTCCCGGGGCAAGCAACCAGTTCATATTTTTTGTAGGGGAAAAATTTAAGAACACATCTCCGCGTTTATTCATATCCTCGGGCCATACCCGTAATGGCTCAGGGTAATTATAGTTTGTAGGATACGACATCAGTATTAAACCAGCATAGTCATTGTTTACCGCTCCCTGAACCATACACCACCTTGCCGTACTGCCGTCTGCTTCTTTGCGGTTTTTACCTTCTGATGTTATTACCTCGCTGTTGTTTTTATCCCATTCTTTTGTTGCACGTATGCCTAAGCCGCCATAGCGGTACTCAAGTAGCAGAACCGGACTTTCGGTAGCACAATTTAATTGTATGATAATGTCCGCAATATAATAGTTCTGATTAGGGGCAGGCTGATAGATCTTAACAGATTGCACCTCATTAATTGCAACCTTTTCGCCACCACCTTTTTTAAAAACTACATGCTGATGCAATGCTTTAAAACCGGCAAATACATTACCACTTGCAGTAGATATAAAATTTGCAAAACGAACGGTTCCCTGTTTTCTTGCAAGGTTCCAAAAATCAACGGTATCTTTTTCAAAAAGCACTTCTGTCCAGGGATTCCACAGTCCCCAGTGATGATAGTGATCCGGTGCATTTATACGTGTTAATTCCTGCCCTCGTGGCGACCATAACGGATGTATAAAACCACTTCTTTTATAAACAGTATCCACTCCCGTGGGAGGGTAAATCGTTTTGTAATTATAACGAAGCAAATTGCTGCTGCCGTTGGTTATCGTCATAAAACCGTTATCAGCTACAGCTTTTATGTGATCGGTGGATTTATCAGGTACACCTTTTATAAGTTGAAAGGTTCGTTTGGTATTTGTTGTTTGTAGTACAATCCAGTTCAATATTCTTTTATCATTATATTCTACCTGGTATGGGATGGCAGTTTTAGTTTTGCCGTTAACTTCTACAAGTTGCAAAACACTGTCGGGCAAAAGCGTTACTGCATCCAGATCAACTTTTACAGGAATGGCAAGTTCATTATTTTTCAAATTCACTTCAAGCGTTGCTATAAGTTGTGAGTTTGCATAGAACCATCCGGCTAAGTGAAATAAAAGAATAAGGACTAACTTTTTTTTCATGTAATGTTTATTACTGTGCACTGTTGCTTAATTACTGTGCACCGCTTTTGGTTTGCTGTGCCATTTCCAGGGCAGAGGTAGTGGTGTAATATTTGGCTATCATGTTCGGCACTTCCCATGCAGGTAATTTGCCTTCCTTTAAATATTGTAAGAACTTTTCGGTTACACGTCCGAAATGAGATTCATGTCCTTCATTATATTTTTCAGGAATGGTAACTTTCCATCCGGGAGAATTTTTCTCTAAACCAACACCAGGATATTTAGCCTGGATAGATTTTAATTGTTCCATTAAAACAGTTGCATAAGAAGCGTCACTTGCATCTATTGGTTCAATGTACAAAACAGGCTTATAACCCTGATCTGCACCCTGCCTGATAATAAGGTTCGCTTTTGTTCCACGCATGATCGAATAGTGTGTATCACCACCACCTTCCGGCGCTTTGTATGCCCATGTTACAGATACTTTTGCATGCACACCTTTGAGCAAATAATTGATCTCTCCATTGCTGTAAACTTTAAGAATACTATCATTCACAATATCTTTCTTTAAATAATCAGGAAAGCCATTGAATTTGGTTAAAGCGTTAAACTGACTTTGGGTAATATCAGTTGTCCACCTTCGGGCAGAAGCAAGTTGAATATCTTTTCCGTAATCAATCACCTGCTCGGGAAAACATTCCCATTGCACAAGGTCAACCAAATGGGTGGTAACATCAACAATGCCTTCGCCTTGCTGGGTAACATCCATAAACCAGGGTGGCCTTGTTAAAATACTACCCGAAACATACTTATAAAAATGATGCACACTTTCTTTTGTTACTGCCGGGTTCTCAGCAGTTCCTTTTTGTAATTGACCAAATACCGCAGGCAGAAGGGATAACTCGCGTTGCAAGGTTGTAGTAATCTCATACCTTTCAGTCATAATATCATACAGCAATACATTCTTTTTTGCAGCGTCAGCAAAAGCAGTTTTAAGCAACTCGAAGTTTGCCTTATTTATAGCCATTGGTTTATCGGCAAGCACATTAAAGCCCGCATCAACAGCTTTAACTATATACTCCGTTTTCTTTTGATTATTACCGGCCATCACTACCACGTTGCCTTTCTTTTCACGCAGCATCCTCTCTAAGAAATCATTTCCTGTGTAAACTTCCTCTTTCCATTTTGTAGGATTATCACTGCGGGTATTATAACTGTTTATTTTATTAAGATGCTCCTGGAGGTCAGGACCGGCAGGGGCATAAACATGCACCACAGGATCAACCTGGGGATACATTCTGTTTTGAACCAAAGATGCATGAAAATGACCGGGATCTAAAGTGATAAGGCGGACAGCGCCGGTTGTATTATTTGTTGATCTTTTCACTGAAGTTGTCTTACAGGCGATGCTTAAAAATAAAATGCAGATGTAAGAAAGAGAAGTTTTTTTCATAAGGGAATGAAGCATTTAAGATACTAAGGTCGTAAATGAATGAAGATTATCAGAAAGTTTTTTAATGCCTTGTATTGGTTATCTTAAGTAATTAAAAAGGCATAATGACTTTTACCTTCGATTGATTTTTATTTCGTTTCCACCTGGGGCCGTTTTTTAAAATTTGTATAGCTTTATCTGCAACGGCTTTATCTGCATCTTCTTGTATTTGTATGTCTTTTGGATGTTCTTCTTCATCAATAGAAAATTCAAGAGAGACAGCTTTATTATAAGCAGCATGTGTGCTGTCTTTAAAATTTTGGATTTCACGTTTTACATAGGCATCAAAATTCGTCCAGCCCCCTTCTGGTTCGGCTGCCTGTTCGTTGTTTTCTATTGATGTAATGCTTCCTGTAACATCTCTTTTCCTCTTTGTTCCGTAACCAACAACCTTTACCTCTGATGGAACATTTGTGTCTTTCTTTTCAATCATTCTATTAGCCGAAGCTTCACTTTTTACAGAAGCATTTGATCCTGCAGCCCTTCCTTTCAATTCCTGATCCGCAGCACCTGCCGGAGCAGGCATCGGTTTACTGGCTGCAGCCATTGACCTTGTTTTGGCTAATGAGGCTGTTTCATTATTTGTTAATAAACTTCTTTCATCCATTTTCTCCGTCATAGCCAGCTTAGCTGTATCCTGTTTCGTTTGAGGGGTTTTAACTGTGGCAGGCGGAGCTTTAGCATTCTTACGAATAACTGGTGAAGGATTTTTTTTATAAGCTAACGCTTCATCACCTGAAGCCTTTGGAGTCTGGTGTGTATTTTCCGCCGACTCTATGCTATCCTTTACAACCGGTATTTCTTTTGATTCTGTTTGCGCAATTTGTGGCGTTGCATTTTTATCAATAACCGGATTGTTGAATAACATATAACTTATAGCACCGCCTGCAACAATAATTAAAACAATAGCCGCTACCTTCCACCACGCAGTTTCATGCAGAGGTAAGGGAACAACTTTAGCTTGTTGTTTATTTGCGGTCAACTGCCTTTCAATATCTTCGAGATGGCTTGCAGTAAGAGCATCGTTACTTTTTCTGTAGCCTTCAATTGCATCGGCAAGAAACGGGTCATCCATCATAGCTCTTTCAAAGGCATGCATTTCCTTCGCATCCATTTTATGCTGCAAATACCTTTGTATTTCTTCGTAAGTATATGTTCTTGTTTCAGCCATTTTCTTCCATACAGATTTTTAAGTTTCTTCTTCCGTTTTGTATCAGGCTTCTTACTTTGTTCCAGTCGAAGCCGGTAAGCATTGAAATTTCATTATAACATTTGTTCTCTAAATAAAACATGCGAATTGTTTTCTGCTGTTCTTCATTCAGAGTTTCCATACAATTACCAAGCCTTTCCAACTGCTTCTCTTTTTCAAACACTCCTTCAAGATGCGAAAAATCTTCTGATTGCATAAGCTGCGTATCAAATTCAGTTGTTATCATTCTCTTATTTTTTCGCAATTGCATCAGGCAATGATTTTTTGTAACCACATACAGCCAGCTTTTAAAATTGTCTATTGTATTATGTTTTACTTTTTCTAAAAGCTCCTGGTAAATATCCATCACTGCATCTTTAGCTGCCTCCTGGTCGCCAAGGTATTTTATGCAGGTTCCATATACCAGGTCTTTATAACGCAGGTAAAGTTGAGCCAATGTTTGTTGCTGCTGCTCGCGTTGATATATAGTTATCAATTCAGCATCAGTAAGAGGAGAGGTTTGTATGCTTTTTAAAATAGCCATGTAAATACTTGCTGAAAGGTAAGACTGTTTTTAAATATTGTAGTTACTATAAAGGCTGAAGAAAAATTAAAAATTTAGTGTGTAATGTTTTAAGCAGTTGCATCTATATACAACAAACTAAAATTATTTTTATGAAACGCTATTTGTTATCCGCACTAATTGTATTGCCACTGCTTGTGCTGGCATTTGCCTTTGCAAACACTATTAAAGTAACCGGCAAAGTTACCGACGAAAATGGAGTTCCCATACGAGGTGCATCTGTATGGATAAAGGAAACGAATAAAGGCACTACTACTGATACAGCAGGAAATTTTTCAATAGAAGTTCCCGGGCAAAAATCTGTATTAGTAGTTTCTTCAGTTGGTTTTGAAAAAAAGGAAGTAAGTGTTGGAAGAAACACCTCTTTTGTAATTAAATTAAAAATGGGAAAGCAAAGCTTAGATGAAGTTGTGGTTGTAAGTAAGGCAAAACAACTATCTGGTGCTGCTCCGCAGGAATTGCAAAAGAGAAGCGTAGGAGTAGTGGGATTCGCACCGCCTCAAATTCAGAAAGATGTAGAGACTTTTGATATAAGTTTAGAGCCTATAGATAAAACTAAGTTTGAAGCCTGGCGGTATAATAATAACTTCAACCGCGAAGGTTATGATAACATTGTTGAGAACAGGTTTTTAAAGGTGACAGATAATCCTTTATCTACTTTTTCTATTGATGTAGATGCAGCTTCTTACAGTAATATCCGCCGCATGCTTAATTATAATCAACTGCCTCCCGCCGGCGCTGTTCGCATTGAAGAGATGATCAATTACTTTACTTATCAATATCCTCAACCAACCGGTAGCGATCCTTTTTCTATCAACACCGAAATTGCTGCCTGCCCATGGAACAAAGAGCACCGGCTTGTAAGCATTGGATTACAGGGAAAGAAAATTCCTACGGCTGATCTGCCTCCATCCAATCTTACCTTTTTAATTGATGTAAGCGGAAGCATGGAAACAGAAGATAAACTGCCGCTTGTTAAATCCTCCATGAAACTATTGGTAGATCAATTGCGTGAGCAGGATAAAGTTTCGATTGTTGTGTATGCAGGTAATGCAGGTTTGGTTTTACCGCCAACATCCGGAGCTGAAAAAATGAAAATAAAACAAGCTATAGATAATTTGCAGGCTGGTGGTTCAACAGCAGGCGGACAGGGAATTATGCTTGCGTACAAAACTGCTCAATCCAACTTGATAACAGCAGGAAACAACCGCGTTATACTTTGTACAGACGGCGATTTTAATGTTGGAATAAGCAGCGATGATGAGTTGGAGAGATTGATTGAAGACAAAAGAAAAACAGGCATCTTCTTAACCGTGCTTGGCTACGGAACGGGCAATTACCAGGATGCGAAAATGCAAAAGCTTGCAGATAAAGGAAACGGAAATCATGCATATATAGATAATCAAAACGAAGCAAAGAAGGTTTTGGTAAGTGAGTTTGGGGGCACATTATTTACCATTGCAAAAGATGTAAAACTTCAGATAGAATTTAACCCGGCGAAGGTTCAGGGTTACAGATTAATTGGGTATGAAAACCGGATGCTTGCAAAAGAAGATTTTAATAACGATAAAAAAGATGCAGGAGAATTAGGAAGCGGGCATACTGTGACAGCATTGTACGAAGTTGTTCCGGTTGGAGCAGACACAGATGTATTTGATAAGGTTGACGAATTGCGATATCAAAAGCCTGCAGAGAAAGCTATAACAATAACCCTTGCCGGTGAATTAATGAACGTAAAACTAAGATATAAGAAGCCTGATGAAGACATAAGCAAATTAATTACTCACCCGGTTATGGATGCTAAAGGTTCGATTGTTCAGTCTTCAGAAAACCTGCGTTTTGCTGCGGCAGTTGCAGAATTTGCTATGTTGCTTCGTAACTCTGCTTATAAAGGTGAAGGAGGATATAAGCTTGTTGAGCAACTGGCAGGTACTGCAACAAACAATGATGCAGAAGGTTATAGAAAAGAGTTTGTTGAATTGGTAAAGAAAGCACAGACATTAAGTAAAAAGGATGTAGCTGTTGGCGAGTAGGGTTAAGTCATTGAGTCATTAAGTCATCAGGTCATTAAGCTATTGCGTGAAGAAATATTTGGTGAATAACATTGTAGTAAGTTGTCAATTAGGGTTTTCTTATCAAAGAAAGGAAATCAGCTACAACTCATATCGGTAACTTTTCACTCAATGACTTAATGACCTATTGACTCAATGACGCCCCCCAATGACCTTATCATCCATTAATCCACATCCTAATAATCCCACAAATCCCATACTCCCAGTTCAGACATCCCGGTTCAGAAATTATTCACCATACACCCCACAATTATCCCCGCAGCTACTGCCGCATTTAAAGATTCTGCTTCGCCGGTTTTTGGAATGGTGACCGGATGGGTGATCTTAAGTTTTAGTGGCTCCCCAATTCCTTTTGACTCGTTGCCAATTATCAGCAAACCCTCTTTTATATTTTTGAGGGTGTAAACATTTTGTCCGGCAAGCAAAGCGCCATAAACAGGAATGCTTATTTCAGAAATCCACGGTGGCAAATCCTTATACCAAACCTCAACCCTGCATATACTGCCCACGGTTGACTGAACTACTTTAGGATTATATGCTTCAACGGAATCTTCGCTTGCCACTATTTGCTTTATTCCAAACCAATCTGCAATTCGTATGATCGTTCCAAAATTTCCGGGGTCTTGTATTCCATCTAAAACAAGTGTTATGTTGTCAGGCAAAACAGGCTCTTTGCCTGGCAGCTTTTGTCTTGCAATTATAAATACCTCGTTGGGTGTTTGCAGGTTACTTATACGCGATAATTCTGTTTCCGAAATTTCGGTAACGGGTACTGTTAATGAAGGGTGTGACTGCAGCCATTGATTTGTTGCATAAACCTGTTTTATTTCAAAATCACTCTTTAGTATTTCTTCGGCAAGTTTTGGTCCTTCTGCTATAAACAATTTCTCAGCATCTCTATGTTTTTTATGGCATAAAGATTGGGTATATTTGAGTTCATTTTTACTCAGCATATTTATTATGTTTCACCAGTACGGGCATGCAAAAAACAACTTATTATTTACATTAGTTGCAATAATTCTGCTTGCCTCCTGTACTGTTGTAAAAAATTATCCCGAAAACAAACCTTTCGTTTTTAAAAATAAGATCACTGTTGTTGGCGATGTTTCTAAAGATGAACAAAAACGCCTGCAAAGCGAACTTAACAACTATTGGGACGATAGCCTGAGAGTAAAAAGCATTAGCATGTTTGGTGTAAGAACGGTTATAAAAAACCCTAATGTTTTCGACAGCGCCGATGTAACAAGAAGCATAGGTTTTATGAGCTCATACCTTAATTCGCAAGGTTATTATAACACAGTTATAAACGATACCAGCCACATAGATACTGTAGGACATGAATTAAGAACAACCGTTGAAATGCATGTTGATGTAAACAAAGGCCTCAGGATCGACTCGGTAAGTTACGATTTGCAGAACAACGATCTCGAGCAGTTGGCAATAAGCGCTCAAAAAGAAAGTTTTTTAGCGAAAAATAAACGCTACACAAATCAACTTATATCCAGCGAACTACAGCGGCTTACTGCTCTTTTTCGCAGTAATGGCTATTTTAAATTTACTCGCGATAACCTGTATGCTGAAGTTGATACCAACGAAGTTTCTCTGTTAGAAGTTACACTCGATCCCTTTGAGCAGGCTCGCCGCATTGCAGAAGCTACACAACGAAGACTTGAGAAACCAACCATAAATGTGGTAATAAAACAACGTGCTTCTCCCGATACAAATGCCTTTACCAAATATTATATAGGAAAAATATTTTACTACCCCGAAACAAAAATTAGTGAAGCTCCCGACTCGCTGATGAAGAAGACCTTTCCTAATGTGATTACGCAGCGCGAGTACACAATTAAATACAAAGACTTCGATCCGCAAATACGTTTAAGACCCTTGCGCGAGCATACTTATTTAAAAGAAGGCACACTGTATAACGATGATAACTATTATAAAACAGTAAATGCTTTTTCGCAATTAGGCGCCTGGAACCAGGTAGAGGTAAGAACAGTAATGCATGAAGATTCGGTTAGTAAGGCAGATTTTCATTTCTTTTTAACCCCGGCAAAAAAATATTCGTTAAGTACGGACTTAGAGGTAAGCCGCAACACCGGAAGTATTATTACAGGTAATTTGTTAGGAATTGCTAATGTGGTTACGTTACGAAACCGCAACGTGTGGAAATCATCTATTCAATCGAGCACCAACCTTAGAAATGGTATTGAATTAGGTTTTAGCGATACTGGTTCTCTATTGCAAACTTTCCAGTCGAGCATATCGCAAACCTATAGCATCCCTCGCTTTATTACTCCCTTTAAATTAACGGGTTTAAAAAAACTGGATGATTATAGAACTTTAGTAAACTTTAATGCTTCATACACCGAAAGAAGAAAGTTTTACCGTCTGCGCTCCCTGGTTGGTTCGTGGGGTTATGAATGGAAAAGAAAAAAACACCTATGGTTATACCGTCCCTTAAATATTGAGCTATACAGCCTGGATACGCTTGAAGGATTGCGTATCGCATTTATAAAAAATCCTTTCCTCCGCACCGCTTTCAACACCGGTTATGTCATCAGTCAAACGCTTACGTATAACATTACGTGGCCCAGTCCGCGCAATCCTAACGTCAGTAATTACTTTCGCATATCAGGCGAAGAAGCAGGTGCACTTGCTGGTCGCATAAAATCGTTCGGAGATAAAATTTATCAATACACAAAAGCCGAAGGCGAATTCAGGCAAAGCATTAAATTCAGAAAAACTGAGTTAGCTTATCGCTTGTTTGGGGGCATTGGTTATAACTACAGCAACGACCCTGTTATTGGCCAGTCGCTTCCTTTTTTTAAACAATTTGTTGCAGGCGGACCAAACAGCATGCGTGCCTGGCCTTTGCGTCAGTTAGGGTTAGGCTCTTCGTTGCTTAGCGATACATCTGTAGTTTTTAAAGATCGCTTCGGCGACATTCAAATGGAAGCAAATATTGAATATCGTTTTCCGGTTGCTACTATAAGTACTGTTAAAATCAACAGCGCATTCTTTTTAGATATGGGCAACATCTGGAACCTTAAAAATAATGTTGCCAACCCCGACAGTAAACTTGAATGGAGCCGTTTTGCACGAGACATCGCTATTGCTGCCGGAACAGGTTTACGCCTCGACTTCAACTATTTTTTAATACGTTTTGATTTTGCTTATAAAGCTAAAGACCCAACACGCAAGTACAATTATGGCTGGATGAAGATCAGGGATTTTGAATGGCGAAATAAAGAGTATGAAATAAGAGACGACAACCAAAGATTACTTAAAAGAAATAATTATGCTTTTCAGTTAGGTATTGGTTTGCCGTTTTAGCGTAGCATCATTCTTAATTTGTTCGATAAAGGCATCTATTTGTAAAGCATCCTCTGCTAAAAAATCTCCAATCCTTGTTCTGCGCAAGCTGCTTAAATAAGCGCCGCAACCTAATTGCTTTCCATAATCGTTTGCCAGGCTTCTTATGTAAGTTCCCGTTGAGCATATCACTTTAAAATAAACTTTAGGTAATTCTATTTTTTCTATCACGAAATCTTTAATGGTGATTGTCCGGGCTTCAAGTGCAACTTCCAAACCTTTGCGGGCAAGTAAATAAACAGGCTTTCCGTCTTTTTTTATAGCCGAATGTATGGGCGGTGTTTGTTGAATAGCGCCAATAAAAGGAAGCACTGCTTTTTTAATAGCTTCTTCTGTAACGCTTGATATGTCTGTTATCTGCACCGGCTCGCTTTCAAGATCGTAAGTTGGAGTAACAGCGCCAAGTGTAAAAGTGCCGGTATATTCTTTTTCCATGCCCATGTACCCGTTTATCTTTTTTGTAAACTTACCGGTGCAAACAATTAATAAACCGGTAGCAAGCGGATCTAAAGTGCCTGCATGACCCACCTTCTTTATTTTAATAAGCGAACGTATCTTTCTTACAATGTCGAAGGATGTCCAGTTTAAAGGTTTGTCTATAAGCAGCACCTGGCCTTCTTCGTATTTGTTGAGTTGTTTTTGCAATAAAGAGTATTAAAGGGTTTGTGCTTTGCTGAACCTTACAAAAGTATTGGTTAGATAGATAGGAAGTAGATAAATTGGTTTGCATCACTAAATCTACACCTTTTAAAAACGGGTAATATAAAAAGACCAACTAAACGCTAAAGCGCAGTAATCTTCTTTTTAATTTTTCTAAATGTGAAATAACCGCTGATTACAGCAGACAAACCAACTATAGCATAAATATAAAAAGGAATTCCCTTACCAAAAATAATCAGGTAAATACTGGCTGCGTTAAAAATAAAAACAGCCACAAGGCCCGGCATAACAATAGACCTTTTCTTCTTTTTATTATAAATGATCCACCAGACAGCGCCTGCAAAAAGAGGTGTTGCTACAACATGAATACCTACAAACACAAGAGGATCAACATTATACTTTTCGCCGATAGTGCTATAATAATTTTTTATCGTTTCCCACCAATTCATCATAAATTTAATTCAACAAATTTTAAAATTAATTGTTGAATTTATATGAAACCAAATGATGACAAAGCAAAATTACCTGTTGATAAAAGGCCTTTTCGGGTACTTATTATTTCTGGTTCGCAAAGAAGAGAATACAATTGTCCCGGTGTTGATTCCAAGGCAAGAATGCTGATGTTGAAGATGGCTGAAATGTTACCACAGGATTGGGAAATTGATTATGAAGACCTGGGCAATGTTTATGGCAGAGAAAAAATTCAGAGCTGCAATGCATGCGTTTCTACTTCGATGGCATTATGTGTATGGCCGTGTAACTGTTACAGCAAAAACAGTTGGAGCGAGAAAGACCTTATGTGGAACCTGAACATGTACGCCCGGCTGGATATGGCAGATGCCTGGGCTTTTATTGCGCCTATTAACTGGTATAGCCCAACCAGCAATCTAAAGCTTATGTTTGATCGTTTGGTTTGCATGAATGGCGGAAACCCTGATGAAAATACTATTGCTCATAAAGACCCAGAAAAAGCAATGGCTTTTGAACACACAGAAGAATTCAAACAACTATCAGTTAATCATCTGGAAGGAAGGACTGCTGCTTTTTTTTGTTATGCTGATAAAGGCGGGGATGAAATAGATGAAAGTGGAAGACCAAAAATTTTAAAGCATCCTCAGTATTTCAACCCCGAAGAAGAGCCTTTTGAAAATGAACGCGATGCCTATCGTCCCCTGGTTTGGCAATGCAGGTATGGAGGCATTGAAGTTCCGGATAATTTATGGAGAAGTGAGATAACAGGCAAGGATAAAAAGTACAGCGATAACCAAGCAGAGGATGCAATTAAAGAAACTACTTTCATGAATGGTTTTGCAGAATGGGTTAACGATTTTGAAACATTTGTAAGTACTAAAGGCAAAGTACATCCCGGAAAATACAGAGCTTACGGCTTTAAACCTCCTTTCAATGTTATGAAAGAATTAAAGACAGGTATTCGATCATGGAAATTGAGGTTTGGTATTACACCAAAAGGTTCTTCGGTGCAAAAGCAAAAGCAGCTTGATCTTAATAAAGATACTACACTTCATCCCCAAAAAAGTGAGGGTGAGAAATTGAGGGATCAATAAGTAGGTAGTATGCGTTTATACCTAAAAGAGACATTAAGTTCAATAATTTTTTGTCTCCTGCAATTACATTTATAGGATTAGAAAACGGCGGTAAACCGGAAATAAAATATCAAGGCAATGCAATAGCTTTATCTAATCGGGGTGCAAATATTATTTAAGCTTTTATATTACCTTGTAAAAATTTTATGTGTTTTTATATTTCTAAAAAGATTTATTTTATATGAAAAACATCCTGTTAGTAGAGGATGATGCGGAAACTACGAAACTCTTACAACTGCACTTCCACTCACAAATGTATAATCTCACATGCTGTAGTACTGGCAGTGAGGCGATTTCAAAGATTGATAATATTCAGTTTAACCTTATTATACTCGATATTTCATTGCCTGATATGACTGGTTTAGAAGTATGTTCACATTTAAGAGATGCCGGCCTCACAGTTCCTATTATTATTCTTACATCCCGTTCAGAAGAAAGGGACAAAGTTTTGGCGCTTAACCTTGGTGCAGATGATTATGTTACAAAGCCATTTGGGAGTCTTGAGTTTATGTCAAGAATAAAGGCTTTATTACGTCGTGCAGATCAATCGCATTCGGAAAATAATATTCCAAAAAAAGAAATAGTTTATAAAGATGTTGTAATAGATACCAGTAAAAGAAAAGCAACCATAAGAGGTGAACGTTTACATCTAACGAATAAAGAATTTGACCTGCTTGTTTTATTAGCTAGTCATCCGGGCAAAACTTTTAACCGTTCCGAACTTTTAGAGATAATTTGGCAAGAAAAGTTTAGGGGTTACGAAAATACGATCACTACTCATATTAACAGGCTTCGCAACAAACTGGAAACGGATATTAATAAACCCGAATACATTTTAACCTCCTGGGGTTCCGGTTACAGATTTTCGGAGTAAAATATAGTTGATAAATAGATTGACAAATTATTTTAGTTGTAAGGAGGTAAAGCAGGTAAGTACTATTGTAAAATAGCTGGGAATTTTTGCCGCTTAATGAAAAACGTTATACTTCTGTAATAATTAGAAGTGATATTCTTTGTTACTTTGTGGTGCTAAATAAAGATAAAAATCTTTTTCTTTATAATTTAATATCCTAACATGTACAACTACAGTGATCTGTCAAATGAAGAACTGTTTAAGCTAATAGCTAATAAAGACATTGAAGGAATTAATTTTATTTATGATAAATATTCCCCCGCTATCTATACTTTAATTTTAAAAAAAGTATCAACAAGGCAGGAAGCCGATGATATTTTGTATGACACCTTTGTAACGGGTTTTAAAGGCCTCTCAAGCTCTTCATTATCTAAAACAATTTTCGTTTACTTTTACCACATCGCCATTAGCTATATTAAAAAAAGGAATGTACTTTACATGATACAACCTGAGTATAATACTCAATCATTAAGCGATGCTTTAAAAAAATTTTCCTAACTAAGATTTACTTCGTTCTTACATAATGCTATTAAATGTTTAATGTTATTTTATAGTTCTAAAAATTAAACTTAAGACAAGAAAGTAAAACTTGATAAATGTAACAAAAGGAGAATATTCAAACTTAATACCGATTTTAAATGAATATAATAATCATATCTGTTTTTGAGTAGCAAACAACATTTCTTTCATTTTATCAACATGTATTTGTATGGCATCTGCTTTTTCTTTATAACTTTTCGCCACCGTTGAAAGTCCTTTTTTAGCGTGGGCATCTCCTACTTTCTTCAAAAGATTTCGGCGCTCCTCCATTATTCGTAAGGCTGTCCATAAGGTAGATTCAAATATTTCCCCTTGCTTAATAATCAAATCTTTTTCAGAATAAGAATGACCAATATGACAACGGTAGCGGTCCATCTTGCTTTTCCCTTCGCCACCTTGACTTATATCCCATAAGCCACCACCGCAATCAGGGCAGGCATAAATACTTTTTTCGCCCAATTGCTTTACAATATCATAATCAACTACCACTCTTTCTGCAATTTGTGATTCTAAAATAATATCATTAGGAGCAGGTTTTTCCTGGGGTATTGTTTGTGTTATAGCTGAAATTACTTCACCCATTTCGGCAAGAGAAGTGCAATAATCAACTTCCATATTATCAAGCACAGATAAACACATGTCAGGATATTCTGCTTCATTAGGGTCCTGAACAATACTAGCTCCGCCACTTCTTTTTATAGCAAGCATACCGGCAGTTCCATCATCGAGCAAACCGGTTAATACCACCCCAATTGCCCTTGTATTGTATGCAGCAGCAGCAGAACGAAACAATACATCAATTGATGGTCGCCATCGGTTTTCTTCCGGCCCCGAGCCAAGAATTATCCGGCCTTTTTTTACCAGCAAATGCAAATTAGGTGCAGCAATATAAATATGATCTTTTTTTATTGGTGCACCATCTGCAGCTATCTCGCACTTAAATTGGCAAAGGGGTTGAAGGTGGTTCAGAAGAATATTACCAATACTGGTTTTAGCTACATGCATAACAATGAAAACAGCGGCATCCATTCCGGTTTCTAATTGTGCTGCAAATTCTGATAATGCATTCATACCACCCGCTGAAGTGCCGACTACTATAACAAATTTAGGAGTGCTCATTTAATAATTTTAAAAATAATGGTAAAATTCGTTTAAAACAGGATAAAGCAGATCATGCTAAAATAAAAATAGTTTTAAAGTAAATTGCAGAAGATTAAATTCAATTATGAATTATTAAATTATCGTACGGTTGCAATTTTATTAAATTTATTAAAATTAAAATAATTTCTCTATTTTGACCTTTGGTTATTACCTTATTCCATCAGTACTGTTTGCGTAAACATAAAACCTTTTTTAAAAGAACCCAATGTCAACAACAAAACCCCGTAACATCATTGCCATAGGGGCATCTGCCGGAGGCATGGAAGAAATTCATCATTTTTTTGATAACACTCCCTTAGATGGTGTAGCCTATGTTATCATACAACATTTATCGCCCGATTTTAAAAGCAGGATGGCGGAATTACTTAATAAGCACAGCCTGTTAAAAGTAAAGGAGGCCGAAGAAGATATGGAGGTGGAAAAAAATTTTGTATACCTTATACCGAGCAAAAAAGTTATGACCATTGAAAATGGCAGGTTAAAATTAACCAATAAGGTACAAGACCATGCCCCGCATTATACAATCAATACTTTTTTCAATTCATTTGCAATAGACCAGGGTAAGAAAGCAATAGGCGTGGTTCTTTCGGGAATGGGTTCTGATGGTTCAGAAGGCGTTAAAGCAATTAAAAAAGCAGGCGGAATGGTTATAGCACGCGACCCTGCAACCACTGACTTTCCCAGTATGCCTTCCAATGCAATTGCTACAGGTGTAGTAGATTTTGTTTTGGAACCTGAATTAATGCCGCAAACCATACTTGATTATACTAATAATGCTGGCTACTTAGAGGCGCAGGTATTTGAAACAAAGGACGATGAGAAAAATATGCAGGATATTATTCAATTGCTAAATGATCAGCTTCCACTTGATTTTTCTGATTATAAGCCTGCAACTATCTTAAGGAGAATTAAAAGGAAGGCTACGCAAAATAATTTTGACAAACTGGAAGATTATCTTGCTTTTCTAAAAGCAACCCCTAACGAAGTTGCAGCGCTTGCCCAGGATTTTTTGATTAGCGTGTCCTCTTTTTTTAGAGATACTGCGGCCTTTGAAGTTATTGAAAAGAAAATTATTCCCGAAATACTTAAACAAAACACAGGCAATGAAATAAAAATGTGGGTTCCGGGTTGTGCAACAGGAGAAGAAGCTTATACACTGGCTATACTTTTATGCGAACAGTTAAACGATAAATTTAAAGATACCACTGTAAAAATATTTGCTACTGATGTGGACAATTTAGCTTTAGCCCATGCAGGAAAAGGGGAATATAACGAAAGCATCACCAGGATTATTTCGCCTGAACGGCTGGAAAAGCATTTTACAAAAGAAGGTACCAATTACAAGGTTAAGCCTGACATACGGGAGATGCTGATTTTTGCGCATCACGACATTGTAAAGAACCCGCCATATTGCAATATGAACTTTATCAGTTGCCGCAATATGCTTATTTACATGGCTCCTGTTCTGCAGAAAAAAATATTTGACATGCTGCTTTTCGGGCTTAAAAAAAATGGTTTTTTATTTTTAGGCCCCAGCGAAACCCCGCTTTCAATAATGGAAAGTCTTGACATTGTAGATAAAAAATGGAAGATCTATAAAATAAAAGATTCAAAACAACCAGTACGTTTCGATGGTTTTTCTCTTCCTAAATTAGTTGAAATTAAACCTACATTTTCCCCTTTATCGCCTGCTGACAATTACGAGAATACAAAACACACCCTCACGGATACTGTAAACAAAATGCTGGTGGAGGAATTAGGCTATACAATGGTTTGCATTGATGAACAGAACGAGGTTATAAAAACATTTGGCGATACAGCTAAATATATGCTTCAAAAGAATTTTACTTTAAAGCTTACAGAGCTTTTGCCAAAACCCCTTGCGGTTGCCTTTGCTTCAGCAACCAGGAAAGCGCTGCAATCACAGGAAAAAGTAGTTATAAAGGGAATTAAAATTGAAAACAACCCTCTTGCAGTGAACCTGCTTGTAAAACCTTTAGACATAATAAAAGCAAAGCAAAAATTATTGCTTGTACTTTTTAGTGACGATAACACTACAGACACATTTCAACAACCAGGTGAAGTGTTTGATAAAAAAATATACCTCGATGAATATGTTGTTAACATGGAAGAAGAGTTGAAAGAACTTAAAGACGAGCTGCATATAACTTATGAAAAACTTGACGCCTCAAACGAGAATATGCACTCATTTAATGAAGAGCTTCTTTCAGCAAATGAAGAAATGCAAAGCACCAACGAAGAAATGCAGTCAATCAATGAAGAGTTGCATACGATTAATGCTGATTATCAGGCCAAGAATAAAGAGCTTGTCGAACTTAATGACGATCTTAATAATTATTTCAGAAGCAATTTAAACGGGCAGCTTTTTGTAAACTGCGATCTGCAACTAATGAAATTTTCGCCGGGCACTGTAAAACAAATTAACCTTTTGGAAAGTGATATTGGACGACCCCTTAGCAATATCTCTACAAACATAAAATTCGAAACCATAGAAGCTGATATTAAAGAAGTAATTACCAAAGGCGGTTCAGTTACAAAAGAAGTTGAAGATAACAACGGTAAATGGTACCAGATAATGACCATGCCTTATGTACGGCAAGCCGATAACAAAATCAATGGCGCTATTATTACTTTCAATGACATATCCGAACTCAAAAAAATACAATTAAAATTAGATAGCACCAATAAAAATCTACTGCGTATAAACGCTGACCTTGATAATTTTGTGCTTACAGCCTCGCACGATCTGTTAGGCCCCCTTAGTAATATTGAAGTAACAGTTAACCTGTTAAATCAATTAAAAAAATCTAATCCCCACTTAGATGAATACTTAAAGATCATAAATAATTCAGTTAAAAAATTCCGGTCACTTATCATAGAGCTTTCTATGATAGGCAAAATAGAAAGTGACATATTTAAGATGGAAGCTATTGATGTTGAAAAAATGATTGATGAGATTAAATTAAGTATAGCTAATAAAATAAAATCCTCCAAAGCAATTATTACCACTGATTTACCTGTTGCCCAAATACAATTTTCAAAGAAGAACTTAAGAAGCATATTATTTAATCTAATCAGCAATTCATTAAAATATATAAGTGATAAGCATAGACCTCATATAAAAATAACAACAGCGATGGAGGAAGATTTTGTGGTGTTGTCAGTACAGGACGACGGTGTAGGTATACCAAAAAATGATTTACATAAAATTTTCAATCTTTATCATCAGCTTCATCACGATCAGGAGGGGGAAGGCATTGGCTTATACCTTGTAAAAAAAGTAGTAGAAGGTGCTGGCGGAAAAATTATGGTGGAGAGCGAACCAGGCAAAGGGAGTATATTTAAAATATTTTTTAAAGAAGAACAGATAATGCATCAAAGAACCTCCTTAAATTGAAAGGTGGCAATAACAACACGAACAAAGCTTAATAGCAACACTGCGGGGAATGTTTTAGCAACTCGTAATATTCCAACTGCTTGCACTGCTCATTAAAATTAATTGTTTAAAAGAGAGATGACAATGTTCAGGTACCTTTTCTGATTGCAAGAAACTATAACAGGAGCAACTGACTTCTTAAAATAAATTCAAAATCTGAATGATTACAGTAAATAAAACCATTAATAACATTACTCTGTTAAATGGAGACAGACTACTAATATGAAAAGTATTTTATTAGTTGAGGATGACCCGGAAATTTCAAAGCTTCTTAATCTTCATTTTAGTTCGCAGACATACAATCTTATAGCTGCAGCTAACGGCAAAGATGCAATGGATGAAGTTTTAAAAACACAGTTTAGTTTAATTATTCTTGACATTACTTTACCTGACATAAATGGAATGGAATTATGTAAACTACTTAGAAAGAATAATGTTAATGCACCCATTATGATGCTTACTTCTCATGGTGAAGAAAGTGATAAAGTTCTCGCGTTAGAACTTGGTGCGGATGATTATGTTACAAAGCCATTTGGTATTCTCGAACTTATGGCCCGAACAAAAGCTTTATTAAGGAGAGGAGAAAATAATAATCCTGTTGAAGCAGACAAAAAGCAGGTAATAACTTTTAAAGACCTGACAGTTGACGGTGCAAAAAGAAAGGCAACCATACAAGGCGAACGGCTTGACTTAACATCCAAAGAATTTGACCTGTTATTACTGTTGGCAAGTAATCCCGGCAAAACTTTTAGCCGCAATGAATTGTTAGAGATGATTTGGGGTGTCACTTTTTTAGGTTATGAGCATACCATTACCTCGCATATCAACAGGTTAAGAATTAAAATAGAAACCAATCTTCATAAGCCTGAATACATTTTAACCTCATGGGGAACAGGCTATAGATTTTCAGAATGAAAACAAGAAAATTTACAATATTCAGACGCATAGGCATTTTAGTTTTCACCTTAATATCAGGACTATGCCTGTTATTTATGGTAATAACTTACTTCACTACAAAAAACTTTCATGAGGCAAGCACCCAATTGCTTAACAAAGATGTTGCAGCTCATATAGCAGAGTTTACATCACCCTTTACAAATGATGGAATAAACAAGCGAAAAGCTGATTCTGTTTTTAAAGATGCAATGGTAATAAGCCCAAGCGCCGAAGTTTATTTTTTAGACACCGCAGGCAAGGTTATAGCTTTTCATCCTAATGAAAAGGAAGTCAGATTATGGCAGTTACCTCTAAAAAATATTAACAGGCTCATTGCATCTAACGGTCAGGATTATATTACTGGGCCGGATCCAAGAGATCCATCAAATCCAAAAATTTTTTCAGCAGCTAAAGTAAAAGGTAAATCAAAAGATCTTGGATATATATACGTAATTCTCGGAAGCAATAAGAACGTAACAAATATGCTTTATACAAGCTACTTTGGTAGTCTGCTGGTTAAAGTTTTTTTTGTAATAATTGTTCTTTCAATAATCTTCAGTCTTGTTTATCTTAATCGTATTCAAAAAAGTTTTAACCGTATGATTAGTGTATTGGAGAGATTTCAAGATGGGGATCTTGAAGCGCGATTAAACATAAAAGAGAATGAAGAGTTTGCTCCTGTTACAACAGCTTTTAATAAAATGGCAGACTTGCTTGTGTATAATATTGACCGGCTTACAAAGTCGGAGAAAGATAGAAAGGATTTTATTGCTAACATTTCTCATGATCTCAGAACACCATTATCGATTGCAAGAGGTTATACAGAAACACTGCTGATGAAAAATGAAAAGCAGGTAACACAACAACAGCAGGAAGAATTCTTACAATTAGTTCACCGAAAGCTGGGGCAGGTAGAACATATGGTTAAACAACTATTTGACCTATCCAAAATGGAATCTGCCGAATTAGTACCAAACAAAGAACCATTTGTACCTTCAGAAATTGTACAGGAAATCATCCATACATATCAATTAACTGCCGGCGAAAAAAAGGTAAGCCTTAAATGTACCCAATGCCAGTATCATGTATGGGTGAACGCAGATATAGCGATGATGGAAAGAGTGTTTCAAAATCTTATTGACAATGCTATAAAAAATACATTGGTAGACGGTGAAATACAGGTATCAATAGTTGTAAGCGAAAAGGACCTTGTTTTTACGATTGAGAATTCAGGCAGTTCTATACCCGCGGATATTCTAAACTGGATCAATGATTCTAAGGATGATGGCAGCTTTTCCGGTAGCCGTCCTGCCAAAGTAGGTTTAGGATTATTGATTGTAAAAAAGATATTACATCTGCATCAATACTTTTTTAAGGCCGAATCGAATGCCGGCATAGGAAACAGGTTTACTATAATAATGCCTGTAGTGCAAGGTGCCCCATATAATTTTGCAGCCTGAAACTAAGGGTAGTTATAGCTTTAATGTTATCTTATGGGGGGGTCTATTTTTAACAGCTGATCATTCCTTCAAAAAATAATTCGGTAAGGCTTGATTCTAAAAAATGTATCAATAACACCAATAAAGATTCCAAAAATATTTACAGCTTTGGCAAAACCTTCTCCCCAAATACCTCAATAAATTCCTCCTGGTTACGACCAACATTATGAAGAATGATCTTTTCAAATCCCAATTGCGCATACTCCTTTAAACTATCAATGTGTTGTTTAATATTGGAAGAAACCAATATCTTTTTCTTAATGTCCTCAATAGTTACAAACTCTGCGAGCGCATCAAAGTGTTCTACCTTCCATAAATCTCTCACCTTTCCCGGAAAAATATTTGTTCGCCATTGATGAAAAACATCATCTGCTAACCGTTCTTCATATGCACCATAACCAAGTTGAACCTGCAGATAAACAGGCTTTCCTTCGCCCCCGCCTTTTTTAAATGCATCAACTCTTTGCTTAAGTTCATGTATTGGTTTATGTGCAGTTTAATAAACCTTCAGCCCATCCACCCATCCATTCTGCTGTTTCAGTAGTAAGTGCAGCGCCCAGTAGTAAAGGCTGATGCTTAGGCAAAGTGTACAATTTTGCATCTTCGATAGTTACATGTCCATACTGCGATACTGTTTCACCATTCAACAGGCGTTTAATAATATGGAAGCATTCAAGCAATCGTTTGTTACGAATAGATTTAGACGGCCATTGCTGACCCGTTATTTTTTCGTTCAGTGCTTCGCCGCTTCCTAAAGCCATCCAAAACCGTTTTGGAAACATTTCAGCAAGCGTAGCTGCTGCCTGTGCTACAATTGCCGGATGTTGCCGCTGACCGGAGCTGTAACAACGCCGCAAGGAATGGCGGTTGCCTGAAGCGCTGCACCCAGCCATGAATATGCATGTCCCGCTTGTCCCTGTCTTTCACTCCACGGATGAAAATGGTCGGATGCGTTGATTGATGCAAAGCCTGCCTCTTCAGCAAGCTTCGATAATTTGATTAATTCGCCGGGAGCAAATTGTTCGTGTGATGCCTGGTATCCAAAAGTTGACATAAATGCTATTGAAATTTTCTGCGTAACAATATTAAGTCTTGTGCTGCACCCTTAACTCCCCGTTGTGATTTAGAATACAAATGTTATACTTCCGTGATAACTTCTTTTAAGGATATGAATAATTTTATAGGCGGAAAA
>JAABUN010002470.1_pt1 | contig 32788 bp, 31 predicted proteins | sample 5559311 | NCBI WGS metagenome assembly JAABUN01 (sample SAMN10711877, study PRJNA513370) | rock metagenome | isolation source: Antarctica rocks | place: Antarctica: Victoria Land, Siegfried Peak sud | reverse complement strand
AGCATGGGCACCGAGAAGAGCAAGGGCTACACGCTCTACTCGCTGTCCGGCCACGTGACGCGTCCCGGGCAGTACGAAGCGCCGCTCGGCATCACGCTGCGCCAGCTGCTGGACCTCTCGGGCGGGATGCGCGAGGGCCACGAGCTGAAGTTCTGGACGCCCGGTGGCTCGTCGACGCCGCTGCTCACCGCCGAGCACCTCGACGTGCCGCTCGACTACGAGGGCGTCGCCGCCGTCGGGTCGATGCTGGGCACCAAGGCGCTCCAGTGCTTCGACGAGACCACCTGCGCGGTCCGCGCGATCCTGCGCTGGACCGAGTTCTACGCCCACGAGTCCTGCGGCAAGTGCACGCCCTGCCGCGAGGGCACGTTCTGGATGGTGCAGGTCCTGCAGCGCCTCGAGGCCGGCACCGGCACCGAGGAGGACATCACCACGCTGCTCGACACCTGCGACAACATCTTCGGCCGGGCGTTCTGCGCCCTGGGCGACGGCGCCACGAGCCCGATCGTGTCGGGCGTCCAGTACTTCCGCGACGAGTTCATCGCACACATCACCGGCCGGGGCTGCCCGTTCGACCCGGTCGCCTCGACCCTCTTCGCTCCGGCTGGGACCTCCGCATGACCGTGACCTCCTCCGGCCCCGCCGGCGCCGTGCCCGCGTCGCCGCCGGCGCCCGACCTCGTGACCTGCACGATCGACGGCTTCGAGGTGTCGGTGCCCAAGGGCACCCTCGTCATCCGGGCGGCCGAGCTGATCGGCATCCAGATCCCCCGGTTCTGCGACCACCCGCTGCTCGACCCGGTCGGGGCCTGCCGCCAGTGCCTCGTCGAGGTGGAGGGCCAGCGCAAGCCGCTCGCCTCGTGCACCTCGACCGTGACCGACGGCATGGTCGTCAAGACCCAGCTCACCTCTGAGGTGGCCGAGAAGGCGCAGCGCGGCAACCTCGAGATGCTGCTGCTCAACCACCCGCTCGACTGCCCGGTCTGCGACAAGGGCGGCGAGTGCCCGCTGCAGAACCAGACCATGACGAACGGCCCTGGCGAGTCGCGCTTCGTCGACGTCAAGCGCACCTTCCCGAAGCCGATCGCCATCTCGAGCCAGGTCCTGCTCGACCGGGAGCGGTGCGTCCTGTGCGCCCGCTGCACCCGCTTCTCCCAGCAGGTGGCGGGGGACCCGTTCATCGACCTGTTCGAGCGCGGGGCCCTGCAGCAGGTCGCCATCTACGCCGACCAGCCGTTCGAGAGCTACTTCTCCGGCAACACCGTCCAGATCTGCCCCGTCGGGGCGCTGACCGGCGCCGCCTACCGGTTCCGCGCCCGGCCGTTCGACCTGGTGTCCTCGCCGATGGTGTGCGAGCACTGCGCGTCGGGTTGCGCCCTGCGCACCGACCACCGCCGCGGCAAGGTGCTGCGCCGGCTGGCGGGCGACGACCCCGAGGTCAACGAGGAGTGGAACTGCGACAAGGGTCGCTGGGCCTTCACCTACGCCGAGCAGGGTGATCGCATCGCCGGCCCGCTGGTCCGGGACTACGACACCGGCAAGCTGCGCCCCGCCTCCTGGACCGAGGCGCTCGAGCGCGCGGCCCGCGGCCTGTCGCTCGCGCGGGACGATTCCGGCGTCGGGGTGCTGCCCGGCGGCCGCCTGACGGTCGAGGACGCCTACGCCTACGCCAAGTTCGCTCGTGTCGCGCTCGGCACCAACGACGTCGACAGCCGGGTGCGGGCCCACTCCGACGAGGAGCTCGCCTTCCTCGCGGCCTCGGTCGCCGGTCGCTACGCCGGCCAGGAGGGCGTCGTCAAGTACGCCGACGTCGAGCGCGCTCCGGCGGTCCTGCTCGCCGGCTTCGAGCCGGAGGAGGAGTCGCCCATCGTCTTCCTGCGGCTCCGCAAGGCGGTCCGGCGGGTCGGCACCCGGGTCTTCACGATCGCGCCGTTCCGGTCCCCGGGTGCGGTCAAGACGGCGGCCACGCTGATCCAGGCGCGGCCCGGAGGCGAGACCACCGTTCTCGACGCGCTGACCACCGCCGCCGGCGCAGGTCGCCGGCGGGTCGCGAAGAAGGACGCCGCCTACGTCGCCCTCGCCACGGCGCTCGCCACGCCCGGAGCGCTGCTGCTGGTGGGTGAGCGGCTCACCGCCGTGCCCGGTGCGCTCGCGGCCGTCCACCGGCTGGCCGAGGCCACCGGCGCGCGGCTCGCCTGGGTGCCGAGGCGGGCGGGCGAGCGGGGCGCCGTCGACACCGGCGCGCTGCCCACGCTGCTCCCCGGCGGCCGGCTCGTCGGTGACGCGGCAGACCGAGAGGCCGTCGCCGAGGTCTGGGGCGCCGTCCCCGCGGCCCCCGGCCGCGACCTCGACGCGATCCTGACCGCTGCCCGCGACGGCCAGCTCTCCGGTCTGCTGGTCGGCTCGGTCGACCCCGCGGACTGCCCCGACCCGTGGCTGGCGCTGGACGCCCTGGACCGGGTGCCCTTCCTCGTCAGCCTCGAGCTGCGCCGCTCGCCGGTCACCGACCGCGCCGACGTGGTGCTCCCGGTCGCGGCGGCGGTGGAGAAGGCCGGCACCTACCTCGACTGGGAGGGCCGCGCCCGCCCGTTCGAGCAGGTGCTGCGGCTGTCCGGCAACCTGTCCGACGGCCGGGTGCTGCACTCGATCGCCGACGAGATGGACGTCCAGCTCGGGCTCCCCGACGTCATCTCGGCCCGCGCCGAGATCGGCCGGCTCGGCGTGCGCCGCAACCACCCGTCCATGGCGTCGCTGACGGCGCCCGCCGAGACCGCTGCGCCCGCGGCGGGCTCGGACGGCTCGACTGACGGCGACGACGCCGGCGACGGCTCGGCGGGCACTCCGGCGACCAGCCCGGGGGCTGTCGAGCCGGCCGCCGGCGAGGCCTTGCTGGCCTCCTGGCACTGGCTGCTCGACGACGGCTCGCTGCAGGACGGCGAGCCCTTCCTCGCCGGCACCGCCCGTGACCCGCGGCTCCACCTGTCGGCGGCCACGGCCGCCGAGATCGGCGCCGCCCAGGGTGACGTCGTCACCGTCAGCTCCGAGCGAGGCAGCCTGTCCCTGCCGCTCGTCGTGGCCGACCTGCCCGACCGGGTCGTCTGGGTCCCGATGCGCACGGCCGACGCCGCCGTGCGTCGCGATCTCGCGGTCGGGACCGGGTCCGTCGTCCGCCTGGCCGTACAGCCGGCCGTCGCCCCTGCCAGTGGAGGGACCGCATGACCGCCTTCGACGTGCTCGCGCAGTCCGACACCCAGCTGCCGCTGACCAGCTTCGGCAACGAGCCGTTCTGGGTCACGATCGTCAAGGCGCTGTTCGTCTTCGTCCTGCTCGTGCTCATGACGCTGTTCTCGATCGTGTTCGAGCGCAAGGTCGTCGCGCGCATGCAGCAGCGCAGCGGCCCCAACCGCACCGGCCCGGGCGGCTGGGGCCAGTCGCTCGCCGACGGCCTCAAGCTGGCGTTCAAGGAAGACATCATCCCGGCGATGGCCGACAAGCCGGTCTACCTGCTGGCTCCCGTGCTGTCCGCGGTGCCCGCCTTCCTCGCCTTCTCCGTGATCCCGTTCGGCCCGGCGGTCGACATCGGCGGGACCCGCACCGCGCTGCAGCTCACCGACCTGCCGATCGGCGTGCTGTGGGTCCTCGCCTGCGCGAGCCTCGGCGTCTTCGGCATCGTGCTCGCCGGCTGGTCCAGCGGATCCACCTACCCGCTGCTCGGCGGGCTCCGCTCGGCCGCACAGGTGATCAGCTACGAGATCGCGATGGCGCTCGCCCTCATCGCCGTCTTCCTCTACGCCGGCTCGCTGTCGACCAGCGAGATCGTCGCGGCCCAGCAGAGCACCGAGTTCACGCTGCCGCTGCTCGACGTGACGCTGCCGCGTCCGGGGTGGTTCATCTTCATCCTGCCGGTCAGCTTCATCATCTACGTCATCGCGATGACCGGTGAGACCAACCGCGCGCCGTTCGACCTGCCCGAGGCCGAGAGCGAGCTGGTCGGTGGCTTCCACACCGAGTACACCTCGCTGAAGTTCGCGATGTTCTTCCTCGCCGAGTACATCAACATGGTCACCGTGTCGGCTCTCGCGACGACGCTGTTCCTGGGCGGCTGGCAGGCGCCCTTCCCGTTCTCGCGCGTCGAGTTCCTGTCCGAGGGCTACTTCCCGATCGTGTGGTTCGTCCTCAAGACGCTGTCGTTCATCTTCTTCTTCATCTGGCTGCGGGGTGTCCTGCCGCGCATGCGCTACGACACCTTCATGCGCTTCGGCTGGAAGGTCCTCGTCCCCGTCGGGCTCGTGTGGATCCTGCTGGTGGCCGGTGCCCGCACGGTCAGCCTCGAGGTGGAGAGCCGCAGCACGCTGCTCATGGTGGCCGGGGCGGCCCTCGTGCTCCTGCTCGTCGCGATGTGGCTGATCCCGGAGAAGGAGGAGGACGAGCGGGAGCCCAACCCGGAGGCCGAGCTGGCACCGGTGTCCGAGGGAGGCTTCCCCACGCCGCCGTTCGACCTGGTCGTCCCGCCGACACCCCGGTCGCTCGCTGCCCGCTCGGTGTCGACCGGCTCGACCGGCTCGACCGGCTCGGCCGTCATCACCTCCGCCGAGCCCTCCTCGCCCGCCCCCGAGACCCCCACGGAGGCCTGACATGGCCGGCATGCTCGACCCCTTGCGCGGGTTCGGACTCACGTTCACCACGATGTTCAGGAAGGTGACGACCGAGCAGTACCCCGAGCAGATCACCCCGACGGCGCCGCGCTACCACGGGCGCCACGTCCTCAACCGGCACCCGGACGGACTGGAGAAGTGCATCGGCTGCGAGCTGTGCGCGTGGGCCTGCCCTGCCGACGCCATCTACGTCGAGGGCGCGGACAACACCGACGAGGACCGCTACTCGCCGGGGGAGCGCTACGCCGCCGTCTACCAGATCAACTACCTGCGCTGCATCTTCTGCGGGCTGTGCATCGAGGCCTGCCCGACGCGGTCGCTGACGATGACCAACGAGTACGAGCTCGCCGACGACAGCCGGCAGGACCTCATCTTCACCAAGACCGAGCTGCTGGCCCCGCTGCTGCCGGGCATGGAGCAGCCGCCGCACCCGATGCGGCTCGGTGACAGCGACGCGGACTACTACCTGGGGGCGGGACTGACGACGCCCGTCGTCCCGGGCGACCCGGCCCTCGAGGGGCGGCTCGCCGTCGACAGCAGCCGGGCGAGCAGCGAGCCGAAGCGGGTAGACCGATGACAGGCCTCGAGACGACCGACGTGGTGCTGGCCGCGACCTCCACGGGAGAGGCGATCACCTTCTGGGTGCTCGGCCCGCTCGCGACGATCGCCGCCGTGATGATGGTCCTGTCGCGCAACGCCGTGCACGCGGCGCTGTTCCTCGCCGCGGTCATGCTGTCCCTGGCCGGGCTCTACGCCGCGCAGGACGCCCCGTTCCTCGCCGCGGTGCAGGTGATCGTCTACACCGGCGCCATCCTCATGCTCTTCCTGTTCGTCCTCATGCTCGTCGGGGTCGACTCGAGCGACTCGCTCATCGAGACGTTGCGCGGCCAGCGCATCGCAGCGTTCGTCGTCGGGCTCGGCTTCGCTGCGCTGCTCATGGCGACGATCGCGAGCGCCGTCGTCGGCGACGACGGGACCGTGACGGCGGTGGGCCTCGACGAGGCCAACGCCGAGGGCAACGTCGTGGGCATCGCCCGGTTGCTGTTCACCGACTACCTGTTCGCCTTCGAGGTCACGAGCGCGCTGCTCATCACGGCGGCGCTCGGCGCGATGGTGCTCACCCACCAGGAGCGCACCGAGCCGAAGTCGACGCAGCGCGAGCTCGCGCGGCAGCGCTTCGCCGGGGGCTCGCCCTTCGCGCTGCCCGGCCCCGGCGTCTTCGCCGGGACCAACAGCACCGCGTCACGGGCGCTGCTGCCCGACGGCACGGAGGCCGAGAGCAGCGTCAGCCCGCAGCTCGAGGCGACCAGTGCCGTGCGCGCGCAGGGCCCCGACAGCGCCGGCACCAAGAGCGTGGAGCGGTCGTCGTGAACGAGTCCTACTACCTGCTGCTCGCCGCCCTGCTGTTCACGATCGGCGGGCTCGGCGTGCTCCTGCGCCGCAACGCCATCCTGGTCTTCATGAGCGTCGAGCTGATGCTCAACTCGGTCAACCTGACCCTCGTGACCTTCAGCCGCACCACCGGCACGCTCGACGGGCAGGTCATGGCGTTCTTCGTCATGGTCGTGGCCGCCGCCGAGGTGGTCGTCGGCCTGGCGATCATCATGAGCATCTTCCGCAGCCGTCGCTCGGCGTCCGTGGACGACGCCAATCTGCTCAAGTACTAGACAGTCCACCAGCACCCCACCGACCTGACCCACCCCACGTCGCGGCCCCTGCCCCTGCCGCGCACCGAGAGGACGAGGACCGACCCGTGCTGCCCACGCCCCGTCGCGGAGCGACCCGGTGAGCCTGCTCCCTGACGCAGCGCGGGAGGCCGTCTCCGTCGACCCCTCCTCCGTCGCGCTGCTGGCCAGCGAGGCCCCCGCCACGCCGCTGCCGACCGGCGACTACCTCGCCGCGACCGGTGCGCACGACCTGCTGTGGCTGCTCATCGCCCTGCCCCTGCTCGGCGCCGCGGTGCTGCTGCTCGGCGGCAGGAAGACCGACTCGTGGGGACCGTACGCCGCGATCGGGGCGTGCGCCGGCTCGTTCCTGCTGGCCGTCGTGTCCCTGTTCGCCCTCATCGGCCTGCCCGAGCGGACGGCGCAGCAGGAGCTGTTCACGTGGATCCCGGTCGCCGGGCTCCAGGTCGACTTCGGCCTGCTGCTCGACCCGCTCTCGGCCACCTTCACCCTGCTCATCACCGGTGTCGGCCTGCTGATCCACGTCTACTCGCTGGGCTACATGTCCCACGACCCGCGGCGCCGGCTGTTCTTCGCCTACCTCAACCTGTTCGTCGCGGCGATGCTCCTGCTGGTGCTCGGCGACAGCTACCTGACGCTCTTCCTCGGCTGGGAGGGCGTGGGCCTCGCCTCCTACCTGCTCATCTCCTTCTGGTTCTACGTCCCGGCCTACGCGACCGCCGCCAAGAAGGCGTTCATCACGAACCGGGTCGGCGACGTCGGCCTGCTGCTCGCGATCTTCCTGATGTTCGCCACGCTCGGCACCACGTCGTTCGAGGGTGTCTTCGGCGACGCCGAGCTGCTCACGGCGGGCGTCGGCACGGCGCTCGGGCTGCTCCTGCTGCTGGGCGCCTGCGGCAAGTCGGGCCAGTTCCCGCTCCACACCTGGCTGCCCGACGCCATGGCCGGTCCGACGCCGGTGTCGGCGCTCATCCACGCCGCGACCATGGTCACCGCCGGCGTCTACCTCATCGCCCGGTCGCTGCCGATCTACGAGGTCAGTGAGACGGCGCGGCTGGTCGTCGGCGTCATCGGCCTCATCACCCTGGTGATCGGCGCGGTCATCGGCTGCGTCTACGACGACATCAAGAAGGTCCTCGCCTACTCCACGGTCAGCCAGATCGGCTACATGTTCCTCGCCGTGGCGATCCCCGGCGCCGCGGCCGTCGCGATCCTCCACCTCGTCACGCACGGCTTCTTCAAGGCCTGCATGTTCCTGTCGGCCGGGTCGGTGATGCACGGCATGGACGACCAGGTCGACATGCGGCGCTTCGGCGGTCTCCGCAAGGAGATGCCGGTGACCTTCGCCTGCTTCACGGCCGGCTACCTCGCGATCATCGGCTTCCCGCTGTTCGCCGGGTTCTTCTCCAAGGACCTCATCATCGAGGCGGCGCTCGACCAGGGCGGGCTTCGCGGCTGGGTCTTCGGGCTCATGGCGATCGCCATCGCGGGGGTCACGGCGTTCTACATGACCCGACTGATGATCATGACCTTCTTCGGCGAGAAGCGCTGGACCGAGGGCGTCCACCCCCACGAGTCGCCCAAGGTCATGACGGCCCCGATGATCGTGCTGGCCGTCGGCTCGGTCCTCTCGGGCGGTGTCCTCGTGCACGTCTTCCCGCTGACCGAGTGGCTCGCGCCGGTGCTCGGCGCGGAGGAGGCCGACCACGTGCTCGAGCCGATCGTGGTGACGCTGATCGTCACCGTGGTCAGCGCGGTGGGCGCGTTCATCGCCTACCTGCAGTACTACAAGAAGCCGGTGCCCCAGGCCGCTCCGGTCGCCGTCAGCTCCCTGACGACGGCCGCCCGCAAGAACCTGTACTTCGACTCGCTCAACGAGAGCGTGCTCATGCGCCCCGGCAACTACCTCACCCGCGCCCTGGTCTACGTGGACAACCGCGGGATCGACGGCGCCGTCGCCGGGCTCGCCGCCGGCGTCGGGGGCGGGTCAGGCCGGTTGCGCCGGGTGCAGAACGGGTTCGTCCGGTCCTACGCCCTGTCGATGTTCGGAGGAGCTGTTCTCGTGGTCGCCGCCCTGCTCGTGGTCAGGCTCGGCTGATGGACCTCGCCACCCTGCCCTGGCTGACGATCCTCGGGGTCGTCCCCCTCCTCGGCGCCGTCGTGCTCCTGGTCCTGCCGGCACGCAAGCAGCAGCTGCACAAGGTCGTCGCGCTGACGACCTCCCTCGTCGTGCTCGCCCTCACGGTCGTCATGTGCGCAGTGTTCGACCCGGGCGGTGACCGGTTCCAGTTCGTCCAGGCCTACGACTGGATCCCGGCCTTCGGCGTGCAGTACGCCGTCGGGGCCGACGGCATCGCGCTCGTGCTCATCGCGCTCATCGCCGTCCTCGTGCCGGTGGTCCTGCTCGCGTCGTGGCACGACGCCGACCCCGTCGCGGACGGCGCCGCCCGATCGACGGCCGGGACCACGACGGGTGAGCCCGTCCCGGCGCGCACGCGCAGCGTCAAGACGTTCTTCGTGCTGGTGCTGGTGCTCGAGACGATGATGATCGGCGTCTTCGCGGCCACCGACGTCTTCCTGTTCTACGTCTTCTTCGAGGCGATGCTCATCCCGATGTACTTCCTCATCGGCAGCTACGGCGGCCCGCGCCGGTCCTACGCCGCGATGAAGTTCCTGCTGTTCAGCCTGGCCGGCGGTCTGCTGATGCTCGCCGCGGTCATCGGGCTCTACGTCGTGTCGGCGGACCAGCTCGAAGGCGGCGGCACCTTCGCCTTCGAGCAGCTGATCGGGCTCGAGATGAGCACCGCGGTGGAGATCGCCCTGTTCAGCGGGTTCTTCATCGCCTTCGCCATCAAGGCGCCGCTGTTCCCCTTCCACACCTGGCTGCCGGACGCCGGTGCTGAGGCGCCGGTGGGCGGGGCCGTGCTCCTGGTCGGCGTGCTGGACAAGGTCGGCACCTTCGGCTTCCTGCGCTACTGCCTGCCGCTGTTCCCGGAGGCCTCGCGCATCCTCGGGCCGTACGTCATCGCGCTGTGCGTCATCGGCATCCTCTACGGCGCCCTGGTCGCCATGGGCCAGAAGGACCTGAAGCGGCTGATCAGCTACACCTCGGTGGCCCACTTCGGCTTCATCGGGATGGGCATCTTCGCCTTCACGACCCAGGGCCAGACCGGTGCGGTGCTGTACATGGTCAACCACGGCCTGTCGACCGGCGCGCTGTTCCTCGTCGCCGGCTTCCTCATCGCCCGGGGCAGGAGCCGCCTGATCCCCGACTACTCCGGGGTGGCGGCGCTGGCACCCGTCCTCGCCGGCACCTTCCTGATCGCCGGCCTGTCGTCGCTCGCGCTACCCGGCCTGTCGACCTTCGTCAGTGAGTTCCTCGTGCTGCTCGGCACCTACAGCCGCTACCCGGTCGCCGCTGTCTTCGCGGTGCTCGGCGTGGTGCTCGCGGCGCTGTACATCCTGCTGACCTACCAGCGCACCATGCAGGGCGAGGTCCGACTGCCGGCGGGCATCGCCAAGATGCGCGACCTCAACCTGCGTGAGGTCGTCGCGGTGGCCCCGCTCCTGGCCCTGATGGTCTTCCTCGGCTTCTACCCCAAGCCGCTGATCGACGTGATCAACCCGGCCGTCGAGGCGACCATGCAGGACTCCGGCCGCACCGATCCGGTCCCGACCCTGGGCGGGGGCGACGCTGCCGCCCCGGCCCGCTAGGACGCCCCCATGCCTGTCGACATCCAGTCCCCGGACCTGTCCTACGGACCGATCGCCCCGCTGCTGCTGATCTTCGGTGCCGCGCTCGTCTCGGTGCTCGTCGAGGCGTTCGTCCCCGCGAGGCTGCGCCGCACCGTCCAGATCGTCGTGTCCGCCGTGGGCCTGGTCGCCACGCTGGCGGCCGTCATCCTGCTGGCGGGGACCAGCGAGCTGGTCTTCGCCGAGGCCATCGCTGTGGACGGTCCGGCGCTGTTCCTGCAGGGCACGCTCGCCGTGGTCGGGCTGGGCAGCATCCTGCTGCTGTCCGAGCGCTCCCTCGACAGCTCCGGCGGTGCCGTCGTCGCCCGCGCCTCCGCCCTCCCGGGCTCGCGCGAGGACGTCGCCCTCGCCGAGGCGACCGAGATCCAGACCGAGGTCTACCCGCTCGCGCTGTTCAGCCTGGCCGGCATGATGCTCTTCGCGGCGTCGAACAACCTGATCCTGATGTTCATCGCCCTCGAGGTGCTGTCGCTGCCGCTCTACCTGATGGCCGGGCTCGCCCGTCGTCGCCGCCTGCTCTCGCAGGAGGCGGCGGTCAAGTACTTCCTGCTGGGCGCCTTCGCCTCGGCCTTCTTCCTGTACGGCGTGGCGCTCATCTACGGCTACGCCGGCACCGTCGACCTCCACGAGGTCTTCCGGGCGACCGGTCAGGCGGGCTCCAACGAGGGGCTGCTGCTGATCGGGATCGCGATGCTCGCGGTCGGCCTGCTGTTCAAGGTCGGCGCCGTGCCGTTCCAGGCGTGGACGCCCGACGTCTACCAGGGCGCGCCGACGCCGGTGACCGCCCTCATGGCGGCCTGCACGAAGATCGCGGCCTTCGGGGCGCTGCTGCGCGTGTTCTACGTCGGCTTCAGCCGCCTGGAGTGGGACTGGCGCCCGATGATGTGGGCGGTCGTCATCCTCACGATGGCGGTCGGTGCGGTCCTCGCCGTCACCCAGACCGACGTCAAGCGGATGCTCGCCTACTCCTCCGTCGCCCACACCGGGTTCATCCTCATCGGCGTCGTGGCGCTGAGCCGGGACGGGCTCTCGGCGACGCTGTTCTACCTGCTTGCCTACGGCTTCACCACGCTCGCGTCGTTCGCCGTGGTGACCCTCGTCCGCGACAGCAGCGGCGAGGCGACCCACCTGTCGCAGTGGGCCGGCCTGGGGCGCAAGAGCCCACTGCTGGCCGGCACGTTCGCCTTCTTCCTCGCGGCCCTCGCCGGGATCCCGCTGACCAGCGGCTTCATGGCGAAGTTCGCCGTCTTCACCGCCGGCGTCGACAGCGGTGCCACCGCGCTCGTGGTCGTCGGTGTCGTGGCCAGCATCGTCACCGCCTTCTTCTACGCGCGGGTCGTGGTGCTGATGTTCTTCAGCGAGGCGCCGCCGGACGGCCCGACGGTCTCCGTGCCGAGTGCGTACACCGCCGGAGCCATCGCGCTGGGAGTCGCGGTGACCCTGGTGCTCGGGGTCCTCCCGTCGCCGGTCCTCGACCTCGCGGGCGACGCCGCCCGGTTCGTCTTCTGATGGCGGTCCTCTGATGCCGGGCGCAGCTGGGCGAGCGGGCTTCGCCGCGACCGATCCGGCGCTGTCGCAGTCCGTGCAGCGGGGCCTCGACGAGGTGGAGCAGCGGCTGCGCGACGTCGTCGCCGCCAGTCACCCGCTGCTCACCGAGTCGGCCAGCCACCTGGTCCACGCCGGCGGCAAGCGGTTCCGGCCGCTGCTCGCGCTGCTCGCCGCCCACCTGGGGGACCCGGACGCGCCCGGTGTCGTCGACGCAGCGGTGGTCGTCGAGCTGACGCACCTCGCGACGCTCTACCACGACGACGTCATGGACGAGGCCGACGTGCGCCGGGGTGCTGCGTCGGCCAACGCGCGGTGGACCAACACCATCGCGATCCTCACCGGCGACTTCCTGTTCGCTCGCGCGTCGGACCTCACGGCGGGGCTCGGCACCGAGGCGACCCACCTGCAGGCCCAGACCTTCGCACGGCTCGTCGAGGGCCAGATCGCCGAGACCGCCGGTCCGGCCGAGGGCCAGGACCCGGTGGCGCACCACCTGCAGGTGCTCGCCGACAAGACCGGCTCCCTCATCGCCACGTCCGCCCGGCTCGGCGCCCTCACGGCCGGCGCGCCGCCCGCCGACGTCGACACCGTCGCCCGGTTCGGTGAGGTCATCGGGGTGGCCTTCCAGCTCTCGGACGACCTCATCGACGTCCTCAGCGAGACCGATGACTCCGGCAAGACGCCGGGCACCGACCTGCGGGAGGGCATCCACACCCTGCCGGTGCTGCTCGTCCTCGCCGGCGACGACGAGGCGTCGGCCCGGCTGCGCGAGCTGCTGCACGCCGAGCTCGACGACGCCCGGCTCGACGAGGCCCTCGGGCTGCTGCGGGCGCACCCCGCCATGGAGCAGGCTCGGGGCCGGCTGTCCGACTGCGTGCTCGAGGCGAGGGCGGTCGTGTCCGAGCTGCCTGCCGGCCCGGCCCGCGACGCGCTCGCGTCGCTCACCGACTTCGTCCTGGCCCGTACGGGCTGAGCCGTGCCGACCGCGCAGCAGGCAGAGCGGTGACCTCGGCCGAGCGGGGCTTCGAGGCCGGGCCGGCCGTGATGGTGCTGGCCGACCGGGGCCGCCGCTACGCCTTCCACGTGCTCGACGTCGGGCTCGCGTGCTGCGCCGTGGAAGCCGTCCTCGGCTCGGTCGGCCAGGCCGAGCCGCCCGGCACCGTGCCGTACTCCGGTCCGGGGGACACCGTCGACGTGCTGGTGGTGTCCGGCACGGTCACCGACAAGCTGGCGCCGCTCGTGCGTCGGCTCTACGACTCGCTGCCAGGGCCGGTGCGGGTGCTGTCGTTCGGCGCGTGCGCCAACACCGGTGGGCCGTACTGGGACTCCTACTGCGTGACGCGAGGCGTCGATCTGGTCATCCCGGTCGACGCCTACGTCCCGGGCTGCCCGCCTCGGCCGCAGGCGCTGCTCGACGCCCTGGCCGCGCTGGCGGAGGCGGGCGCCCCGGGATCGCCGGCATGACGGTGCTGGCGGACCGACTGGGCGAGGTGACGGCCGCGCCGGTCTCGGAGTCCTACGGCGTGCTCACCGCCGACGTGCCGCGAGAGCGGTGGGCGGAGGCGGTCACCGCCGCCCGCGACGACGCCGAGCTCGACGGCCGGCTCTTCGACGTGCTCACCGTGGTCGACCAGCTGCCGGGAGGCTTCGACGTCGTCCTGCGCCTGTGGTCGGTGGACCGGCGGCACGGCTTCCACCTGCGCACCACCTGTCCCCGGGAGGACGCGAGAGTGCCGTCCCTGACGGGGGTCTTCGCCGGAGCCTCCTGGCACGAGCGCGCCGCCGCGGAGCTGTTCGGTGTGGCCTTCGACGGCCACGGCGACCCGGCGCCCCTGCTGCTGCCGACGGGCGGGGTGCCGCACCCGCTCCGCAAGGAGCACGCCCTCGAGGCGCGGTCGGCGCCCTGGCCGGGTGCGGTCGACCCGGCCTACAGCGGCGAGGGTGGTCGCCCCCCTCGTCGTCCCCTTCGCCCGCCCGGTGCGACGCCGTGAGTGCCCCGCCCCCTCGGTCCCGGGGCACGATCGGGCTGCTCGAGGAGAACTGCACGGTCTGCATGCTCTGCGCGCGGGAGTGCCCCGACTGGTGCCTCTACATCGAGGGGCACACCGAGATCACTGCGGCGCCCCAGCCCGGCGGCCGCGACCGCACCCGCAACGTGCTCGACCGGTTCGCGATCGACTTCTCGCTGTGCATGTACTGCGGGATCTGCGTGGAGGTCTGCCCCTTCGACGCGCTGTTCTGGGCGCCGGTGGCCGTGCCCGAGGAGTCCGAGCGGCAGGACCTCGTCGAGGAGCGGGCCGCGCTGCGGGCCTGGATCCGTGACGTGCCCCCGCCGCCGGCGCTCGAGCCCGACGCCGAGCCGGCGGAGGAGGTCACCGCCGCCGCCCGGCTGGACGCAGTCGCCGCCCAGCGGGCCCGGCGCTGAGGCCGTCCCGTTCGCGGAGCCCCAGCGCCCCCTACTGCACCGCGTCGAGCAGGTAGCGGTGGTGCCCGAACTCCTCGCGCCACGGCAGCTCGAGCATCACCTGGACGCGCTGGTCGTACTGCCGTCCGGTCTCGAGCACGAAGGCCCGCAGGGCGGCGTTGACCTCCGGGTGCGTGAACTCCACCCGCCGCAGCCGCATCGTGCGGCCGTCGCCGGTGTGCAGCTTCAGCACGCCGCCCCGCTGGCTGTCGACGAGCGCCCCCGCCGTGACGCTCTCCACGAGCGCCACCCGGTAGGGGCCGAACTTGCGCACTGCCACGAAGCCTGGTCCCACGACGACCTTGCGGGAGATGAGCGCGTACGACAGGGCAGCGGTCAGCACCGCCGCGACGGCGTAGTTCCAGGCGGCGTAGCCGGTGACGAGGGCAACCGGCACGAAGAGGACCGCGCCCACGAACACGCTGGTGACCCCCTCACTCAGGGGCACGCCCACCGCTGCGGTCTGCGGCTGGGGCAGGTCCTTGCGACGCCAGGCGGTGAGCGACGTCTCGGCCGGCTCGTGCTGCAGCCTCGCCGCCTCGCGCGAGGCCCGTGCCGAATCCCGGAACGCCCGCTCTCGCTCGCGTCGCTCCTGCTCGGTCTGGGTCAGCAGTCTCATCACGGTCCCCGTCCGGGAGGCGCCCAGTGGACTACCAGGCGGTCCCTCCCGAGCAGGAACCGCTTCACGCAACGTGCAAGTCGAGTCGTTCTGGAACGCGTCAGTGCGGGCAGGCGTTTCCCTGGGCAGCGACGACCACCTCGGAGGACCTCGTGCACGGCGCACCCGGACGCCTCGGCAACGGACTGAAGACCGCCGCCCTGCTCGGGTTGCTGTCGGCGATCATCCTGTTCGTCGGCACGCTGTTCGGCCGCGGCGGGCTGATGATCGCGCTGGTCGTGGCGATCGGCGTGAACGGCTACTCCTACTTCTACAGCGACAAGCTCGCCCTCAGGAGCATGCGCGCCTACCCGGTGAGCCAGGTCCAGGCCCCGCGGCTCTACGCGATCGTCGGCGAGCTCGCCACGACGATGCGCATCCCGATGCCCCGGCTCTACCTCAGCCCGACCGCGGCGCCGAACGCGTTCGCGACCGGCCGCAACCCGCAGAACGCCGCGGTCTGCTGCACCGAGGGCATCCTCGAGCTGCTCGACGAGCGCGAGCTGCGGGGGGTGCTCGGCCACGAGCTCGGCCACGTCGGCAACCGCGACATCCTCATCAGCTCCGTCGCGGCGGCGCTCGCGACCGTCATCACGTTCCTCGCCAGCATGGCGCAGTTCGCGATGATCTTCGGCGGCCGGCGCGAGGGCGGCAACGTCCTGTCGAGCCTGCTCCTCATCGTCCTCGGACCGCTCGCCGCCGCGGTCATCCAGATGGCGATCAGCCGCAACCGGGAGTACGCCGCGGACGTCACCGGCGCCCAGGTCACCGGCGACCCGCTGGCCCTCGCGAGCGCGCTGCGCAAGCTCGAACACGGCACGGCGGTCCGGCCGCTGATGGAGGACCCGAAGCTGGCGCCGACCAGCTCGCTGATGATCGCCAACCCGTTCCGCGCCGGCGGGCTCGGCAAGCTCTTCAGCACCCACCCGCCGATGGCCGAGCGGGTGGCGCGGCTCGAGGCGATGGCCGGCTACCACCGCTGAGCGCAGCCACCGCGAGCCATGATCAACGCCGTACTGGTGCCGCTGGACGGTCCCTGCAGCGCAACAGATCCGGCGTCGATCAGCTCAGCACCCGCCCGATGGCTCCGCGGCCGCGTTCAGCGGTAGTTGGTGAACTGCACCGCGAAGTCGAAGTCGTGGCCCTTGACCAGCGAGATGACCGACTGCAGGTCGTCCTTCTTCTTGGCCGACACCCGCAGCTGGTCGCCCTGGATCTGCGGCTGCACTCCCTTCGGGCCCTCGTCGCGGATGAGCTTCGCGACCTTCTTGGCGTTGTCCATCGAGATGCCCTCGTCGACGGTGGCGGTCAGCCGGTAGTCCTTGCCGGACTGCTGCGGCTCCCCGGCGTCGAGCGTCTTGAGCGACACCTCGCGTTTGACGAGCTTCTCCTTGAAGACCTCCAGCAGCGCCTTGACGCGCTCCTCGCTGCCGGCCTTGAGGACGATGCTCTCGCCGGACCAGGCGATCTCGGCGCCCGTTCCCTTGAAGTCGTAGCGGGTCGAGGCCTCCTTGGCCGTCTGGTTGAGGGCGTTGTCGACCTCCTGCCGGTCGACCTTGCTGACGATGTCGAAGGACGGGTCTGCCACGGGGAGTGCTCCTGACTGGGGGTCGGTCGGGGGACGGAGTCGTCCGCTATCCTCCTCCACGCACCAGGCGGGTTGCCCGAGTGGTCAAAGGGAGCAGACTGTAAATCTGCCGGCTCAGCCTACGAAGGTTCGAACCCTTCACCCGCCACAGCACGTCGTACGGCCCCGACCTCGGCACGAGGGTGCGGGGCCGTCGTCGTCTCAGCGGTCAGGGCCCGCACCCGCCGGCACCAGCAGCTGGTGCGCGGCCAGCTCCCGGTAGAGCGGGCTGGTCTGCACCAGCTCGTCGTGCCGGCCGACCGCGACGACCCGCCCCCCGTCGAGCACGACGATCTGGTCGGCGTCGACGACCGTGGACAGGCGGTGCGCCACGACGAGCAGCGTCCGGTCGGCGGCGACGGCGTCCACGGCCGCGCGCAGGGCGGCTTCGTTGCGGGCGTCCAGGTTGCTCGTCGGCTCGTCGAGCAGCAGCAGCGCCGGGGCGGCGAGCAGCGACCGCGCGATGGCGAGGCGCTGCCGCTCGCCACCGGACAGCAGGACGCCACCGTCCCCCACCTCCGTGTCGAGGCCGGCCGGCGCGCGCTCGACGAGCTCGCGCAGGTTCACCGCGTCGACGACGGCCTGCAGGTCGGACTCCGAGGCGCCGGGTGCCGCGAGCAGCAGGTTGGCCCGCAGCGAGCCGGCGAGTGCGGGGGCTTCCTGCTCGACGTAGCCGAGCAGCCCCCGGAGCTGCTCGCGCGGCAGCGTCCGCACGTCGGCGCCGCCGACCTGCACGCTGCCCGCCGTCGCGTCGTAGAAGCGCTCGACCAGCGCCAGCACGGTGGACTTGCCCGCGCCCGAGGGCCCGACCAGCGCCGTGCGTGTCCCGCGGCGCACCGCGAAGCTGACTCCGCGCAGGACCGGCCCACCGGTGGCGTACGCGAAGTCGACGTCGCGCAGCTCGAGCAGGGGGGCCGTCACGTCGAGCGGTACGAGCGCGCCGCCCACGACGTCCTCGGTCGGCAGCCGGCGCACCTCCTCCACCCGCTGCAGCGCGCCGAGCCCGGCCTGCAGCGTCGTCCAGGCCTGCAGTGCCGAGGCCAGCGGCATCACCAGCAGGAACAGGTACAGCACGAACGCGACGAGGTCGGCCACGGTCAGGTCGCCGCGCGCCACCCGCGCACCGCCGAGCGCCAGGACGAGCAGGAACGACCCCTGGACGGCCAGGCTGCTCGCCGGGGAGACGAGAGCCGACAGCCGGGCGGCCCGCAGCCCGGCGTCGTACGCGGCGCGGGCGCTCACGGCGACGGCGTCGGACTCGCGCTGCTCGGCGCCGCTGGCCCGGATCGTGCGCACCGCCCCCAGCGCGCGCTCGACCGACGCGGTCATGTCGCCCACCCGTGCCTGGGCCAGCGTGGACAGCCGGCGCACCCGCCGCGAGACGCTGATCACGAGCGCCACGGCGACCGAGACGCTGGCCAGCGTGACCGCCAGCAGCATCGGGTCGAGCAGCAGCATCGCGACCACGGCGCCGGCCACGATGACCGCGCCGCTCACGACCTGCACGAGGCCGGAGGTGACGGCGGCGTGCAGCTGGGTGGTGTCGGCGCCGACCCGGGAGAGCAGGTCCCCGGTGCGCCGGGCGTCGTGCTCGGCGACCGGCAGCCGCAGCAGGTGGGCGGCGAGGGACGTCCGGGCGTCGAGCACGACCCCCTCGGCGGTCCGCTGCAGCAGGTACCGCTCGAACCCGACGACGAGGGCGCCGCTGACGACGCTCGCGACGAGCAGGGCGACCGCGCCACCGGTCGGCTGCCGCTCGCGCACGGCGTCGAGCACCTCGCGGGTCAGCAGCGGTGAGGCCAGCGCGAAGACCGCGCCCAGCGCGGCGAGGACGCCGACAGCGACCAGGGTGCGGCGGTGCGGCCGCAGGTAGGGGAGCAGATCCCCCACGCCGACCGGTGCCTGCACAGCGTTGACGCTAGTGCGCCCGGGGGCCACCGCCCCCCGGGCGCCGCACGGGCCATCGGGTAGGCTCCAGGCTGCTTCAGCCGCCCCCTTAGCTCAGTCGGCAGAGCGTCTCCATGGTAAGGAGAAGGTCTACGGTTCGATTCCGTAAGGGGGCTCTGCTCCGCCCGTCTTGCGGGTGGGTCGCCCGGCGGTGTAGCTCAGTTGGTAGAGCAAGCGACTCATAATCGCTGTGTCACCGGTTCAAGTCCGGTCATCGCTACGAGCCCCGCTCGCCGAGCCGGGTAGTCTTTCGCGTCGTACCGCAGCACCTCCCCGTCTTCTGAGAGCAGGCACCTCCGCATGGCAGCCACCGACGTCCGTCCGAAGATCACCATGGCCTGCCAGGAGTGCAAGAACCGCAACTACATCACCAAGAAGAACCGGCGCAACGATCCCGACCGGCTCGACCTGAAGAAGTTCTGCCCGACCTGCCGCACGCACACCGGGCACCGCGAGACGCGCTAGTCGCGCACGCGCTCCACGACGTCGAGGCCGGTCCCTGAGGGGCCGGCCTTCGTCGTGCCCGGAGCCCCGACCGACCGGCGTCGCTCGCCGGTCAGGGCAGCCGGCCGGTGGAGGGACCGGCTGCACTAGGTTCCCAGGGGACCGACATCCCCGAGTGACCTGGAGCACCCTGTCGTGCCCGTCAACCGCGCGTTCATCGGCCGGGAGTACCCGGCCTCCGCCCCGTACGAGGTGGGGCGTGAGCACATCCGCCGCTTCGCGGAGGCCATCGGCGACCTGTCACCCGCCTACCTCGACCCGGAGGCGGCGCGGGCGCTCGGCCACCCCGACGTCATCGCCCCGCCCACCTTCCTCACCGTGCTCAACTTCCGCTTCGCGACCGAGGGCCCGGTCACGGACCCCGAGCTCGGCCTCGACTACTCGCTCGTCGTCCACGGCGAGCAGTCCTTCGAGCTGCACCGCCCGGTCCGCGCCGGCGACGTCCTCACCAGCGTCCAGAGCGTCACGGACATCAAGGACGCCGGTCGCAACGAGCTCATCCAGACGACCACCGAGATCACCGCCGCCGACGGCGAGCGGGTCGCGACGGCGCGCTCCACGATCGTCAGCCGCGGCACCGCCGCCCCCAAGGAGTCCTGATGGCCACGACACTGCGTGCCGACGACGTCCAGGCCGGGACCGAGCTCCCGGCCCGGTCCTTCCAGATCACCCGTGCCGACCTGGTGAAGTACTGCGGCGCGAGCGGCGACTTCAACGTCATCCACTGGAACGAGCGCGTCGCCACCGCCGTCGGACTGCCCAACGTCATCGCCCACGGCATGTTCACCATGGCGCAGGCCGGCCGGGTGGTGACCGACTGGGCCGGCGATCCCGGAGCGGTCGAGTCGTACTCCGTGCGGTTCAGCCGCCCCGTCGTCGTCCCGGACGACGACACCGGTGCGACGCTCGAGGTCTCCGGCACGGTGGAGTCCGTCGAGGACGGCCGAGCGGTCGTCGCCCTCACCGCCACCGTCGACGGCACCAAGGTGCTCATGGCCGCGAAGGCCACCGTCCGCCTGTCCTGACCCGCCTGCTCGCCCGCGTCGACCTCCGGAGTCCCGTGTCCGTCTTCACGTCCTTCACCCCCGCGACGCTGTCCCGGCGGGCCGAGCAGGCGCTCGAGCGGCTGGGCGACCACCAGAGCCTGCTGTTCGAGGGGGTGTGGCAGAGCTCGCACGAGCTGGCCGCCCGCTACCGCCGGGTCGCCGGCGGCCTCGTGGCGCTCGGCGTGCGGCCCGGTGACCGGGTCGTGCTGTTCATGGCCAACTGCCCGGAGGTCAGCCTGACCTACCACGCGCTCTGGCGAGCCGGGGCCGTCGCGACGCCTGTGCTGTTCCTGCTCACCGAGGACGAGCTGCGCCACGTGCTCTCGGACTCGGGGGCGGTCGCGGTCGTGACCACACCGGAGTTCCTCCCGAAGGTGCTCGCCGCCGCGGGTGGGCTGCCCGTCGTGGTGGTCGGCGACCCCGGCGAGCTGGGCGCGTCGCCCGGCGTCTCCACCTACGCAGAGCTCGAGTCCGGCGACGAGCTCGGCATCGTCGACCGCGCGCCGGAGGACCTGGCGGCGCTGCTCTACACCGGCGGCACGACCGGGCGCAGCAAGGGGGTCGCGCTGACCCATGCCGGGCTCGACAGCGCCGGCGCCGCCGCGTACGCCGTCGCGGCGCGCGACACCCCGACGACGAGCCTGCTCCCGCTGCCGCTCGCCCACGTCTACGGCCTGATGGTCTCGGTCGGGGGCCTGCACACCGAACGGCCGGGCCGCAGCGTCCTCATGCGCTGGTTCGACCCGAAGGGCTTCCTCGACCTCGTCGAGCAGCACCGGGTCAACCAGGCCGCCCTCGTGCCCTCGATGATCCAGATGCTGCTCACCCAGCCGCTCGAGGAGCGCGACCTCAGCTGCCTCGAGCGCATCAGCAGTGGCGGGGCGCCGTTGGCCGTCGAGGTCGGCAACGAGCTCGAGCGCCGGGTGCCGAGCGTGGAGGTCCGCGAGGGCTACGGCTGCACCGAGACGAGCGCCCTCATCAGCGCCCAGCCCAAGGACCAGCGCCGCGTCGGCTCGGTCGGCAAGCCGGTGCCCGGCGTCGAGGTGCGCATCACGTCCCCTGACGGCGAGGCCCTGCCACCGGGGGAGGAGGGTGAGATCTGCGTGCGTGGGCCGGTTCTCATGACCGGCTACTGGCAGGCGCCCGAGGCGACTGCCGAGGCGATCCGTGACGGCTGGCTCCACACCGGTGACGTCGGCACGCTCGACGACGACGGCTACCTCTACGTCGTCGACCGGATCAAGGACCTCATCATCCGCAACGGCTTCAACGTCTACCCCCGTGACGTCGAGGACGTCCTCCTGGCCCACCCGGAGGTGACGGCGGCTGCGGTCGTCGGCCGGCCCGACCCGAAGGTTGGCGAGGAGGTGGTGGCGTTCGTGTCCGTGGCGCAGGGGTCCTCGCTCACCCCGGACCAGCTCGTCGCCTACACCCGGGAGCACATCTCGGCGGCGAAGTACCCCCGGGAGGTGCGCATCCTCGACGCGGTGCCGCTGACCAGCGTCCTCAAGACCGACCGCAAGGCGCTGCGTGCCCAGCTGCGCGCCCGAGCCGGCGCGTGACCGGGACCATGCGGGCCGCACGCTTCACCGCAGCCGACCGCTCCCTCGCCGTCGTCGACGTCCCGATCCCCGAGCCCGGCCCGCTCGAGGTGCTGATCCGGGTGGAGGCGTGCGGCATCTGCCTGTCCGACGTCCACCTGCTCGATGGCACGCTGCCCGCCATGACCCCGGTCGTGACGCCCGGCCACGAGGCGGCCGGGACGATCGAGTCCGTGGGCGCGCAGGTCCCGCGCTGGAAGGCCGGCGACCGGGTGGTCATGGCGGGTGGCCGGCAGTGCGGCCGGTGCCGCAACTGCGTGCGCGGTCGGCCCGAGGAGTGCGAGGCCTTCGAGATCATGGGCTTCAACTTCGACGGCGCGTGGGCGCAGTACGTCGTGGTGCCCTACACCGGGCTGGCGTCGGTCCCCGACGGCATCCCGCTGGAGCAGGCCGCGGTCCTCGCCGACGCGGTCTCCACCCCGTACGCCGCTCTCACCGAGCGCGCCGCCCTGCGGGCCGGTGACGCCGTCGGCCTCTGGGGGATCGGTGGCCTCGGCGTGCACGCCGTGCAGATCGCCCGCCTGGTCGGTGCTGCGCCGATCATCGCCTTCGACCCGCTGCCCAGCGCCCGCGAGCGCGCCCTGGCCCTCGGCGCGGACGCCGCTCTCGACCCCACCGACGGCGACGTCGTGGCCGAGGTGCGGCGACTCACCGGCGGCGCGATGCTCGACGTCGCGGTCGACCTCGTGGGCTCCAACCGGGTGCTCGCCCAGGCCGCGTCGTGCCTGGGCCGCTTCGGCAGGTGCGTCATGGTGGGCCTGTCGATGGACCCGGTCGAGCTCGGGCCGGGCCTGTTCTTCGGCCTGCAGAGCCAGTCCCTGCTGGGCCACCTCGGCTACTCCAAGCGCCACCTCGACGAGCTCGTCGCCCTCGTCCACCTCGGCCGGCTCGACGTCTCCGGGTCGGTCAGCGCCCTGATGCCGCTCGAGGACGTCGCGCGCGGCGTCGAGACCCTCACCAGCAAGACCGGCAACCCGATCCGCCTCGTCGTCCAGCCCTGGACCTGACGCGTCGGCAGGGACCCTTCGCGTCGGATCCACAGCACCGGAGCGCTGGGGATCTGACGCGGTCGCGGTGGCTGGCCCCAGCAGAGGGTTAGCGTCGGCGGGGTGACCTCCTCCACCGCGCCCGAGCCCGTCCGCGCCCTCGCCGAGCAGCGCCAGTCCGCGCGCGCCGCGAAGGACTACGTCGAGAGCGACCGGCTGCGCGACGAGATCGCCGCGCAGGGCTGGGTGGTGCGCGACGGGCCGGACGGCTACGAGCTGGCCGAGCGCCCGCCGTACGCCGTGCTGGCCTCGGTCGCCGACCTGCCGGACCGCTCGGCGGAGCCGGACAGCCGGCGCTGCACGGTCGGCGTCCTCGTCGAGGGGTGGCCGGGCGACGTCCGCACGTGCGTGAGGGCGCTGCTCGACCACGCGCCGGACGACGTCGGAGTGGTCCTGCTCGAGAACGGCCCGACGGACGCCGGAGCCGTCGTCCACGAGCTCGCCGCGGCCCACCCGGACCGGGTCGAGGAGCTGCACGTCGAGCGCCCGGCCGGGTGGAGCGCGGCGCGACAGGCGCTGCTGCGCCACGACACCGCGACCGTCCACGTGCTGCTCGACCCGTCGACCGTGCTGGAGGGAGACGCCCTCACCCCGGTGCTCGCGTCCTTCGACGACGAGACCGTCGTCGGTGCGGGGTGGCGCGGCGTGCGGGTGGCGGACGGCTGGCGGGAGTTCGAGGACGCCGGACCCGGTGAGGTGGAGGCTCTGCTCGGCTACCTGTTCGCGGTCCGCCGCTCCGCGGCCCTCGACGTGCCGCTGCCGCCCAAGGCGCGCTTCTACCGCAACGCCGACATGGAGTGGTCCTTCCTGCTGCGCGAGGCCGGTGGCCGGCTGGTGGTCCCTGCCGGAGGCCTTCCGGTGCGTCAGGACCGGCACCGCGGCTACCACGACACCCCGGCGGACTACCGCGACAAGGAGTCCAAGAAGACCTACGACCGCTTCCTGCAGCGCTTCCGCGGCCGGGAGGACCTTCGCCTGCCCGGGTGAGGCACGAGCAGTTCACGGTTGTTAACCTGCCGCTCCGGACCTGCGGAGGAGCTGCATGACGACCACGGCACCCACGACCACGGCCGCCCCGGGCGGACCGGCCCCGCTCCCCGAGCACGTGCGCGTGGCGGTCGTCGGCAGCGGTTTCGCCGGCATCGGGACCGCCGTGTCGCTGAAGGCCCGCGGCGTCGAGGACTTCGTGGTGCTCGAGCGGGCCGACTCGGTGGGCGGCACGTGGCGCGACAACACCTACCCCGGCTGCGCCTGCGACGTCCCGAGCCACCTGTACTCCTTCTCCTTCGCGCGCAACCCGGAGTGGCCGCACGTCTTCAGCCGGCAGCCCGAGATCCGCGCCTACCTGGAGCGGGTCACCGACGACTTCGGCGTACGCCCGCACGTGCACCTGGCCACGGACCTGCTGAGCGGGATCTGGGACGACGAGGCCCTGCTGTGGCGGCTGGAGACCAGCCGCGGCCCGCTCACCGCCGACGTGGTCGTGAGCGGCTGCGGCGGCCTCGTCGAGCCCCACTACCCGGAGGTGCCGGGGGTCGAGTCGTTCGAGGGGCCGGCCTTCCACTCGGCGCGGTGGGACCACTCGGTCGACCTGACCGGCACGCGGATCGCGGTCGTCGGGACCGGTGCGAGCGCCATCCAGTTCATCCCCGAGCTGCAGAAGGTCGCGGGATCGGTGGTGGTGTTCCAGCGGACCCCGCCGTGGGTCGTCCCGCGCCACGACCGCGTGATCAGCGACGCGGAGCGGGCGGCGTTCCGCCGGCTGCCGGCGCTCCAGGCGGCGGCGCGGACGGGCATCTACTGGCTGCGCGAGCTCAACCTGCTCTCGTTCACCCGCGGTGGCCCGCTGCGGAAGGCGGCGACCAAGGAGGCGCTCAAGAACCTCGAGGGGGCGATCTCCGACCCCGACCTGCGCGCCCAGCTCACGCCTGACTACGAGCTCGGCTGCAAGCGCGTGCTGCTGAGCAACGACTACTACCCGGCGCTCGCGCAGCCCAACGTCCAGGTGGTCACCAGCCGCGTCACCGAGGTGCGCCCGCACTCGGTCGTCGACGGCGACGGCGTGGAGCACGAGGTCGACGGGATCGTCTACGGCACCGGCTTCCGGGTCATGGACATCCCCGTCGCCCACCGGTTGACCGGCCGCGACGGCCGCACCCTGTCCGAGGAGTGGGACAAGACCGGGGCCGAGGCCCACCGGGGCACCACGGTCGCCGGCTTCCCCAACCTGTTCCTGCTCCTCGGCCCCAACACCGCGCTCGGGCACAGCTCCGTGGTGTTCATGATCGAGGCCCAGATCGCCTACGTCATGCGGGCGCTCGACGCACTCCAGGCGTACGGCGGTCGAGCCGTCGAGGTGCGACGGGCCGCGCAGGACGCCTACAACCACGAGCTCCAGCAGCAGCTCGACACCACGGTCTGGAACCAGGGCGGCTGCCGGGCCTGGTACCGCGACGAGAACGGGAAGAACTTCACCTTGTGGCCCACGCACACCTTCACCTTCAAGAAGCAGACCTCACGGTTCGACGCCGAGGCGTACGAGGTGCGGGCCGCCGCGCGGCAGGAGGTCGGCGCATGAGGCGCGGCACGCTGGTCGTCGGCGCCGCAGCCGTCGGGGCAGCTGTCGTCGTCGCCCGCCGGCGCGCCGCGGCGCGGGGGGTCGACAGCCCGGTCGCGGAGCCGACGCAGGCGCCGCCTCCGCTTCCCGTCGGGCGCACCCGGACGGTGATGGCTGACGACGGCACCGAGCTGTCCGTGACCGAGCACGGGGCGCAGGAGCCGACCGCCACCTTCGTGCTGGCCCACGGCTACGTGCAGTCGTCGGCGCTGTGGGCCGGCCAGGTCCGCGACCTCGTGGACGCCCGCCCCGACCTCAAGGTGGTCACCTACGACCACCGCGGCCACGGCGGCTCCGGCCGGGCGACCCGCGAGACCGCCAACCTCGAGCAGCTCGGACGGGACCTGCGGAGCGTCGTCGACGCTGTCGCCCCGAGCGGCCCGCTGCTGCTCGCCGGCCACTCGATGGGCGGCATGACGATCATGTCCCTGGCGGAGCAGGCTCCCGAGCTGTTCGGCGACCGCGTCGTCGGGGTCGGCTTCGTCGCGACGTCCTCCGGCCGGCTGAGCGAGGTCACCTGGGGGATGCCGGCGCCGGTCGCGGCGCTGGTCCGCCGGGTCCTGCCCGTGCTGAACGAGAAGGCGCTGCGTGACGAGCAGCAGGGCAAGCCGCGCCGGATGAGCCCGGCCGAGACCCGGCTGATCTTCGAGAGGGGCGCCGACCCGGCGCACGTGAAGCAGGCGCTCGACGTCCAGCGGGCCTGCCGCGCCGAGACGGTGGCGTACTTCCTGTCGACCTTCTCGGGCCACGACCGGCTCGAAGCGCTGTCGGCCCTGTCCGAGGTGCCCAGCGTGGTGGTCGTCGGGGACAAGGACCGGCTGTGCCCGCTCGAGCACAGCCAGGCCCTCGCCGGCGCGCTCCCGGCGGGCGAGCTCGTCGTCTACCCGGGCGTCGGCCACATGGTGCAGCTCGAGCGCCGCACGGAGGTCAGCCGGCAGCTGCTGGCCCTGGCCGACCGCGCCCTCGTCAGGGGGTAGCCCGGGTCCGTGCGTCGCCCCACCGCGCCGGTCGACCGTTCGGGGCAACGCACTCGGCAGCAGCCGCTACCGCGCCTCGGCGAGCAGCTCGGCCAGCCGCGTGACGCCCTTCTCGAGGTCGTCGTCGCCGAGCGCGTAGGAGAGCCGGAAGTACCCCGGCGTGCCGAACGCCTCACCCGGCACGACCGCGACGCCGACCTCGTCGAGCACCAGCTCGGCCAGCTCGGCGGACGTGGTGGGCGTGCGCCCCCGCAGCGTCTTGCCGAGCACGCCCGTGACCGAGGGGTAGCAGTAGAAGGCGCCCTCGGGCTCGGGGCAGGTGACCCCGGGGATCGCGGACAGCAGGCGCACCATCGTCCGCCGCCGCCGGTCGAAGGCGCCGCGCATCTCCGCGACGGCGGACAGGTCGCCGGACACCGCGGCCAGCGCCGCCACCTGGGCGACGTTGCTGACGTTGGAGGTCGCGTGGGACTGCAGGTTGGTCGCGGCCTTCACGACGTCGAGCGGGCCGATCAGCCAGCCGACGCGCCAGCCGGTCATGGCGTAGGTCTTGGCGACGCCGTTGACGACGACGCAGGTGTCGGCCAGCTCGGGCACGACGACCGGCATCGACACGTGCTCGGCGGAGCCGTAGACGAGGTGCTCGTAGATCTCGTCGGCGACGACCCAGATGCCGTGCTCCAGCGCCCAGCGGCCGATCGCCTCGACCTCCGCGGGGGAGGCGACGGCGCCGGTCGGGTTGGACGGCGAGCACCACAGCAGCACCTTCGTGCGCGGGGTGCGCGCCGCCTCCAGCTGCTCGACGGTGACGCGGTAGCCCTGGTCCTCGGTGGTCACGACGTCGACCGGCACCCCGCCGGCGAGCTGGATCGCCTCCGGGTAGGTCGTCCAGTACGGCGCGGGCAGGAGCACCTCGTCGCCCGGGTCGAGCAGCGTGGCGAAGGCCTCGTAGACGGCCTGCTTGCCGCCGTTGGTGACGAGCACCTGCGCCGCGGTCACCTCGTAGCCGCTGTCCCGGGCGGTCTTGGCGGCGATCGCGGCCCTGAGCTCCGGCAGACCGGCCGCTGGGCTGTAGCGGTGGTTCTTCGGGTCGCGGCACGCGGCCTCGGCCGCAGCCACGATCGACGCCGGGGTCGGGAAGTCGGGCTCCCCCGCGCCGAAGCCCACGACGTCCTCGCCGGCGGCCTTCTTGGCCTTGGCCTTCGCGTCGACCGCGAGCGTGGCTGACTCGGCGATGGCGCCGATCCGGGTCGAGATCCGACGGGAGGCGGTGGACGTCTCGGGGCTGGTCATGGCCCCATGCTCCCGCGCGCTGTCCAGGCTGTTCCACCTGGGTGGGGGAGCGGTGGTGGTGGTGGTGCTGACCGGGCGTCGGCGGCAGAGCAGGTTGGCCCACGTGCGACGACGCCGTACACTCTGATGTCTGGGGGCCTGAGCCTCTGCTCCGGCGCGCCCGCGCTCCGGAGCGGAACGTCTCGCTGGCCTCCCGAAGGGGTGTAGCTCAGTTGGCCAGAGCGCCGGTCTCCAAAACCGGATGTCGCAGGTTCGACTCCTGTCACCCCTGCCAGCGGGACCAGGGCAGGACCACGGCGCACGACCGAGCGAAGGACGGCGATGAGCGACAAGGCGGAGACCGGGACCGGTCTCGGCACGCCTGACCGTGGCGCCCGCTCGGGCGACGGCAGGGCAGCACAGCGACGCCCCGGCCGGCTCAAGCGCGTGATCACGTTCTACAAGCAGGTCGTCGCCGAGCTCCGCAAGGTCATCTGGCCGACCCGTCACGAGCTGCTCACCTACACCAGCGTCGTACTGGTCTTCGTGCTGTTCATGGTGGTCGTCATCAGCGCCTACGACTTCGTGTTCAGCCAGGGCGTGCTCCGCGTCTTCGGCAACCCCTGACCCTGCTCAGGTCGAGCACACCCTCCTGCACCACCCGATCGACGAGAAGAACAGGACGTGTCCGTGTCCGAGTACAGCCTGCCCGCCGACACCGAGCCCGACAGCGCCCGGTCCGAGCAGGGTGAGGCCGTCGAGGCCGCACCTGACGGCCTCGCCGCGGCGACCCCGGCCGGGACGAGCGCTGCCGACCTCGACGAGCTCGGTGCCGGTGGCGTCTCGGACGCGCCGAGCGGCTACCTCGCCGACGCGGCCCCCGACGGCGTCGGCACTCCGGGCGCGCAGGCCGACTCCGGCGACGCGCCGGCCGCTGACGTGCCGGCCGAGGACCTCGACCCGGCCGACCAGCTGCGGGCCGAGCTGTCCGGGCAGCAGGGGGACTGGTACGTCGTCCACTCCTACGCCGGCTACGAGAACAAGGTGAAGACCAACCTCGAGAGCCGCATCTCCTCGCTCAACATGGAGGACTACATCTACGCGATCGAGGTCCCGATCGAGGAGGTCATGGAGATCAAGGGCGGCAAGCGCCAGGCCGTCGTGCGCAAGAAGCTCCCCGGCTACCTGTTCGTCCGCATGGACCTCACCGACGAGTCGTGGTCGGTCGTGCGCAACACCCCCGGCGTGACCGGCTTCGTCGGCCAGACCTCGCGCCCCTCGCCGCTGTCGATCGACGAGGTGGTCAAGATGATCGCCCCGCCGAAGCAGAAGACGGTCGTCGCGCAGAAGGCCGTCGACTTCGAGGTCGGCGAGTCCATCACCGTCACCGACGGGCCCTTCGCGACCCTCCCGGCGACCATCAACGAGATCAACCTCGACAGCCAGAAGCTCAAGGTCCTCGTGTCGATCTTCGGCCGCGAGACGCCGGTCGAGCTGTCCTTCAACCAGGTCGCCAAGCTCTAGCCCGGCTGCGCTGCCGTCCGCCCCTGTCACACGAGAGAGAACAGACATGCCCCCCAAGAAGAAGCTCGCCGGAGTCATCAAGCTCCAGATCAAGGCCGGCGCCGCGACGCCGGCGCCGCCCGTGGGCCCGGCCCTCGGTCAGCACGGCGTCAACATCATGGAGTTCTGCAAGCAGTACAACGCCGCGACCGAGTCCCAGCGCGGCGACATCGTCCCGGTCGAGATCTCGGTGTTCGAGGACCGCTCGTTCACCTTCATCACCAAGACGCCGCCGGCGGCGCGCCTGATCCTCAAGGCCGCGGGCGTCGACAAGGGCTCGCCGACGCCCCACACCAAGAAGGTCGCCACCATCTCGCAGGCGCAGGTCCGCGAGATCGCCACGACCAAGCTGGCCGACCTCAACGCCAACGACGTCGACGCCGCGGCCAAGATCGTGGCCGGCACCGCCCGCTCCATGGGCATCACCGTCAAGGGCTAGCCGTACGCCCGCCGGCGTCGCACCCGGCAGCACGCCTTCGCACGACCTGTGGGAGGACCCGGACCGTCCGGGCCCGTTCGCACCACGGACTGCCCTCGGGGCAGACAAGGAGATCCGCATGAAGCGCAGCAAGGCCTACCGGGCCGCCGCCGAGAAGCTCGACCTCGACAACTTCTACACCCCGCTCGAGGCGGTCCGCCTCGCGAAGCAGACCTCGGTCACGTCCTACGACGGCACCGTCGAGGTCGCCGTGCGGCTCGGTGTCGACCCGCGCAAGGCCGACCAGATGGTCCGCGGCACGGTCAACCTGCCCCACGGCACCGGCAAGACCGCCCGCGTCATCGTCTTCGCGACGGGCGAGAAGGCCGCCGAGGCCACGGCCGCCGGCGCCGACGAGGTGGGTGCCGACGACCTGATCGAGAAGATCCAGAAGGGCTTCCTGGACTTCGACGCCGCGGTCGCGACGCCCGACCAGATGGGCAAGGTCGGCAAGATCGCCCGCATCCTCGGCCCGCGCGGCCTCATGCCGAACCCCAAGACCGGCACCGTCACCGCCGACGTCACCAAGGCCGTCAACGACATCAAGGGCGGCAAGGTCAACTTCCGCGTCGACAAGCAGGCCAACCTCCACCTGGTCATCGGCAAGGTCTCCTTCGACGAGCGGCAGCTCGTGGAGAACTACGGAGCGGCGCTCGACGAGGTCACCCGCGCCAAGCCCGCCAGCTCCAAGGGCACCTACCTCAGGAAGGTCGCGGTCTCGACGACCATGGGCCCCGGTATCCCGGTGGACCCCAAGCGCCTGCGCAACCTGCTCGAGGACGGCTCCTCCACCTCCGCGGAGTAGCCCGCACCTGGCGGTCATCCGCTGCGTCGCCCCGCCCGCCCGTCCCCGCCCGCCCGGCACCGTCGTCCTGACGCGCCGGGCGGGCGGGCTGCTAGTCTCCTGAACGCCCAAGACCGCCGGTCGCCACTGCTCGCAGTGGTCGAAGGCCCCACCGCGAGGTGGGCGACCCGCGCAGGTGAACACGGACAGACCCCGGGAGCCTCCGGGCACCCTGACTCCCCGTGCGTCTCTGCGCCGGGGAGTCCTCTCGTTGCGGGGCAGCTCCTCCCTCGCCGAGGGACGGGCCGGCTCCCGACCGAGAGGAGGCGCATGGCCGTCGACACCGCCGACGACAGCGCTGCCAGCCCTGTCCAGCACTCCCGCTCGACCGTCCGGCCCGACAAGGCCGCGGCCGTCGCCGAGATCGCCGAGGCGTTCCGCAGCTCGTCCGCGGCCGTCCTCACCGAGTACCGCGGTCTCACCGTCAAGCAGATCAGCGATCTGCGCGTCGCGCTCGGCGCCGACACGACGTACGCCGTCGTGAAGAACACGCTCACCAAGATCGCTGCCGCCGACGCCGGTCTCACCGGGGTCGACGACCTGCTCCAGGGCCCGACCGCCGTCGCCTTCATCTCGGGCGAGCCGGTCCAGGCCGCCAAGGCGCTGCGCGACTTCGCCAAGGCCCACCCCGTCCTGGTCGTCAAGGGCGGCGTCATGGACGGCAGGACGCTCACCGTCGACGAGATCCGCAAGCTCGCCGACCTCGAGTCCCGCGAGGTCCTGCTCGGCAAGATGGCCGGGGCGCTGCTCGCCTCGCTCAGCAACGCCGTATACCTGCTCAACGCGCCGCTCGCGCAGGCCGCCCGTGTCGTGGGTGCCCTGCAGGCCAAGGCCGAGGCCGACCCGTCGGTCCTCGGCGGCGGTGCGGGCACCCCCGCCGCGACCGAGGAGCAGGCCCCTGCGGCCGACGAGACCCCGGCCGACGAGACCCCGGCCGACGAGACCCCGGCCGCTGCGGCGCCCGCCGACGAGGCCCCCGCGGCCGAGGACGCGACGACCGAGGACGCGACCACCGAGAGCGACAGCCCCACCGCCTGACCGGCCCCCGTCCCGGGAGCCACCCCGCACGACCACCCACGCGCCGCCCTCATCTCAGCCTGAGGCGGCACCCCAACACAGGAGGACCACCCTCATGGCGAAGCTCAGCACCGACGATCTCCTCGCAGCGTTCAAGGAGATGACCCTGATCGAGCTCAGCGAGTTCGTGAAGCAGTTCGAGGAGACCTTCGGCGTCACCGCCGCCGCGCCCGTCGCGGTCGCGGCGGCTGCCGGCGGTGGCGGCGGCGGCGAGGAGGCCCCTGCCGAGCAGGACGAGTTCGACGTCATCCTCGAGGCTGCCGGCGACAAGAAGATCCAGGTCATCAAGGAGGTCCGGACGCTCACGAGCCTGGGCCTCAAGGAGGCCAAGGACCTCGTCGACGGCGCCCCGAAGCCCGTCCTCGAGAAGGTCGCCAAGGACGCTGCCGAGAAGGCCAAGGCGTCGCTCGAGGCGGCCGGCGCGACGGTCACCGTCAAGTAGCCACGCACGGCTCCACCGCACGTTCCTCGACGGGACGGCACGCCCTCACCGGCGTGCCGTCCTGTCGTCGTCTGCGGAGCAACACTGGACTCGGGTGTACCGGTCAGTAGCAAACGCAGCGTGACGCTACGTACACTCCGCGTTTGTGATTGCGGTCACAGCGAGTCGTTCCGGACGATGGCTCGTTGTGCCTGCTGAGCCGGAGGCGCCTGCCGCTCTCCGACCGTGGCCGAACGAAGGGCGGGACCGCAGTGGGCGTCGAGATCAAGGTCGAGAACCTCACCAAGCGGTTCGGCAGCCAGACCATCTGGGAGGACGTCAGCCTGGTCCTCCCGGCCGGCGAGATCAGCGTCATGCTCGGCCCGTCCGGCACCGGCAAGTCGGTCTTCCTGAAGACCCTCATCGGGCTGCTGAAGCCGGAGACCGGCTCCATCACCATCGCCGGCCAGGACATCACGAAGGTCAAGGAGAAGGAGCTCTACGAGATCCGCAAGCTGTTCGGCGTGCTGTTCCAGGACGGCGCCCTGTTCGGCTCGCAGAACCTCTACGACAACATCGCCTTCCCGCTGCGCGAGCACACCCGCAAGTCCGAGAGCGAGATCAAGAAGATCGTCCTCGAGAAGATGGACATGACCGGTCTGGCCGGCGCCGAGACGAAGCTGCCGGGGGAGATCTCCGGCGGGATGCGCAAGCGCGCCGGGCTCGCTCGAGCGCTCGTCCTCGACCCCGAGATCCTGCTGTTCGACGAGCCCGACTCGGGTCTGGACCCGGTGCGCACGGCCTACCTCAACCAGCTGATCGTCGACCTCAACGCCGAGATCAAGGCGACGTTCCTCATCGTCACGCACGACATCGCCACGGCACGCAGCGTTCCCGACAACATCGGCCTGCTCTACCGGCGTCACCTCGCGATGTTCGGCCCGCGGGAGATGCTGCTGTCGAGCAACGAGCCGGTCGTCCGCCAGTTCCTCAACGGCCAGCGCGA
>JAABUN010002469.1_pt1 | contig 32791 bp, 33 predicted proteins | sample 5559311 | NCBI WGS metagenome assembly JAABUN01 (sample SAMN10711877, study PRJNA513370) | rock metagenome | isolation source: Antarctica rocks | place: Antarctica: Victoria Land, Siegfried Peak sud | reverse complement strand
CGCAATGCGGGCACCGAGCCACAAACCGAGGCACAACAGGAGAAACCGGCGAAACAGGCTGTTCATCCATGCCGCAATTCTACCCGTTAGCCTTTAGGCACTCCCCAGCTTGGCCGACCTTGACCTGCCGCCCGCAGCCGGCTAAAATTCGCCCTTTTCCCGCCGGCACGCGCCCGGACTTTTGCCCGTCGCGCGCTTGACGTGGCGGCTCAAATGGCTTGCCGAGTCGTAGCCGCACAGGTCGGCGACTGCGTCGAGGGTCAGGTTGGCGTCGGCGGCGAGCAGGGCGAGCGCGTGTTCGAGCCGAATGCTTTGCAAACGCGCGACCGGCGTTTCGCCCCGCAGCCGCACGAACTGCGCGCGCAGCAGCGACGGCGACGCGCCCACCTCGCGGGCCACGTCCCCGATGCGTACGCCGGATGCGAAGCGTTCGCGCAGCAGTGTTTCCGCCTGAGCGACCGTGGTTTCGCCCGCCGAGATGGGCCGCGCAGCTTCGTGCTTGCGCCGCAGCAAAATGTCCAACTGGGCGACAAGCAGGTCGAGCAGCGTTTCGCGGCCGGCTTCACGGCCCGTCCATTCGCGCACCAGGGCCGAACACAGCGTTCCCAGACTCTGCTCCGCGTCGTCGAAGCACATGCGCGGGTAGGGCGCGTTGGCGGCAGGCGGGCCGTCGAGCAGAACGTAAAAGTTCGCGTAAGCGGTGTGGGCGTACTCGGCGTGGATCGTGCCCGGCGGCGTCAGCAGGGCCGCGCCGGGCCGCACGTCGTACACGTCGCTGCCCACCGTGCAGCGAATCGCGCCCTGCCGGTAATACACGAATTCCCAGTGGCGCGGGTGCTGATGCGGCAAAAAGTGCTTGCCTTTGGGAGCCTCATACGCCCCCGCGTGCTGAAGCCGCAGCGGGCACGATGCAAACGTTTCGTGCAATAAGTTGGGCGAGTTTTGCATGGCGTCGCGGTTCCGTTTTCGTGTATGCTGGCCGCATTGTAGCGTATCGCCGAAAGGAAAAATGCAACCATGACCATCACCGAAGCCCTGCGCGATCTGGGCGTCCGGGGCGACACTTTGACCGACGCGGAAAAGGCGCAACTGGACCGCGACGGCTTTTTGCCGCTGACCGGCCTACTGTCGCCTTCTCAGGTCGCCGCCTTCAACGAGAAACTTACGGCTCTGCTCGCCGCCGAGGGGGAGAACGCGGGCAAGGAGGTTCACCAGGAGGCCGGAACCGACCGCTTGAGCAACCTCGTTGACAAGGCCGCCGACCTTTTCGCGCCCTGCTACACGCACCCGCGCCTGCTCGCCGGCATCGCCCACGTTTTGAACAACGACCTCAAACTTTCCTCGCTCAACGCCCGCGCCGCCCTGCCCGGCCAGGGCCTTCAAGGGCTGCACGCCGATTGGGGCAAGGCGGTCGCGCCGGGGGACCACGTCGTGTGCAACAGCATCTGGCTCTTAGATGACTTCACGGAAAGTAACGGCGCGACCCGCGTGGTGCCCGGCTCGCACCGCAGCGGCAAAATGCCCGGCGAGGTGATGGCGAGCGCGACCGACCCGCACCCCGACGAGGTGAAGATCATTGCCCCCGCCGGGACCGTCGTCATCTTCAACTCGCACACCTGGCACGGCGGCACGCGCAACGAAACCGACAAGCCGCGCCGCGCCCTGCACAGTTACTTTTGCCGCCGCGACCAGACGCAGCAACTGGATCAGCGCAAACACCTGCGGCCCGAAACCGTCGCCGGCCTCAGCCCGGCTGCCCAAACCATCCTCGACGTTGGCTGAGCCGGGTAAACAAGAGGCGACATGAGAACCTTCGTCGTGCTCGGCGCGGTCAACGCCTTTGTCGCTATCGCCTGCGGCGCGTTTGGGGCGCACGCGCTCGCCGAACGGCTCACGCCCCGGCTGCTCGACGTTTGGCGCACGGGCGCGCAGTACCACCTCGCCCACGCGCTCGCTTTGCTGCTGGTCGCGCTGCTTTCCGAGCGGCTGATCGGGGCGGGCGCGGGCCGTTTGGTGAACGCGACCGGCTGGCTGTTCGTCGCGGGCATCGCGTTGTTTTCCGGAAGCCTGTACCTGCTCGCAGTAACGAATCGGGGCTGGCTGGGCGCGATCACGCCCCTCGGCGGCCTGTGTTTCCTGGCCGGCTGGGCGCTGCTCGCCTTGGCCGCCGTCCGAAGCAAGTAAAGGAGATTTCGTTCATGTGCGGACGCTACACCCTGCACCACGACGCGGACGCGCTGGCCGCCCGGTTCGCCGCGCAGCCCGCGCTCGACATCGAGCCGCGCTACAACATCGCGCCCACGCAGCCCGTCGCCGCCGTGACGAACCACGAAAGCGGCCGGCGGTTGGAAGCATTTCATTGGGGCCTGGTGCCGTTCTGGGCAAAGGACCCGGCCATCGGCAATCGCATGATCAACGCGCGGGCGGAAACACTGGCTGAAAAACCCGCCTTCAAGAACGCGCTCGTGCGCCGCCGCTGCCTCGTTCCCGCCGACGGCTTTTATGAATGGAAAAAAGAAGGGCCGCGCGGACGCCAGCCGATGTACGTTCGCGTGAAGACCGGCGACGGCCTGTTCGCGTTCGCCGGCTTGTGGGAAGAATGGCGCGACCCCGCAAGCCCGGACGGGCCGCCGCTGCGTTCCTGCGCCATCATCACGGTCGCCCCCAACGCGCTCATGGCGCCCATCCACGACCGGATGCCGGCTATTTTGCGCCCCGACGACGAGGCCGCCTGGCTCGACACGCAAAACCTGCGCAATCCGGGCGACATCCTGCCCCTGCTCAACCCGTTCGCGGACGATGCGATGGAAGCCTACGCCGTTTCCCGCCTCGTGAACGCGCCCGTGAACGAGGACCCGGAATGCATCGAGCCGCTAGACGACTTGTCCTCCGGCGAAGCGGCTCGCGCAAACGCCGAGGGAACGCACAAGCCGCAGCGGGTCGAAAACTCGCTTTAGCCGCCTATGGCAGGTCCGGGCGGCCGGTCGCCCCAGGGTTGACGGGCGTGCCCGCGAACATCTGCTGCCGTTCTTCCGGCGACATTTTTTGCATCACGGTCATGAAAACGGACACCATTTGCTGCATCATCTGGTTCCGCAAGGCCGGATTCATGTTCAGGATGCCCGCCGACATTTGATCGCGTTGAACAGGCGTCAATTGCGACAAGGCCGCCAGCGCGTCGGCCCCGCCTCCCACGGCGGGCCGCGCGCCGCCGCCCGTGACCAGGTAAACCGGCTTCAGATTCAGACTGTCGAGGAGCGGGCGGGCCTTTTCGGGCGACAGGCGGCGGCCGTTGAGGACGATCACGTCGCTTCCGGCCGGGCCGAAAAGTTTCGCCTGCGCCGCCGCGAGCGCAGCCACGTCGTTCCCCTCGTAGGCGGGCGCGCCCGGCGGCGGCGCGGGCAGGTACAGTTTCGTCCACGTCGTGCCCGCCGGCAGCACGCCGTAGCGGACCATGCCATCAAGGATGTTTTCGAGGGCGGCGGCGGGCATGTTGCCTGTGTCGGGGCCGAACGAGAAGCCAGCGGGCAGCGGCGCGCGCACGTTCACCGAGGCGTCGGCGAGCACGGGCACGCCGGCTTCGCGGCTCAGCCGGGCGAGGGCGGTTCCCACGGTTATGTGTCCGGTGGCCGGAGCGACGGGCGGCGGCGCTTGCGCCAGGGCGGCGGCGGCGCGGCCGGCCGGGAAAACGAGGCCGCCGAGCGAAAGCGCGAGCGTGGCGGCGGGCAGCAAACCGCGAAGAAAAAAGTGCATGAGAAGGTTCCTTCGTTCTCGTAAAGAAGGCACAGGCCGCGAGCGTGCGCTCGCGGCCTGTCGCATTTCGGTTCCGGGCGTGCGTTAGTAGCGGACGGGAACGTGCTGCTTGGTTTCGGCCGATTCCAGACACGCGAGGATGATGGCGAGCGCGCGCCTGCCCTCCTCGCCCGAAATCTCCGGCGGCGTGTTCGACTGAATGCTGGAAACGAACGCACGAATGACGCCCGTGTCGCTTTGGCCGCCGCCCTCATTGGTTTGCAGTTTGCCGACGTTGAAGTACTGCGTTTCGCCGCTTTCAAGGCTCACGACGACGCCGAAGTCGGGGTTCGTGCCGATGCGCAAAATGCCTTCCGTGCCGTAAACAAGGGTCGCGTTGTCCTCGCCGGGGTGGTGCGTCCAACTCGCGGTCAGGGTGCCGACAGCCCCGCTTTCGGTGCGAAGAAGGCAAACGGCGGTGTCATCCACGGTCCCGAAGGTTTTTTCGAGCCGGTCCACGAACGCGCTGGCCTCGACGATCTCCTCGCCGAGCAGCCACCGCAGCAGGTCGGCCTTGTGGACGCCCAGGTCGCCCATCGCGCCCACGAACGCCTGCTTCTTGTCGAAGAACCAGCCGTTTTTGCCCTCGATGCTCCAGCCCTCCGGCCCGCCGTGCGAAAACGACGTGCGGAACGTCACCACGCGGCCGATGATGCCCGACTGCAAAATCTGCTTGGCCTTTTGGTGCAGCGGGGCGAGCCGCTGGTTGTGGCCGATCATCAAAAACTTGCCGGCTTTTTGGGACGCGGCGATCATCGCGTTCGCCTCGTCTGCGGATGTCGCCATCGGCTTTTCGCACAAAACGTGCTTACCCGCGCCCGACGCGGCGATGCTGATGGACGCGTGCGCGAAGTTGGACGTGCAAACGGAAATGGCGTCCACGTCCTTGAGGGCGACCACGTCCTCCCATTTGTCGTACGCCTTGCCGCCGTACTTCTTGACGCACCAGGCCGCGCGCTCCGGCACGCGGTCGGCAAAGGCGACGATCTCCACGTCGTCCGCGAGGGCGGCGTATTCGGGCGCGTGGCGGAAGCGGCAAATCGAACCGTTGCCGATGATGCCCACACGAATCTTGCTCATGGTTTGTGTTTCCTCGTCAGTGTAGGATCGGGGGTGCCGTTACACTTGGATACAAGCGCGCCGGTTCCCTTCTCCCAAACGAAAACATCGAGACGTGCAGCGGCTTGTAGAGCGCGCCGCATTGTCACTGCCGGGTTTCGGGGAGCAGGTAATAAACGAAGCAAAAGGCCGCACGGAATTCCGTGCGGCCTTTTGTTCCACCGGAGCGGCGGCTCGCGTGCCTCAACGAACTGTTGGTTTACGGCTCGAAAAATGACTTCATGTACCCCGGTTCGATTCGGTAAAAGACAAACGGCCCGGCTTTAACGTACTTGCCAACCTGACACATGGATTGCCCCCTTCCCGTTTCTCCAACCGCGTACCTCTCGACGGTGAGAACGCCCCCGGAGCCAAAGCCCCAACTTCGAGGAGGAAGAAGCGACATAACCCTGCCTTGTTGCTTCGCACCAGGCATCAACTCAACACAACTCCGAAGGTAATTGTCATTTGTCTCGGTGGAGTCGAGCACGTATCCACGAACCTGTCCCTTCGGCAACGAGAAAACAACCAGTGCCAACATAAAAATGATTGCGGCACCAATAATTCCAACGTGACGTTTGCCTCGCATTGGCTATTTCCTCTTTCTTTATCGCAGCCGGGGGCGGCGTTAGAATTGGCGGCGGGCGTGCCGGTTCCCTTCTCATAGGCCGGAATGGGGGCGAATTTGGAGGGGGTCAGCCAACAAACCGGCGTCTTTTCGTTTTACGGCCGGCTGAAGGACCAGCAAACCGGCTGGCCGTTTGCGTAGGGAAGGACGCCGTGGAACAAGCGCGAATCGTCGTCGAACACGAGGGGCAAAAAGAAACGGTCGCCGGGCCAGAGCGGCAGGTCGAGGGCAAGCAGGCGGTGCAGCGGCACCCATTCGAGCGCGCCTTCGGAGTTGGACGCGGGCGGCGTGCCGGTCCAGTCGGTGATGAGGAAAAGGAAGCCGAACCAGTCTTCGCCGTTTTTACCGAAGCCGGGCCACGAAATCGTGCCGCGCAGCGTCAGCGCGGTCGCCTCGATGGCGGCTTCTTCGCGCAGTTCGCGTTTCATGCACGCGGCCACGTCCTCGCCGGGTTCCAACTTTCCGCCCAGTCCGTTGTATTTGCCCAGCGCGGGATCGTGTTCGCGCGCATTGCGGTGGATCAGCAAAACGCGGCTCCGGTCCGGCGACAAAACGTAGCCGAGCGTGGCGAGGATGGGCGTGTAGGGAACGTTTGTCATGGCGCGGCTACAATTCGCGCGCCGCGCCCGCGTAACCTGCCCGGTGCGGGGAACGTCCCAACGTCCATGAAGACGCAAACTAAACGCGCGAAACGTTCCGACTGGTCGCGGGCGGAAAAATCGCTCGTCGGGGTGGGCGGCGCGCTGACCGTGTTCGCCGTGGCAGGTTTTCTCGTGTGGCAGAACGCGAACGCGCAGCCCGCCGTGCAGATTCCGCCCCCGCCGCCGCTCCCCAACCCGAACGGCTATGACTTTTACGTCCGCGCCGCGAACCTCGCCCAAACCACCAACATCAGCCAGGACGGGCCGAAGTTCGTCGTCCAGCAACTCGGCCGACCCGCAACGCGTGCCGAGGAAGACGCGGAACTTGCCAACAATGCCCTTGCTCTGAAAACTTTGCGCGACGGCTTCGCGTTTCCCAGCCGCCAAAAGGCGAACCGTTCGTTCACGGGGCCATTCCCTGAGTTGGCGAAGTTACGGATGCTCGCCCGCCTACTTGCCTTCGAGGCGCGGGTGAAAAGCGCGCGGGGTGACCACGCCGGGGCCGCGAAAAGCAGCCTGGACGCCCTGCGCCTGGGCGAAGACTTGCCGCGCGGCGGCGAGCTGATCGCCGAACTGGTCGGCATCGCCATTTCGGCCATCGGGCGGCGGCCGTTGTGGACGGAGGCCGATCACCTTTCGGCGTCCGAAGCCCGCGCCGCCGCGCGCCGCCTGGAGGCAATCCGCACGCTCCACGTTCCCTATGCGGACACGCTTGCGGAGGAAAAATGGGGGATGCAGGCAAGCCTTTCAGACGAGTTCCGCAAAAAAAGCACGGCCCAGGTCGTCCGCGAGCAAACGGGCGGCTTCGGCGCGAACGCGGCGGGCGGCGGCGGGATGCGGGAATGGCTGCAAACGGCGCGGCTTCAAGCGCGCCTGCTGCTGACCAGCAAGCGGCGCATTTTACAGGACAACGCGGCCTACATGGACGCCCTGATCGCCCGCGCGCGCCGACCCTACGCACGTCGCGGCCCGCTTCCGCCCATGCCCAACGACCCGATCAACGACGCGGTTTTGCCCGTTTTCAGCGCGGCGAGCCTGCACGACCTGAACCACGAAACCGCGAACGCGTTGCTCACAACCGTTCTGGGCCTGCGCGCGTACCAGGCCGAACACGGCCGCTGCCCCGCCCGGCTCGACGAACTTGTCAGCGGCGGCTACCTTTCCCGCGTCCCCGACGACCCGTGCGCGCCGTTTAGTCCGGTCCGTTATCGTCTTTTGCCCGGCAGCAAAAACTACGTTTTGTACAGCGTCGGCGCGGACGGCAAGGACGACAACGGCCGGCCCGTGAGCACTCTGCGAAGCAGCGGCTTCCCGAAACGGGTGATGGAAGAAAACGACAAGGGCGATTTCGTGGTCGGCGTCAACGCCTATTAAGACCGGGTGCGCCCTCGTTTTCAATGGCGTTCTCGATGACGATAACGGCCGCGTGGGGGTTGGGCGGCGGGCCGACGGGAAGGCGCAGTTCGACGCCCCGGTCGGCGGCTTCCGGGGCAACGGTCACGGGGCGGCGGCTGCCGAGCAGCGCGGCGCGATACGGCCGGCGCGGGTTCAGGCCAAGAGCGAGCGGCTGCCCGTTTTGCGGCCAGTCGAACACGATCAGGTACAGCCGGTCGTTTTTGCGGGTGATGCGCCCCCACGAGGGCTGCGCCATCTCCGGCGGCGCAAACGTCGTGCCGTAGATGGCTTCGCCGTTCACGCGCAGCCACCGGCCGACCTCTTCCAGAATCCGCACGGACGGAGCAGGAATGACGCCCTCCCCTGTCGGGCCGACGTTCAGCAAAAAGTTACCGCCCTTGCCGGCGATGTCGGCGAGTTTGCGGATCACGTCGCCGGGCGACTTCCAGTTCTGGTCGTCTTTTTTGTAGCCCCAGGTGTCGTTCAGGGTCATGCAGGTTTCCCAAAGGCGCGTGCCCAGCGCGTCCCTAGGGATTTCCTGTTCGGGCGTTTCGTAGTCGCCGTCAGTCGTTTTGCGCTTGCCGACCCGGTTGTTGATGATGATGCCCGGCTTCAGGCCGTGCACGAAGGCTTCGAGTTCACGGCCCCGCTGCTCGTTCCACCAACTCACCCATTCGCCGTCGAACCACAAGATGGCCGGGTCGTAGCGCGTGACCAGTTCGCGCAACTGCTCGTGCATTTGGGCGAGGTAGCGCGGCGCGTTCCGGTCGTTCGCCTGTGGGTGGTGCCAGTCCATGATCGAGTAGTAGAAGCCGAACTTGACGCCCTCGGCCCGGCAGGCCATTGACAGTTCGCGCAACGGGTCGCGGTGAAACGGCGTGGCGTCCACGATGTTGTAGCGGTTGACGCGCGTGCCGAACATCGAAAAACCGTCGTGGTGCTTGCTGGTGATGACGAGGTAGCGCATCCCGGCGTTTTTTGCCGTGCGCGCCCACGCTCGCGCGTCGAACCGGGTCGGGTTGAATTGAGCAGCGAGCGTCTCGTATTCGGGAATGGGAATTTTGGCGGTGTTCATGATCCATTCGCCGATGCCGGGCACCTTTTGGCCCTTCCATTCGCCGGCCGGGACCGCATACAGGCCCCAATGGATGAACATGCCGAACTTCGCCTCGCGCCACCAGCGCGTGCGGGGGGAAGAAAACGCCTCGTCAACGCGGATCATTTTGAGGTTCCCTTTGCTGCCAGAAAGCCGCGCCCCTTGAGCCAAGCGGCGCACAGCGCGGGCCAGCCGGACAGAACGGGGTCATTCCCGCCCAGCCCGAAGCCGTGCGCGCCGTGCTCGTACAGGTGCATCTCGACGGGCACGCCGGCTTTGCGAAGCGCAAGCGCGAAGTTGAGGCTGTTTTCCGCCGGCACGCCTCGATCCTCGTCCGTGTGAAGCAGGAACGTGGGCGGCGTTTCCTTCGTGACCTGCGTTTCATTGGACAAAAAGCGGACCAGTTCGGCGGGCGGATTGTCGCCCAGCAGGTTCCGGCGCGAGCCTTCGTGGGCGAACGGCAGCGCGAGCGTGACGACCGGATAAATCAAAATGGCGACGTTCGGCCGCGAACTGTGTTGTTCTATCGGGTCCGCGTCGCCCGGTTTGCCGTCGTCGAAGTGCGTCGCCACTGTGGATGCGAGGTGCCCGCCGGCCGAGAAGCCGAGAATGCCGATGCGGCCGGGGTCCAGGCTGTACTCGGCCGCGTGCGTTCGCACCCAGCGCAGCGCGCGGGCCGCGTCGCCCAGCATGATCGGGTGATGGTAACGCGGGCCGAGCCGGTAGCGCAGCACGACGCCGGTCACGCCCAGCGTGTTCAGCCACTTTGCCACGGGTTCGCCTTCATGATCGGCCAGCGCGCCGTAGCCGCCGCCCGGACACACGACCACGGCCGCGCCGTTTGCCTTGCCCGCGTCGGGCTTGTAAACCGTCACGGTCGGCACGTCCGCCGCGCCGGTTCCGAGCGCGCCGGGCACGCCGCCGGCAGGCCAAAGGGGAATGGATGTCACTGACTTGCTCCTGAAAATATAGATAAACGATTAACCGCTGTAACCTTCGCTCGGCTCCTGCGGACACAGTTCGCCCCGGCCCGGAGGCTCAAACAAACGATACCAGAGCCGGAGCCGGGCCTCGTCTATCCGAAATGTGCCCGGCGGCCGTTGCGCGTTTCGGACGGCCAAGCGAGCGAGGAGTACCTTTTCCGGCACGTCCAGAAAATGAAGTTCGCTGCGCGCGCCCAATCGCGCGGCCCGCGCGCGGAACTCTTCTCGTTCGCCGCGCGACCAGAAACCAAAGTCGAGCACGACGTTGACGCCAAGAACCAGAACCCGCGCGGCGAGGTCCCATAAAGCCACTTCGACCGGGTCACGGGCGGCGTCGAGCGTTTCCGTCGAGGGGTCCGGGCCGAACAGGCGGGCGATCCACTCGTCGGGCGTCAGGCGGAGTGCGGAACGCTCTTGTTCAATCTGCCGGGCAAGCGTGGTTTTTCCGGAGCAAGGCAGACCACACATTAGATGCAGCGTTGCGATGGCTTCTTCCTTTTACCGGTCCGCTTTGCCGGAACTGCGGTAGACGTTGCCGCCGACTGCCTTCTATTGGTTCATCCGCGTTTTGAGAACCTGCAATTTGTCCCACGGAAAGCCGCGCAGCCGACCGTTGCTGTTGGGCCAGCAGGATTGACCGTAGACACCGCCGGGGCAATGGAGAATGCCACCCGCCTTCGTGTAGGGGTCCCGCGCGTAGCGATTCGCCGGATTCTCCGCGTACAGCACGACCGCGCCCGCTCGGTCCCGAACCACCAGGCCATATCTTTGAACCGCGCGGGCGATCATCCGAGCATACGGGTCCATGTCCATCGCGTCCAGATTCAGGCTCGTCGGAAGGCGAAACGTGGCCCCCTCAGGGATTGCGTGGGGGTTCCGGTCGGGCGGGACCTGGCCGTCCGAACTCTGGGCCGGGTACGACCAGCGGGACTGATGCAACGCCTCGGGGAGGGCGAGATGGAGCGCGTGATTAATGACGCCGCGCTGCTGCTCCTCGATGGTTATCAGACCCGCGAGGAGGCACAGTTTCGTTGCCGCCGTGCCGAACTTGACGCCCTCACGCGTGGGCGGGAAGTAGCCGGGATTCTGGGCCAGGTTCTCGATACGTCCGCCCCAGCGCGCGCCCCATTCGTCCACCTGCCGGCCCGCCGAGTTTGCGACTTTGGCCCCGGTCTTTTGCATTTGCCAGAACTCCCAGTACCGGCCCGTGGAAGGCTGGTAGACGACGGCCTCCTGGTCGGTTCCGGGCGAAGCCAGGAAGTTTTCGGGAAGCGGGACGCTCCTCCACTGTTCTTGCAGCGGCGCGAAGGACCACCTGGGGTCGTTCCGATCCCACGCTCGGACGCGCACCGTGGGCTGGTTCGCGGGAACACGGTAGACGGGCGGCGAATACTCCTGGATGTTGACGTTGACGACGCCGTAAAAAGTCTTGATCTGGCGCAGTAGATCGCCGACGTAGCCGGCCGACTGCGCGTCAATCGGCGCGTTATCGGGCAGGCGGCGATGCACGTAGCTGTTCGCCGCAAACTCCCGCCCCGGTTTCATGGTCAGCGAGTTTGCAACAGGGGGGATCAGAGCAGGCCCTGTCTTTTTGATCTTAGGTTCGCCTGTGCTTTTGTTCTGCCGCGCTGGGGCGACCTTTATCAAGGCAGTTCCCATGAAAAGCATTCCGGCTAAGACGAGGAGGAAGCGTTGGTTGCTGGTCACTTGCAGTTCTTCTTTCGTGCCTCGGACGACGCGCCCTTTTGTCTTTCGTCGCCCCGCGCGGCGTCGAGCGTTTCCGTCGAAGGATCAGGGCCGAACAGGCGGGTAATCCACTCGTCGGGCGTCAGGCGAAGTGCCGAACGCTCCTGTTCAATCTGCCTGGCGAGGGTGGTCTTGCCGGCGCACGGCAGGCCACAGATGAGGTGAAGGGTTGCCAATGGCCTTGTAGCACGGGTTTGGCTGCTATCCATTTGGCAGATAGTAGAAGTCAAAGCAGGCTTCGCGCAATACCAGGAACGAGGCAAATTGCTGCTGCTCGTCTTCCGGGAACGTTGCTCGGAGCCGCCCCAAGTCCACCTTGTCCGGGTCGAGTTTATGTTGATTGAAGTCCCACGGGTCTATGGCGAAGCACGCGGCCAATTCGTGGCTCTGGGATGAGCCGAAGCACTCGAACAAAAAGTGAATTACCGGCACGCCTGGGCGAGTGTTGGCGTAGTACTGCGCCGGGTACGCCAGGTGCTCCGCCAAGTCCTCACGGAAAGCCCCAATCGCCAGGACCTGTGCAGTCATGCCCACGTCAGCGTTCTCCCGCGCGATGGGTGGGTCGAGTTGTCGCTCGAACTCGGCAAGGAAGCCCATCGCCTCGTTCAGGCCTACCCCGGTCGCCTGCCGAACGACCAGGATAGCTTGAATTTTGTTGAATGAGCGCAGATGGCCTTCGATGGTTGACCGGTCTTGCTCGCTAAGCGCCGTTCTCACAGCAGGCCTATCCGCTTTACCGCACGTCCAGTCCGTCGGCGAGGGCGGTCCAGATGGCGTCCGGCAGGGGCGTCTGTACAGCGCGCACGTTTTGCTCGATCTCGCCTGCGGTGGATGCGCCGACCAGGATGGTACTGATGCGCTCCTCGCGCAGGGCGTATTGAAGGGCGAGGGTGAGGCTGCTGATCTGGTGCCGGTCGGCGAAGTCGCGCACGCGCCTGGCGGCCTGCGCTTCAGCCCCCCACCCGTCGTCGCCGTGTTCTTTCAGGAGTTCGTCCCACGGGCGGTCGCTCAGGTAGCCGAAAAGCAGCGGCGAGCCTAAGATGACGGCCACGTCGTTTTCCGTTGCCGGGCCGAACAGGGTGTCGCGGGCGGTCTGGCGGGCGGGGTTGAAGTCGGCGTAGGTCAGGATGGTGTCAAATCTTCCGTCGCGGATGGCGCGCAGCAAAAAGGAGTGGGTGCGCACGCCGATGCCGATTGCGCCGATGACCTTCTGCTCCTTGAGTTCGACCAGGGTTTCGAGCGCGCCGCCCGGTGCGAACACGGCCTCGATTTCGTCGTTCACCGGGTCGTGAACCTGCATCAGGTCTACGTGGTCGGTTCCAAGCAGGCGCAGGCTGTTCTCGACGCTTTTCAACGTTCCCGCGCGGCTGTAGTCGTGCGGCTGCGTACCCGTGCCGGTCTTGGTGGCGAGGAAAACGTCGTTCCGGCGGCCGTTTTCCCCCAGCGCCAGCCCGATGCGCCGCTCGGACTCGCCGTACAAAGGCGAGGTGTCAATGTAATTGATGCCGAGTTCGAGAGCGCGGTGGACGCAGGCGACGCTTTGCGCGTCGTCGCTGGGCTTGCCGTACAGATTGTTCAGGCCCGCGCCGCCCAGACCGAGGGCCGTGACCATTTTGTTCGTGCGGCCAAATCGCCGCCGGGGAAGAGGTGTGGCTGACATTTACGGTTCGCTTTCGAGGAGTTTGCCGGGGTTGAGAATATTATTCGGGTCAAGCGCGGCCTTGATGCGCGCCAGGGCAATCTGTCCGGCCGGCCCGTTCTGGTCTTCAAGCGCGTGGGGCCGCGCGACGCCGACGCCGTAATGATGAACGAATGCGCCGCCGGAGGCGCGGCAGGCAGCGGCGGCGGCGTCGCAGATGCGCGCGTACAGGTCGGCGGCCGCTTGCGCCGTGGCGGGTTCGGCGCGGGCCTGAAAAACGAAGTCGAGGGCCGTGCCGTGCGCGTCGGCGTGGCCGGCATGGACGTGAATTTGGGTGACGAGCGGCGATAGGGCGGCTCGAACGCCATCATGGACGGCGCGCGCTTGTTTCCAGGCCGCGCTGAGCGCGAACACGTCGGCCAAGCCGCCCGCGCGCGCGTTCGGGGCGAGCCAGCCGGTTTGGAAACGTTCGTCCCAAAACGTTTCGCCCAGGTCGGGCGGCTGTTCGGTCCCGCCCGACTTCTGACAAACGGCGTGGGCGATCTGGTACGGGCCGGTCTGCGACAGTTCGTTTCCCTCGAATGCGAAAAGAAGAAGGGCGGAACCGGGCGCGAGGTTGTGGCGCGTGAGCAGGTCGGCGGCCCCGTCCGGGTCGAACAGGCGCACGCAGGCGGGGCGGGCGTCGGTTCGGTGCATGAGCCGCAAAGCGTCCAAACCGAGCGCGAAGGTCGAAAAGGTAAACGCGGCCCACGCGCGCGCTTCGGGCAGCAGGAAAAGTTTCAGCGTCGCCTCGGTCACGATGCCGAGCGTGCCTTCCGAGCCGACGAACAGGCGCGTTAAATCCGGGCCGGCGCTCGCGCCCGGCGCGGGCGCGGTGCGGACGATCTCGCCGGTCGGCAAAACGACTTCGAGGGCCAGGGTCAAATCCGCCTGCCGGCCGTATTTGCCGCTCAGCAGCCCGGCGGCGTTGGTCGCAACGCTGCCGCCGACGGTGGCGAGGTGCAGGCTCTGGGGAACGTGGCCGAGCGTGCAGCCGTGGCGGTTCAAAACCTCTTCGAGGTCGCCGAGCGTGTGACCGGCCCCGGCTTGACAAAGCAGTGAATCCTCGTCAAGGGCGAGGTTTTGCAGGCGCGCAAGCCGCACGGCGACGCTGTTGCCGCCGACCGTGGGACGGTTGCCGCCCACGGTGTTGGACGCGCCACCGACGGGCACGAGCGGCGTTCCGGTTTCGTTCGCCCAGCGCACCAGGGCCGCGACTTCCTCGACGTTCGCGGGTGACACGACGGCTTGGTGAAGACGGGCGGGCAGGCCGTTTCCGCTCGCCTGCTTTTCCTTGGCATCGAGGGGAAACCAGGATGAGGACGCCTGCGCGCGCGCGCTTTCGTCGTCCGTCACGTTCGCCGCGCCGACGATGCGGGCCAGGTCGGCTAAGAGGCGGCCGGAGCGTCGTTGAGCAACGTCGTCCATACGTTCGCGTAGTCCTGGGGGCGGGTCATAAAGCGCAAAACGTCCGGGTTGCGCCGAAACGTGGTGAACATCGGCTCGGTTCGCGGCAGGCCCAGCATGGGGAGGTCGCGGGCCGGCAGAATGCGCGGAATCGGAGTGCTCCGGTAACGCGTGTTCGGCTCCAAGCCGTAACCGTTGGAAGCATCAAGAACGAAATGGGCCATGCCGCCCAGGGCGTCCAGGGCGGCGTGTTGCGGTTCGCACTCGCGCGCGCGCCACGAGCCGTAAACGAGCGCGTCACCACCGCCGATGTTTACCACCACGCTGGCCCAGCCGGGCGGCACGACGGTTTTGTCGCCCGGCGCGAGTTCGATGGCCGCCACGTCGCCGCCGGCTTCCGCGTCGGGGCGGGCTTGCAGGTAAACGAGCGCGCGGCCATGCCAAACCTCGATGACTTCGGGAAAAACAATCGCGGTGCGGGCGGCGTGCGAGTTGACGTGGCCGCGCGTGCGCGCTTTTTCCTCGCCCAAATTTTCGGCGCGCACAGCCACGGCGACGAACAGCAAACCGCGCCGCTCGATTTCCGGCCGCGTTTCGGGCGTGGCCGCGTCGCGGTGCAGCACGTACACGGGCGCGTCCGGGTCGCCCGAACCGGCCGCGTCAAAAAGAACGCAAGATAGGTCGCTGGCGCGGCGAACGTCGGGAACGGGCGCGGGAGCGGCGTTCGGTCCCCACACGAGCGTGGGCGGACCGCCGTTCTCGGCGCGGCCGAGCGAAACGTCCAGGCCCGCGCGGGCGGAAAGGTCGTCGGTGTCGTTCATGGAGCGTCCCGGTTATGGTACCCGAAGCCGCTCGTCCCGCTCGCCCGAAGGCCGGTGGGTATAATCGGGATGCCGCGCCTCGCACAATTTTCGGGAAAAGGATTTGTCGTGTCGTTCCAACCCTCAGACATAGGAACCATCGCAACGTTGGTGCTGCTGGAAGGGCTGCTCAGCGCCGACAACGCCCTGGTGCTCGCCCTGCTCGTGCGGCACCTGCCGGAGAAGGAACAGCAGCGCGCGCTGACCTACGGCTTCGTCGGAGCGTTCGCGCTGCGCGCACTGGGTATCGCGGTCGCCAGCGTCCTGATTACGTTGTGGTGGGTGTGCGGCCTGGGCGCGCTGTACCTGATCGGCATGACACTCAAGCACTTCGTCCAAAAGCGCCACGCGGACGAAAATGATGAGGATGGAACGGCAGCGCGCGCTGGCGGGGCGTCGTTCTGGAAAACGGTCGGCATGGTCGGCTTCACCGACGTGGTGTTCGCGGTGGACTCGATCCTGGTCGCCGTCGCCCTGGTCAACAACCCGGACAAAATCTGGCTCGTGTATCTGGGCGGCTTTTTGGGCATCGTGCTGCTGCGCATCGCGGCGGGCTTCCTGGTCGGCCTGATCCGCAAGTACCCCGCGCTCGACAACGTCGCCTACGGCCTGGTCGGCTGGGCGGGCGTGAAACTCGCCTTCACGGCCGGGCATTTGCTCAGCGATTCGCCCCTCGGCGCGCGGTACGGCATCCACGTCGGCGGAATGTCGGCGTGGGTTTTCTGGCCCGTGTTCGCCCTGATCCTCGTGGTGGGCATCACCACCGCTCTGCGGCACAAGGCGAACCAGGCAGACAGGGACGAGCAGGAAGACTTGGACCACGCGCTGGAGGATTTGGAAGAAAGCGGCTTCGTTCCCGGCAACGGCGCGCGCGTTTACCCCGCCACAACGCCGGCTGCCCCAGTCGCCGCCGAACGCGGCAGCGCCGAGGGCGGCGGTACCCGCCCCTGAAAGCCTGCGCCGCAGGCACGCACGCAAAAAGGAGCAGCATGGACAAGGCCCTGGCGACGCAAACGCTCAAAACCGGCGAGGCACTCCAGATCGAATGCGTCCTTGCCCCCGACGCAGACCGGGAGGCGCAAATCGTCCCCCTCCTCGCCCATAAGCCGGACAATTACCGAGCGCACATCGAGGCCGCCTTTTCCCCAAGTGGATGCGACGGGCTGGAAACGCGCTTCTACGTCGGCCTGCTACGCGGGCAGATCGTCGGCAACGTCATGACCGTGGAGGCCCACGGCGTCGGCATTCTCGGCCACGTATTTACGCGGGAGGAGCACCGGCGCAAGGGCATCTGCCAGGCGATCATGGCGCACCAGATGGGGGATTTCCGCAAACGCGGCGGCCACGTTTTGCTGCTCGGAACCGGCTATCAGAGCGCGGCCTACCACATTTATCACTCCTTCGGCTTCCGGGACTTACCGCAAGCACGCCCCGGTACGATGCGCTATTTGCGCGACGGTGACGAGCCGGATTTTCTTGCCCATTTCTTCGCGCCCGCCGCTCCATGCGCGGTTGCTCCAGCCGGCTGGAAGCACTGGCCCCTCATCGCCCTGCTGGCCGCCCTCCCGGACTTGCCTTATTTGCGAAGCCTGACGCTGGGTGCGTGGGGCGTGACGCTCCTGGAAGGGCCGTACTGCGCGTTTTTCCACCGCTGGGGGGCCGACATCCGCTCGCACGCGGCCGTGCTGGAATCGGAAACCGGCGCGGTCGTGGGCGTCGCCACGCGCATCCCGGACGGCCGCTGGCCGGACGTGTTGCTCCTGGACGTGTTCGCGCATCCTCAGGTCTCCCCCACAGACCTTGCCACGCTAATCCTTGCCCTGCCGCCGCTGGCGGGCAACGTTCAGTGCTACGCGGACCCGAAGGACGCTTTGAAGATTGCCGCTTTGGAGCAGACCGGCTTCACCCGTGCAGCGGTTCTGCCGGCCCAGTTCCGCGAAGGTGACTTGTGGCGTGATGCCTATCTGTACAGCCGGAAAGGCGAAGAATGACGCGGCGAAAAAGATGGGTTTACGCCGGCCTGACCAGCCTGGCAATTGGGTCTTGGGCTGCTTCTTACGGGCCGCCGGAAGCGCGCTCCGCCGCCGTCACCGCAGCTGAGAAACCGAAACTTGGCGTCGGGGCCGACCTGGGCGGACGGCGTTTGTTTCCGGCCGACAATCCGTGGAACCAGGACATCTCGACGATACCGACCGACCCGAACTCGGACGCCCTGATTGCGAGCATCGGCCGCGACAAGCCGCTGCATCCTGACTTCGGCACAGTCTACGACGGCGCACCCAACGGCATTCCTTACGTCGTAGTTGCGGGCACGCAGCCGCGCGTGTCGGTGCGTTTCGAGTACACGGACGAGAGCGATCCGGGGCCGTACCCCGTTCCGCCCAACGCCCCTATCGAGGGCGGCCCAAACGGCAAAGGCGACCGGCACGTCCTGATCGTTGACCGCGACCGTTGGCTACTTTACGAACTGTTTTCCGCCTACCCGGACGGCGCGGGCTGGCGCGCGGGGAGCGGGGCAATCTTCGACCTGAAAACAAATCGAATGCGTCCGACCGGCTGGACGTCGGCGGACGCGGCCGGTTTGCCGATCCTTCCGGGACTGGTGCGCTACGATGAGGTCGGCGTCCAAAAGATTATTCGGCATGCGCTGCGCTTCACCGTCGTCCGCTCGCGCCGCGCGTACGTGCCCCCGGCACGCCATTTCGCCAGTTCGCGCACGGACCCGAACCTGCCGCCGATGGGAATGCGCGTGCGGCTCCGGGCCGATTACGATGTTTCTTCGTTCCCGCCGCCCGCGCGCGTCATCTTGGGCGCGCTGAAAAAGTATGGGATGATCGTCGCCGATAACGGGGGCGACTGGTTTTTGAGCGGCGCGCCCGATTCGCGCTGGGATGATGACGCCTTGGCGACTCTGAAGCGCGTGCGAGGGCGCGACTTCGAGGTCGTGAAGATGGGCGCGGTAGTAACGAAATAAACCCAACAAGGAAACCTGAGCCATGACTGACGAGGAAAAGTTTCTATTCGACCTGCACGGCTACCTGGTCATCAAGAACGTGCTGACGGAGGCGGAGGTGGCCGAAATGAACGCCATCGCCGATGTCAAGTTCCCGCGCGATGGGAAACAAGGGGACCGGCGCAGCGGCAAGATTTCCCTTTGGGGCGCGCCCTATCAGGCGCTTTTGGACCATCCCAAAATCCTGCCGTATCTGACCGAACTGATTGATTCCAAATTTCGGCTCGACCACGACTACTGCATTTTCATGGACGCGGGCAGCACGGGCGGCCACCTGCATGGCGGCGAGGGCCACGAAGGCGATCACTGGTACAAGTACCGCGATGGCCAGATGCGCAACGGTCTGTGCGTCGTCACCTTTTTTCTGAGTCCGGCCGCCGTGGGCGACGGCGGCTTCGCCTGCATTCCCGGCACGCACAAGAGCAACTTTGTCCAGAACGTCCCGCGCGAAGTCATGCGTTTCGAGCGGGCCGCTGAGTACGTGGTTCAGCCCCTGGTCGCGGCGGGCGATGCCCTGATCTTCACCGAGGCATTGATCCACGGCACGATGCCCTGGCGTGCAACGCACGAGCGGCGCGCGCTGCTGTACAAGTTCAGCCCCGGCCACTCCGCTTGGTCCCAAAAATACCCGACCCCGGACGAGTACGAAAACCTGACCGACCAGCAGCGGCGCATCCTCAGCCCGCCCTCTGTCGGCAGCCGGCCCGACGTGGTTTCCGCGTCCCCGTAGAAAAATGGCTTTCACGCCGCGCCGCGCGCCGTTTGCCAGCCCCGATGCGGCCCGCGAAGCGTTCGCGCGGCTGCTGAAAATCCCGCGCGCCGCCCCGACGGTGCGCGTGGCGTCGCGGCAAGTTCGGGAAGAAGACGGCCTGATCGTCGAAGATGTTGCCTGGCCTTCGCTTGATGGCGAGGAACCCACGGCGCTCTTGGTGTCGCCTGCAAACGGTGAGGGGCCTCTCCCGGCCATCATCTGCCTGCACGGAACCGGCGGAAGCCGCGAATCCGTGTGCGCCCCGACGTTCGGGCGCGGCGAATGGACGCCGCACGGCGGCGCTCCCCACATCACCCTGCTGGGCTGGGGGCGGGAATTGGCGCGGCGCGGGTACGTCGTTCTCGCCCTGACGCAGCGCGGGCTGGACGCGCGGACCCCCGACACGAACGATCAGGCGAAAAACCTGCTCGTTCGGGGGCGCACGCTGATGGGCGCTATCGTCCACGAAATCCGACAGGCCGTCACCTACCTGCGAAGCCGCCGCGACGTGGACCCGGCTCGCATCGGCGTGACGGGAATGTCGTTTGGCGGCATCACCTCGTTTTACACCTGGCTCGTGGACGAGCGCGTCGCCGCAGTGGCTTCGATCTGCGGCGGCGTCGGGTCCGTGGACGTTTTGCTGCGGCGTGGCGTGCCCTCCTACCACGGCTTTTACTGGTGGATTCCAAACCTGCTCACGCGCGGCGACCAGGACGATTTCGCCGCCGCCCATGCCCCGCGCCCCTTGATGCTGTGGGCGCCGCGAAGCGACATCGGCATGCCCGACGAGGGCGTGGACCGTTTTCTGGAAGTCGTCCAACCCGCGTACGCGAAAGCGGCGGCGGCCGAGTCCGCCCTCGTGGTGCATCGCCCGCCCGGCGAACACGACTTCACGCCCGAAGCCTTCGCGGCGCTGCAAGTGTTCTTCGACACGCACCTGAAGCCCTGAAAGGGAGAAAAACATGATTCGGGTCGGCCTGGTGGATTTCGATACCTCGCATGTAGTCGCCTTTACCGAGCGGCTGAACCACGTCGGCGTGGCCGCATCGGAGTGGGTGGACGACGGCGACGTGCGCGTGGTGGCCGGCTGCCCCGGCGACTCGCAGATGATGCCGGAGCGCATTCCGGGATTTTTGGAAAAGGTGCGCGGTTACGGCGTCGAGATCGTCGAGCGGCCCAACGACCTGCTGGGCCGCATAGACGCCGTGATGATCGAATCGCAGCAAGGCGCGCGTCACAGGGAACGCGCGCGGCCGTTTCTGGAAGCGGGCCTGCCGACCTTTGTGGACAAGCCGTTCGCGGGCACGCTGGAAGACGCGGACGCGATGATCGCGCTGTCGCAAAAACATCGCGCGCCCTTGATGTCCTGCTCCGCCCTGCGCTACGCCCCCGAAGTGAGCGACGCGCTCGCGCGGCAAAATGAATTAGGCAAAATTCTGTCGGCCGACGTGTGGGGCGACGCGCCGCTGTACGAAGGCAATCCGGGCCTGCTGCACTATGGCATCCACGGCGTCGAGGTTTTGTACACGCTGATGGGGCCGGGCTGCACGCGCGTTTGCGACGTAAGCACGCCGCAGGGCGAGGTCGTTTTGGGCCAGTGGGAAAGCGGCCACATGGGCGTCATGCGCGGGCTGCGGGACGGCAAGGGCGGCTTCGGGTTCACCGTCCACTACGAGCGCGGGCATCATACGGCAATCGTCGAGGGCGCGCGGTTTTACACGGAAATGCTCAAAGCCGTCGTCGCCCTGTTCACAAGCGGCGTTTCCCCGATTGACCTATCCGTCACCCGCGAAATCCTGGCCTTCATCAAAGCCGCCGCCCGCTCGGCAGACCAGGGCGGGGCAGGGACACGGGTTGAAACCCGCGTCTAAGGGCCTTCGGCCAAGCGTCCTTCGGACGCGCAATCAAGGACACGGTACCAACAAACCGGATGCGGGTCGCCAACGTAATGCCGACACATTCGGGCGTCCGAAGAACGCTTGGCCGAAGGCCCTTAGACGCGGGTTTCAACCCGTGTCGCTCACGCCCGCCTTGCCGCACTGCCGGTGGCATTCCTCGATCACGGCGATCTGCTGCCGAATTTGGGGAAGCGTGACCTCGATGGGCGTACCATCGGTGAGCGTTCGGTATAGGGCGGCGTAGTAGCCGGCGACGGCCGGGTCGGACGCGGCTTTGGGCACTTCCCAGGTTTCTTCCCGCCACGGGAGCGTTTCGCGGCAGTAACTGGGCGTGCCGTCGTCTTTGCTTAGCGGTTCGCGGATCAGGTGTTGTTGGGGCGCTTCGGCCGGCACGAAGTAGCGCCAGACCAGGCGGTCGGAGCCGCCCTGCGCGCCGCCCTGCGTTCCGTACACGGTGAACGTCTTCTCGTCGGCATAGGCGCGGCACGAGGATATTTCGATGTCTATGAGCGGACGGTTTTCGGCGCGCAGAATCACCTTGACGTGATCTTCGGCGTCGCCCACCGAGGTCGCGGTGTCCATCGTGCAGAAAACGTCGGGCGGGGCGTTTGTGTCCAGCAGGCGCAGCGCCATGTCGAGCGGGTGCGGGCCGGTGTTGAGCAGCGCGCCGCCGTTGTTTTCCCGCAGCGTTTGCCAGTCCCAGCGGCGCGCGAAGCCGCTCATGCGCAGGTTGACCTGCACGATACGCCCCAACACGCCCGACGCGATGATTTCGCGCAGTTTGTTGAAGCCGGGCGAGAAGCGCCATTGCTGAAAAACGGTCAGCAGACGATTTGCGCGCGCCGCCGTTTCGATCAGCCGGTCCACGTCGGCCGCGTGCGCGGCGAGCGGCTTTTCGCAAAGCACGGAAAAGCCCGCTTCCAGCATCTCGATGCTGCCCGAAACGTGACGATGGCTGGGCAGAGCATTGACGATCAGGTCCAAGTCGTTGCCTCTTGCCAGCAAGTCGCGGTAATCGGCGTGGGTTTCGCAGCCGTATTCCTGCTCGGCGCGCTGCCGCCGTTCGGCCAGCGGGTCCGCGACCGCGACGATCTGATAGCGCTCCCTATCCTGGCTCAGGTGCCGCCCGTGGATGTCGCGCCCGCTGCGCCCCTGGCCCGCGATGCCCACGCGAATTTGCTTTGTGGTTGCCGATGCCATGACAGTTTCCTTCCTTCGTTTACGGCGACGTGGGGGACTTGCCCCACGTTGCAAAATACACCCACGCGATGAGCGCGGCCTGAAGCGGCAGCCGCAGCCAGAGCAGGACCGGTGCGATGTTCATCCCCGCGATCTGATCCGGGTGCAGGGCCATGTGGACGTTGGCGGGGAACACGGCCGCGAGCAGCGCGATAAGGCCGATGCCCGCGAGCCTCCGTACCAAACCGGGCACGAGCACGCCCAAAGCGCCCGCGATCTCGGCGGCCCCGCTGATCGCCACGAGCGCGCGCGGGTAGGGCAGGTACGGCGGCATAACGCGCAGGTAGGTTTCGGCGGCTGAAAAATGCAGCGCGCCCGTGGTGACGAACGTGGCCGCGAGCAGCCAGCGCGCGCCGGTTCGGAGCCGTTCCCGTGTCGTTGCGTTCACCTCAAGCCCGTTTGCAGCGGCGGCGGCGCACGGCGGCGGCCACGAGCGGAAGGCTGCCGGCAAGGGCGAAAACAACCGTGCCCGGTTCGGGTACCACGGCGTAACTCAGGTCCAGGAAAACCGGCAAATGGCCGCCGCTCAGCGCGCTGCGCTTCAGGGCGGACGCGATGTCCGGCCCGACCATGCTGTTCGTGGTCGTGTTCAAGGTGGTGTTGAAACTCGTGCCGTCGTTGCCCCATGCGCGGTACGAATGGTTGGGATCGTCCCAGGTCGTGGCGCTGTAGGCGATCTGGGGATTGCCCTTGTAATCCAGGTTCGCGCCGTCGCCCAGGCTGGTGTCGAGCAGGATCAGGTCAAGCCGGTCGTCCATGCCGCCCGCGCCGGCCGGGTCCTGCGTGTGAACGAAGCGAAACGCGCTGTTGTTGTTCCAGTTGCCGGGCGTGTTGATCGGGTCGAAGAAGCGGCCCGCGTTGTTCGCCTGGCTGCCGACCAGTTCCTGATACGCGCTTTGACTGCTGCTTTGGATGTTGAAGTCGCCGGCCACGAGAAAATTGCGGCCGGCGGGCAGGGTCTGGGCGTTGTCGCGGATGCGGGTCGTCTCGATCAGGCGGGTCGCCTGGTCCACGTCCGTGTCGCTGGCCTTCAGGTGAACGCTGTAGCACGAAAGCAGCGACGAGTTGGCGGCTGCCCCGACGATCTGAAGGTCGTACCGGTACGTGTTGCGCGGCGGCTGGCCGGCCGTGGATGAGCCGGCCGAAACGATGGTGGTCGTCTGGTAGGCAACGCGACTGGTGCGGTAGAAAAACGTGCTGTCCGTGTCCGGACCGTTTATGAACGGCGCGGCGGTCCAGTCGCCCGGACTGTTCGGGGCCGTGTTCAGCAGGGCCACGAAGTTGGACACGGCCGTGGCGTCGTGGAATTCCTGACCCAGCAGCACGTCGGGGGTCATGCTCCGGCCCTGGTAGGTTCCGTAAATCGCGGTCTGGAAATCGGCGTTGCGATTCGTCGAGGTCGCCGTGTAATCGGTCACGTTCCAGGTGGCGATTCGCAGCGTGCCGGGCGAGGTGATCTGGGCGCGAGTAGCGCGCGGCGGCCCGGCAAACGTGAAAAGGGTGGAAAAGGCAGCGGCGGTGAAGAAGAATGGCTTGGCGTTCAGAGCAGGTAATTTCCCTTCAGGGCTGGCGGAGGGCGCGTTGCCCGGAGGGATTTTATCCCGAACCGGCGCGCATCACTCCTGCGCCGCCCGAACCTGGCATTCTACCCTGCCGCGCGGCGTGAACCGGGCGACGTTTTCCTCAAAAACTACTTCTTCTCCGTCGAAGGTCACGACAGCCGGCGCGGTTCCGGGCGGCACGCGCAGGGTAACGGGCGCATTGGGGGAAACGACGGCGGGCGCACGCAGGATCGCTTCGTCGAGCCGCCCGTTTGTCCAGCGCAGCGATTCGATTGTCCAGCCGCCGCGCGCGCGCAGGCCGCGCGCCTCGCCGCTCGGCCAGGCGGACGCGGGCAGGGCGGGCAGCAAACTGATCTCGTTTGGGACGTGGCTTTGCACGAGCATCTCGGCGATGCCCGCGCAGCCGCCCAGGTTGCCGTCTATTTGAAAGACCGGGCCGCGCGAATACGGGTGCGTGTCGAACAGGTTCGGCGTGGTACTGTCGGCGAGCAGCCGGGTCAGGTGGTGGTGGGCGGTTTCGCCGTCCTCGAAGCGGGCGAAAAAATTGACCATCCAGGCGCGGCTCCAACCGGTGTGCCCGCCGCCATGCGACAAGCGATATTCGAGCGACCGGCGAGCCGCCGCGCACAGTTCGGGCGTGCCGCGCGGCGTGATCTGGTCGCCAGGGTGCAACGCGAACAGGTGCGAAACGTGGCGGTGGCCCGGCTCCGGCTCGTCGTAGGGCTGCGGCCACTCCTGAAGCCGTCCATCCTTCGCGCTGATTTGAAGCGGCAGCAGGCGGGCCAGCGCGCCGGTCAGTTCGGCCGCGAAGTTTTTATCCGCTCCCAGGATTTCGGCCGCTTGAACCGTGCGCGTGAACAGGTCGTGGGTGATTTCCATGTCCATCGTCGCTCCGTAGGTAAACCAGGCGTGGGAGCCGTCCGGGGCGACGAAGCGGTTTTCGGGCGAATGCGACGGGCAAGTGACGAGCCGGCCGGTTTGCGGCTCCTCGACCAGGAAGCCGAGCAAAAAGCGCGCGGCTCCCTTCAGGAGAGGGTAGGCGGTTTCGGCGAGAAAGTTTTGGTTGCCGCTAAAGCGGTAGTGTTCCCACAGGTGCCGGCACAGCCAGGCGGCCCCCATCGGCCACACGCCGAACAGGCCATCGCTGGGCGTGGTGTGGCCGTACGGGTTGGAAACGTGGTGGACGACCCAGCCGCCGTTCGCGCCGTAGTGAACCTTCGCCGTTCGCGTTCCCGGCGCGACCAGGATCTTCATCCAGTCGAAAAGCGGCGCGTGGCATTCGGCAAGGTTCGCGGCCTCGGCGGGCCAGTAGTTCATCTGAATGTTGATGTTGGTATGGTAATCGGCGTCCCAGGGCGCGTTGACGTGCTCGCTCCAAACGCCCTGAAGGTTGGCGGGCAGGCTCCCCGGCCGCGACGAAGCGATGAGCAAATAACGCCCGTACTGGAAATACAGCGCGGCCAAGCCGGGATCGTTCGCGCCGTCCGTCACAGCCTGAAGCCGCGCGTCGGTCGGCAGGGAAGCGTTTTCGCCCCCGCCGTCGAGATCGAGATGGACGCGCCGGAACAGGCTTTGATGATCGGCGACGTGGGCCGCGCGCAGTTCGTCATAGGATTTGCCCTGCGCGGCGGCGAGGCAGTTTTGGCACGCGGCTTCGACATCGGCCGCGCGGTTTGACGTGGCCGCGGCGAGGCGAACAACCAGCGCGTCCGCGTTCTCGATCACGAGCGTGTTCCCGTTTGTGCGCACCGTCCCGCCGGTCACGTCAACGGCCGCAACCGCCGCGAAGCGCACGCCGCGATTTTCCGATTTGCCGTCGGGCCGGTCCTCCACCTGGCCGACCAGCCCCACGACGCCGCCCGCGCGCGTCGCCTCGGCCGTGACCGTGATGGTCTGGTTCGCCTCCTCGATCTCGCCCGCCTTTTGGCCCTGCGACACGATGACCTCGCCGCGCGACAGCGACACGCGCACGCTCAGCGCGCCCGGCTTGTCGGCCGCGACGCGCGCCACGATCATCTGGTCGGGGTACGAAGCAAAAACTTCGCGCGTGAACGTCGTTTCGCCCGCCTGGTACGCCGTCCGAACGATGGCCGCGTCCAGGTCGAGTTCGCGCCGGTAGCCGGTCACGTCGTTTTCGGCGTGGTCGAAGTCGAGGAAAAGGTCGCCCAGCGTTTGGTACGACTTGATGCTCGCCGGACGGCCCAGCAGATGCTTGGCGGCCATTTCCTCGGCTTCCCGGTTTTGGCCGGCGAAAAGCAGACGACGCACTTCGGGCAGGTAGGCGAGCGCGTCGGGGTTGGCCGGGTCCTGCGCGTGGCCGTCCCACAGCGAATCCTCGTTGAGTTGCAGCCGTTCGCGGCCGGTTCCGCCGAAGACCATCGCGCCCAGTCGCCCGTTGCCTAGGGGCAAGGCTTCGAGCCAGCGGGAGGCGGGTTTGTCGTACCAAAGAACGAGGTCGGGGTTGCAGTCGTCGTCGGCTTGGTTCACGAAGGCTTTCCTTTGTGGAGCGGGCGCGGTTTACAGGGGCAGTTTGCGGAAAAAGCGGCGGGCGTGTCAAGGAGGCCCGCGCGATAAAATGAACCCGCGCGCGCCCGTCGCTGTCGCAACACACGGGCGCGCATTTTCGACTCGCCCGTTACGCTTGTTGGAGGTCCCCGCTGATGTCATCGCTTCGGACACGTTTTGCTTCCCGCCTGCTTTTCATGGCCTTCGTCGGTTTGCTGCTGCTCGTCGCGGCGGGAACCCTGCTCGCCCGTTCGACGTTCGCGGACGCAGCGGCGGGCCGGCGGCGGGCGATACCGAGCAATTTGCCGCTCGCGCTTGCCACGGGTACGGCGAAAACGTTCGCAAGCGTCGCGGGCAAAAAGGCGACCGTGCTGGTCTTTGTCGGAACCGAGTGCCCTATCTCGAACAAGTACGCGCCCACGCTGGCCGCGCTGGAAAAAACGTACCAGGCGCGCGGCGTGCGCTTCGCGCTCGTGTACGCGAACGCGCGCACCACCGGCGCGCAGGCAATCGCGCACGCTAAAGCCTACAAATTGGCTGGCCTGCCGCTCGTGCTGGACGCGCAGCAAACGCTCGCGGACCGGGTGGGCGCGACGCGCACGCCCCAGGCCGTCGTCGTGGGCGTTGACCATCTTGTTTACTACGCGGGCCGCATTGACGACCGGTTCGTGGATCGAGGGATGGAGCAGGGCGGAGCGACCGGGCGCGTCAGCGAGCGCAGCCTCGCCCTCGCCCTTGATTGCGTCCTCGCGGGCCGGGCGGTGACGGTCAGCGGTGAGGCGGTCGGCTGCGCCATCGAGCGCGCAAGCGTGGCTGTCGCCTCGGCGGCCGGCCCAACCTACGCGCGCGACGTGGCCCCGATCCTTCAAGCCAATTGCGTGACGTGCCACCGCGCGGGCGAGATCGGCCCGTTCGCCCTTAACGGCTATGCGGACGCCAAACGCTGGGCGGCCAACATCGCCGAAGTAACGGCAAAGCGCCAAATGCCCCCGTGGAAGGCCGTGCCCGCCCACGGCGACTTCAGCGGAGTGCGCCGTTTGAGCGACGAACAGATTGCCACGTTGAAAACATGGGCGGACACGGGAGCGCCGGCCGGGAATCTCGCGCTCGCGCCGCCCGCGCCCAAGTTCCCCGCCAGCGGCTGGAGCCTGGGCACGCCCGACCTGGTGCTCAAAATGAGCGAGCCGTGGCACGTCGCGGCGGGCGGCAAGGACCTTTACCGTTGCTTCGTGCTGCCCACCAACCTTGCGCAGGATAAAGACGTGGTCGGCATCGAGGTGCGCGCGGGCAACAAGCGGGTCGTCCACCACGTTCTGCTGTACGTGGACACGAAGGGGCGCGGACGCGCCAAAGACGAAGCCGAGACCGGACCGGGCTACACCAATTTCGGCGGGCCGGGCTTTTTGCCCGACGGCGAGATGGGCGGCTGGGCGCCCGGCAACCTGCCCCGATTTTTGCCCGATGGCATCGGGCGGTTTTTGCCGGCCGGGTCCGACATCATCATGCAGGTGCATTACAATCCGAACGGCAAGAACGAGGACGACGTGAGCCAGATCGGCCTGTTCTTCGCCAAAAAGCCGGTCGCCAAGCGTTTGCGCACCATTCCCATCGCCGCGCGCGTGGACATCCCGGCCGGCGAGGCCGCGTACCAGACCAGCGCCACCATTCCCGTCCCGTTCGACGCCCGTCTCATCAGCGTCATGCCCCACATGCACTTGCTCGGCCGCACGATCAAACTCAACGCCACCCTGCCTGACGGCACCACGAAGCCGCTGATCCTCATCAATGACTGGGACTTCAACTGGCAGGACACCTACTATTACAAAGAGCCGGTCGTATTGCCCCGTGGCTCGTCCATCCGCATGGAAGCGACCTACGACAACTCGGCGAACAACCCGCGCAACCCGCACTCGCCGCCGCAGCCCGTCAAGTGGGGTGAAAAGACCACCGACGAAATGTGCCTGGGCTTCGTGGGCTTCCTCGTGGACAACGAGGACGACCCCGCCGTCAAAATCCTCGACGCCGTCACCGGCAACGCAGGTCGCAAGCGCCAAACGACTAGCGCCCGATAGACGCTGAGAACGGAAACTAAAGATGAAGCCGAGGTTCTGGGAGCACTACGCGGCTTTTTGGAGGAACTCACGGCCGGCCGCGTGGTTCCTGCTGGTGGTTTTCTGCGGCTTTGTCGCGTTCGATATCGTCAGCGATCTGGCGCAACAAGGTCATTTTCCGCCCACCCCTTTGGTAATTCGCCGTTTAGCCGGGACGTTGCTCGGCGCTTTTCTGGCATCGGTCCTGATCGTAATCAACGCCCGGATGAAAAGGCCCGGACCGGAAGAAGACTGTTGATAAACCCACCGGACGCCGGCCGAAGCAAATTCAGGTGGCTTGGCCCGGCAGAGCATGGCGGTTTACGATGAGGGTCATGCCACGAAGTTCACGGGCAGCGCGCAGGCGGCGCGCCCGTTGCTAATTCAGGGAGCGGGCCGCACTTCCAGCCGGTCCAGATCAATCGTCGCCTTTGCACGGACGAGAAAGTCCATCCCGACAATGCCCCCAATTGCGAAGTCGAAGCCGTAATCCATCGCGCCACCTCGATCTCGAAGTCGTCGGCGTGCAGAGTGTCCACGGACAAACGATCCACTCGCTTGGTGAACACGAACTCCGCGCCGCCCACGCCCCGAATCCGGTGAACGCTGTCTTGGGGTTCATACGTCAAGCCGACGGCTGAAACGGCGTCCGTGGCGAAAAGGGTTCCGGCCGAACCGGTGTCCAGCAAAACGTTTTCCAGAGTAATCTCGCGTCTCTGATAAAGCAGCGACGCGCTAATGAAGGGCAGGCCGTCGCGCAGACGGATTTTCATTGACTTGCCCGAACGCCAAGCCATCGCCGCTCCGCGATGTCAAGCGATTCGCGGCTGGTGTGGAAAACGTACAGTTCGCGCTCCGGGGCCTCCCGATGAAGTGCGGCGTAGGCTTTCAGGGCCGAAGCGGAATCGCCGAAAGCGTTCACCACGGCGAGGGTTTCCAAAACGCGGCGGCTGGCCTCCGACCGTGCCCTAACCGCTTCGAGTAGCAGCCATTAGTGCGGATACCGATTACGAATTTCCTGCCACTGCATTATCGTTCTCCCTGGTCCCAGATTACCCGCTCCTCACGTCCGTTCCCGTTTAGAAAAGGTGCGCATGATGGCGGGACCGTGCTGGGCGGCTATGCGGCTATAATGACGGTCATGCCACGAAGTTCGCGCGCCGCCGGCGGTGCGCCCGCCGCCGATGCCGCCGAAAGCCAGCCGCCGACCCGCACGGGCGTTGACGTGCTTGCCCGCGACGAGTTCGCGCTGCTCGAAAACGCGCGCGGCGTCGGGCTGGTCACGAATCACACCGGGCGTGACCAGAACGGGAACCTGACCGCCGACCTGCTCAGCAGCGCCCCGAACGTCGCCCTGCACACCCTGTTCGGGCCGGAACACGGCATCCGGGGCGAGCGTGACGAGCACGTCGCGGACGGAGTTGACGAGGCCACTGGCCTTCCCGTTCACTCGCTGTACGGCGCGCGCCAAGCCCCGACGGCCGAACAACTCGCCGGCCTGGACACGCTCGTTTTCGACGTTCAGGACGTGGGCTGCCGGTTTTATACCTACCTGTCCACGCTCGGACACTGCCTTGAGGCGGCCCATGCGCGCGGTCTGCGGTTCGTGGTCTGCGACCGGCCCAACCCGATCAACGGACTGGCGGTCGAGGGGCCGCTCGCGGACGAGACGCGGCTTTCGTTTACCGCCTTTCACCCGATCCCGGTGCGGCACGGCATGACGCTGGGCGAGATGGCCCGCCTGCTGTGCGCCGAGCGCGGCTGGACGAACGTCGAGTTGATCGTCGTCAAGTGCGAGAACTGGAAACGAGCAGACTGGTGGGACGCCACCGGGCTGACGTGGATCAACCTATCGCCCAACATGCGCAGCCTCGCGCAGGCGACGCTTTACCCCGGCGTGGGCCTGCTGGAATTTACCAACGTCAGCGTCGGGCGGGGAACCGACACGCCCTTCGAGGCCCTGGGAGCGCCCTACGTGGACGGCCGCGCGCTCGCCGCCACGCTGAACGCCCGAAACCTGCCCGGCGTGCGCTTCATCCCCGTGAACTTTTCGCCGCGCGCGTCCGTTTTCGCGGGTGAGGAGTGCGGCGGGGCGGGCCTGCTCGTGACCGACCGAAACAAGTTCGCGCCCGTCCGAACGGGTTTGGAAATTGCGCTCGCTTTGCGCGCGCTGTACCTCGAAGAGTGGCAGGCCAGCCGCTATTTGACCCTGCTCGCCTCTCGCACGGTCATGGACGGTTTGCTGGGCGGCGAGGACTACGCCACCCTTTTACGCCGCTTCACGCCGGACCTGCGCGCCTTCATGCAGGCCCGCGCCGCCTTTTTGCTGTACGACTGATCGGGAGAACCTATCGCATGACAACACTGCTGCTGCTTGGTGTCGCCGCCATCACCTTCGCCGCTCCCCCGGCAACCGCGCCGCTCGCGCCCGGCGAGGTCTCGCTGTTCAACGGCCGCGATTTCGCGGGCTGGACCTACCACCTGAACGATAAAAACGCCCGCTGGCAGGACGTGTGGAGCATTGACCCGGCCGAGCGCATCATCGTTTGCAAGGGCAATCCGGCCGGCTACATCCGAACGCTCGCGCGCTACAAAAACTACGTGCTGCGGCTCGAATGGCGCTTCAACCCGATCACGAAAAAGGCCGGCAACAGCGGCGTTCTGCTGCGCATGGTCGGCCGCGACATGGTTTGGCCGCGCAGCGTCGAGGCCCAATTGCAAAGCGGCGCGGCCGGCGACATCTGGCTGATCGAGGGCGCGCGCCTGGACACGCCGCCCGAGCGCGTGGACAAAGGCACGCCGCGCCACCGCGTCGCCATCCGCGCGAACGAAAAGCCCATCGGCGAATGGAACGCGTACGAGATCACCGTGAACGGCGACAAAATCTCGCTCAAGGTCAACGGCGAAACGCTCAACGAGGGCACGGGCGCGGAAGCCTTTCGGGGCCACATTTGCCTGCAAAGCGAAGGCTCGGAAATCCACTTCCGCAACATTCGCCTGATGCCGCTGCCCGATTGAAGCGTTGTCGGCCCCACGCGGCCACGATACAATGAAAACGCGCGGCGGCTTCGGCCGCCCAAGTTTTGTTTGGACGCAACAACTCAAGCAACTGAACCGGCGCCCGCCTTTTTGCGCGGGATCGTCGAAGGAGGAACAAACTCATGGCGGCACCGACGATTGAGGCTCCCGCATCCACGCCGACGACCACCTTTCCGCTGCTCCCCACGGTCAGCCCCGACTGCCCCATCCGCCTGACGGATCGGGCGGCCCAGGAAGTCACCGACATTTTGGAGCAGCAGGGCAACCCGACCGACGTTGCGCTTCGCATCTACGTGGCGGGCGGCGGCTGCTCCGGCCTTCAGTACGGCATGGCCTTAGACGAGAACGTCGAGGAGGGCGACTCGTTTTTCGAGGACAACAACGTCCGCGTCGTGATTGACCCGATGAGCCTCAAGTACATTGCCGGCTCGGTCGTGGACTACGTCGAAACCCCGATGGGCGGCGGCTTCAAGGTCGAGAACCCGAACGCGGTCAAGTCGTGCGGCTGCGGCTCGTCTTTCTCCACCGAGGACGACGCTTCCGGCCAGACCCTGACTGGCGGCTGCGGCTCCTGCGGCAGCCACTAAACCCCAAACTTCGGCGCGAACAAGGCTCCGGGCAATTTGCCCGGAGCCTTGTTGTTTTTGCGGGGTTCCCTTTCGGCGCGGGCGGGAAAGACAGGTTCGGGCGTCTTTGCCCTTATTTCCAACCACGAAAGAGAACTTGAACCATGCCCAGCAACCGCGCCAGCGGCGGCGTGTACCAGCGCGTCAAAGAGGTGTATCCCAACCCCATCGGTTTCCCGCAGGCGGACGCTGAAAAGGTCGTGACGGCTTTTAATGAGCATCTTGCCCTTACCTACGTTTTGTATTTTCAGGTCAAAAAGCACCACTGGCTGGTACGCGGCCCGCAGTGGCACGACATCCATTTGCTTCTTGATGAGGTCGCGGCCGAACTGATCGAGCAGGCCGACTTCTTCGCCGAGCGCATCACCTACTTCGGCGGCATTCCCATCTCGACCCTTTCCACGTTCCAGGAACTGTCGCCGGTCAAGCCGGAGGGCGACGACCTGCGGGACCTGAAGGAGATGCTGGGCAACGACATCATCGGCACGGTTTCGAGCCTCAAGAAATTGCGCGAAGCCCACGAAATGCTCGACGAGATCGGCGACGTGTTCGACGTGAGCAAGATCGAGGAGTTCATCGGGGCGCGCGAAAAGTTCTGCCACGAACTGCACTTTTACATCGAGCCGGACGATCTGGCCGCCGGCGCCGCCGACCCGCACAAGGAAGTTCTGCTTGCGGACAAGAATCTCGCGCGCCAAGTCTCCGGCGACCCCGAACCCAAAACGGCCGCCGCGACGAACGGCG
>JAABUN010002467.1_pt1 | contig 32815 bp, 18 predicted proteins | sample 5559311 | NCBI WGS metagenome assembly JAABUN01 (sample SAMN10711877, study PRJNA513370) | rock metagenome | isolation source: Antarctica rocks | place: Antarctica: Victoria Land, Siegfried Peak sud | reverse complement strand
ATACACGTGCATGGAAATAGCAGCCTGAAAAATTTATAACATGAAACGAACTATACAGACTAATGGCATAAAAAATAAAAATTGAAAAAACTGAAATTGTAGTTATTGCACAGTCTGACGATGCTAAGAGAAGAACTTATGCTGACTAAAAAAAACAACCAACTAAGTAATTTGTACTGGCTGGTTAAAAACTGACTCAAATGAGTGCATTCAAAAATTTAAAAGAAAAGTTTAAGGAATTTGGACCTACTACCTGGTCAATAAAAAATAAAACTTCTATTTACCTTCTGGTAATTTTTGTATCTGTTATTGGTGTTACCCAGTTTGTTACTCTTCCAAAAGAACAGTTTCCTGATATTGTAATTCCTACAATCTATGTACAAACTATTTTTGTTGGTAACTCACCAAGAGATATAGAAAATCTTGTAACGCAGCCAATTGAAAAACAATTAAAAGGAATTACGGGTGCCAAGATAAACAAGCTTACAAGTACTTCTCTGCAGGATTACTCTGCAGTTATAGTAGAGTTTGATACAGAAGTAGAAAAGGATGTGGCTTTACAAAAGGTAAAAGATGCGGTTGATAAGGCAAAAACTGATTTACCAACCGACCTGACCGAACAGCCGAGTGTTTTGGAAGTGAACTTATCTGATATACCCATTATGTATGTAAACATAAGCGGCGACTATGATATGGTGAAGCTGAAAAAATATGCTGATGATATACAGGACAGGGTCGAGGAACTATCACAAATTACCAGAGTTGATATCGTAGGTGCCCCGGAACGCGAGTTTCAGATAAATGTGGACAACTTCAAAATGCAGGCATCAAATATAACTTTTGATGATATTGCAAATGCCGTTTCCCGTGAAAATGCAGATATATCTGGTGGTTTGCTTGAGGTAGGAAATACAAAACGAACGCTGCAGGTAAAGGGTCAGTTTAAAAATGTATTCGACATTCAGAAGTTAATTGTTCGCAACACTTCTGGTATGCCTATTTATCTGCGTGACATAGCAGAAATAAAAGACACTGTAAAAGAAAGAGAAAGCTACGCCCGTTTAGATGGTAAAAATGTGGTAACACTAAACATAATTAAGCGAGCAGGAGAAAATCTTATTATAACTTCTGATAATGTTAAGCAGACGGTTGAAGAAATGAAAGGAACTGTCTTGCCTAGAAATTTAAAGGTTGTTATTACAAGTGACCTGAGTAAAACAACAAGAACAAATTTTAATGATCTTGTTAACTCAATTGTTATTGGTTTTGTACTGGTGCTACTTATCCTTATGTTTTTTATGGGTGTTACAAATGCATTTTTTGTAGCACTGTCAGTACCTCTAAGCATGTTTGTAGCATTTTTGTTTTTGCCTATGGCAGAAATAATAACGGGATCAAATGTTACTCTGAACTTTATTGTACTGTTTGCCCTATTGTTTGGTCTGGGAATTATAGTGGATGATGCAATCGTGGTTATTGAAAATACGCATCGCATATTTGTTCAGGGTGCCGGACGGTTAACATCTAAACTTGCAGCCAGGATGGCTGCCGGGGAAGTTTTTGTACCTGTTCTTGCAGGTACTTTAACGACGCTGGCACCTTTCTTTCCATTATTGTTTTGGCCGGGAATTATTGGTAAATTTATGATATACCTGCCTACCATGCTCATATTTACATTAGCTGCATCGCTGGTAGTTGCATTTATCATGAACCCTGTGTTTGCTGTTGATTTTATGAATCATCCTGAGGGAGAAACCAAACCTGCAAAATCAGCAGTGTTTAAAAGTCCGGTTTTTCTTACGCTACTTGGTGCAGGAATACTGCTTGATCTTTTTGGATTTTTCTTTTGTGGGAACCTTCTTATTTTATTTGCGCTCCTGATGCTTCTGAATACATACGTACTAGAAGGCATAATTCATAAATTTCAGAATAATGCATTGCCCTGGATCATGGGACATTATGAGAATTTGTTGCGGTGGGCACTGCATGGATGGAGACCTGTTTGGTTATTGGTAGGAACGGTAGGCCTTTTCTTTTTGTCAATATTTTTGTTTGCCGCAAGAAAAGTTCCTGTGGTATTTTTCCCGCAAGGTGATCCAAACCAGGTATATGTGTATCTGAGATTGCCTGTAGGTACAAGTGTAGATTACACTGACTCTGTTACAAGAAACTTAGAAGCAAGAGTAAACGATGTATTAGGCAATGAAAACGGAAAAATAAATCCTATTGTTGAAAGTGTAATTTCAAATGTGGCTATTGGTGCATCGGATCCAAGTAGCGGAGACCGTAGTACACGACCTGAATTAGGACGCGTTCAGGTATCCTTTGTGGATTTTGAAAAACGTCATGGTGTTTCATCTGCTCCTTACCTGGATTCCATTCGCGCTGTTATGAAAGGTATCCCCGGTGCCGCTATTTCTGTAAACCAGGAAGCAAGTGGACCGCCAACTGAGCCGCCAATTAACATTGAAGTAACAAGCGAAAATTTTGATTACCTGACAAAAACAGCAGTCGAACTTAAAAACTACCTCGACACTTTACATATACCAGGTGTGGAAGAATTAAAACTTGATGTCGATTTAACAAATCCTGAAATTACCCTTACAATAGATCGCGAAAGAGCAATGATTGAAGGTGTTTCAACCGCCCAAATTGGTATGGCACTTCGTACTGCTTTATTTGGAAGGGAAGTATCTAAAATAAAGGAAGGCGAAGATGAATATAAGATACAATTACGTAATCTAGAACTGCAGCGCAAAAGTCTTCCGGACCTTCTGAATATGCGCATTGTATTTCGCGAGATGACTGGCGGTATAAAACAAATACCAATAAGTTCACTGGTTAAAGTAGACTATACAAGTACTTATGGCAGCATAAAACATAAGAGTAATAAACGTACAATTACGTTATATTCAAATGTTTTGAGCGGCTATACACCAACTGATGTAAATGCTAAAATGCGGGATGCTATAGATGATTTTAAAAAAGTAAGTGATGATGTTAGCATTGCGCAAACAGGTGAAGGAGCACAACAGGCAGAAACAGGCGCATTTCTCTTAAAAGCCCTGCTCTTTGCTTTGATGATTATCTTGTTTGTTTTAGTGCTGCAATTTAATTCAGTAAGTAAGCCTGTGATTATTCTTACAGAAGTAGTATTTAGTATCATTGGTGTACTGCTGGGTTTTGCACTGACAGGTATGACTGTATCGGTTGTAATGACAGGTGTTGGTGTGATAGGATTGGCAGGTATCGTAGTTAAAAATGGTATTCTTGTTATCGAGTTTGCAGATGAATTGAGAGGCCGTGGACTTAAAACAAGAGAAGCTGTGGTGCAGGCGGGTAAAACACGTATTATTCCTGTACTATTAACTGCATTGGCAGCCATACTTGCGTTAATACCGTTAGCGATTGGTTTCAATATCGACTTTGTAGCTATGTTCGCTGAGTTAAATCCACATATTTTCTTTGGTGGTGCAAGTGCCAGTTTCTGGAGACCATTAGCATGGACAATCATATTTGGTTTGACGTTTGCCTTCTTTATGACACTGGTTATTGTGCCTTCTATGTACCTGATAGCTGAGCGTTTAAGACGGCCAATGCGGAGGCATTTTGGAGGAACATGGATAAGTATGCTTGGTATTCCGCCATTTACATTATTGTTTATCCCGCTGATGCTTATTTCAATGTTCAGGCATAAGGTAGAGGTAAGTCGCCGGTATAGAAGATTGCGTGGAAAAGCTGACGAGACGTGGATAAGGAGTTGGTTTTAAAATATATAATTTTAAATAATAGAAAGAGTTGTTCTGTAAATAGCCAGAACAACTCTTTTTATTTATAAGTTAAATTTCTGGATTTATAAAGTGGAGATTAAAATTTATTAAAGTGCTTGAACTACAGGTACCAGTATGCTTCTTGTGTTATTAAAGAAACAGCAAACGCTATTTTTTTTCTTTGGGCTTTATAATAAAATAGTAATAAAGAATAATTATTATACCGATGGAAAACGGTATAATGGTATAGTAACGGAGATTATCGTTTTGAGAATAAAACTCTGTGAGCATCCAATAGGCGTTAGTAATGATCCAGAAATCAACAGCAAGGTTATGTAAGAATTCACTTTTGATGTGCCTTGTCTGGTAAGTTATGAGTAATGCAGCAGAAATGGTAGGAATAATCATAAATAACCCTAACGGTTTCCATAACATAGCCCAGCTTAGATCTTTTAGTAACCAAAAAACTATATGCAGATTTTCTGTTTTACGGTATTTCGCTGGTATTGAATACAATTCTTCGTTATTGCTCATTTCATTAAGTATTATAGACTCAAAAATAGGGCGAGAACTTTCAATTCATTTTTCTTGCAAGTATTTTTTCAAAACGCTTTATATCTGCATCAGGATATATGGGTTTGCCTTCGACTAAGTTAGCAGTAAGTTGTTTTGCAAAAAACGGAGCAAGAGAACATCCCTTGGTCCCCATTCCATTCAATATTCCTATTGAGGAAAACTTTGGATGCAGGCCAACAAAAGGGCGCCGTTCCATATTTGCAGGTCTAACAGATGCAAAATGATCAACTATTTCAAACGGCATTTTTAACCAGTATTTAAGTTGATCTGCTATTTTTTCTTTATAGGCTGAGGTAGGTTGTCCGGTAGTAAAGTCCCATTCATAAGAAGAACCTACCCAGAAGAGATGGTCTTTCCACGGAACTATACTTATCCCCTGTTTATAAATATAATTTGGAGGAAGGTTAGGTATTTTTGCAATAAGAGCTTCTCCTTTATTAGGTGCATAAGGAAGGTTTTTGAAAAAAGGATTGCCAATACCTGCAACACCATCACAAAAAATAACTTTTTTAGCTGTAACGTTTTTATAAATAATATAACCACTATTAAAAATACAATTATCTAAGCTAAATTCTTCATCAAGTAAACTACTTTTCAATTTTAGCTTTTCCCTCCAACAGTTAAGCAACAGATTAATATCTATAAGCAGGCAAGGACTGATTTTACCTATATCAAAGTGATAATTAAAGAATTCTTTCCATTCAAAAGTTTCCTGTTTATGCAAGTATTCCTGTTCTTCAATCAAACGTTTGTCAAACGCTTCCTTCATTTGAAGGCTTGAATGAAAATCAAGAACACTACATTGCTTCACCAAACTTTCTCCAAGTTCATTTTCCAACTCAGTATATGCTTTTGATGCAAAAGGAAGTAATTCTTCTATCCTCCATGTTCTAACAATTCGTCTTCCTGTAACAGGATTGATAACACCACTTGCCACTTTACTTGCAGTAAAAGGCCTGCTCTCATCAACAACCATTATTGTTTTTCCCGCTTTTGTCAGGTAGTAACTTAAAAAAGTTCCGCAAAGTCCCTGGCCGATAATCAGGTAATCAATAGTCATTAGATTATTAATTGGAAAGGAAATTTAAGTTTACTTTTCAATACCCTGCATTTGTTTTTCCTCTATTTTAATTGCGGGCCTTATCTTGAGTCGCTTAATTACTTTTTAAATCAAATTGATTAAGTAGCTCCCTGCAAAAGCTTAGATACTATCTCATAAGAATGCACTCTTGCAGCATGATTAAAAATATGTGACGTAATCATTATTTCATCTAGCTGTGTTTCATTGAGAAATGTTTGCAGTCTTTCTTTTACAGTTTCAGGTGAGCCAATAAAAGTATATTGCATCATCTGCAGTATCGCTGCTTTTTCATAATCGCTCCATATCTCATCCATATTAGCAACGGGTGGTTGCAAAGGCTTGGCAGAGCCATGTATAATACCCATTGCAAGCTGATAAAAAGATGTAGCAAGAAAACCTGCTTCTTTGTCTGTATCTGCCGCAACAACATTTACACATGCTAAAGCATAGGGCTCTTTAAGCGTTTCTGAAGGGTGAAAGCTTTCGCGATATAATTTTAATGCAGCGTGTAAATACGTTGGAGCAAAATGACTGGCAAAGGCAAAAGGTAATCCTAGTATAGCAGCGAGTTGTGCGCTATAGGTACTGGAGCCAAGTAGCCAAATTGGAATATCGAGACCTTCACCAGGAATTGCACGAACCTTGGATGTCTGGTTTTCTGCAGATAAATACTTTTTTAACTCCATTAAGCTTTCCGGAAAGTCGTTAGGGCTTTCCTGAATATTTCGCCTTAAAGCCCTCGCTGTTACCTGATCTGAACCGGGTGCACGACCAAGTCCAAGATCAATTCTGCCTGGATACATAGACTCTAATGTCCCAAATTGCTCTGCAATTACCAAGGGCGAATGATTAGGTAACATAATACCTCCTGAGCCTACCCTGATAAAAGAGGTTTTTCCTGCGATATAACCAATAAGGACAGACGTGGCAGAGCTTGCTATGCTTTCCATGCTGTGATGCTCAGCAAGCCAATAACGTTTAAAACCCCATTGCTCGACGTGCTGCGCCAGGTCCGCACTATTTTTAAAAGTATCGGCTGGCGTCTTTCCTGCAAGAATTGTAGCAAGGTCTAAAACTGATACCGGTATTTCTGATAACTTTTTTTTATCACCACTATTATTACTCATTTTCTTTCCCTGTTGTTTTAAAGACTACTCATTTATCTCATTTAAAGTATAATGAGGGCAAGATATATTGAATTCATCTAAAACGACCTATAGCTCTTCCTTGTAGCATCTACTGTTTTTCGTATAGCTTATTATCTTCTTTTGAAATAGGTTAGCTGTCCTGAGGCAGTTAAAATTGAGCTCTGCAGAATGGATAAGTATTCAGAAACAGTTAATTAGGTAAGGGAAATTTTAAAAAATGTTAGAAACAATTACCAATATTTGCTCCTTTTCTTCAAGGTAAAAGTTCTCCAGCTTGTAACAATTGCTAATATCATCCTTGTCTTGTTAATCGTTTAAATACCCATTCAGGCAAAAAGATATTTCAAACATCAATAATTACAAAGCAGAGAGGGTTAAATATAGGATAGTCGAAGAAATTTAAAAAATATTTTAAAAATCAGGAAATTTAGTATAAATTTGTACTCATAATAGTAAACATTTATACTATAGAAGAGAAAGATTTAAATAAATCACAAAAAAAGACAAAACCGGGGAAAATTAAAAACCACCCTGATAAAGACTTTCATATTTCTAAAGATACGGTATATCAAATACCTGAAGAAAAAAATAATATTGCACAAACATTTGCAGAGCCGGAAGCAACCATGCAATACAAGACATATGTAAATAATGTTATGCAAAAACGTAGAGTTCTAAAAGAGTCTGCAGATAAACCTGAAAGCCAAATGACTTCTTTTGAAAAAATAGGAATGATCAGAAGAGGCATATCAAAAAAAGATCTTGAAAACCTGAAAGAGAAGGCGGGTCTTGATTATAACCAGTTGTCTAAGGTGCTTTCAGTAGCGAGGGCTACACTTATTAATAAAAAAGGAGATGATAAGTTTGACGTTGGTATAAGTGAAAAAATCGTAGGTGTTGCAGATATATATTCTTTTGGTTATGAAGTATTTGAAGATGAAAGCCGTTTTAATGATTGGATATTTCGTTCTAACAAAGCTCTTGGAGGTCTGTCTCCTTACGATTTATTAGACAACCAGTATGGGAGGGATGAAGTAAAAAGCCTGATTGGAAGAATTGATTACGGTGTTTATTCATAACTATCTCCTATGGTTGTTTATAGAATAGGGAGAACAAAGTATGCAAATGATTTAACTGGCGAAGGAGCACGTTTAAATGGCGGACGATGGAATCATAAACTAACTCCTTGTGTTTATACGTCCGAAAGCCGGGCACTGGCTATTTTAGAGTACACAGTTAACGTCAATGTTGACGACATTCCCCGTGCCTTAAGTATCAGTACTATTAATATACCAAAAATAAATATTTTGGAAATAACAATAGCTGAGCTTCCCGGAAACTGGGGAGCTGCACCGGCACCATCATCAACAAAAGATTTTGGCACACAACTATTAAAAAAAGCTGAATTTGCAATAATTAAAATTCCTTCTGCTGTACTGCCTGATGAATATAACTTTTTACTAAATCCTTTACATAAGGGAAGCTCTGAATTTTCAATAGTTGATGTACAAGACTTTGTTTATGATGTAAGAATAAAGTTGAATTGATGCAGGATTGATTTTTTAGCTACGAAGGCACAAAGATTAATTTATATTATTATACCAGTTAATAAATTACTCCATCCATTATCGTTTACTCCCTCATCAATCAGACTTATAGTTGAAAGGCTATTTATGTTTTAATTCAAAAGCAAGATATTTTCCTGTATGGCTGGCCTGTACTTTGACCAGGTTTTCAGGTGTTCCTTCAAATAATATCTTACCGCCTCCATCCCCACCTTCGGGGCCCAAGTCTATTATGTGGTCAGCCACCTTTATCACATCGAGATTGTGCTCAATAACCAAAACTGTGTTTCCCCTGTCTACAAGTTTATTTAAGACATCCAGCAGATGCTGTATATCCTGAAAGTGCAGGCCTGTAGTAGGTTCGTCAAAAATATAAAAAGTTTTTCCGGTGTCTTTTTTTGCAAGTTCAGTAGCCAGCTTTACACGTTGCGCTTCGCCCCCGCTTAAAGTGACTGCTGACTGTCCAAGTGTTATATAACCAAGGCCTACATCCTGCAGAACTTTAATTTTTCTATAAAGAAAAGGCACGTTTTGAAAGAAATCAACTGCTTCATCAACAGTCATATTTAATACATCACTAATTGATTTTCCTTTATACCTGATCTCGAGTGTTTCCCTGTTGTAGCGTTTGCCGTTACACTTCTCACATGGAACATATACATCGGGTAGAAAGTTCATTTCAATAACACGCATACCTCCGCCTTCACAAACATCACATCTTCCGCCCCTAACATTGAAAGAAAAACGTCCTGCAGCATAGCCACGAATTTTGGCTTCAGGGATAGCAGAAAATAAAGTCCTTACTTCGGTAAAAAAGCCACAATAAGTAGCAGGATTACTTCTTGGTGTTCTTCCGATAGGGCTTTGATCTATCTCAATTACTTTATCGATAAACTCTAAACCAGTTACACTTTTATATTCCATGGGCATCATCTTACTATTGTAAGCATGCTTTGATAAAATGGGATATAATGTTTCTGTTATCAATGTACTTTTCCCACTTCCGCTTACGCCTGTCACACAAATAAATTTGCCTAAAGGAAACTTTGCATTAATACCTTTAAGGTTGTTGCCCTTCACACCTTTTAACTCAAGAACTTTACCATTTCCCGTCCTTCTTTCTTTTGGAACTTCAATGCTCTTTTCTCCACTTAAATATGCAGAGGTTGGAGAACCGGATGCTAAAACAACACCAGGTTTCCCCTGTGCTACAACCTGGCCTCCGTGTTTACCGGCATTTGGGCCAATATCAATTAAATGATCCGAAGCAAGCATTATGTCTTTATCATGCTCAACAACCAATACGCTGTTGCCAATGTCTCTTAAATTTTTTAAGGCTATAATCAATTGCTGATTATCTCTCTGGTGCAATCCAATACTTGGTTCATCTAAAATGTAAGTAATGCCTTGCAACTGTGACCCGATCTGAGTCGCTAATCTTATACGTTGGCTTTCACCCCCGCTTAACGATTTTGATGAACGGTTTAAAGTAAGATATGTAAGACCTACATCAAGCAGGAAACCAATTCGCTCTCTTATTTCTTTTAAAATATCTTTTGCAATGATATTTTGTTTTTTATTTAGTCTTTCTTCAAGATTATTGAACCAATCAAAGAGTTTATCCAGATCCTGCTGGCTTAGTTCTGCTATACTCTTATTGTTTACCTTAAACCATAAACTTTCTTTTTTAAGTCTTGCTCCTTCACAGGCGGGGCAGGTTTTCAAGGTCATAAATTTTTCTACCCAGTCTCTCAATGATTCACTGCTGCTGCCTGTAAACCAACGCCTCAGCATATTAATAATGCCCTCATATTCCGTTGTGTACATATTGCCAGGAAGTGCTTCATAATCTCCTGAAATGCTAACATCACCGGTAGCTTCTTCTTTCCCGTACAAGATAATATTCATCGCTTTTTCAGGAAGTTCTTTCACCGGTTTATCAACACTAAACTTGTGTTTTTTTCCCAATTGCACTATCTGCTTGTATATATAAGCTTCCCTTTCTTCTCCCAAAGGAGCAATGGCGCCTTCTTTAATACTTTTATCCCAATCTGGTATAACTGCATCCATGTTTACCTGATATACACTTCCAAGGCCTTTACATGCAGGGCACGCACCATAAGGTGAGTTGAAAGAGAACGCATTTGGTGAAGGCTCCTCATAACTCAAACCAGTATCTTCGCACATCAACTGCTTACTGTACTGAACTACCTGGTCTTCATCATTTATAAGAAGAAACATAAGGTCTTTACCAACCTGCAAAGTCTTTTGAATACTTTGACTAAGCCTTACCTTCATGTCGTCTGATGCCAGCAGCCGGTCAACCACTAATTCTATATCATGAATTTTATACCTGTCCACCTGCATCTTTTCTTTAAGATCCTTTACTTCTCCATCAATTCTTACTTTTAAATAGCCTTTTTTTCTTACCTCTTCAAACAATTCGCGGTAATGTCCTTTACGGCCGCGAATAAGAGGTGCAAGCAGAGTTATTTTTTTTTCTTTGAATTTTGAAAAAATGTTTTCAACAATCTCTTCTTCACTCCATTTTACCATTTTTTTGCCTGTATTGTAACTATATGCTTCGCCAATTCTAGCGAACAGCAAACGGAGAAAATCATACACTTCTGTAATAGTCCCTACAGTTGACCTGGGATTTTTATTAGTGGTTTTCTGCTCAATAGAAATAACAGGACTAAGACCTGTAATTTTATCTACATCAGGTCTTTCCATGTCACCAATAAATTGCCGCGCGTAAGCGCTAAAACTTTCCATATAACGTCGCTGGCCCTCGTTGTAGATAGTATCAAAGGCAAGGGAAGATTTACCACTTCCGCTAACTCCTGTAATTACTACAAGCTTATTCTTAGGAATAGATATATCAATGTTTTTGAGGTTGTGAACCCTTGCACCAAACACTTCTATTTGCTCTTCTGCCTCAACATTTTCTATTGCAGGAAATTCGGTTTTTTCCATAAACGTGCAAAGATAAGAACAGGTGTTGGATGAACGCAGGTAAGGTATGAATAAAGAAAATGTTTAGATGAAGGAAAAGAGTTATAACAATATTTGAAGAAAAAAATAATGAAAATGACTAAGCATTATTTCATAATTTAAAGCAATAAAGCTATTAATATAGTTAAGTTGTTAATTTATTCCGGATTGCTTCTCGATCTTCGGGCATTTACTAAATAATAAACAGGAATACCAAGTAAAGTAATGATAAGCCCGGGCCAGGTAAACCTTGGTTTATACGCAATAAGCAACGCACAAAAACACAAACCCATTATAATATACAGAACAGGCAATACAGGATAACCTATTGCTTTATATGGCCTCGCGAGGTTAGGTTTCGTTTTTCTAAGAATAAAAACCCCTGCAATAGTGAGCATATAAAAACAGACAACAACAAAAGAAATCATATCCAACAACTCACCGTAATGACCGCTTAAGCTCCATATGCAGGCAACTAAGCATTGCAGCCATAAAGCATAAGATGGCACGGCAAATTTATTAAGAATACCTGCTCTTTGAAAAAATAACCCGTCTTTTGCCATTGTATAGTAAACCCTTGCTCCGGCAAGTATCAAACCATTGTTGCAACCAAAAGTGGACACCATTATCATCAATGCAATAATGACGGTTCCTGCGTTTCCAAAAATGACTTCAGATGCAGCTACTCCTACTCTGTCCTTTGGTGCGGTTGCAATATTATGCAATGGAAGAACGGCTGTATAAACAAGATTGGTACTGATATAAATAAGCGTAACTATGAGTGTTCCTAAAAATAGGCTAAGACCAATATTACGTTTAGGATTTTTTATTTCACCTGCAATGAAAGTTACATTGTTCCAGGCGTCGCTGCTGAAGACAGAACCAACCATGGCGGCGGCAACGGCACCGGCTGCAGCCATAGTTGAATATGTTTCCAGACTTCCATCGGTGTTCATCTTTCGCAGGCTCCATGCATCTTGCCAGTTAGAATGCCAAATGGTTGAGTTCGCTACTATCAATCCAACAATAATCAGACTAAATAAACTGAGCAGTTTGGCTAACGTAAATGTTGTCTGTACAATCTTTCCACTTTGTACTCCCCTTGAGTTTATATAAGTTAACACTACAATTACTACGATAGACAATAATTGTGCTGATGATATTGTAAGAAAGCCAAAATCAATTACTACTGTATCTTCACTGATTACCGGGAAAATATAAGTTGTAAACTTTGCAAATGCAACCCCTACCGCAGCAATAGTTGCTGTTTGTATTATAGAAAAAAAACTCCAGCCATACAGGAAGCCGATCAAAGGATTATAAGCTTCTTTTAAATAAACATATTGCCCCCCGGCTTTTGGATACATAGCGCTTAATTCACCATAACTCAATGCTGCAGTTATCGTCATAAATCCTGTTAAAACCCAAACGAGCGTGAGCCAGCCTGCGCTGCCTGTGTTACGGGTAATATCGGCACTAACAATAAAGATTCCGGAACCTATCATACTGCCGGCAACAATCATTGTGGCATCTAAAAGGCCCAGTGTTGGTTTAAATGTATTCATACCCCGAACCCTAAAGGGGCTTTACAAACGATTTTAAATAAAATTTAAAGATGGTAAGAACAAAGACTTGTAAAACTATTCCCTGATAACCAAATCTCTTCCTTTAATTTTTAATCTTACTCTTTCATTATGCCGTTTAAAGAAAGTATCATTATTGAAATGAAAGTAATACAATTTATTACATCTGCTGCTAAAGAGTACCACATTTGTATAAAGAAAATAAGCAGCGGAGCTTTTTTGAATTCTTTTTCACGATTGTATTTTTTTTCCGGAGAATTTCTTTCTTACCTCTGTGTGCAGTAAGAATACATACTCATTACAAGAATCTAAAAAAAAGTTGTTCAATAAACTTAGAATTTACATAGATATTTTTAGAAATGTATTGTTTACAATTGTATATTGCGGAGCAATTTAATTTATTTAAATTAACAGAAAAACGATACAATTGAAAACAGCTTGCCTAAAAAACTTCTGGTATTTACCACTCACCATCGCAGTTATTTTCCTTGCCTGTAATGGGTCTTCAAAGAAAAAAGAGAGTAATATTGACAGAAGTAAACTTACAGAGGAGCAAAAACATTTACCTCAAAATGCAGTAAGTGCTTTAAAAGTGGCTGATGGCCTCGATATAGCATTATATGCGAGTGAACCAATGTTAACCAATCCTACCAATATGGATATAGACCATAAAGGAAGGGTATGGATAACGGAAGCTTATAATTACCGCATTAATCTTCATCCTGACCATCCCGTTAAAACTACAGGTGATCGCATACTAATACTTGAAGATACTAATGAAGATGGAAAAGCAGATACCAGCAAAGTTTTTTACCAGGATACCTCTATAAATGCCGCGCTTGGAATTGCTGTATTAGGCAATAAAGTAATAGTCTCCTGCAGTCCTAACGTATTCGTGCTTACAGATACTAATGGTGATGACAAGGCTGATAAAAAAGAAGTACTATTTCAGGGAATAGGCGGCGTGCAGCATGACCATGCTATTCATGCTTTCACTTTTGGTCCTGATGGTAAGTTGTATTTCAATTTTGGAAACGCCGGTGATAGTATTAAAGACCGGAATGGTAACGTGATCAGGGATATAGAAGGCAATTTAGTGAATGGGAAAGGTAAGCCTTACCGGCAGGGAATGGTTTTCCGTTGCGACATGGATGGAAGCAATTTTGAAGTCCTTGCTAACAACTTCCGTAATAATTACGAAGTGGCTGTAGATGCTTTTGGTAATATGTGGCAATCAGACAATGATGATGACGGCAACAGGGGTGTGCGCATCAATTATGTTTTAGAATATGGTAATTACGGGTATACAGATGAAATGACAGGTGCAGGATGGAGATCAAGAAGGGTAAATATGGAAGATTCTATTCCTTTGCAGCACTGGCATTTAAATGACCCGGGTGCTGTGCCTAATCTATTGCAAACGGGTTCCGGTTCACCAACAGGAATGCTCGTTTATGAAGGTGACCTTCTTCCCGATCAGTTTCATGGTCAAATGATTCATGGGGATCCCGGGCATAATGTGGTTCGATCATATCCGGTAAAAAAGAACGGGGCAGGGTATACCGCTGAGATTGTTAACATTGTGGAAACAATTGATGATAAATGGTTTCGCCCCTCAGATGTTTGCATTGCACCAGATGGCTCCTTGTTTATTGCTGACTGGTACGACCCGGGTGTAGGTGGACACGAGGTGGGAGACCTTGACAGGGGAAGGATATTTAGGGTGGCCCCGGATGTTTCAGATTATAAAGTTCCAGCTTTTTCAACCAATACGACAGAGGATGCTATCAAGGCCTTGGAAAGCCCTAACCTTGCCGCTCGCTACATGGCATGGCAAAAGTTGCATGGACAGGGCGCTGCAGTTGAAAAAGATCTTTCCGACATTTTCAATAACTCCGATAATCCCCGGTTTCGTGCGAGAGCCTTCTGGTTGTTAACGAAGTTGCCAGGCAAGGGGGCTGAATATGTGAATAAGGCATTAAAAGATAAAAATGAAGACATACGTATTTCCGCTTTTAAAGCAGCACGGGAACTTAAGATGGATCCTATTCCACTTGTAAAACAGGTTGTTAACGATCCCTCACCACAGATACGCCGCGAAGCGCTCATCGCTTTGAGACATAATCCTTCGTCTGAAGCACCTGATCTATGGTCAACAATGGCGCAAAAATATGATGGTAAAGACCGATGGTATCTTGAAACAGTAGGTATAAGTGCAGATAAGCAATGGGATAATTACTTTGCTGCCTGGCAAAAGCACACAGGGAATAACTGGAACACACAGGCCGGAAGAGATATTGTCTGGAGATCAAGAGCAAGTGCAGCTTTGCCTATGCTTGCAAACCTCATCCGCGATAATAACATTGACCTTGCAAAAAACCTGAAATTCTTTCGCGCATTTGATTTTCACACCGATACTTCCAAACAGCGAATTCTGCTGTCTTTACTGAATTCAACAAATATGGAAGGAAATCATCCTAATCAAAATTTAATAACAGTTTATACACTCCTCCAGCTCGATACTGGTAGCCTTGTGATGACAAGTGCTTTAAAAAGTACTATTGAAAACAGTCTTGAAACAGTCAAAGGCAGCCAGCAATTCCTCGATCTTGTGGCAAAATATAAGATCAAAAATAAGAATCGCGAATTGTTGGATATGGCTGTAAACAATAAGGAAGAGGAAATAAAAGCAACGGCCGTAAAATTATTAATGGCGAATCATGGAGAAAAGGAGGTGCAATCAGCTATACATTCAGATACTGCGACAGCAATGAGCCTGGTAGGTGCATTAGGCAGGTCTGAAGAACCTAAAGTCAAAGACATGCTTCAATCGGTTTTAATGGATAAAAGCCTCAATCTGAAAGTAAGACAAAAAGCAACAGAAATGTTTGGCAATGGTTATACAGGGCAAGACAGGCTGATGACTTTGGTATCTTCTGAAAAACTGCCGTCTGAAATGGATACTACAGCACAAAAAGTATTATTAAAAGCCTGGCGATCAGATGTGAAGTTAAAAGCAATGGCCTTTTATAACAAAGGAGGAGAAAGCAATACAACTCTGGCACCTTTAGGCAATTTAGTGAAGCTTAAAGGGAATGCCGGTAATGGCAAATCAATATTTACTAATGTTTGCGCTTCATGTCACCAGGTAAACAACAACGGTATCAATTTTGGGCCTGATCTATCTGAGATAGGAGCGAAGTATGCAAAAGATGGCCTATATGTGAATGTTTTAAATCCTGATGCAGGTATCGCTTTCAACTATGATGGATACCTGATTAAAACCAAAGACGGGAACCAATTATTGGGATATATAACCAGCGAAACAAAAGAAGACTTATCAATGAAAATGGGTGGTGGTACAGTAACTAAAATTAAAAAAAGCGACATCGTTTCTAAAAAACCATACGAACATTCATTAATGCCAAAAGGCTTGCTTAGCGGAATGAAGCAGCAAGACGTGGTGGACCTGATTGAATATTTATCTACCTTGAAAAAGAAAAGCTAATCGTTTTTGCAGGAATTAATAAATTATCACATTCAAACAACATTAGTTATGAGTAATCCTAATAGAAGTTCTTCAAGGCGTAACGCCTTGAAGAAAATAGCTGCCACCACCGCAACAGCAATAGCAGGCAGCAGTTTGTTGAATAGAATATCAGCAGCTGAAACTGCAGTGGACGACAAACTTAAAGGAGTGGTAAACCATTCTGTTTGTCGCTGGTGTTATGAAAGTATTCCACTTGACGACCTTTGTAAAGCAGCTAAAAATATCGGACTTTCTTCCATTGAATTAGTAGGGCCTGCCGAATGGCCTACGCTTAAAAAATACGGTCTTACCGCTGCGATGCCATGGGGAGCAGGGATGGGTATTCCGAAAGGATTTAATGATCCGCAATATCATGATGCACTGATAAAAAGTTATACAGAAGTCATTCCGCAGGCTGCTGCAGCAGGATTTAATCAAATAATATGCTTTTCGGGAAACAGAAACGGACTGGATGATGAACAGGGCATAAAGAATTGTGCAATAGGTTTAAAAAAACTTATGCCCGTTGCAGAAAAATATAAAGTGACCATGTCAATGGAACTGTTGAACAGTAAAGTAAATCATAAAGACTACCAATGTGATCATACCGCCTGGGGAGCAGCTTTGGTAGATAGTGTGGGATCAGAGAGATTTAAACTCTTATATGATATTTATCACATGCAGATAATGGAGGGAGATGTTATAGCAACTATTAAAAAATATCAAAAACATATTTCGCACTATCATACCGGAGGTGTTCCCGGACGAAATGAAATTGACGAAACACAGGAACTAAATTATCCTGCGATTGTTAAAGCTATTTACGAAACAGGATATAAAGGTTTTGTTGCACAGGAATTTATTCCAAAAAGAGAAGATAAAATCGCTTCGTTAAAGCAAGGAGTGCAAATTTGCGATGTGGGGTAAGAAGTTAGAAGCAAGAAGTAAGTAGTAAGAATATCTTAGTTAGAAGCAAGAAGTACGAAATAAGAATTAAAAGTAAATAAGTTGCTTCCATCTAATTATAAGAAGAAGTAATTGGAAGTTTTATAGTATAAATAAAAATGCTTAAGAAAAAATCGGAAGTAGACATAGTAAATGATGTTTTGGAAGAATGTATTTTAGCTTACCCGGTTTCTTCATTCATTATAAGTTTATATAAACAATATGGAGAACGGGGAAGCCTCAGTAAAAAACAGTTGCAGGGGTTGCACGGTAAAGCTTCGAAAATAAAAGATATACCGCCAGGTAAACTTGCCACATTAGAAGCTATTATAAATAAAATGCAAACAAGGGACAAAAATCCTCTGCCTCCCCCCAAGCCGTTAATTGAAAAAGAAGAAAGTACAGGGCAACTCATTGAGGAAATCTTAGCCAAATATCCACAGCATAAAAGAGTACTGTTTCTTAAATCAAAATATGATAACAACGAGGAACTTTCTAATACAGAAGTAGACGATTTAAAGAGATTTAAACAGTTGTTGAAATAGTATTCACAGCTCGACAGTAAAATGGCATTCACAATAATATATTGCTTTTTTCGTTTCAATAACAGCTTTTGATTAATAAACGGTTTGATCACTCATGTTTCAAAAGATCTTTCAATAATTGGCTGATCTGCTAAAACTTCTAATACCAAATATTCAAATTATCAGAATGAAAAATCTTTCACATTTCCTCTTTGCAGTGTTTCTTACTGCATCTTTTTCTCCGTTATTGGCACAAAAAAGTTCAATAGGCTTTCATGTAAAAGCAACAGAGTATGTTGGTGATCTTAATAATCACAACTACTCTTTGTTTAAGTTTAAGTATTTTAAGGCAGGAGGCGGTATTTCTTTGCAGCAATACCTAAATTCTTCGTTTAACCTGTACGAAATGGCCTCTTATGACCAGGTTCAATTTCAGGTACCGGATAAATCAGCAGGTGTTGATGCTGACTTTCTTACATTGAATGTAATGCTGAAATATAAGCTCAACAACGGTTACCTGTTAAGTGAAAATGCAGCGGTAGCTCCTTTTCTTATCGGGGGATTGGGTATATCTCATGTAAAATCAAAACGTTTTGCTACGGGTAATTCATCGAAAATTATTGACGGCGAAACCAAGCCGCAACTTGCGATAGGCACAGGGGTGTTCTTTCGTTTCAATGATGCAGTCGGGCTTGAATATGCAGGTATCTTCAACAGGCCGTTTTATGATGCATGGGATGGCTTTATAACAGGTGGTAATGATATTTACCTGGCTCATCACGTTGGTCTTATATTTTCGCTAAAGAAACCTGCTGATACAGATAAAGACGGAGTACCAGATAAAAAGGATAGTTGTCCTGAAACTCCCCCCGGTGTGAAGGTAGATGCTAAAGGATGCCCTATAGATACAGACGGCGATGGTGTGGCAGATCATATAGACAAATGCCCGCAACAGCCAGGCGCGTCAGAAATGAACGGATGTCCTGATACAGATAAAGATGGTGTGGCTGATATAGATGACAAGTGTCCTGCTGTACCTGGCCTGGCTAAATTTGCCGGTTGTCCTGATACGGACGGAGATGGGGTGGAAGACTCCCAAGATAAATGTCCTAATACTGCCGCCGGTACTCCGGTAGATGCTTCGGGTTGTGCGCTTGACAGCGATGGAGATAAAGTACCTGATAATCTTGACAAGTGTCCTAACACACCTAAGGGAATTGTAGTCGATTCAGTTGGTTGTCCGGCAGATAGTGATAACGATGGTGTTTTAAACAATGTTGACAGGTGCCCTAACACCGCCGGACCTGCAAGCAACAATGGTTGCCCGGAAGTAAAAGAAGAAGTAAAAAAGCGTTTAAATTTTGCAACACGGGGCATTTATTTCCAGACAGGTAAGGCAACTTTGAAACCGGCATCTTACCCTATGTTAGATGAAATAGTAAGTATCATCAACGAATATCCTGATTATAATTTAAGACTTGGTGGCCATACGGATGCTGTAGGAAGAGATGCAAGTAACCTTGTTCTCAGCCAGGGACGTGTAGATGCTGTAAAAGCTTACCTGGTATCCAAAGGAGTGGCTGAAGAAAGGCTGGAAGCAACAGGCTATGGTGAAACAAAACCAATCGCAACTAATAAAACTGCTGCAGGAAGAGCCAAAAACAGGCGAGTAGAACTCGAACTGTTTTTAAAATAATAGCTTAAAAAGGCAATAACATTCAAGGGCATTTGTAATTGTACAAATGCCCTTTTTTTGATTAATATAATTATAAACGACAGAGGTGGATGAGAGATGAAAGCCTTATCGGTTCAGGCAAGAGAATCTCGTGTAATACATATGCGGGGAAAACATAATGATAGTCAATCATTACTCAAATAATTAGTAGTAATGTTTTTTACGGTCGAATCTCTGATAGTAAGGACGGAAGGAAATACCTGGCTTTCTATATTAAGGTTAAAGTTTTTCTTCTCAAGAGATTTAAAAAGCAACAAAGCAGCAGATTTTCCCATGCTGAATGCTGGTTGTGTAATGGTTGTGAGCGAAGGATTTAGAATCAGGGCAGTTTTCAAATTCGAAAAACTGACTACTGCTACATCTTCCGGAATTATTAATTGTAATTGTTTGCAGGCTACATATATGTTTGTCGTTAATTTTTCAACACTCGCTATAATGCCATCCGGCCGGTTCTTCTCTCCTAAAAGATTTAAAATAATTGTATTGTTTTGTTCATCGTTTAAAGTACAATTAACTATATAAAAATCTTTTTCGGTAAAATTATTATCAGTCATTGCCTGCATGTACCCGTTCATTCTTTTATTTATAATGGATAAAGTTGGTGAGACGGATAAATAAGCGATCTTTTTGCAGCTATTTTCAATAAGATGTTGTGCTGCGATATAGCCGCTGTTAAAATCATCGGTGGATACTTTTGCTGTTTCAATTTCATCAATTATTCTGTCAAAAATAACAATCGGAATACCGTGGCTTTGCAGATTGGAAATATGAGTTGTATCTGCTGTTTCAACGCTTACCGATAACAAAACACCATCCACTCTTCCGCTTTGAAAATCCATTAAAATAGCTTTTTCTTTTTCAAATTTTTCATGCGTCAGGTATATTAAAACATGATACCCTTTATCTTGTGCAACTGATTCAATACCATTAATAGCTTCCGCAAAAAAACTATCAGCTACTTCTGGTATTACAACAGCTATTGTTTTACTCACTCTTTTTCTCAGGCTGCTTGCATAAGGGTTAGGAACATAGTTAAGCTTAGCTGCAAGTTCTAATACACGTTGTTTTGTTTCAGAACTTATTTCATGACTATCTCTTAAAGCTTTTGAAACAGTTGCTGCTGACAATCCAAGCTGGGAAGCTAATGTTTTAAGGGTTACATTCTCCATACGGCTGTTACCTATGTGGTAACGAAATTGGTTAAGAAAACAAATGCTTCCAAATATTATATTTCTTATAAGCCATTTAAAATTTCTAAAATTGTTAGCCCCGTGTTCTTTTTGTTGCCTTTTTCTTCGTGTTCTTAGTGAAAAAACACACCACAAATAACAAAGAAATACATAAAGTTTTTAGTGACAAAGAGCACAGAGATAACAGCTTAAATAGAAATATCTTCAATTTATTTTTTTGATACCAGCATTTGTTCTTCATGCATCATCGTTGCGACGCATTTCGTTCATCGGCATATCATTATGCATCTTTTGGCTCTATTATATAATTCATTTTTGTTACAGCAAATCTTAGAAAGCTTGCTATGACACTTCTAAATACAGCTATTATTGCTGCGGGAGATTCAATTATATTTGTTTTGTAAGTTTTACTCCTGTTTTCCTTTGCATCATTCTTTCAATCTACAACTAAATCGAATGAATCTTTTAAATTTAAAAATATTTTTTACTCATCAATTTTTAAAAACTATTGATTTTTTTAATTTCCTTGCAATGCTTTTATTTTACAAAAGCATTTGCCAAAAACTTTCTTCTCTTAATGATTTCATATGACTAATCAACTCGCTTTTATTGACTACATTGTTTGCATCGTTTACTTTTTATTTGTAGCTTGTTATGGTGTATGGATATATAAAAAGAAAAAGAGAAAAGCAACTGACACAAAAGATTTTTTTCTTGCAGAAGGTTCACTAACATGGTGGGCCATCGGTGCATCTATTATTGCTTCCAATATATCAGCAGAACAATTTATAGGAATGAGCGGTGATGGATTTTTTGCGGGAATAGCAGTTGCTGTGTACGAATGGCTCGGTGCTGTAGCGCTGATTATTGTAGCTGTCTGGTTTATACCTGTGTATCTGAAAAATAAGATCTACACAATGCCGCAATTTCTTAAAATGCGCTACAATGACACTGTCGCATTAATTATGTCTGTATTCTGGTTGTTTTTGTATGTATTTGTAAATCTTACTTCCATTTTATATTTAGGCGCTTTAGCAATTAACGGATTATTAGGTGGCCAGTACTTTCATACTGTAATGATCGGGCTCGCCATTTTTGCATTGCTTATTACTCTGGGAGGAATGAAGGTAATTGGCTATACAGATGTAATACAGGTAACAGTGCTGGTACTTGGCGGGTTGGCTACAACATACATGGCGCTTACAATGACAAGTGAAAAGTTTGGATTGGGCACGGATGTAATTGCAGGTTTTAAAGTTTTATTAAGAGAAGCTCCGGATCATTTTCACATGATATTTAAGAAACCTGATATAACTGCGCCACAGGAGCAGATAAATAAGTATCTGATATTGCCAGGCATTACTATGTACATTGCAGGTCAGTGGATTGGCAATCTCAATTATTTTGGCTGCAACCAGTACATAACGCAACGGGCATTGGGTGCTGACCTTCATACGGCCCGGACCGGTATCTTTTTCGCCAGTTTTCTAAAAATAATGATGCCCGTTATTGTAATGCTACCGGGTATTGTTGCTTATGTTTTGTACAAAAATGGTCATTTACCGCAATTGGTTAATGGTAAAGACGGCGCTTATTCTGCCATACTTACATTTTTACCCAATGGTCTCAGAGGTTTGTCTATCGCAGCGCTCACGGCTGCTATTGTAGCTTCCCTTGCAGGAAAGGCTAATAGTATTTCAACTATTTTTACCCTCGATATTTACAAAAAATACTTTAGCCAGAATGCCGATGAAAGAAAGATGGTATGGATGGGAAGATTTTCGATTGTAATAGCAATGATTACTGCTATTGCTTTTACATGGAATGATCTTTTAGGTATTGGCGGCAGTGGTGGTTATACCTTTATTCAGAAATATACAGGCTACATAAGTCCCGGTGTTTTTTCCTGTTTTATTTTAGGCATGTACTGGAAGAGAACAACAGGCGCCGCAGCACTGGCTGGCATCATTACCGGCTTTGTTTCATCTATCTTTTTCGGACAGTTTGCAGTAAAAGTTTTGGGTACAGAAACCTTATTGTACACTGCCTTTCCAAATGGTGCAGGAAGTTATGAGATCCCATTTTTTATTTGTATGGGATGGTCATTTTTTATTACAGTACTAGTTATGGTCTTAATTAGTCTTGCAGGCCCGAAAATAAATGTAAAAGCATTTTCATTGAATCCAGAGATGTTTAAGATAAGGCCGACATCAATAGCTCTGATTGCTTCTATTCTGCTTATACTGTCGGCATTGTATACAAGATTTTGGTGATCACAGAGATTCTTTTATAAAGTTTTTAGGATGAATATTAAAAATAGTAATTCAACCGGCAGCAATAAAAATAGATATGCCCCGGTTAACGCAGAAGATCGTTATCAGTTTTTGTTATAAATTAATAAACGAGTTTGGTTTAAAATATAACTTTTAATAAAAAAATTTTTTATTTCATTTATTTCACTCCCAATTGATTTAGAGTTTTACAAATGGTTTGTTCATAGTTATAAAACCTGCTATGGCTTTTATAGTGTACACTCCTGCACTTAGAGATGAAACATTCACTTCCACTGTTTTATCTGAGGTGTTGGCGCGAATGGTTTTGAGAACTGCACCATTCATAGATATAACTGATATTATAAAATCTTTGTTTTGTGGTAAACCGGTGCCTGAAACAAATACTGTATTGCTTACAGGGTTAGGAAACACCTGGAAGCCTGATGATCCAAGAGTCTTGGAATTATTTAAATCATTTGATAGTGTAATATTTGAAGATATAAGACTAACCGTTGGCGCTACCACTGATACCGTTACTTTTGAAGATGTAGTTACAGCACCTTTATTATCTGTAGCTTTAGCGGTAATTGTGTAAGTTCCTGCCGGTACATTGGTCCAGGAGTAAGAATAAGTTCCTTGGTATTCTGTAGCTAATAACGTAGTACCGTTATAAAACTGAACTTTACTTATTGTACCATCACTATCAGTTGCGGTAGCAATCATATTAATCGTAGCTGGTGCGGTGTAAGTTGTATTGGTAGCAGGGGTTGTAATGCTTACAGAAGGTGCGACATTAGGAGTGTTCACAGATATGGCAACAGCAGCAGAAGTAGTCTCAAGTGAACTGTTATCTGTAGCTTTTGCGGAAATACTGTAACTTCCTGCCGGTACATTATTCCATATAAAAGTATAAGGGCTTGCAGTATCAGTTCCAAGCAAAGTATCTCTATTATAAAACTCCACTTTACTTACTGTACCATCAGTATCAGCAGCGGCAGCATTGATAGTAACAGATGCAGGTGCAGCAAAGGTTGCGTTAGCGACAGGGCTTGTGACACTTACAGAAGGTGGTGCAACATTCGGAGAAACAACCGAGATTGCAACAGCAGCAGAAGTAGTTACCAGTGAACTGTTATCTGTAGCTTTTGCGGTAATAGTATAATTACCAGCAACTACATTATTCCAGGTAAAAGTATAAGGGCTTACAGTATCAGTTCCCAAAAGAGTATTACCATTATAAAATTCCACTTTACTTACTGTACCATCAGTATCATTAGCAACAGCATTGATAGTAACAGATGCAGGTGCAGCAAAGGTTGCAGCGGCAGCAGGGCTGGTAATGCTTACGGTTGGGGCTGTATTTTGAATGCCTCCATTGCTAATTAAAACTGCTGATGCATAAGGCTGGAGAGTAATGGCATTTAAGTATTTATTATTTTTAACATCAACATAATTACCATTTAAACTAACAGTTTTGCTTACCTGGCTTGCATTAAATACAAACCTGATAGAGTCATCGGGGTTTGTCACAGTGGCATCAGCTTCATATAACTGTATATTATCAAGATAATAAGTGCTTTGAGCATCAACATTAAATACTAAAGAGGCGTTTGTCTGATTTTGTGAAGGAGAAAACAGCATTTCATTTTCAGTACGTGTTGTATTAACGGGCCTATACGTTGTTTCAGAGATAGAGTTGTAATCAGAATTTCTTAAATATGCGCTTATGCTCATAGCCGCAGTACCTTTAAGACTATATTTTAAGATATATTTTTTGTCAGAAGAAAGAGCACCTACGCGTATAACAATAGAGGAGCTTTTTGCTGATGGCACTGACTTTAGATAACCACCCTCCAGGACTCCTGAATTTTGCCATGATAGTGCACAACTGTTGGCCCAGACACTAGTAACATCACTACTGGAATTAAAAGCGCCGATACCTGTTTTATTTAAACCTATTAAGCTCTTTACTGTGTAAGGAGCAATTTGTTTAGCACTCCTTTTGGAGGAAATGTCTTTATTATATACCGACTTCCAGCCTTCTATATCATAAATATCACGATCTTCGGAAGAAGCGTACAGATAAGTAACATTAGAAATTACAGATCTGTCATCGATAGGCCTTGCATAATAGTTACTGTCAAACCGTCCAATACTGTCTATATCATCAAGTTTGGTGTTGATCGAAGATGCCATTTGTTTTGCAAGTTTGGAAAAGAATATATTATTAGTAATGGTATGATTTCTAAGTGGAGTACCCAAGCCATCATATGTCATATTAAGCTGCCCATTATTGTTATTAAAACAGGTATTCTTGTTTATAACAATGTTTTTTGAACAGTGTATATAAAAACCACGATAACAATTAGCTATAGTATTTCCTGTTATCTCAACTCCATTAGTATAACCGTCCATGTAAATTCCTTCTGCCCTGGAACCGCCAACATCAGTGCCTTCGGGTGCTCCTATGCCATTTAATATAATGTTGCCAATCAATTTTCTTCCGGAATTGGTAAGCTTAGTGCCATTAGTAGTATAAATACCTGCGCCATCATCTTTGATAAAACAAAAACTATCAATATAATTATTTTTAATTACAGCAGAATCTGCGGTAAACTGTATACCTAAAAAACCGGAATTAATAATTTGGTTATATTCTACCAAACCATTTTTCTTAATCCTGATACCTGCACCCATCCCATCGCCGCTTTGACCCATACCCGCTATATGATATGAGTTTTTTATGTAGTTATTTCTTATAATAGCGTAAGTAGTTGTACCTCCGGCATTAATGCCATCGTTATTAGAATTTAAAATGGTAGAATTTTCTAATTTAAAATAGGCAATACCTGAAGCATGCACACCATTTATTCCGGAAAATAAGAAATTACAATTTGTAATACTAATATTACTTCCGCCATGAATATCAACCCCATGTTCATTAGCCCCTTTAAAAGTTAAATTATCAAATGAAATATAACTTTTATCACCTGAATGAATTAGATAAGTAACCGCACTGGCTCTAATATCATTAGATGATGGAGAGTCAGTTCCAAAGTACATACTGACTTTTTTAGTAGTGGAATTGTAGTACCACTCCCCTACCTGATCAAGAGTTTTAATGCTGTTTTGAATAAAATAACCGTAATTATTTTTCGGCTCTGAAATGCCTGAGTAATACAAAGTAGTTCCCGATTGGGATGTAATTTTAGCTCTATTAATCAACCAACGCTGCGGACGTGTCACTAATTCCGCACCTGTCCAGTCTGGGGTAGATGATAATTCATTATCAGTTATAGATGTTTTACCAACATGAGATTCAAGCTTTAAATATCCCTTATTAGGATAGCGGCCTATTGGCTGCTGAGCATCATTTAGCAGCAACATATTAAGACTGGTACCCAAAGAAGGGTTATAGCTTTCATAAATACCATTACCAACAGCTTCCCAATTTGAAAGAGCGGTTAACCCTGTTATAATTGGCCTGTCTCCTGTACCATATCCACCAATAAAAATTGGTGAACCTTTGATACCTGATCTGCCTACAGATATGTAACCATAAAAAGTTTCACCACGCTTAAATAAAACAGAGTCTTTAGGCTGCAGGCTACCGAAAAAAGTATTTAATTTACTTAAAGACTTCCAGGGTGTGGAGGGGCTTTTTGCCTGAGTTGAAGTTCTGGAATCATCGCCCGAAACCGAAGAAAAATAATAAGTAGCTGCCCGGGCAGAACATAAAAAGAATACAAACAGTAGTGTAAAGAAATTTTTCATAGGGTATTATATGTAACATGCATCATTTATAAAAAAAAGTCGGTTGTGTATTTAAGATTAATCTTACAATTAATTGATAATTAGAAAGATATATACAACGGACTTTTAACAAACATACGACAATTTAACAAGGGCGGAGGAAATATTAAATAAAATATTAAATTGAAATGATTTCGGGGTTAACACGCCTTTATAAGTAAAATTTCAAAAAATCATTGAAATTTAAAAGAGCCCTTGAATTTGTGAAGGGAAGCATGGCATATTTTTGGCTTAAATACTTCGACTGGTCGTATTTTGCCTTCCGCAAAATTATAAAAAATATTTTCAAAAGAAATGAGCATCGTTGGAAAGTATTTAAAGAAGTTTTTGGTAAAGCCAAAAGATGCACAATAATATGTGGATAAATGTTGCGATAGCTATCGGAGTGTTGCCATGAAAACAAAAGCTGGTATCCAGAAAAAATTTAACCAGCTTATTAAGGGAATGCAATATTCCTGATTAAAATTTGAATACTCTTTTATTTTGACAATAATCGTTCGCATGGCTTGCCATATTGCTGTCATCTGACAAAGAAATTAATTATCCCTTTAAACACAAACTTTAGTATTGCAACCTTTGATGAAATAGGTTCATCTAAAATTATTAATATCGCAGTCGAATTTTATTAATGCTATGAATAAACAATTTTTACGCTTCCTGCAATCAACTCTTTTCTGTTTGGATCTGGTGATGCTCAATCTTGTGTTTATCGCCTGCCACTTTGTTTTCAAAGAGAGCCTTCCTGAGCAATATTTGACCTACCATTATCAATACTGGATATGGATAAACATTATCTGGTTTATTTGTGTGTGGTTAGGAGGTGTTTATGGTGAAAAGAATATTTTATCTTTTGAACTTTTTTTTGGCAAAACAATAAAAGTTTATCTTTTCTGGTTCTCATTTTTGATCTTATACGAATTTTTTACGGGAGAATTTATACTATCCAGGTTATTTATATTTTCATTAATTTTCGCTTTTGGTTTTGGACTGATTTTTAATCGTTTTGCATATATAGGCCTTAAGCTTTATTTTAAAAAAGGCAATAAGTACGTAAAACGTATTTTAATTGTTGGTTATAATAATACCGCAAAAAAAATAGCTTCTTACCTCGAGATGGAAGGGATTAATACAGAAATCGTAGGGTTTACTGAAAATGAAGACAGCGTAACAGAACTATCACATTATCCAATTTTAAGCGATATCAGATCTACAGTTGAGGTTTCAAAAAAGTATAAAGTTGATGAGATTTTTTCGTCAATGACACCTGAACAAAATTCTGAGCTTTACTCCATAATACAGGAAGCAGAACATGAGTGTATCAGGTTTAGAATTGTTCCTGATTTTTCTGTTTTTATTAAAGGCCCCTTTTTTGTATCTTATCTTAATGACATGCCCATTCTGACGGTAAGAAGCGTAGCGTTAGATGACTTTGATAATAGAATTAAAAAGAGGATTTTTGATGTTTTAATTAGTTCTTTTGTTATTTTGTTCATTCTTTCATGGCTTGTACCTCTACTTAGTTTACTTATTTTTATTGAATCTCCCGGCCCTGTATTCTTTTCACAATTCAGAACAGGTAAAAACAAAAAAAGCTTTCTGTGCTATAAGTTCCGTAGCATGAAAATTAATAAAAATGCAGATCTGCAGCAAGCGTCCAAAAATGATGATCGTATTACAAAGATTGGCAGGTTTTTAAGACGAACGAGTCTGGATGAATTTCCTCAATTTATTAATGTTTTGATAGGCACCATGAGTATTGTAGGTCCGAGACCTCATATGATTAAACATACTGACGATTATTCTAAATTAGTAGACCAATATATGGTCCGCCATTTTTCAAAACCAGGCATTACAGGTTGGGCGCAGGTAAACGGTTACAGGGGCGAAATTACTGAGACTCACGAAATTAAAAACCGTGTGTATTACGATATATGGTATCTTGAAAACTGGAGTTTGCTATTAGATATAAAAATTGTATTCCTAACTGTTTTTAATGTACTGAAAGGAGAAAAAAATGCTTATTAAATATAAACCATAATTTTAGATTTTAAAATGAAATCTTCTCTTCGTGTATGAGGTAGAATAGAAACTTTAAACAATAGCTTAACTATTTAAAATAAGCTTTGGCTAAAAAATGGCAGACTTAAAAAATTAAAAAAATAACCTCACCAGAGACAGGAAGAGGCGAAAAAATAATACTTAACTTATAAATACCCATGAAGAGCTTATTCTTTTTTATAGTATTTGCATCCTTTATAAATTTTTCTAAAGCAGCAAGTTACTACTTCTCCACTAATTCCGGCAACGACACCCGAACACCAAAACAGGCACAAAATCCCTCCACACCCTGGAAAACATTAAATAAGTTAAACTCTTTTTCAAGCAATTTTGAACCGGGAGATCACATATTATTTAAAAGAGGTGAAACCTTTTTTGGCTCCATTACAATAAATGAATCAGGCACCTCAGATTCACCTATTGTTTTTTCTGCCTATGGAACTGGCGACAAACCTGTAATAACCAGTTTAACAACCCTTACAAATTGGACTCCTGTACAAGGATACAATGGTGTCTATGAAAGTTCTGATGCGGCATTAGGGAAAAGTATTAATATATTGGTTTTAAATAACGTTCTGCAGCAGTTAGGCCGTTATCCAAATGCCAATGCTGCTAATAAAGGTTACCTTACTTTCGAATCTCATTATAGTTATTTTTCCATCACTGACAACGAATTACCAAATGAACCGAACTGGACGGGAGCCCAAGCAGTTATTAGGATAGCACGGTGGAAACTCGACAGAGTACCCATTACTTCTCATTCAGGAAATACTATTAACTATAACTCTTTTGCAAAATCTTCAGCTACCGATAATTATGGTTATTTCATTCAAAATGATATTAAGACACTTGATCAACTTGGAGAGTGGTATTATAATCCTTCCTCAAAAAAAATGAATGTTTTTTTTGGAAAAAATGACCCATCATCTTACATTATCCAAGTCCCGACTACTCCCAATTTAATTAATTCTGATAATTCAGCCAATTTGGTATTCGATAATTTAGCAGTAAAAGGAGCTGATAGCTATGGTTTCAGAATGAATAATAGCAGCAATGTAACGATTCAAAATTGTGATGTCCTCTTTTCAGGAAATACAGGGATATCAATTGCAAAAGGTTCTGTAAACCTCAAGATAGAAGATTGTAAAGTTTCATACTCAAATAGTTGCGGCATTAATTTAAGCAAGAGTATAAATGCAATCATAAGAAATAATACCATACGCAATTCAGGTGCCATAGCAGGAATGGGCGGAAGCGATAGCAGTCCCTATAAAGGGATTGAGTTTGGGGGGTCAGACAATTTGCTGGAAAATAATGAAGTTGATAGTTCAGGTTATATGGGCATACATCTTATAAACGGAGAAAATCACACGATTAAAAATAATGTTGTAAATACTTTTGGTTTTGTAAAAGATGATGGGGGCGGCATTTATGCCCGTGAAAATGAAGGTGCCAAAATTCGATATACAAATAGAAAGATAGTAGGAAATATTGTATTAAATGGTATAGGTGCACAGGCTGGTACAAATTCCCCCTACTCTGCTGCAAACGGAATTTATATGGATGACAGGGCTAATGGAGTTGAAATTACAGGAAATACGGTTGCAAATACTTTCCGTGGTGTGGTTCTTCATAATGCTTTCAACATACAAGTAAAAAATAATACATTTTTTAATAATAATGTGGGATGTTATATGCAGTATGACGGAGGGCCAAATCCTCTCAGAAATAATATAATTATGAATAATACATTTTTTTCAAAACTTCCAAAACAATTAGCTTTAAGTATTTCAACTAAAAGAAACGATGTAGACAGCATAGGAATTGTAGACAGCAATTATTATTTCCGACCCTTTGCTGACGGTCATGTATTTAAACAATCTTATAAAAATAGCGCAGGAAAAAATGTAACAGAAATGCTTTCTTTAAATGATTGGAAAAATGCCCACAAAAAAGATCCGTCTTCCCGAACAGCTTTTATGCAATCACCAAGTAATGCCGTTCCTGATGATAACATTCGTTTTGAATATAATGCCTCCGGCAATAATAAAACGGTAAATATAGCCGGAAACTACAGAGATGTTAACAACAATCTCTATTCAAATAGAATAGTTCTTAAGCCCTATTCGTCAATAATTTTAATGAAGCAAACAGGTAGAAAACTCCGCTGAATCGAAATTTTTGGTTACCATATCAGCGTTCTTTTTATTTGCATTTTTTTTATAATGCGATTAGATGCCAGGGTTAAGCCTATCTAAGTAGAAAATCATTAAGTTATTTGCGGGCGAACAACTGGCTAATGTACTTAAGTGCATAACAGTAGCTCTCTTCTTTTTTGCATGAAATTTTGTTTATTAGTTTAAGTGCAGTACATATAAAATTGGTACAATAAATTGAATGATTTTTAAACACGGAAATTTATATTGTTGGTTACTCTTGCTACAATATCAGACAAAGGAGGCTATATCTCACAGGTTAACTTATTTTACCCTCATTCTTCTTTATTATTATTAAGAATGCCTGAACAGCCTCTGCATAGCATGAAGGAAGTTCTTTTGAAGTATATGTTGAGAAAATCCTCCTTAAAACTATTATTACGATTTGTCTTTCATTCTCTGAAAAACTGAAATTTCTCTTCCCTAAGAATAAAAAATTTTTGCTTTGTCCTTGTTTTGAAGATACTATGTTTAAAGCTTGAAACAACCTTTACAATTATTTAGACGTGTATTGTCAAAATGAACAATTAATACCGGTAGAACTTTTTCAATTTTCATTTTAAAGGTTTTGCCTTATTTTCGCATTTCAGAAAAAAAGGTCCTGTGGCCGAGTGGCTAGGCAGAGCTCTGCAAAAGCTTCCACAGCGGTTCGAATCCGCTCGGGACCTCTAAAGTAAGGATTACAGAAATGTGATCCTTACTTGTTTTTACTCAACTTTACTTTTACTCACTGACTCTCAAAGTATTATAACACTTCTGACCCCACTCAGCTACTTACCTTTAAAGGCTTATTTCAATAAAAAGATATAGTTAAACAGTGGGTAGTGATACCATTAAGGGATAAGGCTTTGACGATACTAAAAAAATGGATTTAAAGAAAACTCGTGTTCTTTTAACAAACATTGAATTTAATAAGCACATTAAAACGATCGGAAAGCTGGCCCGCGTTAAAGTAGCTCTTGCAAAAGGAGCCGGCGCAGAATGGAAGAACGGATTAGCAGGGGCGATCATTGGTGGACTGGTTAGTCCATTGATCCTAACCTTAGTTGTAGTGCCGGTTATGTATTCAATTTGTGATACGTTGATAACTAAGTTTAGTAAAAGGAAGCAACAGGCTATTGAAAAGCGGATGGTAGAAGATTATGGGGCCAAGGAGTTTCATGAAGCATATGAGGAAGTTGAGTTCGATCCCCATGTATAGACGGGATTGAATCTAAAGAGGGTGCAGTTACAAAATGAAGCAGTAGGAACGGACCCATTTCTATTTTGCTGCCATTTCTATAGCCGTTATTTTAATATTGCCAAAAACATAACATTCTTCAGTGCAGATTTGGTTGGCGAGCGTCAAAAACAGGTTTCAGTTTTGAAGCGAGATTAGATGCACCTGATGGCAAGATGTTGGGTAAGGGAAGTTTGCCAGCGCCACAAAAAGGGTAACAAGTTGGTATGGTAAGAGTTCCACTTGAAAAAGTAACAGAGGGTAAATTTTACTCAATCTATATAATTTATAAGTCCCGGAGATTTACAGTGGAGGCGTTGTATCATTGCAGTTTAACCCAAGATAGTAAGAAGTTTTTGGGCCGGTCTAAAGAATAACCACCAGGCTTTTCTTGCGTCGCATATTTCAACTTGTATCACGTGGTTGAGCGAATTACAGAACGTTCAAGTGTGCGACGCAACTATGTTAAATCACTACTGTCCCGTTAATCAAAACAGCATTTCGTTCAAATGTAGTATAGTTAAGGGTTTTGCCATAGTTCTTTGATTTTTCGATTTCAGCTTAAAGTGTCTTTTTTGCTATTGAAATTAGCAAAA
>JAABUN010002466.1_pt1 | contig 32816 bp, 30 predicted proteins | sample 5559311 | NCBI WGS metagenome assembly JAABUN01 (sample SAMN10711877, study PRJNA513370) | rock metagenome | isolation source: Antarctica rocks | place: Antarctica: Victoria Land, Siegfried Peak sud | reverse complement strand
TCAAGTCACTGTCTTGTTTTGCAAGCTGCAACTTGAGATCCTTCGCAGGCTCAGGATGACGAAACTTCAACTTGGTGACGTGTAGCCTCTTCTCCTTTAGCTGCCATATTTTTCACTCGCGCGTCGTTTTCGCGGAAAAATCACTTGACTTCATTGGCGCCTGACCGCGTGGCGCGATGATTCCAGCCGCTCAGAGCGAGCCGCGCGTAGGGGTGAGCCAGACCGCGCGGTTCGATGGTGTCGTCGCCGGCGTGCATTTGCGCCAGAACCGTTTTGCGAGTGTGGTTCGAACGGTTGGGCATCGAGCCGTGGAGCGTGAAATAGTGGAAAAACGCCATGTCGCCCGCCTGCGCTTCCAAAATCGTGGCGCCTTCGATGGGATATTGGTCGAGCAGTTCGCTCGCCTGCGCGCCCGATGTGCCTTCGACGCGGCCCAGGTGGTGCGAGCCGGGATAAACCCGCAAACAGCCCATTTCGTCGCTGGCGTCGCTGACGTGAATGACGCCCGCCATCATGGTGTCCTTGACGCTGGGAAAATACGTCCAATCCTGGTGCATCGGAAACGCCGCGCCATTTTCCGGCGGCTTCTGAAAAAGTTTGGTGTGATGCAAAATGACATCGTCGCCCAGAATCGCCGTCGCCGCCGCCAGAAAGCGCGGGTTGAGTAGCGCTTGCAGCCAGGTCGCCGAGAAAAATTGCACGTTGTGGGTGTGAAAAATCACCGCTTGGCCGCCATCGATTTTGTCGGTCGCGGCGCCGCCCCAACGGGCGTTGACGTTCTCGCCCGACTGGGTGAGCTGTGTCACGATGCGGTCGAAAGCGCCTTCCAACTCCGCGATTTGGGCGCCATCGAAAACGCCGCGCGCCAGATAATACCCGTTTTCCTGCCAGAAAGCGGCGATGCCCTCGCGGTCGCCCAATTCCGGCATCGGCGCCGGGGCCGTCAGAGTCGCTGTCATCGAATTGCTCATGGTTTTTCCTTGCTTTGGGATTGGGACGCGCGGGCCGAAACCCCCATTTTTTTCTGCGCGACACCAGATATTTTCTAAGCGAGCCGCGCGGCTGACTTTAGACGAGTGAGCCGCGCTTTGGGATATGCGGGCCAGAAGGTCGCGCACTGCGCGGGCCGCGCGCGCGATATTCGGCGGGCGGCGTGCCGACTACGCGGCGAAAAGCGCGGCTGAAATGGTGGACATCGGCGTAGCCGACCTCGCGGGCGATTTCCTTGACGCTTTTCTGGCTGTGCCGCAGCAAAGCCTCGGCGCGGTCGAGACGGGCGCGCTCCAGATAAAGCGCCGGAGAAACGCCGGTGTAAGCCGAAAACAAGCGCGAAATCTGACGCCGCGACACGCCCAGATGCGCGGCGATTTCGCTGATGGAAAGCGCGCGGTCGAGGTTGTCATGCACATATTGGGCGCCCAGACGTGCCAGATGGCTTTGATGGCTTGCCAAAGCCGGTTTTTCGACATGAGGATGAGCGAGATGGGCAGCCATTTTCTCTGCACCTTCAACGCCTGCGCCGGTGTGGGCGATGCATAGCAGTAGCGCCGACGCCATGATCTGCATCGTCGCCTGGCTGCTCAGAGGCTCGTCCTCGCGCCCGTCGAGGCTTTCCAAAAAGGCGCGCAGCGCCTGCCACTGCGCGCGCAGCGTCGGCGGTGCCGGGGCCGCTCTGGTCGCCGAAGTTTTGAAGGCTTGCCACAGCCGCGCGATTTCGCCCTGACCGGCGCTTTTGACGGCAAAAGAAATCCACGACAACTCCATATCCGGCGCCGAAGTGTTGATGATCTGGTGAATTTCGCCCGGCCTGGCCAGAAAAAAGCTGCCCGGCCCCAAAGCGTAGGAGTTGCCGCCGCTCTCGAACCGGCCCTGGCCGCGCGCTCCGACCAGACACACTTCGAAAAAGGTGTGGCGATGCGCGACGTTGGAGGGCAAATTCGCGTTGTAGGCCCAGCCCAGCACCTCGATTTCGCTGCCTTCGATGTCCAGGCGAGAAACGCGCTGATTGAGGCGGTCGATCCACATGAAAAGCCACTTTAACAAACGCAGCGCGGAATCGGAGAAAATATCCCTGTGATTCTTGCCATGAAATCCCTTTCTTATCGCGCGTTGCAGCGCTTTCCCGCGTTGCAGCGCTTTCCTGTAGTTGCGTTCGCCGTTGCGATTCTGGCGGGCGCCGCGCCGCGCTCGCTCGCCGCCCCGACCGACGTTTCGGTGCGCGATCCCTCGACGCTGATCAAAAAAGACGGGCTTTACTGGGTGGTTGGCACCGGACGCGGCGCACCGCAGTTTTCCTCCTCCGACGCGCGGCAGTGGACGCCGCGCGGCCCGGCGCTGCCCCAAACTCCGGCCTGGGTCAAAAACGCGGTGCCGGAGAACCGCGATAACAGCATCTGGGCGCCCGATATCGCCTTTTTTGGCGGGCAATACCGACTTTATTACGTCTACTCCACCATCGGCAGCAAGCAGTCCGCCATCGGCCTTGCGACCAATGCCACACTCGATCCGCAGGGCTGGACGGATCGCGGCATCGTGATTCAATCCGGGCCAAACACCGCTTATAACGCACTCGATCCCAGCGTTTTCGAGGACGCGCAGGGCGCTTGGTGGCTGGCTTTCGGCTCCTATTTCGACGGTATTTTCATCACGCCGCTCGATAAAAACAGCGGCAAACGCCTGGAAAACGGCCCCATCACGCCCATTGCCACTCGTCCTGATGTGGCGGGCAATCCCATCGAAGCGCCCGCGGTCACTTTTCACGACGGCTGGTATTACCTTTTCGTCAACTGGGATTTCTGTCTGCAAGGCGCCAAAAGCACCTACAACATCCGCGTGGGCCGCTCGCGCGAAGTCACCGGCCCTTACCGCGACAAAAACGAGCAGCTTTTGGGGCGCGGCGGCGGCACGCTTTTCCTGAATTCGGTGGTTGACGACGGCAGCGGGCGCCCATTCGACGATCAGGTTGGCCCCGGTCACGCCGGAATATTGCGCGAAGGCGAGGCTTATCGGCTTTCCACCCACTACGAATGGTCACGCTTCAACCGCGGCGCCACCACGCTCAACGTCGGCGCGCTCGCTTGGGACACGGATGGCTGGCCGCGCGCCGTTCTCGATGCCGGGCCGTTTAAGATCGTTTCCAACCTCGGCACACGCGGCGTTCTCGAAGTGCAGGGCCACGCGGTGCAAACCAACGCTTATGAAGCGCGCGCGGGCCAAAAGTGGGTTTTGACGCATCGCGGCGACGGTTTTTATACCCTTTCCGGCCCCGATAATCTGGTCTTGGGAAGCGTTGGAGGCGCCTCCACTCCGGGCAGCGCGGTCGAAATGGCGCCTTTTCGAAACGCCGACTCGCAAAAATGGCTGGCGCGGCAAAACGAGGACGGAACTTACACGCTACTGCTCAAAAGCGGCGGACAAAAGCTCGCGCTTGACGTTGCGGGCGGCTCGCTGAGCGACGAATCGCCGCTTCAGGTGTGGAGCGACAATTTTAATAACGCCCAGAAATGGACGTTTCACGCGCGGTGAGGCCTGGCGCGAGTGGCGAATGAATTCGCAGCCAGAAAAAGCACGCCCGCAAGCGGGCACCCGGCCTGCGCCGACGAATGCATTTGGCAGCGATGCAACCACGCTGCTGCGGGATTTCGCAGGGCGCAGGTTGACGGCTTTTTCTGGCTGCGAATTCATTCGCCTTTTGCAAAAGTCGATTTACCGTCCGCCCAAACCGCTGAGGGAGGCGCCTTCGATGAAATAGCGCTGGGTAAAGAAAAACAGCACGATAATCGGCAAAACCACGAGGGTAGAAGCCGCCATCAGCAAACCGGGTTCGCCGCCGTGCTGCTGTTGGTAGAGTTGCAGCGCGTAGGCGAGCGTCATTTTTTCGGGCGAGGAAAGGTAAATTAGCGGGCCTTGGAAGTTGTTCCAGGCGCCCATCACGCTCATGATACTGATCGCGGCGAGCGCGGGTTTGACCTGCGGTAGCATGATGCGCCAGTAGATGCCGAGCGGCCCGCAGCCGTCGATTTTGGCGGCGTCTTCGAGTTCAATTGGAATCGACATAAAAAACTGGCGCAGCAAGAAGATGTTGAACGCCGACCCGAAAAACGCGGGCACCCAGAGCGGGAGGAGCGTATCGACCCAGCCGAGCGAGCGGAAAATCAGGAACTGCGGCATCATGGTGACGGCGCCGGGAATCATCATCGTCGCCAAGAGCACCACGAAAAGCAGGTTTTTGCCGGGCCATTTGAGGCGCGCGAACGAGTAGGCGACGAGCGACGACGACAATAGCGTGCCGCACACCGTCATGATGGTCAGAAATAGCGTGTTGCCCAAGAAAGTGAGGCCGAAATGGGTTTCGGGCGGCAAAAACTTGAGCGCATCGGAATAGTTTTCCCAGCGCGGCGCGACATGGCGGATCTTGGTGAGCTGCTCGCGCTTGGCCACGAAAGTTGGGCTTTGCGGCGCATCCAACGGCTTCACTTCGATTTCTCCCGACGGCAAATCGGCGACTTCGGCGACTTTGACTGGTTTGGCGGTGTCTTTGCCGAACCAGGAAATTCCCGCCGGTTCTTTTTCGGCGTTGAGCAGCGTCGCGCTGGTGATTTGCTGGGTCGGAATCCACACCGGCGGGAAAACCGCCTGTTCGTCGTCGGCTTTGAGCGAGGAAGAAATGAGCCAGGCAAAGGGAATCAAAAACAGCAGCGAACCGGCGAGCAGCGAACACTGCGCGGCGGAGAGTTTCAGCACTTTGGTCGCCTGCGCCGAGTTGGAGGTGCTGCCGCGCAACAGGCGCAGCGCGCTGAGGATCGAAACGATGGCGAGAAGCGCGATGAGAAGTGGATTTCGCACCAAAAACAGCGCGGCGCCGAGCGCGAGCAGCAAAAACGTGCTGACAATCAGAAACGGCAAACGCCGCACCCGCACCGACGCGACGATGGCGCTGACGAGAACGACGAAAGCGGCGAGGCTGAAAGAAATGGCGAGGAGCCAGAGAAAGGCGGTCATGGTTTTTTGAAGTGATGTCCGGCGAATAAATTCGCAGCCAGAAAAAGCCGTCGGCCTGCGCCGACGAAATCCCGGCGCGATGCTATCCAACTCACTACGGGGTTTCGCAGGGCGAAGGTTGATCCGCCCAGAGGGCACCCGTTTTCTGGCTGCGAATTCATTCGCCGCAACTCACTTTTTGTCGGTTTCGTAATGCACCCAGTATTTCTGCGCCCACAATTGCAGCAGCGCGAGCGCCAGAATCACCACGAACACGACCCACGCGATGGCGCTCGCATAGCCCATTTTGAAAAAGCGAAACGCGTTGTTGAACAGGTAAAGCACCGGCACCAGCATCGAATCGAGCGGGCCGCCCGAACCCGATCCGCCGCCCAGAACATACACCCGGTCGAACTCTTGCAAAGCGCCGATGGTGCCCATAATCAGGTTGAAAAAGATGTAGGGCGAGAGCATCGGCAGCGTGATGTGGCGAAATTGGCTCCAGCCTTTGGCGCCGTCGATGCGCGCCGCTTCGTAAAGGCTCGATGGAATGCCCTGCAAACCGGCGAGCCACAAAATCATCCCGCCGCCCGCGCCCCACAAACCCTGAGTTATTAGTCCCGGTTTGGCCCAGTCCGCGACGCCAAACCAACCCGGCGGCAGCCAGCCGAACCAGACCGTCAGGGTGTCTTTCCACAGCGCATTGAGCAATCCTTTGTTGGGATCGCCCGCCAAAATCCACGCCCACAACACGGCAGAAGCGATGGCGGGCACAATCGAGGGGATATAAAACGCGGTGCGATACCATTTCATGCCCTTGACTTTCATGTTGAGCAGCATGGCGATGCCAAGACCGGTCGCCATGCCGAGCGGAATGCCGAAAAACGCCAGATAAGCCGCGTTGTAGAACGCTTTGCCGATCAGTTCGCGGTCGTCGGTGAAAAGCGTCTGGAAATTGGAAAGTCCGGCATAGCGCGGCGCGTGCAGCACGTCGTAATCGGAGAAAGCGAGCAGAATCGAGGCGAGGATCGGCCCCGCCGTGAGCAGCAAAAAGCCGATGATCCACGGCAGCGCCATCATATATCCAGCGAGCGCTTCGCCTTTGGCCATGCGCGACTGTCCGAGTTGTTGACGCACCCGCGCCCCGCCAACACCGATTCCTCCCAGAAACAGCGCGGCGATGATGGCGATGGGCGTTCCGAAGGAAAACAGCGGCAGATTTTGGCGCGCGAAGGATTTATCCAACTCTTTTTGCACCAGAATGCGCTGTTCGGTCATCGCGGCCTGCGGGGTTTGGGCGTGTTGACAGGCGCGTTCGAAGGCGCGCACATGGGCGTCCCACAGCGTTTGGCCCACGAAAGTCACCGGACGGTAGCGCGCGACCGGCAAAAGGTCGATAAAGGCTTGTTGCGCGGCGCGCAGTTGCGGATTGGCGGGCGGCACTTCTCGCATCAGCAGTTCGTTGATGCGCGCGTTGGCACTGAGCGAGAAAACGAAAGGCCGGCCCTTGGATTCGCTGAATTTTCGCTGGGCGCGCGCGCCCAGAAGCGCGCTTTCGCTGCCCGTCATCCATTTCAAAAAGCGCCACGCTTCTTTGGGATGGTGCGCGCCCTTGGGAATGGCGAGCGAAAAACCGCCCGTCCAGGTCGTAAAAGTCGGCTGGCCCTGGAAACGGCCTTTGCCTGCAATTCGCTCCTGCGGAACCGGCGCGGGCGCGACGCCAAAATCGAGGTCGGGAGCGTAGCGCGCGATGTTGTTCAGATTCCACGAACCGTTGACCACCATGCCGATTTTGCCAGTGAAAAACGGGTCTTGTTCGGCGCCGCCAAAGCCGGACTGGAAGATGTTGACTTTGTCGTATCCGCCCAGCGCGTCGTAGAAATCGGCCATGTATTTCAGGGCGCCGACCGAATAAGGGTTGTCGAGCGTGCAAATGCGCCCGTTGTCGCTCATGAATTCGCCGCCGTTTTGCCACGAATAGAGATAAAGCCACGAATTGCCGTAGTTGGGGATGAAACCGATCTGCTGAAAAGTCTTGTCGGCGTTGAGTTTGGTGAGTTTTTTGGCGTATTCGCGCAGTTCGTCCCACGAGCGCGGCGGGCGATTGGGATCGAGGCCGGCGGCGCGAAACATTTTGCGATTGTAGAGCAAAAGCCGGTCGTCGATGCCGGTTGGCACCGCGTAGACGTGGCCTTGATAAAGCGCTTCTTTCCACGCGGCGGGATAGAAATCTGCGGCGCGAATCGGGTCTTTGGCGCTTTTTTCGGCTTCCAGAAACTTGTCGAGCGGCTCGAACGCATCGCGCGAGGCCCAGTCGCCGATGGTGAAGCGGTCTTGGTTGATGAGATCGGGCGGCACGCCGCCGACAATCGAAGTCATCAATTTTTGCGGGTTCATCGCGCCCGCGCCCATCGAAAGAATCGACACGTCGATGTCGGGATTGCGCTTTTCAAATTCGGCGACCTGCGCGTCCAGACCGGCGGTTTCCGGCCCGGATTGGAGGCCCCACACGATGAGTTTGGTGCGCGGCGCCTGCGCCAGAGCGCTCGAATGACCACACCACAGCGAGGCCAGCAGCAAGACCAGCAGCAAGAACCCGCGCGGCAGGAAGCGAAAAAGAGACATAAATTGTTCCGGGTTGGCGACACTGGGGAAATTGTCCGCTGACCCGGCCAGATGATTTGAAAAGCGCCCGGCGCTGGGGTTGTGCTGAGATTATGAACGGTTGCCGGGGGATTCATTTTACAAGTCCAAACCACGACCCGAAAGCCGGGCGACGCGAGGCACTGCGAATTTTGCAGACTGAGCGGGAAAAATCGTGAAAATCCCGAATGGCACTCTGACTTGGTGTAAACCGAGCCACAACCCAACGAGAACGGATCGCCGCCAAAGCCAATTATGACCCCGCAAATCACCACCCAGCGGCTCGCGCCGCAGCAGATTTCGACCGCCCTGCCGCTCGAAGCCGCGCGAGAAGCGACCTGGCGCGCTCTGGCCCAATTGGGATTGTCGGATGTGCTGATCGACCGCGACAAAAATGTGGTGGCCGGGGCGAAAAATGCCGGGCTGCACTCCAACGGCGAAACGGTGTCCGCCGCTTTTAGCGAATCCGCGGGCGCCACGCTGATCGATGTCCGCGTGCAGCCGCACTTGGGCGGCAGCCATTTTTTCGGCTCCTTGAAGCGGCGCACCAAAAAGATGACCGACGCCATCGAAGTCGCGTTGGTCAATTCCGATGTTTCGAGTGCGCCGCCAAATCAGAGCGCCTTCGGCGGCGTTTTGCCGATTGCGGCGCCCACCGGCGAGTCGTCCTATGCGCTGGGCGCGCCGGTTTACGGCACGGTGATGCCCGCCAAACGCGGCGGTCTCATCATGATTTACGCGGTGGCGGGCCTGGTCTTTTTGCATATTCTGTCGCCCTTCGCGTGGTTTTATGCCCATAAAACGCTCAAGGATTACGGCGATCTCGACCCCGGCGACAAAAAACAGGTCAAATTGGGCCGCACCCTCGGCATCGTCGGCACCGTGATTTTGGTAGGAATCTGGGGGGCGCAACTCTTCTTTTATACGCGCTAATCCGTTTAAACTGCGGCGCGCTGCGGCGCTTTTCCCATGATCGAAGTTGAAAACCTCTCCAAAAATTACGGCGCCGCTCGCGTGGTGAGCGAGGTGTCGTTTCAGGTCGAAAAGGGCGAAATCGTCGGCTTTCTCGGCCCCAACGGAGCCGGAAAAACCACGGCGATGCGGATACTGTGCGGTTTTCTGTCGCCCAGCGGCGGCACCGCGCGCGTCGCGGGCTTCGATATTCTGAAAAATTCGCTGGAGGTGCGGCGCAGCCTGGGATATTTGCCGGAAAACGCGCCGCTTTACCAGGAAATGAGCGTGCGCGATTACCTGAATTACGTCGCGGTTTTGCGCGGAGTGCCGAAATCGCAGCGCGGCGTGCGTCTCGAAGCCGCGCTCGATGCCGGAAATCTCGAAGCGCGCGCCGACAGCTTGATTCGCCAGCTTTCCAAGGGTCTCCAACAGCGCGTCGGCATCGCGCAGGCGATCATTCACGACCCGCCGGTGCTGATTCTGGACGAACCCAGTTCCGGCCTCGACCCGCGCCAACGCGCCGAAACCCGCGCTTTCATCAAAAGTCTGGCGCCCGAACACACGATTTTGCTTTCGACGCATATTTTGCCCGACGTGCAGGAGACCTGCTCGCGCGTGGTGGTGATCCACCAAGGCAAAGTCGTCGGCCAGGAGCCAGTCGAGGGCGGCGCGGGCGCGCTGACGCTGATTTTGGCGCGTCCCGGCGTCGATGCGAGCGAAAAATTAGCGCGCGTGGCGGGAGTTGCGAGCGTTTCGCGCGACAAAAACGGCGCCTTTTTGCTCGATTTGGAAGCGGGCGCCGACGCGCGCGAGTCCGTCGCAACTTTGGCGGTCGAGCAGGGCTGGGGCGTTTTGGAAATGGCGCCGCGCGGCGCGGATTTGGAGGCGCGGTTTTTGAAGTTGACGACGCGGGAGGAATGAACGGGAAAGTTAAGGTGGAGACCCCTCCCTAACCCTCCCCGCAAGCGGAGAGGGTTAGGGAGGGGTCTCCATGCCAATAAATCACACGATATGACCACCACTTTTCACATCGCCTGGAAAGAAATCCGCGCCTACTTCACTTCGTGGCTGGCCTATGTGCTGTGCGCGCTGTGGTTTTTGCTGTCGGGCCTGACTTTCGTGTCGCTACTCGGCGCCAACACGCCCGGCGCACCCTTTTCGCTGGCGCCGCTTTATCAAAATCTGATCGTGATCTTGCTGTTTTTGACGCCGCTTCTCACCATGCGCCTGGTCGCCGAAGAGCGCGCGGGCGGCACTCTCGAACTGCTTTTTACCGCGCCGCTCACCGAGTGGCAGATCGCGCTGGGAAAATGGCTGGGCGCGCTGTTTTTCTGCTGTTTTCTGCTGGTTTTAACGCTGCAATTCCCGTTTTTCGTCCTCGGCAGCGGCGCCAGCGATGCGGCGCCGATCTGGGGCGCCTACCTCGCGCTGTTGTGTCTGTCGGCCACGTTTTGCGCTTTTGGTTTGCTGTGTTCGAGCCTGGCGGAATCGGTCAGCGTCGCCGGATTCCTCACTTTTGGCGGGCTTCTGGTGTCGTGGATGCTGGCTTATCCGGCGCTCGCTTCGCCCGACAGCAAAATCGCGGTTTTCGCGGCGGAACTTTCGGTTTTTACCCATTTTGCGCGGATGCTGGGCGGCGCCATCGACACCAAAGACCTGGTTTTTTTCGCGTCGCTGACGGCGTGGTTTCTTTTTGCGACCACGCGCGTTCTGGAGAGCCGCAAATGGAGATGAAACCCTCACTTTGGGCGCGTCTGGCGGGAGCATGGCTGATCGCAAGCGGCCTCTTCGCGCTCGCGGCGCTCGTCGCGCTCGGCACTTTTGGGCGTCAAACCGCGCTGGGCAACGCGTTTGTCGGCGGCGGAGCCGCGTGTCTGCTGCTGTGGCTGGTGGGGCGCGCCAAAACCCGCACCTCGGCTACGCCGCAGCGCCCGCGCGATGTGGCGGCGCGCGGGCGCACGCGACTTTTTTTCAAAGCTCTATCGTCCACGTTTTTGCTCGCAATCGCGCTGGTCGGCGCCAATACTCTGGCGGCGCGGCGCCATGTCACCTTTGATTTGACGGCCAATCGTCTCAATTCGCTTTCCGATCAAACCCTCAAAACGCTGGCGAAACTGCCGGCGGGCGTGCGCTTCACCTATTTTTATGGCTCGCCGCAAAGCGATCCGGCGATTTCGAGTTTGCTGGCGGCTTACGCGCGCGCCTCGGATAAAGTGCGCTTTGAACTCGTCAGCGCGCTACGCGAACCTTCGCGCGTGCCGCCCGGTTTCAACGGCGCGCCCATCGTGGTGGCCCGGCTCGACAAAGCGGGCGCGCCGCCGCAAGAAATCAGCGTGCCCGACGAGCAAAACGTGACTTCGGCGTTGCTCAAACTTCTCGATCCGCGGGCGCGGTCACTGTATTTTTTGCAGGGCCACGGCGAAATCGCGCCGCCGTTGCTGCGGGAGTGGCAAATCGCGCTCGAAGCGCAGAATTATTCGCTCAAAACGCTCTCTTTGCAAACCAAAACCGCGCGAATCCCCGCCGACTGCGCGGCGCTGCTGATTTTGGCGCCCCAGGTCGATCTGGCGGCGGGCGAAGCGAAAATTCTCGGCGATTATGCCGCGAAACGGGGCCGTTTGATGATTTTGTTGGCGCCGCTGCGCGCGCCGCTGCCGCGTTTTGCTGCGCTCGTCAAAACTTTTGGCCTCACCCTGAGCCAGGGCTTCGTTTCCGACGCGGCCTATCGCAACCCGCAGTGGCCGGTGGGAATTCTCGGCGAGACCAGCCGCCATCCGATTTTGCGCGGCGTGAGCGCGGACTGCGTTTTTCCGGGCAGCGCGCCCTTGCAAGCCGCGCCGGTGGCGCCCGGTTTGGTGCCGCTTTTTCTGTCCAGCGAGCAGTCGCAGGCGCTTTCGGCGTCGGGACAGCTGCTGGCGCGCGGCCCTTTCGTGTTGGCGGCTGCGAGCCAGCGCGGGCCGACCCGCGCCGTCGTCGGCGCCAGCGCGACGATGGCGATTGGCCAGGGACTTTCGCTGTTCGGCAACAAATCGTTGCTGCTTTCGAGCCTCAATTGGGTGGTCGGAAACGACCTGCTCGTCTCGATTCCAGCCAAAGCGCCCGGCCAGAACACCTTGCAAATGCCCGACGTGACGGCGCGATTTGCCGCGCTGCTCTGCGTGGCGGTGCTGCCCCTTTTATCGCTTGGAATCGGCGCGCTGGTGTGGTGGGCGCGGCGTTAAAATCCCGCAAGTTAAACGGACTTCGTATTAGAGCCTTCACTCGTAGCTGTGCCGGGTGTTTCAGGCTGTTTTTTTCACTCGATTGGAGCTATCGCACTGCGGGCCACCTGACTTGCGGCTGCAACGGAGAGATAAGATATTAGAAGCAGGTTGGGAAGTTCCAAAACAGCTTTTGGAGACCGTCGCGCAGCTGAACCTTTGCAGCTGAACTTTTATCGATCATGAACGCTTCCACTGAAATTTCGCCGCTTTTGGACGGCAACGGCGATTCGCCAAACGGCCTCGCAACCCGCAGCCCGCGCCTCACGCCGCTGACTGCGGTTGGTTTGCGCTATCAGGCGCCTTCCATCGACGAAGTGGGCGTCGCCGAGCGCGTGGCACGCTTTCGCAGTCGCAGCATCAAAGCCGAAAGCAAGCGCGGCGCCATCGATCTGGCGATGCGGATGATCGATCTCACCACGCTCGAAGGCAAAGATACGCCTGGAAAAGTGCGTCAGATGTGCGCCAAAGCCAAAAATCCTGGCGCGGGCGCCCCGCCGGTCGCGGCGGTGTGCGTTTACGCCAACATGGCCCGCGTCGCGCGCGAAGCGGTGCAGGGCAGCGGTTTGCACGTCGCCGCCGTCTCGACTTCGTTTCCTTCGGGCATGAGCAGCCTCAAACTGCGCCTCGAAGAAACGCGCTGGGCGGTTTCGGAAGGCGCCGACGAAATCGATATGGTCATCTCGCGCGGTCGCTTTTTGGCCGGCGAGGACAACGCGATTTTCGATGAAGTGGCGCAAATCAAGGAAGCCTGCGGCCCCGCGCATTTGAAGGTGATTCTGGAAACCGGCGAACTGCAAACTCTTGACGCGGTGCGCCGCGCCAGCGAGATTGCGATGGACGCGGGCGCCGATTTCATCAAAACCTCGACCGGAAAAGTCGCTCCGGCGGCGACGATGGACGTGACTTACGTCATGCTGTGCGCCATCCGCGATTACTTCGAGCGCACGGGACGCATGGTCGGCATGAAGCCCGCCGGCGGCATCCGCGACACCAAAACCGCCATCGCCTATCTGGTGATGGTCAAAGAAACTCTTGGCCCCGCGTGGCTTTCTCCCGATTGGTTTCGCATCGGCGCCAGTTCGTTGGCCAACGATTTGTTGATGCAAATCGTCAAAGAGCGCACCAAAGCCTACCAGTCGCCGCTCTACTTTTCCGCCGACTGAGCGCAGTCGAATTTCTTATGGCAACCCGTTCCAAACCTCGTTCCCTGCCCGCAAAAAACCGTAATGGCGCGGCGGAAGTTCCCACACCCGAAAGCGTCCAAAATGGTGTCGCGTCAGATGGCGGCTCCAAAGTTCCCGTCGCGGTTCCGCGCGCCGCCGTCAATGCCTTCGTCAACGAGACGCAATACGCGCCCGCGCCCGAATCCGCCGATCACGTCCGTTTGGAAAAGAAATACCCGCTTTTCATTGACGGGCAGTGGCAGGAGCCGTCCGATGGCGGCTGGATGAAAACCATCAACCCCGCGACCGAAGCGACCATCGCCGAAGTCGCAACGGCGGGGCAAAATGATGTCGAACGCGCCGTCGTCGCCGCGCGCGAGGCGCAGGGAAAATGGGCGCGCTTGCCTGCTCTGGAGCGCGGCAAATATCTGTTTCGCGTCGCGCGGCTGATTCAGGAACGCTCGCGCGAACTGGCGATTATCGAATCCATGAACGGCGGCAAGCCCATCCGCGAAGCGCGCGATGTCGATTTGCCCATCGTGGCGCAGCACCTTTTCTATCACGCGGGCTGGGCCGACAAGCTGCAATACGCTTTTCCTGGCGAGACGCCCGCGCCGCTTGGCGTGGTGGGCCAGATCATCCCCTGGAATTTTCCGCTCATGATGGCGGCGTGGAAAATCGCGCCCGCTCTGGCTTGCGGCAACACGGTGGTTTTGAAACCGGCGGAAACCACGCCGCTCACCGCGATGAAACTGGCGGAGATTTTTCAGGACGCCGGACTGCCCGAAGGCGTGGTCAACATCATCAATGGCGGCGGCTCGACCGGAGCGGCCCTTGTCAATCATGCGGGCCTGGACAAAATCGCCTTTACTGGCTCGACCGAAGTCGGCAAAGGCATCATGAAGGCTCTGGCCGGAACCGGACGCCAATATACCCTCGAACTCGGCGGCAAAGCGGCCCACATCATTTTCGAGGACGCGCCGCTCGATGAGGCGGTTGAGGGCATCGTCAACGGCATTTTCTTCAATCAGGGCCACGTTTGCTGCGCCGGTTCGCGGGTTTTGATTCAGGAAAGCGTCGCCGATGTCGTCGTCGCGCGATTGAAGCGGCGTCTCGACACCCTCATCGTCGGCGATCCGCTCGATAAAAACACCGATATCGGCGCCATCAATTCGAGGGAACAGCTCAACCGCATCACAACTTTGGTCAATGCCGGCATCGAAGAGGGCGCCTGTATTTACCAGCCGCCGCAGCCGTTGCCGTCGCGCGGTTTTTACTTCGCGCCGACGATTTTTACCGAAACGGCGCAGTCGCATCGCATCGTGCAGGAAGAGATTTTTGGGCCGGTGGTAACGATTCAGACCTTTCGCACGCCCGAAGAAGCCATCGAAAAAGCCAACAACACGCGCTACGGCCTGTCGGCAGGCGTGTGGACGGACAAAGGCGCCAAAATCTTCAAAACCACCAGCGCGCTGCGCGCCGGTGTGGTGTGGGCCAACACTTTCAATCGCTTCGACCCCTCGGCGCCGTTCGGCGGCTATAAGGAAAGCGGCGTCGGGCGCGAAGGCGGCTTGCAAGGTTTGCGTTCTTATCTGCGATTTGAATGACGGGATAGGGTATTGTGTGACAAAACATCTACTGGTCTAACTGGGTAGTCGTTATAGGTTTGTAGTAGCGGCACAAGCCGCGTCTGGAAAATCTTGAAGCAGGAACAAAACGTGGTCAGATACGGTGAGGGACGCGGCTTGCGCCGCTACTACAAACCTATAACGACTCCCCAGTTAAAACATCTACTCTTATGCGACAACCTGTGTGGAAAACCTACAAACTTTACATCGGCGGGAAATTCCCCCGCACCGAATCGGGCCGCTATGAAGCCCTGCGCGACGGCGACGGCGCTCTGGTGGCCAATATGAGCCGCGCTTCCCGCAAAGATTTTCGCAACGCCGTCGTCGCGGCGCGCGCGGCGTTTGCGGGCTGGAGCGGCGGCACCGCCTATCTGCGCGGCCAGATTCTCTACCGCGCGGCGGAAATGCTCGAAGGCCGCGCCGCGCAGTTCGTCGATGAATTGCAGCGCCAGGGCCTGTCGCGCGCCGAAGCTCAAAACGATGTCGAACGCGCCGGTGATTTGCTGGTGAGCTACGCCGGCTGGACGGACAAATATCAGGCGCTTTTCGGCTCGGTCAATCCGGTTGCCGGCCCGCATTTTTGCTTTTCGACGCCCGAACCGACCGGCGTCGTCGGCGTTTTGACGCCGCCACGCTTGGGACTTGCGCCCTTCATCGAAGCCATCGCGCCGGTGATCGCAGGCGGTAATAGCTGCGTCGCCATCGTGCCCATCGAAACCTCGTTAGCCCCGATTTCGTTCGCCGAAGCGCTTCACACCTCCGATTTGCCAGGCGGCGTCGTCAACGTCTTGAGCGGCCACAGGAGCGAGCTTTTATCGCACGTCGCCAGCCACATGGATGTCAACGCCATCGCGGTGTGGGAAGCGGATTCCGATGAACGGCGCCTTGCCGAAGAACTTGGCGCCGACAACCTAAAACGCTGTTTTTTCCCGTCTTTTGCTGTCGAAAGAGAAGAATCGGTCAGTCCCGCGTTGCTGATGCGCTTTCAGGAAACCAAAACGACCTGGCATCCGGTCGGAACTTGAGAAGGTGTCAACAAAGTCGTTTTGTGTAGGACAATGACCTGTCATTGCCGCTGAGAAGCAACACATTGGGACGAAATTCAGCGAGGCTATCGAGCGGCAATGACAGGTCATTGCCCTACCAAACGACGGGTTTACACACTCTGAGAATGGAGAATGAAGAGGCGGTTTTGGCACTTTTCAAACCGCCTCTTCAATGGCTGCTCGTTGAATCGGGCGGGTGCTGCGAAACTGTATATTTCTTCGCATCCAGGCCTGCGAGCAGCATCGCCGTGTGCGAGGGGAGATTCGATGTCCGCGCCCAAACCACCCAATGAAGAAGCTCGTTTAGCCGCGTTGCGCGACTATGAGGTGCTCGATACCGAACCAGAAATCGGCTTCGATGACCTCACGCTCCTCGCCGCCTCGATTTGCGGGGTGCCGGTCGCCGCCGTCACCCTCATCGATGCCGACCGCCAGTGGTTCAAGTCGCGCATCGGTCTCGAAACCGGCGAAACGCCGCTCGAATACTCGTTTTGCTCCTACGCGATTCTGCGCCCGGAAATGCTCGTGGTGGAAGACGCCGCGCGCGATGCCACTTTCGCGGATCATCCCGCCGTGACCCAGACTAACGGGATCCGTTTTTACGCCGGCGCGCCCCTCATGACGCCCGAAGGCTTCGCTCTGGGCACGATTTGCGTGGCCGACCATGTGCCGCGCCAGTTGCAGCCCGAACAGTTGCGCGCTTTGGAGGCTTTGGGCCGCCAGGTGCAAACCCAGTTGGAACTGCGCCGCCGTTTGCGCGATTTGCGCCGCACCTCGGCGGAGCGGGATCGCGCCCAGGCCGAGAAATCCGTGAAAACCGCCGAAATCGAGCGCGATCTGGGCTTTGCGCGCAAATTTCAACAATCGCTGCTGCCAGACGACGCCAGCTATCCGGCCATCGCGCACGATGCGGATTTGGCCTCCGGCGCGGCGCTGCGCCTCAATTTTCACCACATCTACCAGCCCACGCTCTCTCTGGGCGGCGATTTCTTCGACGTTTTGAAGCTGTCGGAATTTCGCGCCGGAGTTCTCATCGCCGACGTGATGGGGCATGGCGCGCGCTCGGCCCTGGTGACGGCGATTTTACGCACCCTGTTTCAGGAACTGGCGCTGCAAACCAACGATCCGGGCGAGCTTTTGACGCGTCTCAACACGCGATTTCACGCCATCGTGCAGGGCAGCGACCAGTTTTTGTTCGTTTCGGCCTGCTATCTCGTTCTCGATACCGAAACCGCGCAGGTGCATTACGCTTCGGCGGGCCACCCGGCGCCGGTTCACGCCGACCGCGCGCGCCGCGAGGTCGCGCCCATGGAAGACGCGCGCTGCACCGGCGCGGCTCTGGGACTGGAAAGCGACTCGGTTTATCGCAGTTGCACGCTTCCCATCAAGGCGGGCGACACCTTTTTGCTCTTTACCGATGGCCTGGTCGAAGCCCCCGACGAGGCGGGCGAGGAGTTCGGCGAAGAACGCCTTTACCAACTGATGCGCGACCATCCCGATGTGGACGGCAGCGCTTTGACCCAACTCATCCTCAGCGCGCTCAACGCCTGGACGGGCAACGCCACATTGCCCGATGACCTGTGCCTCGTCACCGTCGAAGCGGTGTCCGACTTGGTGGTTTCACCTGCGCCCGGCTGATTTTGCTTCTGAAAAGTCGGAGCGCGGGCGAATCGCCCGCTGATCTGGCTCATTGTTGAGCCGATTGCGACGTGAACAAAAGGCTATTGGTGCGGGCGAGACGCCCACGCTCCGACTTTTGAGACTGACTCTGAGACTGACTCTGATCCGGAGACCTCAGCCTCGCAGGAAGCCATGCCCCGTGTTCTCATCTGACCAACAGCAAGCGCGCGGCGGCGATGCCAGTGAAAATCAGTGCCAGCAGCTCGAAAGCGGTTTGTGGGATGAGCGCGATCACCCGCCGCCCTAACAGCACGCCCGCCACGGCGAAGGGTGCCAAAGTCAAATCCAATCGCAGCGAGGCCGCGTTGATTAGCCCCAGACCGGCGCTAAAAGGCACTTTCCACAGGTTGAGCAGCAAAAAATACCAGGCGCCGGTGCCGATCATTTCCCATTTGGGCAGCCGCATCGCCAAAAGATACAGCACCATCAGCGGCCCCGCGGCATTGGAAAGCATCGTGGTAAAACCCGCGGCCAGACCCACGACAGCGGCGAGTCCCGCATTGATCTTGTGCCCCGGCGCGGCCAAAACATCGTCGGGCGACTCTTTTGCGGCCAAAACATCGTCGGGCGGCTCTTTTGGCGGCGACGAAGGACGCAAACGCTGTCCGAGTTGATAAAGCGTGAGGCCAAGCAGCACGGCGCCGAGAAAAAGTTGAACCGCGTGGTCATCGATGCGCTTCATCGCGCCCGCGCCCGCAACGATGCCCAGCGCCGCCCACGGCACCAGTCGAACCAGATGCGGCCACACCGCGTGGCGCCGATAAAGCGCGACGGCGACGGCATCGGCGCAGATCAACAGCGGCAAAACCACGCCCGTCGATTCGCGCGGCGGCAAAATCAGCGCGAAAGTCGCAATCGCCAGAATGCCGATGCCGACGATGCCCGATTTGGTCGCCCCGACCAAAAACGCGCCGCCCGCGAGCGTCGCCCACTGCCACCAGGTGATATTCATCGCCGCGAGTCTATGGCACCCTCGCTGGCACCCTCGCTATTTCCCGTGCGCGTTGGCCCAAATTCACAGCAAAGCGATGCGATCCATGGCGTGCGAAATCGCGGGCAAATCGCTCTCGCAATTGAAAAATTCCGCCGTGACCGCGCCGTCGTAGCCGATTTGACGCAGCGCCTGCATCACAGCGCCGTAATCGACATCGCCTTCCAGAAGCGGACAAAAGCCTTGAAGCGTGCCGACCGAGCATTTGAAATCCTTGAAGTGAACGCGCGCGATGCGTCGCCCCAGAATCCTGATCCACTGCTGCGGAAAACCATTGAGCAGCACATTGCCGACATCGAAATAACAGCCGACGCGGGAACTGCCGACCGCATCGAGAAAATCGCGCATTTCCAGCGGCGAAAGCAAAAACTTGTTCCACACGTTCTCGATGCCAAGCGTGACGCCGAGCGCGTCCGCGACCGACGCCAGTTCGCGCAGCGACGAGAGAGCGTTGTCGTAAGCCGCGTCGTAAGGCGCGGACGCATCGACCACGCCGGGCACGCAAAGCAGGGCGTCCACGCCCAACCAGGCGGCGATTTGCAGCGACTGTGCGGTGATTTCGACGCTCCGTCGGCGCGCGGCCTCGTCTCGCGCGGTGAGATGAGACTCCCAACCCATTCCCGACGCCAGCGATGACAATCTCAGGCCCGCGTCCTCGGCTTGTGCAGCGACGCGTTCGCAATCCTCGCGCGTGCTGGTGGGCGTGAGCGGCCCCTCGGCGGCAACCGCGACTTCGACCGCCTCGAAACCCGCAGTTTTGGCGATGCCAAACGCTTCGGGCCAGGCGCGGTCTGGCGCAAACGCCCAGATGCTAATGCTTTTCAACATGAAATCCGCTCCAGAAATTCGTTCAGCGACTTTGCCAACTGACTCTGAGAACTTGTAGAGACGTGCGAAGCGCGTCTTTCTTCTCCGCGTTTCATCCCCGTTGGGGATGGAAAAGATGGAAAGACGCGCTTCGCACGTCTCTACGGGTTCTCGGAAGGACTGACTCACTTTTCAGACTGACTCTCAAAGCGCCCCGACAGCGTGTTCAAATGATTTGTTTGAGGGGCCGCACCTGCAAAAACGGCACGACGCAGCGTTGCGGCTGGGTCAGAACGTAATGCACCGCTTCGGCGAGGTCTTGCGCTTCGAGCATGGTTTGGGCCTCGATTTTCTCGCGCATTTGCGCTTCTTTCTCGATCTGCTCGGCTTTGGGCAGATGTTGCAATTGGATGCGCGTCTGCACCAGTCCCGGCTCGATCAAAGTGACTTTGATGCCGTGGGGATTGAGGCTTTTGGCGAGCGAATCGAAGAAGCCGCGCATTCCCGACTTGGTGGCGACGTAGATTTCCGCGCCCTCATCCCGCACTTTGGCGCTCATCGAGCCGATGGCCACGATATGTCCGCTGCCCTGGGGCTTCATTCGCAGCGCGGCTTCGCGCGCGCACAGCATCGAGCCGAGCAGATTGGTATCCAGAACGGAGCGCATCTCGGCGATTTCGCTATTGGTCAGGCTTTTGGCCCCAATGCCGGCGCTGGCGACCAGAATATCCATGCCGCCAAGTTTGGCATCGGCCTCCTCAAAAGCGCGCTTCACGTCTTCAGGGCGCGACACGTCGGCGACCAATCCGTGAACTTCGCCCAGAGCGCCCAGTTCTTGCAGCGCGTCGCGCAGTTCCGGCGCGTGACGCCCGAAAATCAGCACCCGTGCGCCGCGCGACACCAGAAGTCGCGCCGTCGCCAGCCCGATTCCGCTCGTGCCGCCGCTCACCAGCGCGGCTTGGCCCGCGATGTTCTGCGGCGTGTAGTTTTGCGGCGCCTGTCCAGTTTTTGGGGTGTCGCTCATGAGAAAAATTGTCGGTTTTCCGTTGGGAATAAAGCGGATTTCGGTCGCTGGAACCTACAGCCTCACGACTTGCGAAGTGCGCGCCGATTCCAACACCGCCAGCGCCAAAGAGAGCGCCGCCCGGCCCGCTGCGAGACCCGCTTGCGGCAGGGTTTCGCGCCGCGCCACGCGGACAAATTCGTCCATCTGTCGCGCGAAGGCCGCGCCGAGCGCGGACGCGGGAAACGGAACTGTCTCGCTGTCCCCGGCGCCGCGATTGACGACGAAATGGGCCGCGCTTTCGTCCGGCGTCGGCCTCTGAATCGTGCCGCGCGGCCCCAGAAACTCGAAAACCCGCGCGCCGGAGCAGCCCGCGGGCAAACCCCACGACCACGCCAGCAGCAGTTCGTCGCCGGACTCGAAACGCACCGTCGCGCTGCCGGTGTCGATGGCAGTGGCGGCTTCGCCCAGCGTGCGGCCATGACAAAACGCCCACTCCGCGCGCCCGAAAGTGTGCAAAGCGAAGTCGAAGTTGTGGATGCAGCCGTCGAGAAACGGCCCGCCGCCCAATTCTTCCTGCACATACCACGCGCTCGGCGCCGCAATCGCCATCAAGTCGCGCCACACCACGGGCCGACCGATCTTGTGGGCCAAAATCGCCGCGCGCCACGCCGCCCACTCGTCGTCGAAGCGGCGCACGAAGCCGATTTGCAAAGGCGCGCCGCTGCCTTGCGCCGCCCGCGCGATGGCGTCGGCCTGTTCGAGAGTGCGCGCGAGCGGTTTTTCGCAAAACACCGCTTTTCCGGCTTCCAGAAGCGCGACGGCGACCTCGGCGTGAAGATAGGTCGGCACGCAGATCAAAAACGCGTCGGCGAGCGGCACCAGTTCGCGCCAGTCCGCGACGAAACGCTGGATGCCGAATTGCTGCGCCGTCGCCTGAGCGCCGGGATTGAGATCAGCCAGCCCAATGAGTTCGACTTCACCGGCGGCGACGTATTTTTGCAGCGTTGGCAGGTGCGCGCCGGTGATGTTTCCGCCGCCGATAACCCCGATTTTCAATGCCATTTGAAATCCTCTTGAAAAAAATTCACTCGCAAAAGCGCAGTGTGCGCCGGTTGGCGGCGATGATGTCGTCGCTCTGAGATAGAACCTCATCCACATCGTCGCTGATGTTGAAGAGGCGACCCGTCAGCGGCTGGAGTCTGTCGCGGCGCGCGGTGAGGGCAAACGCTAAAGCGGCGGCGCGCGTGGGCGGAATATCTGTGCCGTCAGCGATTGACGCGGCGGACGAGGGAATCCAGCGGCGGCCCGTTTCTCCCAGTTGCAACTCGGTCATCGCGGTTCGCACGAAGCCCGGCCCCATTGCGACCACGCTGATGCCGTGTTCGCGGGTTTCCCTGGCCAGAGATTCGGTCAAGCGCATCAAGGCGGCTTTGGAGGAGGCCTATCCCGACCCATAGGGAAACGGATTGCCGGTGCCGCCGCCGATGACGTTGATGATGAGGCCGCGCCGGCGCCGAATCATGGCGGGCAGGGCCGCATGGCAGGGCCGCATGGCAGGTGAGCATCGGGCCGCGCAGGTTGATTTCGCAGTCGCGCCACCACAGCAAGGGATCGACTTCCCACAGCGGCCCGATGGCGTCAAAAGAACCGGCATTGTTGATTAGCACCTCGACTGGCCCCAATTCGGCGGCGGCACGCGCCATCGCCTCGCGCACCGCGTCCTGGTCGGTGACATCGCAGGGCAGGGCCAGAGCGCGCCCGCCCGCTTGTTCGATGCCCGCCGCGCCTTCGTCGAGTTGCGCATGATGAAAGCGCGCACATCGGTCATCAGCGCGCCTTGAATGAACGACGCAGGCACAATCGAAGACGGCCCTAACCACATTCCCGGCCCCGAACCAAAAATCTGCGCCAGTGGGCCAAGCGGCGTGAAAGCCTGTTGCGCGTAGAACAAACCGCCTTCGACCACCACGCGCGTCAACGCCTTCGCCGCTTTGGGCGGCCCCTACAAGTTTCGTTCGGGAACCAACTTCGGATCTTATGCCATCAACGCTTCCTACTGGGGCGACGGTGATTTCGAGCAGTCGCCTGCGGGCGAGTCGGACACCAGTCTGGCTTCGGTTCAGGATCCGGCGGGCTGCGTGTGGATCGGCGATGGCAGCGGACACTCCGAGTTCGCGTGGGAAAACAAGGGCGATCAGCCCGATGTCGCCGTCGATGAATCTGGCCTGCGCTATCTGGATTACCTGGTCGAGCGCCACCTGGCCACCATCCCCGTCCTCTTCTGCGACGGTCACGTCAAGTCGGTTCGGCTCGACAGTCTTGCCAGGAAGAACGCCGCTGGCGCCTATCCAGCCTTCACCCTTCAGGACGACAAAAGCTGAACGACAAAAGCTGAGGCCGCTTCGCTTGGGCACAGCCCTGCTTAAGGGTTTTCGATTGGAAGCGCCGCTTCGATGGCCGTCTGTGGTTTAAGCTGTGCCCCGGATGCGCGCTGCGACTCGAATTCCTGGTCGCCCAGAGCGGCGCGAGCGGCGCTTTCCTGAGGTTCGAGGATGGCCCGCCAATCGTCGGGATAAGGCGTGCCACCGAGCGCGTTGGAAACGCCTAAAGTGCGGGCGACGAGCGGCCAGTTGCCTTCCAGTCCCTGAAGATACACCAAGATGTGCAGCGTGAGCAAAAAGCCGACTCCCGCCGTGTTTTCTTCAAAAACGGCATAACTGGCGCGCACCAGTTCGCGCGCGCATCAAGTCGCCTTCGTGTAAAGCCATTTTCGCTGCGTCGTGGCGATACCAGGCCAGCATCACGGAGCGGTCGCCGCTCTGTTCGGCGCGCTGCACGACTTCCTCGAAGATCGGGCGAGCTTCGGCGATGCGCCCGCTGTCCGCCAATAGCTGCGCGTATTTGTATCAATTTTCGTCCCAGTTGCCGATGCGGTCGATGCCGCTTCGACGCCGCACTATGGCCCTCATTGGGAAAAACTGGCGAATCTTACATTGTGAAAAAGAGTAGAGCGCTGCTGGCGAGTTGGCTTTCGAATTGCGGTTCACTGGCGTCGGAAAATTTTCCCGCCTAAAATTCGAGTGCAGCCGCCACCGTTTTCATTATTCCAAGCGGCGCTCTCAGCACCACCATTCCGGCGCGCCCCGAAATTCGGGCCGCCCCTAATGAGGTTTATTATGCATTATTCATCGATGAACGCGACTTCGACACTGGAAAGGGGCGACGACCGCCGCCGCGCCGATTGGCAACGCAACGACCGGCGCCAAACCTGGCCCTGGGTCACCGACACCAACGACCGGCGCAACGGCGAAGACCGCCGCCTCCAAGAGCGTCGTATGCGCCAGGGCGTGGCCGCGCGCACGCTGGAACTTTCCAGGCGCAACAATCAAAGGATTGTATGAAATTTGGAATTTGCAGTGCGCCGGGCGCGCTCGGAGATGAACGCTGCCTCATCGACATTTTGGTCGAGGCGGGCGCCGATTATTTGGACTGGTCGATGGGTTCCGTCATGGCCAGCGAAGCGGAATTCGAGAAATTGCGCGCTTTGACCCAAAGCGGCCCGCTGCGCGCCGAAGCGTTCATGGGGTTTTTGCCGCCAACCCAGCGCATCACCGGCCCCAATGTCGATCTCCAAAGTGTGTTGGAATATGCGACGACCGCGATGCAGCGCGCCAAAATGCTCGGCGGCGAAGTGATCGTTCTCGGCAGCGCTGGAGCGCGCAAAGTGCCGCAGGGCTTCGATTTCGAGGTCGCCAAAGCGCAGTTCATCGAATTTGGCCGCGAACTCGGCCCGCGCGCCCAGGAAATCGGCATTTCCATCGCCATCGAGCCGCTCAACCAAGGCGAAGACAACTTCATTTGCAGCGTGGCGCAGGGCGCGCAGTTTGTCGAGGCCATCGCGCATCCCAACATTCAGTTGCTCGCCGATTTTTACCACATGGACGTGGAAAACGAACCGCTTTCGAACCTCGAAAACGCCGCGCCCAAGCTGCGGCACACCCATTTGGCTGACACCGGGCGTTATGCGCCGGGTTTCGTCGAAAAAGAAGCCGATATCGTCGGATTTTTCCGCGCTTTGCGCGGCGCGCGCTACGATGCGCGCTGCTCTTTCGAAGGCAAAACCGACGATCTGGCGCGCCAAGCCAAACCGATTTTGAAGACGATGCGCGAAAAATACGTGCAAAGCGCCACCTGAAAACCGCCCGGTGACGGCACCGGCTTTGCATTTTTGGGCGCCTGAAACGGAGAAAAATTATGGGAAACGACAAACCTGGATATTTCAGTGGACTTTTGACCGGTCTAATTTTTGGCGGCGTGGCAGCACTTCTGCTCGCGCCGAAAAAGGGTCAGGAACTGCGCGACGACCTCAAAGACAACGTCGAAAAGGTCAAAGAACGCGCCTCGACGGTCGGCACTTCGGTCGGCGTAGCCGCCATCGATGTCAAAGATCACGGCGCCGAGCTTTTAAACGCCGCCAAGGAACACGGCACCGCTTTGAAAGATGAGGCCGTTCATCATCTCGAAGACGTGAAATCGACCGTAGTAAACGCGGCGAGCGGCGTGAAAAATGAAGTGGCCGAGGCCGCTCACGACGCCAAAGCCGCCGTTGTCGGCGTCAAAGAAGACGCGCAGGACAAAATCGACGGCGCAAAAGACGGCGCAAAAGACGCCATCGACAGCGCCGCCGACGGCGCCAAAGATGCCGTTGAAGAAGTCTGATTCAGCCGCAAAAGCAAAAGCCCGCTCCAAGTTGGAGCGGGTTTTTTTGTTTGCCGTGCAGCACGATTCGCGTTTTCACGGTTTCATCGGCTTCATCGCGGGCATCGGCTTCATCGGCTCGCTCGCGGGAGCCTCGCTTTCCATCAATTCGAGCGCTTTCGCGTCGTCCAAACCGGGAGCTTTGTCGAGCAAATGAATCCCGTTTTGATCGATGGAAACCCATTTCTGGCTGTCGTCAATCTCCAACTGCACCACGAAATTGTTGCCGACGCCGAACAACTGTGGCTTCTGCGACCAATTTCCGGTCGGAAACGCGGTGTTTTGCGCCGCGCTTCGCCCGTTTTCGTCGCTCGAAAGCGCGATCTGGGTGTGTTCGTTCTCATTGCCGAGCGTAAGTTTTTCGCCGGTGTCTAAATTGGCTGTGTAATTCATAAAGTGGCCTCGAAAGCCTCGACGCCCGCAAAACCCTCGCCGTAAAAAGCCGCCATGACTTCGATTTTCCCCATAATTTGGGCGTTGAATTCCGCTAATTCTTCGGCGGGAACCCACAATTCGTCGTGTCGCCCGCGCGTGCCAACGGTTTGAACCGCTTTAAAACCAGTGACGATGCATTTGGCGCAGAAATTCCGCATCGATTGGAAAGCCAGAAGCCGAACCTATCACCGAGTCGATGCCACATTTAGGACAAAGGGCGGTCTGTCCCACTTTGTTTTCATCTGCGTCTGTCCATTCGACAATCGCAGATGGTGGATAAAATTTTTTGCAGTCAAAACAGCCGCAAATTTCGCTGACGAGGCGTTCGTTGCGATGAAGCGATGAGTGACTGTGAGCTTTTTCAGTGTCAAATTTCGGCTTATTTCCAAAAAGCCTTAACCAAGGCCGAGTAGTCAGGCGATCTAAACCACGATATTCACCAACCGCCCCGGCACGACGACGACTTTTTTGGGCGTTTTTCCGTCCAAAAACGGCATAACTTCGCCACTTTCGAGCGCCAGTTTCTCCAAATCCTCTTTGGAAATTTCCGCCGAAACGCTCAAACGCGCGCGCAGTTTGCCGTTGACTTGCACCGGCACCACGATTTCGTCTTCTTTCGCAACTTCGGCGTCGAATTGCGGCCACTTCGCGCGATAAAACGACTCCGAAAATCCGAGTTTCTCGCCCAATTCGTCGCTCAAATGCGGCGCGAACGGAGAGAGCAAAAGCAGCAGATTTTCAATCGCCTCCGAATAAACCGCGCGATTTTCGGCGCCCACATTGAGCCATTCTTGAATCGAATTGACGTGTTCCATCAAACCCGAAATCGCGGTGTTCATCGAAAAACGCTCGATGTCGCCGCCGACTTTTTGGATGGTTTGATGGGTTTTGCGACGCAGTTTGGTGTCGGCGGGCGAGAAATCCGCCAGATTTTCGCGCCAGTTCATCTCAAAATCGCGCGCGGTCGAAACGCGCCAGACTCGCTCTAAAAAGCGGAAAGTCCCGGCGAAAGTCTCGTCCGATTGCTTCGTCCACTCCACATCGAGCGAGGGGGGCCCCATGAAAAGCGTCATCATGCGCGTCGCGTCGGCGCCGAATTTTTCGACGGCGGCGTCCAAAGTCACCACATTTCCCTTGCTTTTGCTCATTTTGAGCAGCTTGTTTTGCGACTCGGAAAACATCGTCACCATGCCCTGCGCGAAGTAGTTGGCAAACGGTTCGGGTGACGAAACCAGGCCCAGATCGAACATGGCTTTCATCCACACGCGGGCGAAAATCAAATGCCCGCGCGCGTGTTCGATGCCGCCGACATACTGGTCGATCGGCATCCAACGCGCAATGTCCTCGGCGTCAAAAGGCGCATTTTCCGACTGCGGAGAGCAAAAACGCAGGAAATACCAGCTCGAATCGACGAAAGTGTCGAGCGTGTCGGTTTCGCGCCGTGCCGGTCGGCCTTTGGAGTCAAGGGTGTTGATGAAAGTCGGCGACTGCGTGAGCGGATTGCCCTGACCCGTAAATTCGATGTCGGTCGGGTGCATCACCGGCAATTGCGCTTCTGGCACGGTTTCAACCGTGCCATCTTCGCAATAAACGACGGGAATCGGGCAACCCCAATAACGCTGGCGCGACAAACACCAGTCGCGCAGTTTGAAGTTGACCGCGCGCTCGCCGATGCCGTTTTGCTCCATGAAGTCAGCGATATTTTGGCGCGCTTCGGCGGGATTTTGGCCGTTAAAATCGCCGGAGTTTATGAGCACGCCATTTTCTTTGCTGGTGTAAGCCTTCACCAACCGCAAACCTATTTGAGTTTCTCCGCTTTTAAGCGGTGGAAATTCCCTCGCTATCTCCTCAGGGAGAGCCTCTGCCTCGAAATAAGAAGAATCAGCCGAAATTTCCTCTTCCGGTGGGCCGACCACCATTTCAAGCGGCAAATCATACTTTTTTGCGAACTCGAAGTCGCGCTCGTCGTGGGCGGGAACCGCCATCACCGCGCCCGAACCGTAATCCGAAACCACGTAATTGGCGAGCCAGATCGGAACCGGTTCGCCGTTCATCGGGTTGAGACAATAGGCGCCGGTGAAGATGCCCTCTTTGGGGATTTCATCGCCGTAATCGCGCTGTTCGTCCTTTTGACGCGCGACGTGATCGCGGAATTCGCGCGCGGGCGTTTCCCATTCGGAGTTGGCAACCAAACTTTCGACCAGTTCGTGATCGGGCGCCAAAACCATATACGTCACGCCGAAAACGGTATCAACGCGGGTGGTAAAAACCTCGATTTGCGCGTCGGAATTTTGGAGTTTGAAGCGAAAATTGACGCCTTCGGAGCGGCCAATCCATTCGCGCTGGATTTTTAGCACGTTTTCCGGCCAATCGGTGAGCAGTTCCATGTCGTCCAGCAAACGCTGCGCGAACGCCGTCGTTTTGAAAAACCACTGGGTAAGCGGCTTTTGCTCGACGAGCGTGCCGCAGCGTTCGCATTTGCCGTCTTTGACCTGTTCATTCGCCAAAACCGTCAAATCTTTGGGGCACCAGTTGACGTTCGCCTCGCGCCGCTCGACCAAACCGGCGTTGAAAAACTGGATGAAGAGCCACTGCGTCCAACGGTAATAATCGGGGCGGCAAGTGGTAATTTCCCGGCTCCAGTCGAAGGCGATTCCGAGTTTGTCGAACTGTTCGTGCATCTGCTCGATGCACTTGTCCGTCCACGCGGCGGGGTGCGTCGCGTTTTTGATGGCCGCGTTTTCGGCGGGCAGGCCAAAGGCGTCCCAGCCCATCGGATGCAGGACGTTGTAGCCGTTCATCACGCGAAAACGCGCGACAGCATCGCCGATGGCGTAGTTGCGAACGTGCCCGACGTGCAAAGCGCCCGACGGGTAGGGGAACATATCGAGGTAATAAAACTTGGGCTTTTGCGGGTCAAAGGTGGTTTTAAAGAGGTTTTGGGACGCCCATCTCCCTTGCCATTTGGGTTCGATTTGTTTGGGGTTGTAACGATCCATATTGATGTTTTGAACCGCAAAGGCGCAAAGACGCAAAGATTTTTCTCTTGAATTTCTCTGTGTCTTTGCGTCTTTGCGGTGAATTATTTTGAAGGTAAAGCCGCTTGGAAGCCGAAATAGAGGCCGACGGTGAGAAGCAGCACGAAAATTCCGGCGTAAAGCAGCGCGAAGCGCTCTTCGCGCGTGAAGGTGAAGAATTTCCAGTTTGGCAAAACCGCCGCCGCGCCGATGAAAAGCAGGCCCGGAAGCGCCGGAAAAAACGGCAGGAATTGAATCGAAAGCAGCGCGAAACAGACCAAAACCCACATCAGGCGCGCCGAGGTGCGCCAGTTCATCGAAAGGTTGACCAGAACCGACAAAAGTAACGCGATGAAGAGGAAATCGCCGACGCCAATCGAGGGCAGCGCAATCGAAAATCCGGTTTTCGCGCGGCTCGCGCCGCCCAGCGATGGCCCCGCCGTCATCGCTTTGTTGGCGAGGGGTTGCGTGGCTTTGTTAGTGAGCATTTGCGACACGATGCCGCCGAAAAGCACGCCCCAGATGTCGATGAGCGCAATCGCAGCACCGATTGGGCCGATCATATTGGCGTGGCGAATCAAACGCGCGAGCAGTGTTCCGGCCAAGGTCGCGCCGCAAAAGAGCGCCAGGTCTTGCAGCGTTTCGGTGAAGGAAAGCGCCATTTGCTGCGAAGCGGTCGGCGCCCCGCCGTTTTCGGCAATCGCGCGAAAAGCGCGCCGCACGAGCGGCCACATCCCATATTCGACGCCCAGCCACACCAAAACACTCAGTCCCAGCCACAAAAGTGCAACGGAAACCGGCAGTTTCTGGCGCGCGATGCCCAGCGCAAACGCGATGACGGCGCCGACATAAATCAGCGTGAGAAGCGTGCCGCCCGCGACCGCCGCGAGCGCGCTGGGAATTGGCAAGAATGGGCCAAGGAGATTGGCACCCGCCAGAAAAAAAAGCCAGGCGAAAGGGGACGGTTTTGCGCCTTTTCTCTCGTTTTGATCTGACAAAGCAGGCTGAGGCGCGGCATTTTCTGAGGACACGAAGCGATTTTACCGAAATGGCGGTGGAAACCGCGTTTTGGTCGCGTCCGAAAATCAGCGCGGAGTTCTAAAAAATCCCTCATCAATGTAATGGGCTTGAGTCATCGCGCCGCCTATCCATTTTAAACCCGCGGAAAAACGGGCGCGTCTCATCCGCAACAGCCAAAGCACTGGTGAGACCATGATGAAAACGCGACGCAAAATCGAATTTCAAGGCGAGCGGGAAGCGATTCCGGCGACCATCACCGGGCCGGGCGTGCTGTATTTGCGCTTTTTCGAGCGCACCGGCGCGCAGATTCGCCTCCAGGAGGCGCTTCTCCAAGCGCATTTTCCCTTCAATTGCGAGATGGATGTCGTCACTATTTGCGTTGCCAACGCCGATCTCGCGCCGCTCGTCAAACTGCTGGGCCAAACCCTGTTTTCCGGCGAGCAGGAATCCACCAAAGCGATCTGGGAGCGCAGCGGCGACTCGCTCGGTTTGCGCGACTGCTTCAATGTCGAATCGCTGCGCGCCTTTTTGGGACGCGCCCAGAGCGGCTGGTTTTTGGAAATGCTGCGCGACAACCGCCTCGAAACCCATTTTCAGCCGATTATTTCGGTGGGCCGTCCCGAACGCGTTCTGGCTTACGAAGCGCTGCTGCGCGGTCGCGTCGGACGCGAGATCATCGCGCCCAACCTGTTGTTCGACGTGGCGCGCAGTTTGAATTTGGGCCGCGAACTCGATGACGCGGCGCGACTTTGCGCCATCAAAAGCGCCGCCAAACACCGTCTCAAATCCAAGATTTTCCTCAACATTTCGCCGACAACGCTCGGCGATGGCCACGAAACGCTGCATTCCACGCTCGAAGCGGTCGAAAACGCCGGTTTGCTGCGCGAACAGATCGTTTTCGAAATTGTGGAAAGCGAGTGCATCGACGACGTGCCACAACTCAAAAGCGCGCTCGATGGGCTGAGGAAATCCGGGTTTCGCGTCGCTCTCGACGATCTGGGCGCCGGATACGCGTCGCTGCAACTTCTGGGTCAACTGCGGCCCGATTACGTCAAGCTCGACCGCGAATTGGTCGCGGGCGTCGAAGGCGACAGCTTCAAAGCGCTCATCGCCGAAAAACTGCTCGAAACCGCGCGCGCGCTGGGCGTTATTACCGTCGCCGAAGGCGTCGAGTCGCGCGCGCAGTGGGAGTGGCTGCGCGCTCACGGCGGCGATTTCGCGCAGGGTTTTTATTTCGCGCGCCCCGCCAGTCATCCGCCGGTGATGTCGAGCGGCGGCCCGTTCTGGCTTTCCCACGCCGCGCTCGCGGCGTGAAAACCGGGACGAAATGCGGCGCAATTTCCCCTTTCCCTCACTTTTTATAAGCTAAAGGCTCCGAAAGGAACCTTTAATTTATGGAAAAAACTCTCATTGTCCTCAAACCCGATGCCGTCGAGCGCGGCCTGTGCGGTGAAATTTTGGCGCGTTTCGAAAAGCGCGGCTTCAAAATCGCCGCGCTCAAATCGTTGACCGTGTCGCGCGAACTCGCCGAAAAACATTATCAGGAACACGCCGAAAAGCCGTTTTTTCCCGGTCTGGTCGATTTCATCACCGGTTCGCCGAGCGTGGCGATGGTCTTGGAAGGCCAGGACGCCATCGCGCTCTCGCGCCAGATGATCGGCGCCACCAATCCCCTGGGCGCCGAAACCGGCACGATTCGCGGCGATTTGACCAACGACAAACAGTTTAATCTCGTCCACGGCTCCGATTCAGCCGAAGCCGCGAGCCGCGAAATCGTGCTGTGGTTTCCAGAAATGAACTGATTTTTTAGCCACAAAAAGGCACAAAAAAACAAAAAGGGGTTGGTAGAAACGTGGATTTGGAGAAGGAGCGTTTTGCTTTCCTCGTCAAATCCACGTTTCTACCAACCCCTTTTTGTTTTTTTGTGCCTTTTTGTGCCTAAAAATTAAATTTTCATTACGCCGCGAAAATCGCTCGCGGTGCCGGCAAACCCTGGAAAAACGGCTTTCAAATCGCGGATTCCGAGGTGGCGCGAGGCGATTTCGCCGAAGACGCTGCGAAAATCGGTGGTGACGGCCAAATCGCGGCCTTCGTGCAACTGTTCCGGCGCCATGCCCGGCCATTTGCCCAGCACTTTGCCGCCGTTGACACTTCCTCCGAGCGCAAGAAAACAGGTGCCGTGGCCGTGATCGGTGCCGCCGTCGCCGTTTTGACGCGCGGTGCGCCCGAATTCGCTCATGGTCAGAATCGTCACGTCGTTCATGCGGTCGCCGAGGTCGTTCCACAGCGCGCCGATGCCATCGCCCAGTTCCTGCAAACGCCGCCCCAATTGGCCTTGCGCGCCGCCCTGATTGACGTGGGTGTCCCAACCGCCCGCTTCGGCAAAGCCGATTTCCAATCCGACATCGGCTTTGATGAGCTGCGCCAGACCTTTGAGCGAGTCGCCCAGCGTGCCGCGCGGATAAATCGCGCCGCGCGCGGGCCGGTAGTTGTTGGCATCGATGCCGCCGAGCAGTTTGAGCGCGTCGAAAGTCTCCTGTCCGGTGCCATGCAGCACGTCGCCGACCGCGCCCGCGTAAAGCGCCTCGAAACCGGCGGCAGAGTCCGCTCCGGCCTCGTGCGCCATTTGGCCACCGCGACGTTTATTCATGCGCGCCATTTGCGGCATGGGCTGATTTTTCCCGACGCCAAACTCGCTTAAATTGGCGATGGCGAGCGCCGAGGCGTCGCCCGACATCGAACGCGGCAGTTGCGCGGTCATCGCAACGGAGCGAATCTGCGCGCGTTCGATGGTTGCGGCGGCGTTGCGCGCGTCTTCGGGACAGTTGTTGATGGCGCGCGTCAGCCAGCCGTCGGCGCCGCTTTTGTCGCCGGGCAGGGCGCTTTCCATGTAATCCTGCGCGTCGAAATGCGAACGCGTCGCGTTGGGCGAGCCGACCGCGTGAATCGGCGCGAAATGTCCGGCATCGTAGAGCGGTTTGAGCGCGGAAAGCGCCGGATGAAGCCCGAATTGACCGTCCAAATCGAGCAAAGCGCCTTCCCCGGTGCGCGGCAGCGCGATGCCGCCGTTACCGAGCTTGCGGAGGTTGTAATAATCGGCATCGCCGTGCGGCGCGACAACCGACAAACCATCGACGGCGCCGCGCAAAAAGATGCAGATCAAGACCTTTTTGCCACCGGTCGCGCCGGTTTTTCGGTTCGGTTCGGCGGCGAAAGCGACATCGCGCAAAAAGCTGGGGCCAAAAGTCGGCGCAAAACCGAGTGAGGCCAGGGCGAGGGCGCCACTTTTGAGGAAAATGCGGCGGGAAAGTGGAGTGGACATGAGGTTTTTGAGTTGAAAAATTGTTTTGGAGGAGCGTATTGACCCCACCCTAACCCTCCCCGCAAGCGGAGAGGGAACCGGTCAGTTCCGCACTCAGTGAAAA